>ENA-ORCV01000680-ORCV01000680.1-marine-metagenome-genome-assembly--contig:-NODE-680-length-17093-cov-2.862953_pt1 | contig 17093 bp, 17 predicted proteins | sample MGYA00237779_ERZ508509 | MGnify/ENA primary metagenome ERZ508509 (study PRJEB26180, sample SAMN06268772) | marine metagenome | isolation source: Bioluminescent Bay, La Paraguera, Puerto Rico | place... | reverse complement strand
CGAGAACACCAGCGCACCGTCGAAATCCACGGCCTTCAGCGACGCCCCGCCGAAATCCACATCCAGAAGCACCGCCTCGCGGAACGTCGCACCGGCCAGTTCGGCGCCTGCGAAGGTGACATCCGCCAGGAAGGTTCTGTCGAACCGACCGATATGCAACGCCGCCCCGGCAAACGAGGTTTCCATGATGGCGCTCTCGCCGAAATCCGCTCCGATTAGCTGGGAAGGCGCAGGGATGTCCTGCTTGGCATAGGGCCATTCGATCTCGTCGCCGGGGATCGCGGAGAAGTCCGACCGGCGAACAATCGCCTCATTGAATCGGGCAAGATAGAGGCTCGCGCCTCGGAACCGCGTCTCGACGATTGTCAGGTTAGAAAAATCGGCCCGGTCGAGCTTGGCGAACTGCAGCGAGGCGAGCGCCAGCACCGGTATGCGGACCCTGGCAAAGGAAAAGTCGGCACCCCTGAAGCTGAACCATTCGGTGCCGACCACGCCCGAACTGTAGAGCGCAGCCAGAAGCTGCCCCCGTTCCGGGCTGATCGCCTTTTCGATCAGCCGCGTACGATCGTCGATACCGTCCTGCTCCCTGTTTTCCTGAAGCGAGGGAATATCAGGCCGGCGCCGGGCCGCCTGCCAGAAGGCGGCCCGCTGGTTGCGGGTCGCCGATTCCAGATCCAGGAACCGGTACGGGCGCGCCGCCAGCGAGGTGGATACGATCCGGTCCACCAGTCCCGGCGGCAGGTCGGTTTCCGGATCGTAGGGCGGCTCGGTGCCGTTCTGGCGCAGCTCCCGGGTCGCCTCTCCCAACCGGTCGGCGATCGTCGCGATTTCGGAGACGAGCGCCGCGCTGCGGGCCGCTTCGGCGAGCTGAATGTCCACGTCGATCAGGGTGTTCTGTTCGGCCAGCCGGTCGGTCTGCTCCCTCAGAAGCACCGACTGCTCGGCGAGCAGTTCGTTCTGGCGGAACAACAGCGCGGTGCCGGCGAGAGCGGCAAGGGCGGCGATCAGAGCGGTGAGCGACGCGATGATCCAGCGCCGGGTCGACAGCCACGCCCAGCGGGCGAGCGCGATCTGGGCAAAGCTGCGGGCCGCCCCCACGGCCCCTTCGGGATCGCGATTGACGGCATGTTCCGCGACCGAGGCGAGCGGCGCGGCGATCTGCTCGAGCTGCGTATTGGTGACCTGGAAGAGGTAATGCAGGATCTGCCGGCGCAACACGAACACGATGATGCCCAGCAGTGCGACCGCGAACAGGGCGACCATGAAGCCGGTCAGCACCACCGACAGATGACCTGCGAACAGCCCGTGCCCGGAAAAGGTCAGCAGGATCCCGACACCCACGCCGAGCGCGAACAGGATCAGCCCGGACCCGATCGCGACAGTCGTTGCGCCGCTGCTCGCGCGGTCCGCACCAGAGGACGGCTCGTCCTCCGGCGGATCCTCTTCGGTGTCCGTTTCTCCGCGTTCGCTCATGCCGGCGAAGCCCTCGGTCGGTCCCGCAAACAGGGACCGACTCTGGGTCAAACGCCGGTATCGTTCAAGCGGAGCCTCGCCCCGCGAGGGCGAGAGACAGAGCCGCCGGCCTATTCGGCCGCCTCGACCTCCTCGACCGTCACACGTGGCATCTCGAACAGATCGCGGGTGCGCACATACCAGCCGCGCCCGTGCATGCGGCCGATCAGATCGAGCTTGGGCGTGTCCACATAGAGCCGTTCGGCGTCCAGCATCATCTCGTCGCGGATGAAGACCGACAGGACGCGCCCGACGATGATGTAGCGGTCGTTTTCCAGGTCGATCGTGTGCGCCAGTTCGCACTCGTAGGCCACCGGGCTCTCCGCGATGCGCGGCGTGGCGATCTTCTTCGAGGGAGCGGTGGTCAGTCCCGCCTTCTCGAGTTCGCTGATCCCCGCCGCAAAGTCGGCGCCGCCGACGTTCATCTTGTGGCGGTTTTCGAAGTCCACCAGGTTCACGACGAACTGCTTGGTGGCAAAGATGTTTGCGGCGCTGTCCTTGTTGCCGGCGCCGGGACGCGAACCGATGCCGATGCAGACCATCGGCGGATTGGCGGACATCACGTTGTAGTAGGAGAACGGCGCGGCGTTGACGCTGCCGGCCTCGTCCATCGTCACGATCCAGCCGATCGGCCGCGGCACCGTGGTCGCATTGAGAAGCTTCGCGTACTGGGTTCCCGTCAACTCGGCGAAATCGAAATCCATCCTGCCCCGTCTCCCTGCATAGGCATGTCCGTATCGGTCGGCCTACGCTGTAAGCGCCGGCTGTCCGACACGCAAGACGCGCCAGATAGGGGGTCGGCGCGCCGCGGCAACCTTACGGCCGGGCGTACCGGCGTTTCCGGGAACGGCCGTCAGCCGTCGGCAGCTGGATAGGGCATCATCACCAGCATCGACGCCGGTTGATTTGTGCGGTTGATGATTTCGCGCCGTTCGCCCGGTGCAAGCCGGCAGGAATCGAAGGCCCTGAGCGTCGTCTCGCCGTCGTCGGTGATCACCGTCACTTCGCCGGACACCACGACATAGACCTTTTCGATGTTGGAAGCGCTGGAGTCGGCGCCGCCGCCGGGCAGGAAATGCGACAACCCGACCCAGAAGGCGTTCGCGTCGCTTGCCTCATACCCCTGCAGCCTGAGCCCGGTCATGGCGAAATGGCCCGGCGCCTCGTAGGGCTTCGCGTCTTCGATGCGTGTCACCTGCATGATCGGTTTCCCTCAGTCGGTTTTGTCACCGCCGGTATCGGCGAGCAGGGCCCTGCGCAGCCGGTCCCGCACTGCCTCTGCCTCTTCGGGCGACCATTTGCGGAAGCCCTCGCCGGTCTTCATGCCAAGATGTCCCTCCGCGATCCGCTCGAGCAGATAGGGATGCGGCGCGGGCGTGGTGTCGAGGTCGGGCATCAGCACGGTATGGATGTTGCGGGTGAGATCGAGGCCGACCAGATCCGACTGCTCCAGCGGTCCGAGCACGCCCATGCGCTTGCCGAATCCCTGCTTGACCACATCGTCGATCGTTTCCGCGTCGCAAATACCGGCCGCGACCAGCGCGATCGCCTCCCGTTTCAGCGCATGCTGCAGGCGGTTGCCGATGAATCCGGGAATGTCCTTGCGCACATGGACCGGATGGCGCCCGGCGTCGCGCAGGATCGCGATGGTCCGTTCCACAGCCGCGAGGTTCTCGTCGGCGATCTGCACCACTTCGACCAGCGGCACCAGATGCGGCGGATTCCAGAAATGCGTGCCGACAACGCGCGCCTTGTCGGCAACCTTTTCCGCGATCCTGGCGATCGGGATCGCCGAGGTGTTGGAGGCAAGGATGCAGTCCGGCGGCGTCAGGCATTCGAGGTCCACGAAAATGTCCTGCTTGAGCGCGACCTCCTCCAGTGCCGCCTCGATGACCAGGCCGGCACCGGTCACGGCATCATCAAGGGATTTGCATGCCCGGACCTTGTCGACGATGGCGGGATCGTCACCGAACAGTTCCGCGATTCCGAGAAGACGATCACGCAGGGTTTCCAGCACCTCGGCCGACGGGTCGTAAACCGAGACCTCGTGCCCGGCCCGGGCCAGAAGATAGGCGATGCCGTGACCCATCAGGCCGGCGCCGACGACGCCGGCGGTGATCTTTTCCATCATGATTCAGCCCCCCATCAACCAGCCGTATAGCCGCCGTCGACATACATGATCTGCCCCGTACAGAAGTCGGATGCCGGCGACAGCAGGTAGAGCGCCATGCCCATCAGGTCCTCCGCCTCGCCGAGCCGGCCGAGCGGGATGCGCGACAACGAGCGCTCGCGGGTCGCCTGCCCCACTTCGTCGTCGCTCCACATCCATGCCGTCAGCTTGGAGCGGAACACGGTCGGCGCGATGGCGTTGACGGTAATGCCGTGTTTCGCCCACTCGGTCGCAAGCACACGGGTCAGCGAGTCGGTCGCCCCCTTCGAGGTGCAGTAGCCGGTGTATCCCGAATAGTTGCCGTGCCGGCCGCGCACCGACGACATCAGCAGCATCTTGCCCCTGACCTCGTTGTCGATCCACCAGGTGCCGACCGCCTTGGCCATCAGCCACGGTCCCCGGACGTTGGCATCCATCACCGCCTGCCACTCCTCCAGCGGCTGATCCTGGATGAAGCCGGCCTTGTTGTAGCCCGACGCGATGACGAGCTGGTCGATACGGCCGTATTCCGCCAGCGCCGCGTCGCGGATCGCCTCGGCGTCCTCCAGCGTGTCGGGCCGGCGCACCAGCGTGATCGCCGTCCCGCCCACTTCGGCGACCTCGGCGGCGACCGCGTCGAGTTCCTCCTTCGAGCCGGAAACCAGCAGCAACTTCGCGCCCATCGAGGCGAGCGTCAGCGCGCAGGCCCGTCCGAAGGCGCCGGACGCGCCGGTGATGACGGCGACCTTGTTCCTGACGTCAAACAGCGACAGCGGATTGCGCAGGGGTTCGGATATGGTCATTGCGCTCTCCCTACCTGCCGGTCCCGAAACGGAAGCTCTGGTCGGGGTCGATCACGGCGATGACGCGCACGCCGCAGCCCTCCCCTTCCGGCCAGCGCCAGGGAAACGCCATGAAGGTGCAGCGTTTGCCGGTCACCTTGTCGAGATCGCCGCCGACATTCTCGATGCCGGGAATGCCGCCCTTCACCATCAGCGTCTTGTGCGAGATCTCCCAGTACGGGAAGTCCTTCATCACATCGCGCCCGGTTTCCGCCTTGTACTCGTCCATCAGATGCGGATGCGAGGGACCGGGGCCGTGGTCGACCAGCTTGGTCCCGAGCGGATGGTCGAGCGCCTGCACGTCGACGCCGACCATCTTGACCTTCTTCTCCACCAGCCATTCCGCCGCCTCTTTGTAGAGGCCGGGCGAATAGGCGTAGTACTCGTCGGTGTCGGCAACTTTTTTGTGCATGCCGGTGTTGATCATGACGATATCGCCTTCGCGGATCGTCGGCGTGGCGTTCTCGAGATCCTCGGCGGTGATGATTTCCCACTTGCCCTTGGGGATCGACACGGCTACGCCGGTGCCGAAGAACCGCCACAGCGCATAGCCGGTCAGCGAGGGCGTGTTTTCTGTGACATGCAGCGGCGCATCCATATGCGTGCCGCGATGCATGATCCCCTCGAACTCGGTCTCGTAGACCCCGTCCTTGGCATGGAACTTCTTTACCGCCACGTTGATGCCCGGAGACGACGGCCATTCGGGCATGCCGTGGCCCCAGCGGTTGGAGAGGTCGAAGAACTGCAGTCCGTTGGTACTGGTCATCTGTCTCGCCTCCCTCAGGCCGCTTCGCCCGCGCCGAGCCGGCAGGTGCCGGTCGGATCGACCATCGCCACAAAGCGCACCACACAGGCGTCGCCCTCCAGCCATCGCCACGGGTAGCATTGGAACGTCGCGCGCCTGCCCGAGAGTTCGGCGACGTCGCCGCCGACGTTCTCGATGGTCGGGATACCGGCAGTCAGCAGCACTTTGTGGGCCGGGTTCCAGTCCGGCAAATCCGCCTTCGGATCGCGGCCGGTTTCGGCTTTGTACTTCTTCGCCAGCCGGTTCATCAGCGGCCCGCCGCGGTGTCCGGCAAGCGAGGTCGCCAGCGGGTGATCGACCTGCGGCGTGTCGACGGCGACGAGTTTCACGTCCTTGCCGATCAGCCACTCGGCGGCGGCTTCCGACAGGCCGGGCGCATCGCCAAAATACTCCAGGCTGTCCGAATAGCGCGTGTGCCAGCCGGTATTGATCACGACCATGTCGCCGGCCTCGATCGACGGCGCGGCCTGTTCCAGGTCGGCCGGCTCGACAAGCTCCCACCGGCCCTTCGGGATATCCAGGATCACACCGTTTCCGAACAGCCGGTCGAGCGCGATGGCGCCAACGCCGATGCCCTTCTGGACCAGATGGATCGGCGCATTCAGATGGGTGCCCGAATGCATAACCATGCGGATGCGATGCGCCATCACGCCATGCTGGGCGTGCTTGACACTGCGTCTCAGCAGGACGTCGTCATGGCCGGGCATCGACGGCGTACCGTGGCCCCACTCGTGGCTCAGTTCGTACAGTTGAAGACCGCTGGCCGGATCGGTCACGGCTGGCATGCCACCCTCCCTACGCAGGTTCTGGAAGCTGATTGGATCAGCGCACTGATTTCCCTGACTCCAGCAGGCCGAAGGCTGCCGCGCCAATACAATCGGCGCCCATATCCATAACTTTTAAGAATGACACTTCCAGTAATTTCATGGCTTACTGCATGCCTATGAGAAATATCAGCGCGACAGAACGCCGACTTCCGCCATGCACGCCCGCCTGCTGAGCTACTTCCTCGCGGTCTACGAGTGCAACGGCATCAGCGCCGCGGCCGAGCAGCTCCGGATCAGCCAGCCGGCGCTCACAAAGAGCATCCGCAAGCTCGAGGACGACCTCGACGTGACGCTGTTCGAGCGCCGACCCGGCGGCGTCGTCCCGACCCGATATGCCGATATCCTGGCCCGCCGGGTCCGCCTCATGGACATCGAGTACCGGCACGCGGTCGCCGAAATCGACGCGGCGCGCGGCGGCGGCGAGGGCGTCGTCCGGATCGGCGCCGGCCCGGTCTGGTACACCTGCTTCCTACCGCCCATCGTCGACGGCTTTCTGAGCGCCTGGCCGGACGCACGGCTGAGCATCGACGGCGGCGTCATCAACACGCTGATCCCCGGGCTGGAGGCCGGCGAATACGATCTGGTCTGCGCGTCTCTCGACTTTCCCAACAAGGCCGACATCATCAAGGAGCCGATCGTCGACCTGAAGCACGTCGTCATCGCCGCCGAGGATCATCCGCTGACCCGCTCCGCGGTCGCCGACCCGGACGCGCTGGCGTCCTATCCGTGGATCACACTCGCCGAAGATCACGTCGGCACCGGGCGCATCTGGTCGTATTTCGCAGCCCACGGCTCCCCGCCGCCGAAAATCGCGGTGGAGTCCTCGTCCCAGACCGCCATGTACGAGCTGGTCGCACGCGGACGCCTGCTCGCCCACGTTCCCGAGGTGATGGCCGGTCACGCCCGCCGGCACGGGGTGGTTCCGCTGCCGATTGAAGGCACGTTCTGGGAAACACCAGCCGGCATCGCCTACCGCCAGTCGGAACACCGCCTGCCGGTGCTGGCGAGGTTCATCGAGGCCGTCCGAGCCATCGCGGACGGCGCCGCGCCCGAGACATCCTGAGCCACCTGTTGGGCCGACCTGCCGGCATGTATAGAGTGCGCAGTCATCACCCGCCGCTCCGCCCACAGACGGGTCGGAGGGCTCGCAGAATCAGCGAAGAGCCCGCATGAACGACAAGACGGTCGGCACACGCGCCGAATACCGCCACTTCCACGACATCACGACGCGGTGGATGGACAACGACGTCTACGGCCACGTGAACAACGTCGTCTACTACGCCTATTTCGACACGGCGGTGAACGCCTATCTCATCAACGCGGACGTCCTCGACATCCACGGCGGCGAGACCATCGGCCTCGTCGTCGAGACCCAGTGCCGCTACTTCGGCCCCCTCGCCTTCCCCGACCGTGTCGCCTGCGGCCTCAGGGTCGCCCGGATCGGCACGTCGTCCGTGCGCTACGAGGTCGGCATCTTCCGCAACGACGACGACCAGGCGTCAGCGGAAGGCCATTTCGTCCACGTCTATGTCGACAAATCCACGCGCCGGCCGGTGCCGCTGCCGGCCGACCTGCGCGCGGCGCTGGAACGGATCGCGGTCTGACCGCCCGTTATTTCGCCGGGCTCAGCACGAAATTGTAGCTCAGTTCATCGTAGTCCCGGTCGACCATCTTGCCGTCGGGAGCGGTGCCCGCGGGATGCGGCTTGAGTTCCGTGATCAGGGACTCCTTCACCCCGAACACCACGTCGGAATCGATGTAGGGATCGCCGGCGACGAAGACGTGCGTGACCAGTTTCTCGCAACCGTCCGCGCCGATCATGAAGTGGACGTGCGCCGGGCGGTAGGGATGGCGTCCCTGCGCGCCGAGCATCTTGCCGACCGGTCCGTCGTCGGGGATCGGATAGTACTTCGGCACGATCGACCAGAACCAGAACCGGCCGTCGTCATCTGTGAGGAAGCGTGCCCGCATCGAGACGTCGCCGCCCTCGTCGTAGTGCTGGACGTCGTAGTAACCCTCGTCGTCGGAATGCCACGTATCCACCACGGCGCCGGCGATCGGCTTGCCGTCCGCGGATTTCACGGTGCCCTGCACGAACATCGGCTTGCCTTCCGCGCCACCGGAAATGTCGGCGCCCAGCGGCTCGACCGGTGGGTTCTCGACGTAGAACGGCCCGAGTACCGTCGTCTCGGTCGCGCCTTCCGGCAGGCGGTGGTTGATTGCGTCGACCAGCATCGACGCGCCCAGCGTATCCGACAGCAGGATGAACTCCTGGCGGGTATCGGTGCACATGTGACCGACATCGGTCAGAAACTGGATGGCCTGCTGCCACTCCTCGAAGGTCGGATCGACCTCCCGGATGAAGTTGTGCAGGTGCCGCACGACCGCCTCGCTGATCTGCCGAACGCGCGGATCCTCCGCATTGCGGACACGCCCGAGAACCGCCTCTGTGATGTTGTGCTCGTCAAAATTGCGCATGCAGCTCTCCCCATACATCTGCGACCAAAAAGTGTTCGATTATAAATCGGTCTCAGTGACCGGACGGCGCCGGCAGGTCCGCTCCCGACAGCCACGCCGCACCGAGTTCGTACAGCGCCTCGACCACGGGACCCTTAAGGCCGGGCATATCCGTCTTCACCTGGAACCCGAGCCCGTCCTGCAGATAGGCGAGATGGCGGTAGCCCTCCGGGAAGCGGGCCAGAACCTCGGGATCGAGCGACAGCGACGCCGCCGGATCGACCACGTCGAGCCGGTCCTTCTCGTAGATCGGCTGGCGCAGAACGATGCCCCAGCGGCCGTCGCGCTTTTCGAGGAAATCGTAGAACCGGCCCGTGCAGACGACATCGCAAAAGACCCCATGCACCAGGGCGCGCTGGTTGATCGTCATCTTGGTCTGCGAGATCGCCCGATTGCCGGCGACGTCGACCGAATTGCCTCCGAGAAAATGCAGGATGCTGACGCCCTTCTCGAAGCCTTCCCGGCTGACCCGGATGAAATCCGGCGCCGGTCCCTGGAACCAGGTCGCCATCATCCAGCCGTCGTCGTGCCAGACGGTTGCGAAGCGTTCCCAGTCGCCCGCGTCCCGCCACACCGCCCAGTTCTCGACAAGCTCGCGGATCAGCAGCCTGTCGGCGTCAATTCCGTCCATTCAGATCTCCCCCGACGGCGAGCGGCCGTGAAAGGCGTTGGCGATGAGATCGCCCAGCGCATCCTTTTCCAGTGGCCGCGGATTCCAGTACGGATTGGCGATCGCCGCATCCACCGCCGGCTCGATCCCCTCTTCCGGCATGCCGATGTCCCTTAACGCGGTCGGCGCGCCGAGCCTTTGGTTCAGCTCAAACAGGCCCTGCGCCGCATCGCTCGCGCCAAGCGCCCGGGCGAGCCGCGTCATTGCGTCCGGCGCCGCCGGCGCGTTGTAGGCGGTCGCATGCGGCAGCACGATCGTGTGCGTCTCCGCGTGCGGCAGATTGAACGTGCCGCCCAGCACATGGCAGAGCTTGTGGTGCAGGGCCATCGACACCGCGTTCAGGCACATCCCGCACAGCCACGCACCGTACTGCGCGCTTGCACGGGCGTCCCGGTCGTCCGGCGCGTCGACGATCGTCGGCAGGCTGGACGCGAAGGCGCGAACCGCCTCCTCGGCCATCAGCGTGATCACCGGGTTGCCATCGCGGGCGTAAAGCGCCTCGACGGCGTGGGCGATGGCGTTCATGCCGCTGGTCGCCGACAGGGACGCCGGCAATGTCAGCGTCAGATCGACGTCGTAGATGACGATTTCCGGCCGCACCTTGTCGGTGCGCTGGGTGACCTTGGCGCCGTCCCTGGTCTCGCCGAGGATGTCGGTCATTTCCGATCCGGCATAGGTCGTCGGGATCGCCACCTGCGGCAGGTCGGTGCGAAGCGCGATCGCCTTGCCGAGCCCGATGGTGGAGCCGCCGCCGACCGACACGACGCAATCGATCCCGCCCTGGCCGACCACGGCCATCGCCTCCTCGGTGACCGCAACCGGCGTGTGCATTCTGGCACCCGCGAAGACGCCACCGGACACGCCGCCGAGCCGGCCGGCGATATCGTTCGCCAGCCCCTCCTGCTCGGGCGTCGACAGCACCAGGGCGCGGGTTCCGCCAACCTGTCCCACCGCATCCGCGACCTCGGCGCTGCGGCCGGCGCCGAACAGCACCTTCAGAGCCGGCGAGGCATAATCGAAACGGTCACTCATCTGATCGAACCCTCCCCGTCTGTATTTCCGGTCGATACGTTCCCGTTCTCACCAGAATTCGGGCGCCGGCACCATCGCATCTTCGCGCGTATGGACCAACGACCCGAACCGTCCCTCATGGTAGAGCAGCGGCTGGCGGGCCTTGTCGGCATCCATGTGGAACAGGTGTCCGACGAACAGCGTGTGGTCACCACAATCATGTGCGGCGGCGACATCCGCCGCCATGTGCGCCGATGCGTCGGCCAGCACCGGCAGGCCGTCGACCCAGTCGATATCGACACGCAGTTTGGGATTGGGACGGCCGGCGAAATGGATTGCCGCGTCGGCCTGGTCGTGCGCCAGCACATTGACGGCGAACCGCCCGGAAGCGCTGACAAATCCGTGCATGCGCGCCCGCTTGGCGACCGAGACGACGCACAGCGGCGGCTCGAGCGATCCGGACATGAAGGCGTTCGCCGTCATGCCGCGGACCTCGTTGTCGTGCAGCGTGGTGATGACGGTCACGCCGCTGGCGAACTGGCCCATGACGCGCCGGAAATGCTGTGCATCCGACGCGCTTATGTCCGGTCGCGGCCGCTTTGCCTCCATGGCAGCCCCTCTCCGGACGTCAGCCGAGATCACGGGTGGCGTGGAAGCTCAGTTCGCCCGGATCCGTCAGGTCCGGCACCCGCCAGCCGTCGAGGTCGTATTCGGCCATGCACTTTTCCGCAAAGCCCACGAATTTCTCCGCGTTTCCGGACGCCTGCGCGCCGAACAGGCAGTAGCGCCGGATTTCTTCGGTCGACCCGCCGTAGTTGATCTCGTAGAGCTCGTGGCGGCCGCCGAATTCGGTGGCAATGCAGTCCCAGAGAAGCTTCATCAGCTTGACCCGCTCCTCGGCCTTGTAGCCGTTCGAGCCGCGCAGATAGCGATCCAGATAAGGCCGGATCTCCGGGTTCTGGAAATCGCGTGCGTGGCTGTTCAGGTAGATCAGGCCCGAGGCGACGGTCTGCTCGATGATGTACTTCACCTTCGAATAGGCCATCGTCGCGATGATCTGGTAGGCGTTGCCCGGATCCATGTTCGGCAGCACGTAGTCGTCGATCCAGGGCTTCGGATCGCGCACCATCGCGTCCGACAGCGCCCAGAACAGGTTCCGCCAGGCGATCACCTCGCCGACATTCGCCTGGACGCCCCGATAGTCCTTGGTGCCGGACGCCTCGACAGCCTTCAGGAGCAGGCCGGCGATGAAGTCGAACTTCACCGCGAGCCGCGTGCAGCCATGCACCACGAAGCGCGGCAGGAAGCCGGTGCGCGGGAAGAAGTTGTTCGCCTTGTCGATGTCGCCGTAAACGAAGACGTTCTCCCAGGGGATCAGCACCTTGTCCATGATGAACACGGCGTCGTTCTCGTCCAGCCGGCTCGACAGCGGATAATCGTAGGGGCTGCCCATCACCGTCGAGGTCATCTCGTAGGAGGTCCGGCACAGGAACTTCACGCCCGGCGCATTGGTCGGCACCATGAAAACGATGGCGAAATTCTTGTCCTGCAGCGGGATCAGCCCGTGGTGGGCGACGAAGGTGTAGTTGGTCAGCACCGATCCGGTCGCCACCACCTTGGCGCCGGAGACGATGATGCCGGCGTCGGTTTCCTTTTCGACGTGGCAGCACACGTCGGCGACCTCGTTCGGCGGCCGGTCTCGGTCGACGGGGGGATGGATGATCGCGTGATTGATGAACGGCACCCGCTCCTGGCTGAAGCGGTACCAGTTCTTCGCGTTCGCCTGATAGGGATCGTAGAAGTCCGCGTTTGCGCCGAGCGTCGCCAGGAACGAGGCCTTGTAGTCCGGAGCCCGGCCGAGCCAGCCGTAGGTCAGCTTCGCCCATTCGGCGATGGCGCTGCGCCCCTGCAGCAGATCCTCGGTGGTCTTCGGCGCCTTGAAGAACGCATGTGTCATGCCGCCGTTGCCGGTGTCGGTCGGCAGCAGGATCTTGTCCTTGACCGTGTCGTCGTGCAGCGCGTCGTAGAGACGCGAGGCCATACGCGCGGTGTTCCGGAACGCGGGATGGGTCGTCACGTCCTGGACCCGCTCGCCGTAGATATAGACCTCGCGCCCGTCGCGCAGTTCCTCGAGGTACTCCTCGCCTGTCATTGGCGACAGGCCGGTCAGCTTGCCGGTGGTCTTGTCGTGGGCCGCGAAGGCCTCCTTGTCGTCGCGATTGGGTGTCGCGTCCATCCGTCCCTCCTCACGTGTTCTTATGTTCGATTATCGAACGAATGTCCGATTAACGAACTTGCGAGACAGACTACGGAGTCCGCCCGCCACTGACAAGCACCTTGCGGAACCTGCAGTGGTAAATTCGGCCTGATTGATCGGGAATCGGGACGCCTAACCGGCGAACGGGGCGATCTGCCGCGCCAGTTCCTGCAGGCGCGGCACGAAGTGGTCGCGCATTTCGTTGCGCGTCGTCCGGTTGCTGTGGGCGCTGATGTTGAGCGCGGCAACGACCTTGCCGGACCGCCCGACCAGCGGCACTGCGATCGAGCGCAGCCCCTTTTCGAGTTCTTCATCGACGATCGCGAAACCCTGGGCATGGTCTTCCCGGATCCGCTCGAACAGTGCCCGCATGTCGGTGATCGTGCGCGGCGTCAGGGCCTCGAGCCGGGTCGACCGGATCCGGTCCCAGAGGTCCTCGTCGCTGAGAAAACCCAGTTGCGCACGGCCAAGCGACGTGTAGAGCGCCGGCAGTCGCGTCCCCACGGAGATCGACGCCATCATGATCCGCTGCGTCGGCACGCGCGCCACATAGACCACCTCCGTTCCCTGCAGAATGGCGGCGGAGCAGGATTCCTGCAGGTCCTCGCTGACCGCCTTCATCAGCGGCAGCGCCCGGTCGATCCAGGATTGCGTCGACAGGTACCGAAAGCCGAGTTCCAGGACGCGCGGCGTCAGGACAAAGGCGCGGCCGTCCTGCTCGACGTAGCCGAGTTCGGCGAGCGTTCGCAGGATGCGGCGCGCCGTGGCCCGCGACAGCCCCACTTCCGTTGCGGCTTCGGACAGGGTCATGCTCGGCCGGTCCTCGCCGAACGCCTTCAGCACCGCCAGCCCCTTGGCCAGCGTCGCCATGAATTCCTTGTCGGTGTCGCCGTCGCGGGCGACAGGTTTCGCGGTATCCGAAGTCATTCCAGTCGGCAGTCTATGCCCGTTGACAGCCATCACGGGCTGTTGGAAAATGGTCGATAAACGAACCTATGTTCGATATTCGAACATTCTGAGTTCGTCAAGGCTACGCGTACATCTGGGGGCATTTCGCCGGAAACAGAACGAGCCAGCTTGCAAGCGACAACAGGCGCAAAGCCAATTCGTCCGGGAGGAAACCGACAATGACGTTTCGCAAACGCGGCATCGACCGCCGTACCTTCGTCAAGACAACCGCCGCGACCGGTGCCGCTCTGGCATCGGGCCTGGTATCCGCACCCGCCGTCCACGCCGCGCGGACGCTGAAATTCGGCTACGTCAGCCCGCAAAGCGGACCGCTGGCGGCCTTCGCCGAAGCCGACAACTTCGTCATTTCCGGCTTCAACGAGACGGTGAAGGACGGCATCGAGATCGGCGGATCGCGCTACCCCGTCGAGGTCATCGTCAAGGATAGCCAGTCCAATCCCAACCGCGCCGCCGAAGTCGCCAAGGAACTGATTGTCGACGACGAGGTCGACATCGTGCTCGTCGCCTCGACGCCGGAGACCACCAATCCCGTCTCCACCCAGTGTGAGATCGAGGAGACGCCCTGCATCTCGACGGTCGCCCCGTGGCAGCCCTATTTCATCGGTCGCCAAGGCAATCCGGGCGATCCCGCCTCCTGGAAGCCGTTCGACTACACCTACCACTTCTTCTGGGGGCTCGAGGACGTCATCGCCGTCTTCACCAACATGTGGGAGCAGCTCGACACCAACAAGTCGGTCGGCGGCCTGTTCCCCAACGACGGCGACGGCAACGCCTGGGGCGATCCGGTGGTCGGCTTCCCGCCGGTGCTGAAGGAAAAGGGCTACACGCTGACCGATCCGGGGCGCTACCAGAACCTGACCGACGACTTCACCGCCCAGATCAACGCCTTCAAGGAAGCGAGCTGCGAGATCGTCACCGGCGTCATGCTGCCGCCGGACTTCCCGACCTTCTGGAACCAGGCCCTGCAGCAGGGCTTCAAGCCGAAGATCGCCTCGATCGGCAAGGCCATCCTGTTCCCGGTCGCCGTGGAAGCGCTCGGCAACAATGGTCAGAACCTGTCGTCGGAAGTCTGGTGGTCGCCGAGCCACCCCTTCAAGTCCTCGCTCACCGGCCAGTCCTCGAAGGACATGGCGATGGCCTACGAACAGGCGACCGGCAAGCAGTGGACCCAGCCGATCGGCTTCGTCAACGCCCTGTTCGAGGTGGCGACCGACGTGATGAAGCGCAGTGCCGACGTCGACGATCGCGAGGCCGTCGTCGCGGCGATCAACGAGACCAATCTCCAGACGATCGTCGGACCGGTCCAGTGGGGCCGCGAGAACCTGCCGCCCTTCGCGCAGAAGAACATTTCCAAGACGCCGCTGGTCGGCGGCCAGTGGCGCCTGACGGGCGACGGCAAGTACGACATCGTCATCACCGACAACCGCACCGCCCCGGAAATCCCGGCCGGCGGCAAGATGGAGCCGATCACCTGAGCCCGGCCGACGGGGACCCGGCGCCGTGCTCCTGAGCATCGAAGGTCTGGAGAAATCCTTCGGCTCGCTCCGCGTGATCGACGGATTCGATCTGGAGCTGGCCGAAGGCGAGGTACTCGGCATTCTGGGACCGAACGGGGCCGGCAAATCCACCCTGTTCAACCTGATCGCCGGCGCCTTGTACGCGGATCGCGGCCGCATCCGGCTCAACGGCCGCGACATCACCGCCGCGCCGGCACAGGCGCGCTGCCACGCCGGCATCGGGCGAACGTTCCAGATCCCGCACCCCTTCGAGAAACTGACGGTGTTCGAGAATCTCGCGGTCGCAGCCAGCCACGGGGGAACGAACGGCGGGCATCGGGACACCGATCTCGTCGGCGAATGCGCCGCGATCCTTGAGCGCACCGGTTTGATCGAACTCGCCAACGCGCCCGGGGCAAGCCTTACATTGCTGCAGCGCAAGCGCCTGGAACTCGCCCGCGCGCTCGCCACCTCACCGCGCCTTCTGCTGCTCGACGAGATCGCCGGCGGCCTGACGGAGGCCGAATGCGACGAACTGGTCGACCTCATCCGCGCGATCCGCGGCGAGGGTGTCACGATCGTCTGGATCGAGCATGTGGTCGATGCGCTGCTCGCCGTCGCCGAACGACTCGTGGTGCTGAACTTCGGCCGCAAGATCGCCGAGGGCGAACCGGCAGCGGTGATGGACATGGCCGAGGTAAAGGACGTCTACATGGGCATCGCGGCGTGAACGGGATCGGGATGACCGGGACGGTGGAGTCCGTCGTTTCGCTCGCTCCCGAGCCGGCGGCGGCTGGTCGGCGGGCAAGCAAGGCCGTGCCAAGTCGCCTCTGGATTCCTGCTTTCGCGGGAATGAGCGGAGGAGGAGGTGGTCCCGGTGCAGCACCGTCAAGTGTGCACCTCCAAGGCCGTCTGGGCCCCGGATCAAGTCCGGGGCACGACGCTTCAATTTGCGGCACGGGAGTACCGCTCGACCAAGCTCGTGTCCCAGGCCTGACCCGGGACCCAGAGGCGAAATGGCAGGACGCCGGCTGGTTTCCCCGCTCATTCCCGCGGAAGCGGGAATCCAGAGCTGCGGACCATACCTTCGACGCTGTACTGGCTGTATCGAGGCGGTGGCATCATGCCCCTTCTTGAAGTCGATGATCTCACCGCCTTCTACGGCAGCTTCCAGGCCCTGTTCGGCGTCTCGCTGAGCGTCGAGCGCGGCGAAACGGTTGCGATCATCGGCGCCAACGGGGCCGGCAAGTCGACCTTCCTCAACGCCGTCACAGGCCTCGTTGCGCCGCCGCCCGGCGCGATCCGTTTCGACGGGCGCGACCTCACCGGCCAACGCCCCGCCGACATCGCCCGGCTCGGCATCGCGCTCGTCCCGGAGGGACGCAGGCTGTTCGGGTCGCTGAGCGTCGAGGAGAACCTTCAGATCGGCGGCGACAGCCACAAACAGCCCGGCCGGTGGACATTGCCGCGCATCTACGAACTGTTCCCGGTGCTGGCCGAACGCCGTCACGTCTCCGCCAAACTCCTGTCTGGCGGCCAGCAGCAGATGGCCGCCATCGGCCGCGCCCTCATGTCCAACCCCCAGCTGCTGCTGTGCGACGAACTGAGCCTCGGCCTCGCCCCCGTCGTCATCCGCGATATCTACGCGGCCCTGACGGAGATCGGGTCGGACGGGGTCAGCATCGTTCTCGTCGAGCAGGACATCAGCCAGGCGATGGCCGTTTCCGACCGGTTCTATTGTTTCCAGCGCGGCCGCGTAATGCTGTCCGGCACACCGGCGCAGGCGAGCCGCGACGCAATCCACAACGCCTATTTCGGTCTCTAGAAAGATGCTCGGCTGGCTCGACACCATCATCCAGGGCGTTCTTCTCGGCGGGCTCTATGCGATCTACGCCACGGGCCTGTCGCTGATCTTCGGCATCATGCGGCTGATCAACCTCGCCCATGGCGACCTGATCGTCGGCGCCGCGTTCCTGATCCTGTCGCTCGGCCTGTATGCGGGGATCAGATCGGAAGAGCACACGTCTGAACTCCAGTC
>ENA-ORCV01000679-ORCV01000679.1-marine-metagenome-genome-assembly--contig:-NODE-679-length-17094-cov-3.060116_pt1 | contig 17094 bp, 11 predicted proteins | sample MGYA00237779_ERZ508509 | MGnify/ENA primary metagenome ERZ508509 (study PRJEB26180, sample SAMN06268772) | marine metagenome | isolation source: Bioluminescent Bay, La Paraguera, Puerto Rico | place... | reverse complement strand
CGATGTCCCCGCCGTAGAACCCCTGGACATCCCAAAGATAGCCATCACCGCCCTCCCGGGCGCGATATTCCAGCCGGTCTCCCTGAAACCAGAAAAGCGTCCCGCCACTGACTTTGCGCACAACATCGTCGCGTGCGGCGGCCATTTTTTCTGCGCCAACGAACTGGTCGGCAGCGAATGTCGGACCTTGGAAGGCTTCGGGCGGAGGTGGACCTCGCGGGATGTCCTGCTCTGATCCGTGATCCATGGTGGAATGGTCCATCGGCGTCTCGGACTGATCGGAATCCATAGGCTGGTTGCCATGCGCGCCGTGATCCTGGGCGAGCACAGGTGAGGCCAGCAGGACCATGAAGGGAAGAGCAAGAAGCGCTTTCATTGCCCGTCTCCATCGTCTTGCAACGGCCTGACGGTGACGACCTGAAACATGCCCGAATGCATGTGATACATGAGATGGCAGTGGAACGCCCAGTCGCCCGGTTCGTTGGCAGTGAGATCGAATGTCGCGCTGCCGCCCGGCTGGACGATCACCGTGTGCTTGAGCGGTTGGAACCCATCGTGCCCGTTCACCAGCTCGAAAAAGTGGCCGTGCAGGTGGATCGGGTGCGCCATCATCGTATCGTTGACGAGCTTGACCCGCACACGCTCGTTAAAGGCAAAGCGGATCGGATCGTCAGTGACGGCAGAGAACTTCTTGCCGTCGAACGACCACATGTAGCGTTCCATGTTGCCCGTGAGATGGATTTCCTTGAGTCGTGTAGGACGCCGGGTATCCGGATTGGGCTGCGCCGCAATAAGCTGGCTATAGGTCAGGACACGGTGGTCGACATGATCGAGCCCAAGACCGGGGAAGTCCATGCGATCGACCGGATTCATCGCCACCATATCGACACCCGGGCCTGCCTCGACAAAGTTCGGCAGCAAGGACGTGTCGCGCATGCTCATGCCCGACATATCCATTTCACCTGACGATCCGTGGTCCATGCCTTCCATGGTGGAGCCATGGTTCATGCCCATGTCGGCCATGGTCAGGAGTGGCGGTTCTCGCAGCGGCGGGACTTCGGCGCGCATGCCCGACTGGGTGGAAAGCATCGCCAAACCCATGCCCGAACGGTCCATTGCTTCGGCGACGAAGGCGAAGGCATCGGCCCCCTGCGGTTCGATCAGCACGTCATAGGTCTCGGCACTGCCGATCTGGAATTCGTCGACCTCGACCGGCTGTACATCCTGCCCGTCGGCGGCGATCACAGTCATGGCAAGACCTGGAATGCGGACATTGAAGAATGTCGTCGCCGCGCCATTGATGATCCGCAAGCGAATTCGCTCGCCGCGTTCATAAGCCAGCTCCAGTCCGTTTTCGGGCTCGTGGCCATTGATCAGGTAGGAATAGGTCGATCCGGTCACATCGGCGATGTCGGTGGGCATCATCCGCATGCGCGCCCACATGCGACGTTCTGCTCCGCTCAATTGGTAATCGTCGGTTGCTGTCGTCCTGCTATAGTTGAAATACTCCTCGCCCAGCTTGAGCTTCCGCAAGATCGTGTGCGGGTGCATGGGCGACCAGTCCGAGAGCAGCAGCGCATATTCGCGGTCATAGTGGTGAGGCGATGGCGTTGCCGGGTCGATAATGAGCGGACCGTAATGGCCCATGGGTTCCTGCAGCGTATGCGCGTGCCACCAATAGGTGCCCGCCTGACGAATGGGGAACTCGTAACGGAACGTCTCGCCCGGCTGCACGGCGGCCATGCTCACGCCGGGAACGCCGTCCATCAGGAAGGGCACAAGCAAACCGTGCCAGTGGATCGAGGTTTCGTCTGAGGAATTGTTGACAAGGTCGACTGTCAGGTTCTGGCCTTCGCGCAGGCGCAGAAGCGGTCCTGGGATGGTCCCGTTGACGGTTACCGCCGGGCCGACGCGCCGGCCGGTGGAAAGCGTCGCATCTTCAACGGTCATGATAAGATGCTCGCCCGAGAGGACATCGCTTCCCTGGCGCGCGGCCAAGCCCCCATGTGCGCCGCGCGCCCATGCAGGCATCGATGGGGCGAGACCAGCGGCCCCGAGCGCGAGGCCAGAGCGGGACAGGAACTTCCTGCGGTCGATCATGGGGTCAGCGTCCCTGCTTCTCGAACAGGGAAACGAGCTCGTCAAACTTCTGCTTTTGCTCCGCCTTATCGCCGGAAGCGATGGCGTCCTCCACGCAATGAGCCGCGTGAATCTTGAGTACTTCCGCGCGCGCTGAACGAAGTGCTGCCTCGACGGCGGAGAACTGCTGCAGGATGTCGATGCAGTAGCGATCCTCTTCCATCATCTTCGCGATTCCACGCGCCTGGCCTTCGATCCGCCGCATCCTGGCGATTTGCTTGTCGAACTTGTTTTGCATCGGGGACCCTTGTTGAATTTCAGTTCAGTTCCTACTATACCCCCCTAGGGTATAATTCAAGAGTCGAAAACATGACCAAACACGATCACAGCCACCACCAGCATGAGCATCATGCCTGCCACGCCAATGGCGGTGAAGCCGCCAAGGATGGCCGCTATGATACGGTGCCGGATGGTCATACAGGCGCGGTCTACACCTGCCCCATGCATCCCGAGGTGCGGCAGGTCACGCCCGGCTCGTGCCCGCTGTGCGGCATGGCGCTCGAACTTGAATCCGCTGCCCATGCGCAGAATGAAGGCCCCAATCCCGAGCTGGTCGACTTCACACGTCGCTTTTGGTTCGGTGCGGTCCTGACCATCCCGGTCCTGCTATTGGCGATGGGACCGATGGTGGGCCTCGGCTGGATCAGGGACGCTCTGGGCGAAGGCATGGCCCAAAGGGCGGAGTTGGTCCTCGCAACGCCCGTGGTGCTGTGGTGCGGCTGGCCCTTCCTCGAACGCGGCTGGAAGTCTTTCCTCTCGTGGAACCTCAACATGTTTTCGCTCATCGGCATGGGCGTTGTCGCTTCGTGGCTGTTCAGCGTTACCGCTGTGCTCGCTCCTGGCATCTTCCCTAGCGGATTTCGCGACATGCACGGCCATGTCCCGGTCTACTTCGAAGCGGCGGCGGTTATTGTTGTGCTGGTGCTGCTCGGCCAGCTCATGGAGTTGCGCGCTCGCGAAGGCACCGGCAAAGCAATCCGCGCGCTGCTCGACCTTGCGGCAAAGACTGCACGTGTGATCCGGAAAGATGGCAGCGAGGAGGAAATCCCGCTCGACCATGTCCAAGTCGGCGACAACCTGCGGGTGCGTCCGGGCGAAAAGGTCCCGGTCGACGGCGAAATTCTCGAAGGACGTTCTTCCATCGACGAGAGCATGATCACGGGCGAACCCGTCCCGGTCGAAAAGACAGCGGGCGATGCTGTCACCGGGGCAACCATCAACGGCACGGGCAGCCTTGTGATCGAAGCCAGGCGTGTCGGCGCAGACACCATGCTCAGCCAGATCGTGGAGATGGTCGCCAAGGCCCAACGCTCGCGCGCACCGATCCAGAAATATGCAGACAAGGTCGCTGGCTGGTTCGTGCCTGCCGTGATCGGGGTGGCCGTGCTGGCCTTTATCGGCTGGGCGATCTGGGGCCCTGCACCAGCTCTCTCCTATGCGCTGATTGCGGCGGTTTCCGTTCTCATCATCGCCTGTCCCTGTGCGCTCGGACTTGCGACGCCGATGTCGATCATGACCGCGACCGGGCGTGGAGCGCAGGCCGGCGTGCTGATCAAGAATGCTGAAGCGCTCGAACGCTTCGAGAAGATCGATACGCTGATCGTCGACAAGACCGGCACGTTGACCGAAGGCAAGCCGAAGCTGGTCGCGGTCATGCCCGAAGATGGGTTCGACGAAGACGAGATATTGCGCCTTGCCGCGACGCTAGAACGTGGCTCTGAGCATCCTTTGGCAGAGGCAATCGTCTCCGGCGCTGAGGGGCGTGATATCCAACTGGGCACTGCAAAGAATTTCGAGGCTGTCACGGGCAAAGGTGTGAAAGGTTCGGTAGACGGCAAGTCTGTCGCGCTCGGCAATCTCAGACAGGTGGAGGACCTTGGCATCGGGGTGCAAGGTCTGGCGGATCAGGCCAATGCTCGCCGCGACGAGGGCGAGACAGTGATGTTCGTCGTGGTCGACGGCGCTATGGCGGGCCTTGTCAGCGTCGCCGATCCGGTCAAGGAAACGACGCCCGCCGCCTTGAAGGCGCTGCACGATCTGGGCTTTCGCATCATCATGGCGACTGGCGACAATGAGCGGACAGCCCGAGCCGTCGCGGCAAGGCTTGGCATCGATGAAATTCGTGCCGACGTCCTGCCTGAGGACAAGGCAAAGATCATCCACGAGTTGCAACAAGACGGCCGCAAGGTTGCCATGGCGGGAGACGGGGTCAACGATGCTCCTGCGCTTGCCCAGGCCGATGTCGGCATTGCCATGGGTACTGGCGCGGACGTCGCGATCGAGAGCGCCGGAATCACGCTGGTGAAGGGCAATCTCGACGGGATCGTCCGTGCAAGGCGGCTAGCCCATGCAGCCATGCGCAATATTCGCCAGAACCTGTTCTTTGCGCTGGTATACAACGCGCTCGGCGTACCGGTGGCCGCAGGGGTGCTTTATCCCCTTGCTGGGATACTCATTAGCCCCATGCTCGCCGCTCTGGCGATGAGCGCCTCGTCGATCTCTGTGGTGACCAATTCCTTGCGGCTGAGAACGGCCGATATTTGAGACCTCTGAATGTCCGCTTTCTGCCTGGAAAGTGACCCATTCGGCCGTTGCTCATTTCCGTGATATTTGCCCTTTTGTAGGGAGAAAGATCATGAGGAAAGGGCAAGTTCTGATTGGCGCGGCGGTCCCGGCCCTGCTGCTGAATGCCTGTGGCGATCCGACAGATGAGGATTCTCCAGACTTGGCCTATGGTCCAGAAACAGAGGCGCAAGCCTATGTGCTGCGATCAGGAGAAGGTGAGGCACTTGGCGATAACAGGCTGATCAAGGCCAGCCCGAACAGTGGAACAAAGGCAGCTGTGGTAGTTCTCGATCAACTTCAACCCAGCTTTACGACAGGGCCGGACTTTCATCGCCACGATAATGCTGACGAGGTATTTTACGTCATCAGTGGTAAGGGAGCAGTGACGGTATCAGATCAAGAGCACGCGCTGGCGGCTGGAGACATCGCGTTCGTGCCAAATGGTATGAACCACATCATCTCGGTATCAAGCGACGGGCCGATGGAGTTGCTCTTCTTCCTCGACGAACCGGGGCTGGATGAATGGTTCCGCCTTGCACACGCCCAGTATTTCTCGACCGGCACCCCCTTAACCGCAGAAGCCTGCAATGAAATTGGAGATCGGCTGGCCATGACTTGTGTGGCGCGAGACTGATCACCCACCTGCAGGTTGTCCGCTTCTCTCCCGTTAGCGGGCGTTCTAAATCTGTGACGGTGGGGCTACGGGCTAGCGAACTGTCTTGATGAATGAAATGGCGACCGCGGAGATTGCGGCGATAGCTGCACAGGCAAGGAAAAGAGTTCCGAGAACGTTCTCGATTGTAGTCGCCTGGATCGCCATCAGTGTCAGCATCGGTGCGATGAATGCGGGTAATGTGTTGGTCAGGTTCATTACCCCCAGAAGCATGCCTCGGCGCGGGCTACCAGACACGAGCTGGGCCACCAAAGCCGTATCGATGGACAAGAACGCAGAGAGGCCGACATAGAAGACGGCATAGCCTACCATGAAGGTTGTTAGACTTGTCGCTTCCGACAAAACGGCAAGTCCCGCAGCAAATGCTGCTGCTGAGAGCGCCAAGGGAAGGCGCCGACCGGTCTTGTCGGAAAGCGCGCCAGCCAAGAAAGTCGCCAAAATCGCTGTGACCGATGCCGGGGCCGAGAGCGTTGCAAGCAGGTTGGACGCATTGCCGGATGTTCCTTCTGGCCCAGCGATCATTACGCGCGAGAGGAGAACATAAATATACCCCAGAACGAATGCGGCCCCCAATTGGATGGCAAGGCGCGCGCACCACGCAATCTGAAAGTCTGTTTGAGCCGCTTTTCCTGTTTCCCGATCTGATAATTCCGGCTCCGCTCGGTTCTTGAGCACGTCGCCCAATGGCCAAAACAGCAACAGGGGAGCGATGCAGACGAGCGCCAGAATTCCTGTCAACAGCACCGCCTCCGGACCGTCCGACGGAAAGTACCATCCTAACAGCACGACGGTTAGGCTGGCAGCGGGAAGAGCAGCATTCATGATGCCGCCCATCCGGCCCTTCAGGCGATCGGGAAAGTGGTCCGTCAACAATACGCCTAGAGGTGAAAAGGCGCAGTTGAGAGCTGCCTGGAAGAAGACCAAGGCCAGGAAGAGCTTCAGAAAGTCCTGGGCGAATGCCAGGAAGACATAGGAGAGGCCAAGGGCAGCCGTTCCGATTGCAATCAGGCCCCGACGGTTGGGTTTGTTCACTATCCAGCGATCGCTCAGGATCCCGGCGAGGATATGGGCAGCCCCCGCTACAATGGCTCCGAGCAGCAAGAGCCAGCTCAACGTTCCAGTAACGTCATCGGGCGCGATGCTTTCCACTCGACGCGGTAGCAGCAAGACGAGCAATGGAATGAAGGCAAGATGTACGCCAAGATAGGCAAGGCCATAAAGGGCCACGGAAGTGCGTGTGTTCTTGAGTTCCGCGATCACAGGGCGGGTTGCCTGGGGCCCGTCGTGGCGCGCTCGATCAGCCTGAAAGGAAGCTCATAACTGCCTACGGCATCCTTCCCCCGACTTATGTCTATCAGGCAGGCGCAAGCGCGAGCGATCATTTCGGAAGTCGGCTGACGGATCGCGGTGAGTGGCGGCACGCTGAAGCGGACGCCTGGAGTATCCTCGAAGCTGATGATGGCAAGGTCATCCGGCACGTTGAGGGAAAGCTTGTCCGCTACATGTAAGGCAGCGAATGCCATTTCGTCATTGTCTGCAATGATCCCCGTCGGACGATCGGGCGCGTCGAGCATTTCGAGAAGCAACTCGGCCGCAGTATCGAATTGGAAATTCGCTTTGGCCACCACGCCGGCTTCGACTTCAAGACCTGCTTCCTGCAATGCCTTCCGGAAACCCTCGACGCGCTTCTGCGAGCTCCCGTATTCCGGCGATCCGGCAAGGAAGGCCATCTTGGAGTGTCCTTGCCGCAGGAGGTGGCGAACAGCTTCTGCCGCTGCAGCATTCTCATCCATAAAGACATCGACGTAATCGGTCCCGGCGCTTCTGCCGACGCGTGCACAAGGAATGCCCCGGTTCGTGAGCATTCGGGCAAGTTCCTCGTTGTCGCTATGCGGAGGGGTCAGGATGATTCCGTCAGGCCGCAGCGAAGCGATCGAGTTGGACAGCTGCACAGGCGCCAGCTGGGGATCTGTGTCGATCAGTTCGAAAACGAGGTGATAACCTTCCTTTTCGCATTCGGTCATGCCGCCATACAGCATCTGGTCCACCCAGTCATTGCCGCGCCCTGCCTGCCAATTCTCCAATGTGCGTTGGCGGTCATTCACCGCGAGTATCAGGAATGAACGTCCGCCGCCCATGCGTCTGGCGGATAGGTTGGGAATGTAGCCGAGCCTGGCGATGGCTTCTTCCACCTTTTCCCGCACGGATTCCTTGACGTTGGGTCCCTTGTTGATGACGCGAGAAACCGTCTGGCGCGATACGCCTACGGCGCGCGCTACATCCTCGATCGTGACTTTTGCCTTGTCCGCCATTGCGCCCCTCTAACCCTCGAACCAGTGCCATATGGACTGTTCCGAGCAAGATAATCAAGCAAAATTGTGAACGTTCACTTTTTGCTTGTGAACGTTCACAATTTCGGGTATGTGAACGTTCACAAGATAGCAAGACCCGATTCGGGGAGGATTCAAATGCGCAAGATTTCAACCGCTCTGACACTTGGTGTTTCCGCCATTGCACTGGCTAACCCCGCCGTTGCTCAGGAAAGCGAGGCGCCCGCCGAAAGCACGGAAGGCATGGCAGAGTTCGAAGAGGGCAATGCCATCATCGTGACCGCCGACCGCCGCGAACAAAGCCTGCAGGAATATGCCGGTACGGCTGCCAGCTTCTCCGGCGAAGATCTGCGCGCGCGGGGCATCCAGGACATCACCGACTTCAATGATGAACTGCCCGGCCTGACCGTCGCCAACAATGGCGGCAATGTCGAAATCTGGATCCGCGGTGTTGGTTCCTCAAACAACACGGAATTGGGCGATCCGGCGGCGGCCTTCCACTATGACGGCGTCTATGTTCCGCGTCCTGCGGGCATTGGTTCAGCGTTTTTCGATATCGAACGCGTCGAAGTGAACGTTGGTCCGCAAGGTACGCTGCGCGGCCGCAACGCGATGGCAGGATCTGTCAACGCTATCGCATGGAAGCCGGGCCTTGGGGTTTGGGATGCCGAGCTGGAAGTCGGCTATGGTAATTATGACCACAAGGAATTCCGCGGGATGGTCAACGTGCCGATTGGCGACACCATGGCGTTCCGTTTTTCCGGCATGTATCTGGGCCACGACAGCTATTACAATAACGTCGGTCCGATCCAGAACATCGATGTCGCCGAGGCAGAAAATAACAAGGCTTTCCGCGCCCAGTTGCTTTGGGAACCCACAGATCGCCTCTCTATCCTGCTGGCAGGTGACTACATCCACGAAGAAGGTACGGGCTATACCGGCACCAATTACGCCAACCCGTTAGGCAATGGCATCGATCCGCGGGATATCGAAGATCCGCGGGACGTTATCGCCAATGCTTTCACGCCTATCCTCGACAACAAGCACTGGGGTTTGCGCGGTACTGTCGCTTATGAGGCGGAAGCCTTCACGGTTGAATTTACAACTAGCTATCGTGACCTGCTCGCCGATTACGACGCAACCACGCCGCTGACACCCTATTATCCTGGTGTGATGGACAATCTGGCGATGCGCGAAGACGTGTTGGCGGCGCCCCTTCCGGATGGCAGCCAGCCGTTGGTTGACCCGGGAATCGTCCTGAATGAAGTGTTCGACAACTGGTCCCGTTTCCAGTCGATTACCGACTCCGAGAGCTACTTCAACGAACTGCGCATCTTCAATTCGGATGGCCCATTCATCTGGTCGCTCGGCGGCATGTACTTCAAGGAAGACCAGCGCGCATTTCTCGGCTCGACCGGCGACCGCGGCCTGTTCTTCCAGGGCGTAGAATTTGTCATGCCCGATGTCGATGCGGAAAGCTGGGCCCTTTATGGCGATGCTACCTGGGAAGTCAGCGACAGGTTCCGCGTAACAGCGGGCATTCGTTACACCGATGATGAAAAGAGTCGTCAGGGTGTGGCGGTTCGTTATGGCCTCGCGCTGGGTGGCGGCAGTTTCGAATGCTGCGGCGGTGCACGCTACGGCACTGAAGGCTTCGAATTCGCTGCCTTTGATCGCACTCTCTTTAACGGTGATATCGATGGCGATGGCACCATTACCACACAGGAAATCTTCGACTTTTGGTTGAACGGCGTCGCGCAGTTCGGCCTGCGCGACAATGTCGATGACATCCTGTTGAATGGCCCGAAAGGCTTCTACCTCGATGGCACTACACCGTGCATCGACACGGTCACCGGAGACTTCTGGTCCTGTAACGGCTTCACAAACGATGACAATTGGTTTGGAAGCGGTCTGCCAGGCAACGCCGATCCAGTCAGATTCACATATGCAGTGCCATTTGAAGGCCAGATTTTCCAGCAGGACGGCGCGATTGCCGACAACTTCGTCGATTGGCGACTTCGCCTTGAATACGATCTTACTCAGGACAATCTGGTCTATGCTCTCGTGGCAAGCGGACATAAGTCGGGCACGTTCAACGATAACCTGGGCGATAACGGATTTGTCCCAACCACAGGCACCGAGAATGTCATTCTCTATGAGCTAGGGACCAAGAACGAGTTTTGGATGGGTGACGTAAGGGCGCGATTGAACGGTTCGGCATTCTATAATGACTACAAGGACCAGGCTTTCAGTGCGCTGGTTGCAGTAGATACAATCGTGGATTTCGAGACGGAGTTGGGCAACACGGTTCCGCTTCCGGAAGGCACATCGGGACAGCTGGTCGTAGGTTACAACTTCAACGCTGCCGACTCCGAGATTTACGGCATCAACATTGAAGGTGGACTGCAGCTGCCCGCAGGCTTGAACTGGGACTTCAACGCCCTCTGGTTAGAAGCGAAGATCAAGGATTCGATCGACATTCCTGACTTCCGTTATCAGTCGGACGTCGACGCGGAAAACGCCGTTTTCAGACCGATTACGGGCAACCGCTTGCCGCGTACGCCGCGCTGGCAGTTGAACACCTCGCTCTCGCAAAACATCGATGTGAAGTCGGGTTCCTTCGACTGGGTGATCTCGGCGGGCTATCGCTCCTCGACGTTCCAGACGATCTTCAACTCGATCGACTTCAACCCGAACGACGACGCCGAGGAACGTCTGAACGACGTTGTACGAGGTTACTGGACCTTCGACCTGGGCGCTGGCTACACGCATGGTGATGGCCGTTTGCGCTTCGAGGTTTACGCCAACAATGTAACCAACAAGCAGAAGGAAGCGGCGATCATCATCACGCAGTTCGACAACACCCGCTTCTTCACGCGTCCGCGTACCTATGGTGCCCGCCTGCGCGTGAGGCTCTGAGCTTCCTCAGCCTTGGTCGGTGACGGACCCAGACCCTTCTGCTGCCGACCAAGGTAATTGATGAGCCGGAAACAGATTGGCGATGATTAGTCTTCTTACACTTCTTGCGGCTGCCGCGCAGGCAGGCTCCTCCGCAGGTGGCGATGCGGCAATCTCCTCCCCGACAGAGCCGCATCGCCCTCCAGCAGGCTATGAACTGGTTTTTGCCGAAGAGTTTGATGAAGGCGAGATGCCCGATGCGGACAAGTGGGTTTACGATACCGAACGCAATGCCCAGGGCTGGTACAACAATGAGTTGCAATACTATGCAGCGACGCGACCCGAAAACGCCCGCATCGAAAACGGTTCGCTTATCATCGAGGCCCGGAAAGAAGATCTCTCCGGTGACGGCGAACCGGCAGACTTTGGCGGTCAGGACTACACCTCCGCACGGCTGATTTCGGCGGGCGAAGGATGGACTTTCGGCTTCTACGAGGTCAGGGCCAAACTTCCCTGCCAGCGCGGCACTTGGCCTGCCATCTGGATGCTTCCTTCCGATCCTGAGGTTGAATGGCCTGACGGTGGCGAAATCGATATCATGGAGCATGTCGGATACGATCCCGGCGTGATCCATCATTCGGTGCACACGCGCGCATTCAATTTCAATCGTGGAACGCAGCGCACGACGTCCTTCAAGCTCGAAACCGCCTGCGAACGATACCATCGATACCAGTTGCTTTGGACACCAGAAAACCTGGTCTTCGCGGTCGACGATGCGCCGCGCTTTCTCTTTCAGAAGCGTCGTTCCGATCGTGCGCGCTGGCCGTTCGACGAACCTATGCAGCTGATCCTGAACGTCGCCATTGGTGGCGACTGGGGAGGGCGCCACGGTGTCGACGATGAGGCGCTACCGGCGCGCATGGAGATCGACCATGTGCGCATCTACCAGCTTGCGGAGGAACGGGAATGAACAGGCACTTTATCATGGCCGCGGTGCTTGCTTTTGCCGTTGCAACGGGCAGTTGTGCCGCCAACGATGGCGTCGCCCCGGCCTATGACTGGAACGATTCAAGCCACGATGCGCGCATCGCCGATCTGCTTTCGCAAATGTCGACCGAACGAAAGGTCGCGCAGCTGATCATGCCCGATATCTCCACGATCACGCCTGAGGATGTGCAGACATATCGTTTCGGTACTATCCTCAATGGAGGGAACAGCGGTCCCGGCGGAGATGATCAGGCTCCCGCGCCAGAATGGCTGGCGCTGGCCGATGCTTTCTGGGAAGCGTCCGTTCAGCCATTGCCCAACGCAGAGCCCGCCATTCCGGTGATGTGGGCGACCGATGCGGTCCATGGTCATTCCAATATTCCCGGCGCCACGATCTTTCCGCACAATATCGGCCTCGGCGCCACGCGCGACCCGGAACTCATGCGGCGTATCGGCGAAGCGACTGCGGCCGAAATCGCCGTGACCGGCATCGACTGGACCTTCGCGCCAACGCTGGCGGTGGCGACCGATGATCGATGGGGGCGAACATATGAAAGCTTCTCGGAGTATCCTGCGCTTGTCTCCGAATTGGGGGAGGCGACCATCCTGGGTTTGCAAGGGGAACCGGATTCCACTGACTTTCTCGGACAAGGGCGTGTGCTTGCCACGGCAAAGCACTTCTTTGGCGATGGCGGGACTGGTGGCTTCGACCGGGGGGATACGAGGGGCGAACTTGATGAATTGAAGAGAGTGCATGCAGCTCCCTATCGCCCTGCAATCGATGTGGGCGTGCAATCCGTGATGGCGAGCTTCTCATCCATCAACGGAGAAAAGATGCATGGCAGTGAGGATCTGCTGACAGGTTACCTCCGCAATGATCTGGGTTTTGGCGGCCTGGTGGTCGGGGACTGGAACGGTCATGGTGAGCTGGAAATCTGCAGCAATGTCGATTGTCCGGAATCGCTTTTGGCGGGCCTCGATATCTTCATGGTGCCCGAAGATTGGCGCGGGCTCTACGACAATTTCTTGGCACAAGTGCAAGATAGTACCATTCCAATGGAACGGCTGGACGAAGCCGTGGGGCGCATATTGCGCGTGAAGTTGGAGTACGGTCTCTTTGAGAAGCCGCGACCTTCCGAGCGCGAGCTGGCCGGTCGCTGGGACTTGCTCGGCTCAACCCAACATCGCGAAATCGCGCGCGAAGCGGTGCGAAAGTCGCTCGTTCTCCTCAAGAATGAGGGAGTGCTTCCCATCGCATCGAGCGCCAATGTGTTGGTGACCGGGCCCGGTGCAGATAACATTGCCATGCAGTCCGGCGGTTGGTCGATCACCTGGCAAGGTGGTGGCGACCTCACGAACGAGGATTTCGTCGGCGCAACCTCGATCTTTGCCGGTATCGCGGAGGCGATGCTGGCTGGGGGAGGCAACGCAAGCCTCTCTCGCAATGGCTCCACTTCAACCCGACCGGATGTCGCGATCGTTGTGTTTGGCGAAGATCCCTACGCCGAGTTCGTGGGCGACCGTGAAGATTTGACCTTCCGCAATACCGATGGGCTGGACCTGCTCCGCCAGTTTGACGAACAGGACATTCCGACGGTCGCGGTATTCTTGTCAGGCCGACCTCTCTGGATGAATCGCGAAATGGCGCTCGCCGATGCCTTCGTCGCCGCTTGGTTGCCTGGCAGTGAAGGGGCAGGGATTGCCGATATACTGATTGGGCATGAGGACGGCTCGCCGCGTCATGATTTCAGCGCGCTGCTTTCTTTCGGCTGGCCTGCAGACTGCGCGCCAGGCGGGCATGAACTGTTTTCTTTCGGCCAAGGGTGGTCCTATGCCGATGCTCCGCCTCTTGTCGATTTTTCGACCGATTGTCCGTTGCTTGAGAACGACAGGGCCGGACAACTGCGCATTTTTGGCCGCGGGCTCAACCCGCAGGTCACCGTCAGTTCGGGAGGAACCGACCTGCCCAATCTTGTGGGTAGGGCACCGGGGTTGACCGCGACAGCCTTCGACTATCAGGCACAAGAGGATGCAAGGCGGCTCGAATGGACAGGAGGCGCCTCCTTGGAGTTCAACTTGCCCGAAGGATATAGTGCCGACCGGGCGGGATCTGTCCTGCTGACCTACTCATTGGAAGAAGTGCCGTTGGCCCCGGTCTTTCTGTCTGGGCCAGAGGAGCTGGACGTCACCTCTACTTTTGTATTGGGTGCGGGGAAGGGATGGCGCACGGCGCGAATTCCCCTTGCATGCATTACTACACAGGTGTCTGGTCCATTCTCTCTGACATCTTCTGAGGGATTTGCCCTGGACGTGTCGCAAATTGCGATTTCGCCGGACAGCTTTACATCTTCTTGCGAAGGGCCGTTCTAAAGCGTTCCAGCATTGCGCGGCTAACGGCCACGAATAGCTGTTGGGCGAACGGAAGCATGTTCTTTCAGGCGTCGGCGAAACAGCGAAAGCCGATATGCGATGTCGAGGTATCGGTCGATTGCGGATAACGCGCGGCGGGGCGGTAGCGGCGGCAGTAATTCTCCGCGCAGAGGTGCGATCCGCCCTTGATGATGTGGAATTGGAGGTGCGTTCGTTCGCGGTCCACTTCCATCCGCGCATCGGGCGCGCAGCATTTTGCGCCCTCCTGCTGGCCTGGCGGTGCATAGGGCGTGGTGGTCCATTCCCAGACATTGCCGATCATATCCGACAGGCCAAACGGATTGGCGGGGTAATGGCCAACGGGGGAGGTGCGGGCAAAACCGTCCTCCAGCGTGTTCTCGGTGGGGAAGCGGCCCTGCCAGTAATTGGCGAGCATGCGGCCTTCGGGTGCCAACTCGTCGCCCCAGGCGTAGTCGGCATCAGAAAGGCCGCCGCGTGCAGCGAATTCCCATTCCGCTTCGGTGGGCAGGCGCTTGCCCTCCCATGCGGCGAAGGCCTGTGCATCCTCCAGCGCCATGTGCACCACCGGATGGTCGGGAATGTCGTCGATCGTGCTGCCCGGGCCGGAGGGATGCCGCCAGTCGGCGCCGGGCATCCACGACCACCAGTGGAAGCTATCGTTGAGCGGCGGCTGGACCGCGGGCGGTGTGAAGACCGAGGATCCGGGCACCAGCAGCGCCGGATCGGCATCGGGATAATCCGCCGCATCGGGAGCATTCTCGGCCAGCGTTACATAGCCTGTCTCCTCCACGAAGCGGGCGAAGCGGGCATTGGTGACAGGTGTCTCGTCGACCATGAAGGGGGCGACTTCGACTTCGCGGATAGGCGCTTCCTCCGGGTAGAACCGGTCCGAGCCCATCAGGAAGGTGCCACCTTCAAGCCTGAGCATCTAGCTCGGCGCCAGGATAGACCGGGTTGCGGCGATATCACGCAGGTAGCAGAAGCTCCAGTCAGCGCTCGTTTCATCATCCGCAAGTGCATCCGTACAGCTGGCAGGGGTTGCCAGCGGATATTCCTCCAGCGGGTCGACTTCCATATCGTAGAACAGACAGTTCGCGGCATCGTCGACGCAGACCACCTTGTAGCGCGCATTGCGCACGCCGACGACTTTCTCCTCATCGCGCATGAGGTTGGTGCTCTCGGTGATGATCGCTCCGCGCAAGGGATCGCGTACATGGTCCGTTGCCCCACGGATGATAGGCGCGAGCGACACGCCGTCGAGCGGGATGCTGGCGCTGCCATCGCTATTGGAGACCTCGTCGGGAACTGAGAGCCCGGCAAGCTCGAGGATGGTCGGGAACAGGTCCGCCACATGGGCGATCTGGTCGCTCGACGTGCCTGCCTCGATCCCGGGTCCGCGAATAGCCAATTGTACACGAGACCCGCTTTCGAAGGCCGATCCTTTTCCGCGTCCCTCCCGCGTAATGTAGAGATTGTCGATGAAATCGAGGCCCGGCCTGCCATACATGGGCGTACCATTGTCACCCACGAATATGACGATCGTGTTGGGGGCGATGCGGTCCACTTCCTCCAGCACCGTACCGATGATCGTGTCCATCGAATTGGTCATCGCGCGCATCTGCGCATAGGGCGAACAATCGCCGACATTCTGCGTGCCATATTCGCCGCCGCAGGCATCGATCTCGGCGCGCGTCACATCATCGAGCGTATCGCGGTTGGGGATCATCATCGCGCTCGGCTGCTGGATGATCGTGGCATGGGCAAGGTTGAATGCCAGCCAGGTGAACCACGGCCGGTCAGGGTCGCTGGCCTCCTGAGTGCGGATCCAGTCGATCGTATCGCGGCCCTTGTGGACCGCGGCATAGGTGCTGGGCTCGATGCCGGGCAGGGCGGCGGGACCGGCAGTGTAGGCGCGCCATTCGCCCGGCAGCGTTCCGGAATCCTGCATCTGCGTCTCATAGTCCCAAAAGGTGGGCAGGGCGGCGTGCATATTGCCGATGAAGAAATCGAAGCCCGCCTCCTTGGGCTTCATGCCCGGATAATCCGGGCCTTGCTGGCTGGGCAGGCCGGCCATGTGCCATTTGCCGAAGGCAGCGGTAACATAGTTCCCGTCCATCGCCAGATCGCGCACGAAGCTGTCGTGCTGCTGGCTCAGCGCATCGGCATAGGTCGCGACATTAGTATTGCGGGCGAAGAGACCGGTCAGCAACGAGGCGCGTGTGGGCGAGCAGAAGGGCTGTGCCCAGGCATTGGAGAAGACCATGCCTTCGCGCGCCAGTTGGTTGAGCACGGGGGTGGAGGCAGGTGTTCCGGCAATATCCATGTAGTTGGGATTGTCGAGCCCGTCTGGACCGTAGGCATCGAGCATTTCCTGCTCGATCCCGGGATACATGCCGGTGGTGGCGTCGAGGCCGATATCGTCGGCGATGATCAGCAGGATGTTGGGGCGGGTCTTGCGCGGTTCTTCATCCACAGACTGGGCAGCAACGGGAAGGCTCGCTGCGCTGGCCCCCACGGCGCAGATCATCGCCAGTTTCGAAACAGTGTTGAGCATTATATCTCCCCGGTCCTTGTCCTGGACCTTCCCTTCGCTGCCGTCATGCAAATGATTCCAATCTCTGTGCCAGCCAGAATACCGCAATCGTGCCCATACCATAGGCGCAAACCAATCGAATTGCAGCTTGCCGTTCAGCTCTGCGCGACCAGTCGATGCGCGAGAGGCCCTGCTGTACCAGCCAGTAGAGGCCGAGCGCCACGGCAATGAAGCCCAACTGCCCAGCCTCGACGCCGATATTGAAGCTGGCCAGCGCGGTGCCGATTTCGGACTGCGGAATACCGATTTCGCGCAACACGCCGGCAAAGCCGAAGCCATGCAGCAGGCCGAATACGCTGGCGACCAGAGCGGGATAGCGGAATGTGAGACCGGTGCGACGGTTGCGCACGATCTCCACCGCCAGGAACAGGATCGACAACGCGATCACCGCCTCGACCGGCGGCGCGGCAAGGCGAACAAGGTCCAAGGTCGATAGGGCCAGCGTGACCGAATGCGCCAGTGTGAACCCCGTGACCGCGATCAGTGACCGGCGGACTGTACCGGCCACCAGAAGCAGG
>ENA-ORCV01000678-ORCV01000678.1-marine-metagenome-genome-assembly--contig:-NODE-678-length-17115-cov-2.600951_pt1 | contig 17115 bp, 10 predicted proteins | sample MGYA00237779_ERZ508509 | MGnify/ENA primary metagenome ERZ508509 (study PRJEB26180, sample SAMN06268772) | marine metagenome | isolation source: Bioluminescent Bay, La Paraguera, Puerto Rico | place... | reverse complement strand
CGGTAGTCCACCGCCCGTTCGAGCCCTTTGGCCAGCGCGGCGGCAATCATCGCGTCGGGAAGGTCGCCGACCTCGACCGTCACCGGCCTGTCGCCGAGGTCGCTGTCGGGGTTGAGTTCCGAAGCCGGCAGCCGCACGATTGCCGGATGATCGGCATCGACCGCGTTGGCGATCAGCGTGGCGGCGACGTCGGCGCCAGCTGCGTCGGCGGCCAGCACGGTGACGCTGTCGGCGATCCCGAGCGACTGCGACCGGCCGCGCGCGCCCGACGTCGCGATACCGCCGATGCCGTCGCCATGTCCGATCCGGACGCCGCCATTCAGGCCGGGCAGGGGGCCGCGGTCGAAACGCCCGGCGACGCCAATGTCGAGCGAATGGCCCGGGCCGCAATGCACGGCGATGTCGCCGCCGTTGTTGACATAGGCGCGGTCGAGATCGGCGGCCCCGCGCATCGCCGCCAGCAGTTCGTCGGCGACCGAGCCTGCGACGGCGGCCATCGGCGTGACGAAGCTGTTCGCGAAGCGCCGGCAGGCCGCATGCATGCGCACGCCCACCGGGCTGTGCGGTGGCCTTGTCGGGTCGAAAGGCGCCCGCAGAACGGCAAGCTCGGCGCAGAGTTCCGGCAGGATCGCTCCGAACCGCTCCGATGCCACCTTGTACGCCGCCTCGACGGCGTCGTCCGCGCCCCACGCCCGCAGCACCACGTCGATCGGCCCGTGCGACAGGTGCAGCCGGCCGCCGGACAGATGCTGGATGCGGGGGGCGTCGGCGAACATGTCGATTACCGTCCCAGCCGCTCGAGCAGCCGGATGAGCTGTTCGGCCTCTTCGTCGCTGAACCCGGCAAGCGTTTCCCGCGACACCTCCGCGCCGACCGCCTTCATGCGCTGGATCGCGTCCTTGCCCTTGTCGGTCAGTTCGAGCATCACGAGGCGGGCGTCCTTGGGATCGTGCGACTGGACGACGAGCCCCTGCTTGACCAGCCGGTTGACGACGCCCCAGATCGTCGCCGGATCCATCGCCGTCAGCCGGCCCAGCTCGTTCTGGGAGACGCGGCCGACGTCGTCGAGCTTGGCGAGCGCGGCGAGCTGGGTCGGCGTCACGCCGAACTCCCCCATCACCGAATTGAAGATGCTGGTCGCCCGCTGATGGGCCTGGCGCAGGACGAAACCGATCTGCACTTCGAGTTTGTAGCTTGTCGGGTCGCGCTCGGTGCGCGGCGTCATGTCGGGCGTCTTGCTTGCGGCCGCCATTACTCGGTTCCTCCGTCGCCGTTGCCGGATTTCGCCGCGAAAGGCCAGGGGTTGTCGCCGCGCCAGCTCTCGATGCGAGCCTCCGGCGCGACCGCGGCGAGGATATCGGCAATCGATACCACGTCCTCCGAGTGGCCGCCCAGCCGGTCGTAGAGCGAGGAGGGAAGGGTGAACTCCATCGGCGCGACGATTGCCGGCGTCGGCACGTAGCCGAAAGAGCCCTTCGGCATGTGCGTGACATCGGCCATCACCGTGATGCCGCCACCGGGCCACAGATAGACCGGCGCGCCGCCCATGGTGACGCGCGTTTCGCCGGCTGCCACCGAACGGGTCAGCAGAACCGGATTCTCGGTGACGCCGGCACGCAGCGATCCGCCCGCACCCGCCATGAACAGCACCGAGCACAGCGATGGCTCGCAATTTTCCCCGATGCGGTCGACGACGAGCCGTACAGCCGCCGGCATCTCGGTGGGGACGGGGACGAGATTGTCGTCCAGCACGCAGTAGATCGCGTCCTCGCCGGTGGTCGAGGTCATCAGCATCCGCAGCCCCGGCCAGGCCGTCTCCGGATCGATCTTGCTGATGATCTCCAGCGGGTCGGTGATGTCGGTGCCGCCCCAGCCGAGCCCCGGTTCGGCGACCTGGAAATAGCGGCCCGGCGTCGAGCGGCGGCCGCGCACCCGGATGCCGGCGGCCGGCATTTCCAGCACCTTGCCGGCCTGATGCTCGGTCAGCACGCCGGTGATGTGGTCGTCGACGACGATGACCTCGTCGACATGGCCGTACCATTGCTTGGCGAAGATGCCGACGGCCGCCGACCCGCATCCGACCCGCATCCGCTCTTCCGGATGCCCGTCGACGATCGGCGCTTGTCCGGCCTGGACCACCACCTCGTTGCCGTCGTCGATGGTCATGGTGACGGCCTCGCCGGCGCAAAGCTCCAGAAGCGTCCGGCAGGTGACGTTGCCTTCCTTCTTCGAACCGCCGGTCAGGTGCCGCACGCCGCCGATCGACAGCATCTGCGATCCGTATTCGGCGGTGGTCACATGGCCGACCTGCTCGCCCTTGACGCGGATCGGCGCCGTTTCCGGGCCGAGATGCCGGTCGGTGTCGATCTTCACCTTGACGCCGCAGTAGCTGAAGATCCCCTCGGTCACCACCGTCACCGTATCGACGCCGTCATGTTCGGCGGCGACGATGAAGGGGGCGGGCTTGTAGTCGGGATAGGTCGTGCCGGCGCCGACGCCGGTGACGAAGGTGCGGCTCGGGTCGAGCGGCTTGCCGTCCCATACTTCCTCGGCGAAGGGCACCACGTCGCCGCCGGTTTCGATCGTGTGATCGAGCAGCAGCACCGGGTCGACTCGGATCAGATGGCCGTCCTCGTTGGCGTAGCGGTCGCAGGCCCCGGCGCGGCCCGGCTTGATGCGGCATAGCACCGGGCAGGCGTCGCAGCGGATGATACCGCCGTCCTCGGCCGCCCCGAACTGCTTCGAGCGCGCCTCGGCCGACAGCCGCTCGGCGGCCGCGGTTTTCGCCGGCGGACGGTTGTCGGTGACGCTCATGATGCCTGCTCCCCGGTAGGTCCAGGCTTCTCGTCGGAACCGGTTTCCCTCGCAGCGAGGGATTCCCAAAGCCTGTGCGGCAGCACCGGCACTTGGCGCACCGTGACGCCGGTCGCATGGCGGATCGCCCCGAGGATCGCCGGCGGCGTGGCGACCAGCGCCGGTTCGCCGACGCCCTTCGCTCCGAACGGGCCGGTCGGCTCCTCGTCCTCGATCAGGTAGGTCCTGATCGGCGGCATGTCCCCGACGGTCGGGATCAGGTAGTCGTGCAGGTTCTCGGTGCGGCCCGGCAGGTATTCCTCCATCAGCGCCAGGCCGAGCCCCTGCGCGATGCCGCCGTGGATCTGGCCTTCCGTCAGCGTCGGATTGACCGCCCGCCCGACGTCGTGCGCGGCGACGATCGAGAGGGCCTTGACTGTGCCGAGCCGGGTGTCGACCTCCACTTCCGCCATCTGGGCGGCGAAGCCGTAAGTGCCGTAGGGAATGCCCTGGCCGTTCTCGTCGAGCGGCGTGGTCGGCGGATCCCAGGTGCCGTTGCCGTCCAGCACGATGCCGTCGCCGTCGGCGTCGAGCGTCGACAAGTCGATGTCCCGCGATGCCTGCCCGTCTGAAATAGTCAGCCGGCCGCCGTCGATGGAAATGACTGCGTCTTCGCCGGCATTGGCGAGTTTCAGGATCTTCGCGCGCAGGTCCTCGCCGGCGAGCCGCGACGCATTGCCCGACACGTAGGTCTGCCGAGAGGCGGACGTCTTGCCGGCGTCTGCGGTGAGGTCGGTGTCGCCGGTCACCATGTCGAACCGGTCCGGCGCGATGCCGAGCGCGTCGGCGGCCATCTGCAGGAGCACGGTGGACGAGCCCTGGCCGATGTCGACGGCGCCGTTGAAGAAGGTTAGGCGCCCGTCGGAAGAAAGCGTGATGCGCATGGTCGACGGGTTGGCGACCGACGTGTTGCCGCAGCCGTACCACATGCAGCCGATGCCGACGCCGCGCCGCTTGCGGCCGTCCGACGCTGCGTTGAACGCCGCCGCGCGTTCCAGCGCCGTCTCCCAATCACCTTTAAGCGCATCGAGACACTGCGGCAGTCCCGCAGAGGCCTGCAGCGTCTGGCCGGACGGCGTTGTGTCGCCGGCAGCGATGGCGTTGATGCGCCGGATCTGCCAGCGGTCGATATCGAGCGTCTCGGCGAGATCGTCGAGCAGCGTCTCGTGCGCGATCGCAGCCTGCGGGATGCCGAAGCCGCGGAACGCGCCGGCCGGCGTCTCGTTGGTGTAGACCGCACGCGCCTGGTTCATGACGTTGGCGACCCGATACGGTCCGGAGCCGTGCACCGGCACGCGGCCGGCGACCGTGGGGCCCCACGAGGCATAGGCGCCGGTGTTGAAGTCGCCGTCGAGTTCGTAGGACAGCAACCGGCCCTCGCTGTCGGCCGAAGCCCGCGCCCACAGTTTACCCGGGTGCCGCTTCGGCGAGGAGGCCATGGATTCGCTGCGCGTATAGACGATGCGCACCGGCTTGCCGGTCGCCCGCGCCGCGACCGCCAGCAGCGGCTGCACCGAGACGTCGAGCTTGCCGCCGAAGCCGCCGCCGCAGGCCGTCGGCCTGATCCGCACCTTGGAAGCCTCGACGCCGAGCACCCGCGCCGTCTCCTCCAGGTCCATGTAGGGCGCCTGGGTGCAGCAGGTGACCTCGATCCGGTCGCCGGCAGGCACCGCGTAGCCGGCCTCCGGCTCGATATAGGCGTGCTCGACGAAGCCGGTGCTGAATCGGCCCTCGGCGATCGCCGCCGCCTCCCGGCGCGCTTTGGCGGGGTCGCCGCAGCGTACAGTGCCGGTAATCAGCACGTTGTCGGGCTTGCCGTCATGGACGGACGCCGCGCCCGGCGCGCGCGCTTCCTCGACGCCGGTGACCGGCGGCTCCGCCGTCCATTCGATCGGCAGCTCGGCGTCGCTCAGCGACGTGACCGCCGCCTTCGTTCCGATGAGCGCCACGACCGCCTCGCCCCGGAACCGGACACGGCCTTCGGCGAACACCGGCTGGTCTCGGGTATGCGGGAAGATCCCGAAGCTGTTTTCGCCGGGCACATCCTTATGCGTCAGGATCGCCTCGAGGCCCGGCGTCGCGGCGACGACGGCGTCGAGATCGCCGAGTGCGAATGTGGCGCGCGCATGCGGCGACCGGACCACCCGCATCCACAGGGCGTTTGCCGGCGCTTCGTCGGCGCCGAACCGGTCGGTTCCGGCGACCTTCGGCCAGCCGTCAACCCGGGCGATCCGCGCCCCGACTGATCTGCCAGCCTCGGCCGCGGGCGCCTCCGCGGCATTGCCGGAAGCAACGTCCATCACCGCGTCGACGATCTTCAGATAGCCGGTGCAGCGGCACAGCACGCCGCCGAGCGCGTCCTCGACGTCAGCTCGGCTGGTCTCGGGGTTGCGGACCAGATGATCAGTTGCCGCCATCAGCATCCCGGGCGTGCAGATGCCGCACTGGGCCGCCCCATGGGCCAGGAACGCGTTGCGCAGCTTGTCGGTCACGCCGTCGGGTCCGGGCCCTTCGACGGTCTCGACCGTCGCGCCGCTCGCCTGACCGGTCGACACGAGGCAGGCGCACACCTGTTCGCCGTCGAGCCGCACCGTGCAGGCGCCGCAATCGCCCGCGTCGCAGCCGATCTTGGTGCCGGTCAGCCCGAGATCGTCGCGCAGCGTGTTGGCGAGGCTCACGAACGGATCGGCCGTCACCGCGACCGCCTCGCCGTTGACGCGGAACCGGATGGTGTCCTGTTGCGTCTTGTCGAGCATCAGTTGCGCCTCCGGTGCCGTGTGGTTCGCAAACGCTCCGCCGCGTGCCCTGGGTCCCGGGTCAGGCCCGGGACGTCGCCGGAGATGGCGGCCCGGCGTCGCCCCGCGACAGGCCGACGCCCCGGACTTGATCCGGGGCCCAGCCGGGCCGTGCGGCAAATGCCAAATCTCGCGCCAATAGCCATCACGCCGCCCTCCGGTCCGACCCGCCGGCTAGGCGCGCGAACAAATCCCGCACCAGGTCGCGCGCCGCGCTGTCGCGGTAGTGGCCGCTGGCGCGCAGGTCGCCGATCGGCTTGAGCTCCGCGAAATGCTCGGGAACCATCAGGTCCGGCGCGGCGGCGAGCGGTTCGCCGATCAGGGCCGTCTCCAGGTCTGTCAGCCGTTTCGCGACTTCCGAACAGGCGCCCACCGCGATGCTCGCATGGGTGACGACGCCGCGCTCGTCGGTGGTGACGACGGCCGCCGCCATGGCAATCGAGATGACCAGATAGCGCCGCGCACCGAGCTTCAGGAAATCGCCCACGGCGCCGGCATTCGGCTTGGGGATCACGATCGCCGTGACGATCTCGTCGTGGCCGCAGACGGTCTGACGGTAGCCGGTGATGAAATCCTTGATCGGAACCGTGCGACGCCGGGTCGCCGAGGCCAGCTCAACTTCGGCATCGAGGCTCAAAAGGCACGGCACGCCGTCGCCGGCGGGCGAGGCGGTGCAGATGTTGCCGACCAGCGTCCCGCGGTTCTGAACCTGTGCGCCGCCGACATCCTTCGCGGCGAGCTGATACCCGGCAAAGGCTGCGGGCAGGGCGGCGCGGCGCAGTTCGGTCCACGTCGTCAGCGCGCCGAAGCGCCGGCGTTCGCTTGTCTGCTCGATGCCCCGCAGTTCGGCGATTGCCGAGATATCGAGGATGTCGTCGCGGCGCATGTCGCCCCAGCCGAAGCGATTGGCCTGCGCGGGATAGACGTCGGTGCCGCCGGCCAGCACCGTGACCGGTTGCCCGGCGCGGATTGCGAGCGCCTCTTCGAGCGTGTCGGGTCGGAAATAGGACGCCATTGCCTGTCTCCTCACGCCGTCAGCCGGGTCTGTCCGCGAAGCCGGTCCGTTTCGGCTTCGTCGACTGCTCTCTCGGCGTCGAGCGCGACGCCGAACAGGTCGCGGATCTCGTCGGCCGAATAATAGCCCATATGCCAGTCGTGCAGGACCGCCCGGACGTCGCGCGAATACGGATCGCCGTAGCCGCCGCCGCCCGGCGTCATGACTTCGACCCGGTCGCCGGCCTGCATCGGAATGCCCTGGTCCTTGGACAGATGCTCGGGGATCATCACCGTGCCGTTCCTGTGAACCTTGACGACGTTCGGGCCGCCGTCGGAACCGCCGAGCACGCCCGGTGGGCCGAACCGGCCGTGATCCATGACGAAGGACGCCTTTGCGTCGCCGCGTAGTACCTCCACCTCGTAGTGGACGCCGAAGCCGCCGCGGTGCTGGCCCGCCCCGCCGGAGCCCTCGCGCAGCGCGAACCGGTGGAACAGCACCGGGAAGTACTGTTCCATCACCTCGACCGGCGGCGTTTTGGAAATTCCGATGGTCGAGCAGCCGTTGGTCAGACCGTCATGGCCGGCATTGCCGCCGTAGCCGCCGCCGGAGATCTGGTACATCACGTAACCCGTGCCCTTGGCCGGATCGAAGCCACCGAGCGCGAAATTGCCTGACGAGCCGGCCGGCGCCGCCGTCACCTTGTCGGGGATCGCCTGGACGAGGGCCAGGAACACCGCTTCCGCGATCCGCTGCGAGACCTCCGCCGCGCAGCCAGACACCGGCTTTGGATAGCGCGCATCGAGGAACGTGCCCTCCGGCCGGTCGATCGTCAGCGGCTCGAAAGCGCCGGAGTTGAGCGGCGTGTCCGGGAAGATGTGGCGCACCGCCAGGTAGACCGACGAATAGGTCGTGGCCACCACGGAATTCATCGGCCCGCTGCAGGGCGGCGAACTGTCCGAGAAGTCGAAATGCAACGTGTCGCCGGATTTCGTGACGGTCAGCGCGATCTTCAGCGGCTCGTTGACGACGCCGTCAGAATCCACGAACGCCTCCGACCGATACACCCCGTCCGGGATCCCGGCGATCTGGCTGCGCATCAGCGTCGCGGCCCGCTTGCGGATCTCGCCGATGGCGGTCGTCACGGTATCGGCGCCGTAGCGGTCGATCAGGTCCTTCAGCCGCCGCGCGCCGACATGAAGCGCTGCCGCCTGGGCGCGGATATCGCCGATGCGCTGGTCGGCGACGCGCATGTTGGAACACAGGATCGCATAGATCTCGGGATCCATATCGCCGCGCTTGAACAGCTTGACCGGCGGCAGGCGCAGGCCCTCCTGCTCGACCTCGGTCGCATGCGCCGAGAAACCACCGGGCACCATACCGCCGATATCGGGCCAGTGGCCGGTGTTTTGCAGCCAGCAGAACAGCTCGCCGTCGACGTAGAATGGCATGGCGAAGCGCACGTCCATCAGGTGGGTGCCGCCGAGATAGGGGTCGTTGACGATGTAGATGTCGTCCGGCTCCGGCGCCCCGGCCTTGCCCTCGCCGATCAGCCGGATCAGTTCGGCCGTCGAATACTGCATGGTTCCGACGAACACGGGCAGGCCCAACTCGCCCTGGCTGATCAGCGCGCCGGTGTGCCGGTCGTAGATGCCGGACGAGCGGTCGTCGGCCTCCGCGATCACCGGCGAGAAGGCCGAGCGCGAGAAGGCGAGGTCCATCTCGTTGCAGACCTGCTGCAGCGAGGCCTGGATGACGGCCAGCGTGAGCGGATCGACGGCCGTAGCTGTCTCTGGGCTCATGACGCCGCTCCCACCTTGATCCGCAGATTGCCGATCTCGTCGACCCGGACCGTCGCGCCCGGCTCCACCACCGTCGTCGCATCGACCTGCTGGATGACGGCCGGCCCGTCGATCGTATCGCCCGGCCGTAACCGGTCGCGCAGATAGATCCCCGCGGTGTGCCAGCGGCCGTCGGCGTAGAGGTCGCGCTCGCCGATACGCGCCGGACCCTCGCCGGTGCCGGTCAGAGAGGCGAGCGGGAAGCCGTGGCGCTTTCCGATCACCGAGGTGACGAGATTGACCAGCACGGCCCTTATCTCGGGCAAGCGCACCTGGAACCGGGCGAAATAGGCTTCCTCGAACAGCGCCTGCAGGTCCTCCCGCGTGACATCGGGGGAGGGGATGGCGATCCGGATCAGATGCGTCTGCCCTCGGAATTGCATGTCTGCGCCGTGCAACACCTTCGTCTCGACGATTTCATCCTGTTCGGCGGCATTGATCGCCTCGCCCTGGGCGCGCTGGGTCTCCAGCGTGTCCTTGACCACGCCCATGTCGAGCGTGGCGAGAGGTTCGTTGATCGTGTTGACCAGGTCCTGGCGCAGGTCGGCGACGAGACAGCCGAGCGCGTTGGTGAGGCCGGGCCGGGCCGGCACCAGCACCTCCGGGACGCCGAGCTCGCGGGCAATCGCGACGGCATGCAACGGGCCGGCGCCACCGAAGGCGAACAGCACGAAGTCGCGCGGATCGTAGCCGCGTGACAGCGACACCATGCGGATCGCACCGGCCATGTGCATGTTGCCGAGCTTCAGTACCGCGGCGGCCGCATCCTCCACCGAAAATCCGAGCGGGTCGCCGAGCTTGTTCGCGATCGCGGACCGCACCGCAGCGACGTCGACATCGCCCTCGACGGCGGTGAGGCCGCCGGGATCGAGCCGGCCGAGCGCCAGGTTGGCATCGGTGATGGTCGGCTCCGTCCCGCCGCGTCCGTAGCAGATCGGCCCGGGCGAGGAACCGGCCGATTCCGGCCCGACGGTGAGCACGCCGGCGGCATTGAGCGAGGCGATCGAGCCGCCGCCGGCGCCGACCGCGCGCACGTCCACCATCGGCACATGGATCGGCAGGCCGTAGTCGATGGTCAGTTCCGATGAGACTTCAGGCACGCCGCCGTAAATCAGCGCAACGTCGGTCGACGTGCCGCCCATGTCGTAGGTGATGGCGTTCTCGATGCCGGACTGGGCGAGCGTCGCAGCCGCCGCGATGACGCCGGAGGCGGGCCCGGACATTACCGTCTTGGCCGCGTCCCGGGCGACCAGGCGGGCCGAGACGGTTCCGCCGTTGCCGTTCATCACCAGCAGGTCGCGGCCGAAGCCCCTTTCTTCGAGTTCGCCCTGTAGCCGGCGCACATAGCGGTCGAGGATCGGCTGCACCGCCGCGTTCACCGAGGCCGTCGTCCCGCGCTCGTATTCACGATACTCAGACAGAAGCTCGTGGCCGAGCGTGACATAGTCATTCGGCCAGACGTCGCGGACGATCTCGCCGGCCCGGATCTCGTGGGCCGGATTGGCGTAGGAATGGAGGAAATGGATAACGACGCTTTCGCAGCCGGTGTCGAGCAGCGTCCGCGCGGCTGAGGCAACGCCTGCCTCGTCGATCGGACGCACGACCTCGCCCTGCACGTTCATCCGCTCGTCGATTTCGATGCGCCGGTCGCGGGGAACGAGCGGCTGGAACACGCCGGTCATGCCATAAGGGTTCGGCCGCGTGCGCCGGCCGAGCTCCAGCGTGTCGCGAAACCCGCGCGTCGTGATCAGCCCGACCTTCGCGATCTTGCGCTCAAGGATCGCGTTGGTCGTCGCGGTGGTGCCATGGATCAGCAGGTCGATGTCGGACGGCGCGACGCCGGCCTGTGCGATCGCGCCCAGCACGCCTTCTGCCTGGTTGGGCAAGGTGGTGAGGACCTTGGCAAGCCTGACGCTGGCGCCGTCCGGCCCGTTTTCGTGAATGAGGAGATCGGTAAAGGTGCCGCCCACGTCGATGCCGCTGACCCGGCGCGTCGGCGCGGTCGGCATCGTCATGTCGCCGGACACATCGGTGGCGGTGTCACCCAAAGCGCTTTCTCCCCCTTTGAAACGCTCAGACGATAAACGGACAGTCGATCAGTTTGCGCGTCGCTCCGCAATCGGCTTCCGGCAGGGTACGGCCTTCATCGCTCCACGAAGGCCTTTTCGATAACGTACTGCCCGGGTCGGGAGACCGAGCCTTCGTCGAAACCGAATTCGTCCATCAGGCCGACCATGTCAGACAGCATTGCCGGGCTGCCGCAGATCATGACGCGGTCGTTCTCCGGATCGAGCCCCGGCAGGCCGAATTCGCGCCCGACTTCGCCGGACCGCAGAAGTTCCGTGACCCGGCCGCGATGCTCGAACGGTTCGCGTGTCACCGTCGGATAATAGAGCAGCTTCATGCGCACGATCTCGCCGAGATACTCGTCGTTCGGCAGCGCGGCGACGATCTTTTCGCCATAGGCAAGCTCGTCGATGAACCGGCAGCCATGCACCAGCACGACGTGCTCGAAGCGCTCGTAGACGACCGGGTCGCGAATGATCGAGGCAAACGGGGCAAGACCGGTGCCGGTCGAGACCAGATAGAGCCGCTTGCCGTCGGTGAGGCTGTCCTGGACGAGGGTGCCGGTCGGCTTGCGGCCGACCATGATCTCGTCACCCTCCTTGATGTGGGCGAGCCGGGAGGTCAGCGGGCCGTCGGGGACCTTGATCGAGAAGAACTCGAGGCTGTCCTCGTAATTGGCGCTCGCCATCGAGTAGGCGCGCATCAGCGGCTTGCCGTCGACGGGCAGGCCGATCATCACGAACTGGCCGTTTTCGAAACGGAATCCCTGGTCCCGCGTGGTGCGGAAGCTGAAAAGCCGGTCAGTCCAGTGGTGCACGTCGAGCACGCGTTGTACGTCGATGGCGGCCATGCCGGTCTCCGTAAGATCATTCGTACACATATGTTTGTATACGAATGAGTGATCTGGATCAATTCCAAATCGCCTGTCGTCGGCACCTGCCGCAGGGTTGGTATACGCTGCGGAAGGTGGCTGGAACTGGAGGCACGATTCGCGCATGTCGAGATCCGATGGAAAGTCTGGAGCCACCACACGCCGAAGCTCGGTCTGGGTCAGGATCGCCGGCGGGCTGGCCGCCCTTTTTGTCGTCCTGGTGATCGCCCTCGGCGCCGTCATGGTGCTGTTCCCCAAGACCGCCGTCTTCGCGCCGCTGAGGGCTGCGATCGTCGGGCAGGTCCTGTCGGTGGTCCTCGACGCGCCGGTGGTCGTCGACGGGCCCGTCGATTTCGAGTTCGGGCAGACGGTTCTTGTCACCGGATCCGGCCTGCGGGTGGACCGGCCGGAGGGGATCGGGACGCAAGAGGTCGGAGCGGATGAGGCCGACCGGCTCGAACAGGGTGAGGTTGGGCTCGACCTGCAGGCGCTACTCGGCGGCCGGCTTGAGCTTACGGTCCTCAAGCTGAAGGGCCTGTCGCTGGCCGAGAACAGCCGCCTCTTCCGGGTCGAGACGGAAGAAGGGGCGGGCCAGTCCATCGAACGGCGCTGGCTCGGGTTCCTGCCCTACATCATCCGCCTTTCGCGCCGCGCCGAAGTCGAGATTTCCGACGCGACCTACCGCTACAACAACGAAAAGACCGGCTGGGTTTTCGACATCGTCCTCGATGAATTCGCCAACAAGGACAGCACGACCGACGGCGCGACGACGCTTTCGGCTTCGGGCTCCGTCAACGGCACCGCGGTTTCGATCGCCGGCAAAATCCGTTCCGCCGCCGACGGCGGCAGGCGGCTCGGCGACGCCTTCACGCTGACGGTTTCGTCGGTCGGTGCGGACATCCGGATGCGGAGCGTCGTGCCGGACGATCCCGCCCCGGAACTGCGCGTCATGGCGGTCGACATGCAGGTTGCCTCCATCGGCGACACCCTCGATGCCGTGCGCGTCGCTCGGGTGATCGAGGGAACCGCCGCGCTGAAAGGCAACATCCGCTCCACCCGTGGCACGCCGTCGCTGCGCGGCCTCGACGCCACGGTGACGCTCGAGAACGGACCTGTGATCAAGGCGTCGGGCGGCATCGCCGACATCGCGGCACGGTCCGGTTTCGACCTGGTGGTCGACGCCGACTGGCCGCCCGGAGCGGCTGAAATTTCCGAAGACGAGGGGCTCCTGACCTTCGACGTCTACAATATCACCGCGCGGCTGAACGGCGACCTGAGCGATCTTGCCATGACCGACGGCTGGATCACGACCAATCTGTTTTCCGAGGCGATCCCGAGGCTTGGTCCGATATCGGCGGAGGCGATCCGCCGCGAAGACGACGGCCGGCTTGCCGTCGAGGGCCTGCGCGTGCTGGCCGGTCCGGAGGATGCCCGCACCTTCGACCTGACCGGGCGCATCGGCGACCTCCTTCAACTTTCGGACTTCAGGCTCGCCGGAGACGTGTCGATCCCGACCGCGGCGGTGCTGGAATTCGCCGGCGGAAACGGGGCGCTCGGCAAGCTCACCGGCAAGTTCGCCGTATCCGACGCCAGTGGCGGCGCCGGCATCGATACTTTCACGGCGAGCATCACCGGATCGGACCTCGTATCCGCCGACCTGAACTTCCGGGCCGACCAGAGCCAGGCGACGAGAACGGCAACCTTCGATCTGGCCTTCAACGTGCCGGATTACGCGAAGCTGGCGACGGCCCTGACGATCGCGCCGGAACCTGTCGGCGCGATCGATTTCAAGGGCAAGCTGTCCGTGTCGCCGCAAAGCGGCGATCTCGACGGCCGCCTTAGCTTCGGCGGGACTGTGGTGACCGGCGATCTGGCGCTCAAGGACGAGGGGCACCGTCCCCTGATCACCGGCAAGGTGTCGACTCCGGAGCTGGACCTCGCGGATCTGCGCAACCTGGTTTCGGTCGGGCGCGGAATCGGGGAACTCCGCGACAAGGCGGAAGCCTCGAAGGCCGGTAATGTTCCTGAGACGCACCGCCCACCCCAGCAGGTCTTCGGCCCGCGCCTCGACGTCGAGGTCAGCGCCGCGCGCATCGAAGGCGGCGGCGAAAGCGTCAGCAGCGTCACGGGCCGGTTCGGCTACGATGCGGGTCTGGCGACGGCGAAGTCCGTCTCGCTGAAGTTTCAGAAGGGGCTGTTCAACTTCGACGGACAGATGCACATGCGCGAGCAGCACCGTCCCTTCAGCGTCAAGGGCCGAATGCAGAACTGGCCGATCGGCGATGCGTTGAAGGAAATGGGGATCGATCTGCCGGTGACGGGCATCCTCGCCGCGCAGTTCAACGTGTCATCGTCGGGCACCAGCGCGCACGAGGCGATCCGGGCGGCCAGGGGCGATCTGTATCTGCGCATTCTCGACGGCTCGATCGGCAACCGGATGCTCGACCTCTCCGGTCTCGTGCTGCCGTCGTGGCTGGTCGCGGAATCCGCCAGGACCGGCGTATCCCGTATCGACTGCTTCAACGCCAAGCTCGATTTCAATCCCGGCCTGGCGATCCTAGACAAGGCTGTGGTTGAGACCGATGACGTGATCGTCACCGCCACCGGCCGCATCGACTTCAAGGCCGATACGATCGACATCGAGGCAACCCCGAAGGCGCGCCGTCCGAACCTGATTCCGATCGTCTCGCCCTTCGCGATCCGCGGTCCGCTGTCGGCGCCGAAGGTCGTGGTGAAAGGCGGAGTCGCAGGCCGCGCCGTTGCCGAGACGCTTGCCCTGCCGTTCAATACGCTCGGCACGCTGCTCGGCGTCGACAAGTCGGGCCCGAAGCCGCGCGAGGTGTCCAGCGAGTGCTGAGCCGGGTTTGTCCGGCCGGCACCTATGTCTCGGCAAATTCGGCGATCGCCGTCTCCAGGGACGCCCAGTCCGTGAATTCGTGATCCTTTTCCGGGTGCTCGACGGCGCCTTCCGGCAGGACGTTATGCTGGACGATCATCTCCTGGTAGTACCCGTAGGCACCATGTCGGATCGCACCTGCGACCAGCGCATAGGCGTCCGGGCGCCAGTCGAGATGTTCGAAAAGCCCTTGCACATATCCCTCAGCCTGTTCGGATGTGGCGTCGAACGCAGCGGAAAGGCTGACGGACAGGAAGAGGGTCTTCTTCGAGGCGAGAGCCGTTTTGTGCGCGGCGATGAAGGACCTGAGGACGTCCTGGTGCCGGTTTTCATGCACGGATCCGGCGACGACGACTTTGTCGAAATGCTCCAGGCTCAGGCCGCTCAGATAGTCGCTGATATCCTGCAGCGATACCTGATGGCCAAGCTCAAGGAGATTGTCGGCGACGAACTTCGCGATCTTCCCGGTCTGCCCTTCCGTGGTGGCGAACGCGATAAAGAATTTCATCCGAAATTCTCCATCTTTTCGACTGATCGTCACGGTACGCGCCGGAGGACGGGCGCGCATTGATCCATATCAGCACCGGCTAATCGGCGAACATCCGGCCGCCGTCAGCCCTTTCGGACCGTTTCCACGTGCGCGGCGAAGTTCGGCTTTGCCATAAGCGCCTTGCAGCGTTCGAACCGATTGATGGAGTAGGCCCAGAAGTCCTCGGCCGGGTTATTGTTGGCGTGCTGGATCAGGCCCCACAGCGTCCAGAGCAGGTCGCACATCGCCTTGTAGATGACCATGCGGCCCTGATCGACCGGGTTCGGCGGCCCGCCGAAATAGGCTTCCATCAGCCGCTGGTCCATGGCGTCGTCGAAGCCGCCCTCGACCGACAGGTCGCCGAGGTCCCACATCGGATCGTTCATGCCGGAATATTCCCAGTCGACGATCCACATGGTCTCGCCGGTATCGAGGAAGTTCTCGCACAGCGGATCGCAGTGACAGGGCGCCAGCGGGAGTTCATGGGCGGCGAGCGCCGAGCGGACCGTGTCCGCTTCCGCGACCACGTCGTGGTAGCCGTCCGGCACCTCGGCACCGAGCTTGGTCAGATGGCCGAGATACTCGTCGATCATCGAGAACAGTTCGAACCGGAACGCGAAGGTGCCGGCTTTGTCGTGCAGCTTGCGGAACGCCTTGCCGGCCCGCTCGACGGCGCCGGGTGTCGTCGCGAACAGATCCGGCGACATGGTCGCCGCCCCGTCGAGAAAGCGCGTCACCATCACGCCGTCGTCGCCGAAATGGACCACCTCGGGCGACACGCCGGCGGCCGCTGCCGCCGTGGCGTTGGTCTTCTCGACGCTCCGGTCGATGTACTCCGACGTGCCTTCGCCGGGCAAACGCAGGCAGTAGCTGTCGTCGCCGAAATCAACGCGGAAGACGAGGTTGGTCATCCCGCCGAGCCGGGAAATCGACGCGCCGGAAACGTCCCTGCCCGAAAAGGCCGGAATGGCAGCAAGCGCGGCCCTGGCGCTGTCGATGTCAGTTCCGGTCATGTCGTCTCCCTGCATTGGTGGTGTGTACGAGCCAGTCCTTCAGGCGTCATGGCCAGTCTTGTCCCGGCCATCCACGTCTTGGCACACGGCCCCGACTGCTCGTGGATGCCCGGAACAAGTCCGGGCATGACGACCCTGGGATGAGACCGCGCCTCTCATCCCTTCAGCCGCTCCGACTTGGGATCGTAGGACGCGCGCGGCCCGCGCGTGGCCGGATAGGCCTTGCCGTAGGCCTCGATGACGAAATCGTCGGCCTTGGCGATCTCGACGGGAACATAGGCGAAGGCGATCGTCCTGCCGACCGTATAGCCGTAGCCGGCACTGGTCGTGGTGCCGGCGACCTCGCCCTCGCACAGCACGGCCTCGCCGCCGATCAGCGGTGCGAACCCGTCGACCGTCAGCGTCACCAGCCGGCGCTCCGGCCCCTGTTCCCTGATCGCGGCAAGCGCCTCGCGGCCGATGAAGTCGCCCTTGCCGAGCGCTACGCAGAACCCGAGGCCGGCTTCGTACGGATTGGTGTCCGGCGTCACCTCCGCCGACCAGTAGACATAGCCCTTCTCGAGCCGCAGCGACTCGATCGCCCGGTAGCCGACATCGCAGATGCCGAACGGCTCACCCGCGGCCCGCAGGGTGTCGTAGACATGCGCAGCCTGCTCGGAAGGGACATGCAGCTCCCAGCCGAGTTCGCCGACATAGCCGACGCGGGCGGCCCGCGCGCTGCCGAGCCCGATCTCGATGTCGCGCATGGCGAGATAGGGGAAGGCGTCGTCGGACACGTCGTCATCGGTGACGGCCTGCAGCACGTCACGCGCCTTCGGTCCGACGAGATTGATGACCGCATAGGCCGACGTCACGTCCCTGAGCTGGACCGATCCGTCGCCGGGCAGGTGTCGCGAAATCCATCCGGCGTCGCGCAGGCCGAACTGGCTTCCGGTCACCACGTAGAACCGGTCGGGATCAAGTTTGATCACGGTAAGATCAGCTTCTATCCCGCCTTGATCATTGCAGAGCTGGGTGTAGACGCAGGTGCCGTCGGGCCGGTCCAGGTCGTTCGCCGCGATCCGCTGCAACGCCGAAAAGGCACCGGGTCCGCTGACCTCGAACTTGGAAAACGACGTCTGATCGATCAGTGCGACCGCCGCGCGGACCGCCCGGTGCTCGCGCCCGACAGCCTCGAACCAGCCCGGCTTGTGCTCGAAGCGCGGGGTCTCGGACGCGGCCACCGCGCTGGTATCGAACCACAGCGGCCGCTCCCA
>ENA-ORCV01000677-ORCV01000677.1-marine-metagenome-genome-assembly--contig:-NODE-677-length-17131-cov-2.615691_pt1 | contig 17131 bp, 14 predicted proteins | sample MGYA00237779_ERZ508509 | MGnify/ENA primary metagenome ERZ508509 (study PRJEB26180, sample SAMN06268772) | marine metagenome | isolation source: Bioluminescent Bay, La Paraguera, Puerto Rico | place... | reverse complement strand
AGAACCGCGGCATGCTCGAAGTCGACTCGATCCTGGCGACGTTCGGCCTGATGTTCGTGTTCCAGGGCCTGATGCTGCTCGGCTTCGGCGGCGAGTACTTCAGCTATTCGTTCCTGGCCGAACCGTTCCTGATCCTCGGCAATCCGTTCGGCCTCAACCGGGTCGTCGCCTTCGTCGCCGCCGCGGTGATCGCGCTCGCCCTCTACATATTCTTGAACCACACGCGCTACGGCACGGCGGTGCGAGCGGTTGCGGTCGATCCCGTCTCCGCCGGCCTCGTCGCAATCGACGTGGCGCGCGCTTCCGCCTTCGCCTTCGCGCTCGGCGGTGCCCTGACCGCGGCGGCCGGTGCGCTTCTGTCGACCTTCTACACCTTCAACGCCTCGATGGGCGTCGTCTTCACCATGAAGGCGCTGATCATCGTCATCATGGGCGGTGTCGGCGACGTGCGCGGCGCCGTGCTCGCGGCCCTGATCCTCGGCATCTCGGAAACCGCCGTCGCCAGCCTCATCGATCCCGGGCTGACGCTGGCCGCGACCTACTTCCTGTTCGTGCTGGTCCTGCTGTTCCGCCCGCAGGGCATCTTCGGAAGGAAGCAGGCATGAGCCGCCTGTCCGCCCACGAAGCGCGTCTGGCGGTGCTCGGCATACTGGCGGTCGCCAGCGTCGCCTGCCTGCCGCTGCTCGACGACGGCTACTACCTGTCGCTCGGCGTCAATATCGTTATGTACGCTACGTTGTGCACGGCGTGGACGCTGTTTTCCGGCCCCACCCACTACATTTCACTCGCCACCGCCGCCTTCTTCGGCATAGGCACCTACGTGGTCGGCGTCGGCGTCGAGACCGTTCCGTTCTGGATTCTGGTGGCCATCGCCGCCGCGTTGAGCGGCCTCGTCGCCGCCCTTGTCGGCCTCGCCACGCTGCGCCTGTCGGGCGTCTACTTCGTCATCTTCACGCTCGGCCTCGCCGAGCTGATCCGGCAGGTCGTCACCTGGGTCCAGACCAACTACACCACCGGCGTCGGCCTCTACGTCTTCACCGAGTTCACCGAGCGGCACATTTTCTGGATGCTGCTGGCTGTCTTTGCCGCGGTCTACCTGACCGGCTGGCTGATCAACCGGTCGCGGCTCGGCTTCGCGATGCGGATCATCGGCAACGACGAGACAGTCGCAGCCCATGTCGGCATCGACACGGCACGCGCCAAGGTGTTGCTGTTCGTGATCTCCGGCGCCTTCATCGGCGTCGTCGGGGCGATCCTGGCACCGCGCTTCGCCTATATCGAACCGCCATCGGCCTTCAATCCGATGATCTCCTTCCAGGTTGTCATCATGGCGCTGCTCGGCGGCACGCACCGGCTGTGGGGGCCGCTGGTCGGGGTGATCCCCTTCACCATCGTCTTCGACACGGTTTCGGCCCAGTTCCCCAACCACACGTCGATCCTGATGGGGCTCGCCTTCCTGGCGATCGTCTACTTCATCCCGCATGGCATCGTCGGCCGGATCGAGGAAGCGCTCGGCCATCTGAAGGGCACCCGGCAGCACGCCACCAAACGACGGTGGATCGCATGAGCGTGCCCGCCCTCGCCCCCGCCCATGTCGCCGGCCCCGTCCTCGCGGTGGACGGCGCCCGCAAGGTGTTCGGCGGCCTGGTCGCCGTGAACGACGTCAGCTTCGACGTGCGCCCCGGCGAACTGGTCGGCCTGATCGGTCCCAACGGATCGGGCAAGACGACCATGCTCAACCTGATCTCCGGCGCGCTGAAACCCACCGCCGGAACGATCTCGCTGGAGGGCCGGCGCATCTCGGGCCTGCCCGCCCACGCAATCGCAAGGGCCGGGATCGCCCGCACCTTCCAGCTCGTGCGCGTGCTGCCCTCGCTCACTGTCGAAGAAAACGTCGTCGCAGGCGCCGTCTTCGGCCACATGCGCGTCTGGGCGGACGAAGCGCACGATGTCGCCCATGCCCTGCTCGGACGGGTCGGCCTGTCCGGACGCGGCCACCTGCCGACCTCGGCGCTGACCTATATCGACCAGAAGCGGCTGGAACTGGCACGCGCCCTTGCCGCCAATCCGCGCGTCATCCTGCTCGACGAATGGCTTGCGGGCCTCAACCCGAGCGAACTGAAAATCGGCATCGACCTGATCGCCGAACTGCGCGCCGAAGGCCGTACGATCATCATGGTCGAGCACGTCATGGACGCGATCCGCAGCCTGTGTGACCGGTGCGTCGTGATGAATTCGGGCGCCAGGATCGCCGACGGTTCGGTGCACGACGTCCTCGCCGATCCGGAAGTGATCCGCGCCTACCTCGGGGACTCTGATGCTTGAGACCCGTAACCTCTCGGCCTTCTACGGCCGCCACAAGGCGCTGGAAAACGTTTCGATCCACGTCGAGCCCGGCGAGATCTGCGTCGTCCTCGGCGCGAACGGGGCCGGCAAGTCGACGCTCCTGAAGGCTATCGCCGGTCTAGTCCCGGCAACGCCGGACTCGCAGATCCTGATCGACGGCCGGCCGATCCAGGCGCTCAAGCCGGATGTCATCGTCGAATCCGGTATCGCGCTGGTTCCCGAAGGCCGCGGCATCTTCGGCGAACTGACGGTTCGCGAAAACCTGCAGCTCGGGGCCTATGCCCGCCGCGCGCGCGGTGTCGAAAAGGGCAATCTTGAGCGCGTGCTGTCGCTGTTCCCGAAACTCTCCGAGCGCCGCGCCCAGGTCGCCCGCACCATGTCGGGCGGCGAACAACAGATGGTGGCGATCGGCCGCGCGCTGATGTCGAAACCCGACATCCTGATGCTGGACGAGCCCTCGCTTGGCCTGTCGCCGCTGCTGTGCGCGGACCTGTTCAAGGCGCTGAAGGAAGTCCGCAAGACCGGCGTCGGCATCCTGCTGGTCGAGCAGAACGCCAAACAGAGTCTCGCCATCGCCGATCGCGGCTATCTCCTGGAAAACGGCCACATCACCGGCGAGAATACGGCCGAGGCCCTTGCCAGCGACCCCGCCGTCCAGCGCGCCTATCTCGGCGTCGCCTCCGAAGGCACCACCGCGCAACCCGGACCGGCGCTCAGGTCCGTTGCGCTGCCGCCCTCCGGCACTGCCCGCGACATCGCGCAGATGGCAGCGGACTTGGCGAAACGGGCAGCCGACATCCATTCCGCCTACATCGCCTCGCTGCGCGCCGTCCATACCGCGGGATCGCAGGCCAGTCCGGACGCCCGCGCGCTGGCGGCCCAGGCGGCCGACCTCGCCAGGCGGGCAGCCGAGATCCATTCCGCGCATATCCGTTCGCGGCGAACCGGCGCGGTCGCAGAGACACCGCCCGCCGCCCCGCGCGGCGCCGGCGAGCTCAGCGCCATGGCCGAAGACATGGCCAAACGCGCCGCGGACATCCATTCCGCCCATATCCGGGCGCGGCGGGCGAAGGGGTGAGAGCGATGACTTTCGCAGTTTTCGGTATCACGGCGGAGACGAATGAGAATGCAGCACCGCAGCGCTGGGCCCCGGATCAAGTCCGGGGCATCAGCATGATGTGTGGCAGAGACTGTGCACCAAACGCAGCCGACGTCCCGGACTTGATCCGGGACCCAGAACAGTGGCTGCCGCAATGAACAAAGTATCGAACTCGTAAGAGCTCCAAGGGAGACGACAATGGCACGCGTATTCGAAGGCATGTACATCGCCGGTGGCTGGTCGCAGGCGGCCAGGACCTTCCCCGACCTCAACCCCTCCGACGGCTCGACCTGGGCCGAGGTGCCCGACGCCGGGGCGGCCGAGACCCGCATCGCGATCGAGGCGGCCAACGCCGCTTTCCCCGCGTGGTCGGAACTGCCGTTCAACAAACGCGCCCACTACATGCTGAAGGTCGCCGAGATCTTCGAGAAGCGGCAGCAGGAAATCGTCGAGGCGCTGCAGGCCGAAGGCGGCGGCTGGTTCGGCAAGGGCATGTTCGAGACCGGCTATGTGCCGGAAATCTTCCATGCCGCCGCTGCGTCGAACTATCAGTCGACTGGCGAGGTGCTGCCGTCGGAATACGGCAAGGTCTCGATGGCGGTGCGCCGGCCGATGGGCGTCGTCTCGGTGATCAGTCCGTGGAACTTCCCCGTCCTGCTGACGGCCCGCGGTCTCGCCTTCCCGATCGCTGCCGGCAACACGGTAGTCCTGAAGCCGTCGGAGGAAACGCCCTATTGCGGCGGCCTGCTGTTCGCCGAGATTTTCGAGGAAGCGGGCATCCCCGAGGGTGTTCTCAACGTCGTCACCTGCTCGCGCGACCGGGTTCAGGAAGTCGGCGACGAACTGATCGAAAACCCCTATGTGAAAGGCATTTCCTTCACCGGCTCGACCGCCGTCGGCCGTCAGATCGCGGCCAAGGCGGGCGCGCACCTGAAGAAGTGCTGCGTCGAGCTCGGCGGCAAGGATTCGCTGATCGTCTGCGAGGACGCCGACATGGAGCGCGCCACCCAGGCGGCCAATTTCGGCTCCTTCATGCACCAGGGCCAGATCTGCATGTCGGTCGAAAAGGTGCTTGTCCACGAAAAGATCTTCGACGAATTTCTCGGCAAGTTCGTCGAGCGCGCCGGAAAGCTCACCGTCGGCGATCCGACCAGGGACAAGGGCAACATCATCGGCCCGCTGATCAACGACAAGCAGGCCGGCAAGGTGCGCGAGCAGCTCGAGGACGCCATTGCAAAGGGCGCCCAGGTGGTGCTCGGCGGCAAGATCGAAGGCCGCTTCGTCGAGCCGACCATCCTGACCGGCGTTAAGCCGGGCATGAAGATCTACGAGGAAGAGACCTTCGGCCCGGTCGTCCCGGTGATTCCGTTCAGGACCGACGAGGAGGCGATTTCGATCGCCAACGACACCGAATACGGCCTGTCGTCCGGCGTCATGACCCGCGACGAAAGCCGCGGACTTGCCATCGGCGCCCGGCTCGACACCGGCAACTGCCATATCAACTGCAGTTCAGTGAACGACGAGCCGCACGTCCCCTTCGGCGGCTTTAAGGCCTCCGGCGTTGGCAAGCATGGCGGACGCTGGTCGGTGGAGACCTTCACCGAGACGCGCTGGATAACCCTCGACCGCGGCGGCCGGCCCTTCCCGCCGATGTTCTGAGCGAAACCGGCATCAGGAAAGTTTACGCCCGGCGGACAATGTGTTCGCCGGGCGCTTGACTCCTAGGCGGCAAAGCCGGTCTGAATTCAGGCTGAGGAAACAAAAAAAGGTTCGCGTCACATGACAATCGAAGCGGGATGGCACGTCGGCACCGGCGAGGGCAAGGACACCACCAGCCGGCTGAAAAAGGTGCTCGATGCTGGACATTTCGCCATTACCGCGGAGATCGTGCCCCCGGCCGGCACCGAAGCCCATCTGCTGCTCGACAAGGCGACACCGCTGCGCGGGCTTGCCGACGCGGTCAACGTCACCGACGGGGCCGGCGCCCGCGCCCATATGTGTTCGCTGGCCGCCGCCTCGTTGCTGCACGAGCACGGGATCGAACCGATCCTCCAGCTGACCTGCCGCGACCGCAACCGGATCGCCCTGCAAAGCGACCTGATGGGCGCTGCCGCTCTCGGCATCCGCAACCTGCTGATCCTGCGCGGCGACGATCCGACCGCCGGCGACCAGCCGGATGCCAAGCCGGTGTTCGACCTGGACTCCCGCGCCTTAACTGAGACCGTCATCGGCATTCGCGACCGCAAGGAACTGCCGTCGGGCCGTGCCGTCGAGGGCGACGCGCCGTTCTTCATCGGCGGTGCCGACGCGCCGATCGACCCGCCCGCCGACTGGGAACCCAAGGGGCTTGCGGCGAAGGTCGAGGCGGGCACCCAGTTCGCCCAGACCCAGTTCTGCATGGACCCCGAAGTGGTGCGCCGCTACACGGCACGCCTCGCCGATCACGGTATCACCGAAAAGCTGCACATCCTGATCGGCGTCGCTCCGCTCGCCTCGGCCAAGTCGGCGCGCTGGATGAAGGAAAAACTGTTCGGCGTGACGATCCCCGACGAGATCGTCGACCGCATGGACTCAGCCGCCGATCCGAAGGCCGAGGGGCGGACGATCTGCGTGGAACTATTGCAGCAGCTAGCCGAAATCCCCGGCGTCTCCGGCGCCCACATCATGGCCCCGCTCAACGAGGCGTCGATCCCGGAAGTGATCGAGCGATCGGGACTGACGAAGGGGCGGTAGGCACGGGCGCCCGCCGGCGACGGCCAACGAAAACCCGCGACCGCCGGCATCCACACCGGCCTCACCTCTCAGGGTGAGGAGCGCGCCTCCGGGCCCGCGTTTTGAACCGCGAGGCCCCGGCCCTCAGCTTGCGCGATTGCGAGGTCGAGAAGCCGAGGCCTCCGGAAAGCCGCGACTCAGTTGCGGTCCAGCGTCTCCGCCAGCCGCACCAGCCCGACGAACTCGCTGCGGTAGCCGAACGGGTCGTCGCCACGCGCCCCGGTCGCAAGCTCGACGATCTCCCGGTAATCGTAGTCGTCGACGAAGCGGTTGCCGCGCAGCTTCTGGCCGAAAGCGGCAACGGAAGCCGCGAAGCGGTAGTCATCGGGCACCTCGGCGATCGAGGCACGCTCCATGTCCGTGGTGATCGGCACGGTGATCCGCGTGCTCTCGTCGGCGTCCGGCAGCTTGTAGCGCAGCTTCAGGAAAGCATATTCGTCGGTGTTGCCAGCAGGCTTCTTGCCGGACACGCCATACCGCGGCGCGTCGACAAGCTGTGCCGGGCTCCCTGCGGGCGTGATCTCGTAGATAGCGGTCACGGCGTGCCCTGAGCCGATGTCACCGGCATCGACGCGGTCGTCGTTGAAGTCTTCCTTGTTCAGCGCCCGGGTCTCGTAGCCGATCAGCCGGTATTCGGCGACGGTCGCCGGGTTGAACTCGATCTGGACCTTCACGTCCTTGGCGACTGTAAACAGCGAGGCCCCGGCCTCCTCGACAAGCACCTTCCGGGCCTCGTTCAGCGTGTCGATATAGGCGGCCACGCCGTTGCCATTCTGGGCGAGCGCCTGCATCAGGCCATCCTGATAGTTGCCCTGGCCGAAGCCGAGCACCGACAGGAAAATACCGCTGTCCCGCTTGGCTGCGATGTAGTCATCCAGGTGCTCAGGATCGGAGATACCGACATTGAAGTCGCCGTCGGTCGCCAGGATGACCCGATTGACGCCGCCTTCGATCTTCGCGCGCTCGGCCAGCCGGTAGGCCTCTTCGATACCGGCCGCCCCTGCCGTGCTGCCGCCTGGCCGGAGAGTGTCGATGGCGTCGAGAATATCGCTCCGCTCCAACGCTCTAGTTGGCTCCAGAACCGTTCCCGCCTCGCCCGCATAGGTGACGATCGAAACGGTGTCGTTCTCACCCAGCTGATCGAGAAGCATGCGGAAGGCGTTCTTCAGAAGCAGAAGTTTGTCCGGGCTGTTCATCGAACCCGACACGTCGATCAGGAATACCAGGTTGGAAGCCGGTCGGGTTTCCGGCGCGATGTCGAACGCCTTCAGGCCGATATGAAGCAGCATGGTATCCGGGTTCCACGGTGTCGGATAGATCTCGACATTGGCGGAAAACGGCGCCGAGGCATCCGCGGGAACGGGATAGTCGTAGTCGAAGTAATTGATCATCTCCTCGACCCGAACCGCGTCGGCGGGCGGCAGGCTGCCTGCGTTCAGCATCCGACGCACGAAGGCATAGGAGGCGGTGTCGACGTCGACGGAAAAAGTCGAGACCGGCTCCGACGCGACCGACTTTAGCGGGTTGTTGTCGAACGCCGTGAAGCTGTCACGCGAGGACTCCGGTACCGGTGCGATCCGGTCGGCCGGCGCGGGCATCGGCTTCGCCAGACCTGCGGCCGGCTGGTTCATCGCCCGTTTCGCCACTGTTGCATCGGTAAGGCCCTGTCCGACCTGCTGGGGCCGAGGGGCCTGCAACGTGACGACGGGTGGTGGCGCGGCCGACTGCAGTTCAGCGGCCGGGGCCTCCTCGAGACGAAGCTCCGATTCCGGCTGCCGTCCGGCCAGCGCCTTGCGCATTTCGTCGTCCGTACGTTGAGCGGCTTCACCGGTCGACGGTCGACCATTGGCGACCGGTTCCGGCTTTCCGCCAACGAAGGGATAGTGCTGGGCAACCTGGTAGGCGAGCAGCGCGGCTGCCGGTAGGACGACGAGAGATGCCACGACGGGCGCCGGGATACGGGTGATATGCATGATCCATCTCCATGGACTGGCCCCTGCCCTGTCCCTGAGACGACGGCCGGACCGGTTTCCTTGGAGTGCGCTCGAACTTTTTCCGGCCTGCGCGGTGTCGAAGGCCGCAAGCCCCGCCTGCATCGCCGCCGAGCGTGCCTCCTCCGAGGGCTCGGGAACCGCGATGCGCCGTAGATCGTCCAGTCGATCACTCATTGCAGTTCATCCCTGAGCAGCGATTTCAGCCGCGTCTTCGCATTCGATATCCGCCAGGAGACGGTCCCCGCCTTGCAGCCGAGAACTTCGGCGGCGTCCGCGTGGTTCATGCCTTCCGAATAGACAAGCAGCACCGCATCACGCTCTGCGTCCGGAAGCGCCCGGACGGCCTCCCAAAGATCGCCCGTCCGATCGTCCATCGGCTCGCACCCGCCGGCCGCCGTCGCGGAGGCCTCGGCGACGATCGCCAGTTCGGCGACCCGCTGTTCGCGCCGCGCCCGCATCTTGCGGCCGTCACGCACGGTGTTCAGCGTCACCCGGTAGAGCCAGCTTCGAAACGCCGCGCGTCCGTCGAACGAGCCGATTGCCGAGCCGAGTTTCACACAGACGTCCTGTGCCGCGTCCTCGGCGTCGGTTCGGCTGCCGCACCACTTGTAGGCGACCCGGAAGATGAACGGATAGTGCCGCGCCAGCAGCGCCGCGAATGCCTCGCGGTCGCCCTGCGCCGCGCATTCGACCAGTTCCGCGTCGCGTCTTTCGTCCATCTCAAGGAGTAAGACGACGCGATGAGGCGAATCCTTGGCGGCAAGCCCGAAAAAGATGCGAATGACATTCGTTCCGGCAATGGATTCAAGGATTTAGTCGTGTGAACCTGTCCTTAAGTCACCGCTGATAGCGTACCCGGAACTCCCGATCTTCCGAAGGGATCTGCATCAGATGTCGAAACTCCAGATCTTCGCGCCGGCGACACTGATCACCATGGCTCTCCTGCTGTTCGGGGGCCTGAGCCTGAATGCGCCGCTTCAGCTCGGCGGCCCGCTGGCCAACGGCATAGCGCCGGCGTTTCTGGGATCGCTGGCCCTGGTGCTGGGGATCAGGCTGTGCCAGCGACTGGCGACCGCGCGCCCCACCCTTACACGCTGGCTGTTCGCCGGCGCGTTCACGGCGATGCTGATCGCCGGCGGCTGGAATTTCTTCTGGTACCCGCCGATTCAGGACGGTGCCTACCTGATCGCCCGCTACGGAGGCAACGAAGTGCCGTGGCCGGCAGGCGTTCTGCCGACGGTGCTGCTCGTATCGGGTCTGGTGATCCTTCTGCAGGGCGCGTTGTCGGGGCATCCAGGAACCGTTCCCGAACCGGCCGGCAAGGCCGACACGACAGCCGAGATCGGTGTCTTCACCGGGCTCGCCATCGTTCTGCTCGCGGCCTACGCGGCGTCGATCAAGGTGCTTGTCGAAACGGGGACCGGATGGTGGATGCTGATCGCGCTCGGCGGGGCCGGCCTCGTCTTCGCCATCGGCATCGGGCTCAACCGCCGCTATCCGGTCACCATCTGGCTGTGCTACTTCGCCGGCGCGTTCGCCGCCCTCGTCCTGTCCACCACTGCGCTCTTCGCCAGCGCCGTGGGATGACGCCGGTCACGCCGGATAGCAACCTGCGATCCGGGCCCTGAGCTGGACCAGCGCCAGTACCGCATCGATGGTCGGCGACGGCGTTCCGGTCATCCGGCCCATTTCCTGGACCACGGTGACCAGTGCGTCGATTTCCATCGGCCGCCCGCGCTCGAGATCCTGCAGCATGGAGGTCTTGTGGGCGCCCACCGCCGCGCCTCCGTCGATGCGCCGGTCGACGTCGATCGGGAAAACGACGCCGAGCTTCTCCGCGATTTCCTTTGCCTCGACCATCATTGCGCGCACCACCGGGCGCGTGCCCGGGTCCGTGCACAACACATCGAGCGTCGCCCCGGTCAGAGCGCTGATCGGGTTGAACGACACGTTGCCCCACAGCTTGATCCACATCTCGTCGCGTATATTGGGACGGATCGGCACACGCAGGCCGACCGAGTTCAGCACACCGGCCAGCGCCTCGGCGCGCGGGGTTTTTTCACCGGAGGGTTCGCCGAGCGAAAACCGGTTACCTTCGACATGATTGACGACACCGGGCTCCGGCACGTCGGCGGCCGGATAGACGACGCAGCCAAGCACGCGCTCGGGACCGATGCCGTCCCACTGCACGTTGCCCGGATCGACGGCTTCGAGCCGCATGTCCCGATACGGGCCTTCGAGTTCGTAGAAGTACCACCACGGCACGCCGTTGACCCCCATGACCACCGTCGTGTCGGGACCAAGCAGCGGCTGCATCTTTTCGACGACACCGGGAACCGAATGGGCTTTCAGGGTGACGATGACATAGTCCTGGACACCGAGATCGGCCGGGTCTTCCGTCGCCGTGACGGCAACCGTCTCCCGGTTGCCGCCTTCGATCAGCGTCAGCCCCTTTTCCCGCATCGCCTGGAGATGCGGGCCGCGCGCGATCAGGCTGACCTCGGCACCCGCCATCGCCAGCTTGGCGCCCATGTAGCCGCCGATCGCCCCGGCGCCGTAGATACAGATTTTCATGCGATTATCCCGCCAGCCCCAGTTTCTCGGCGAGACCGATGCGCTGCAGCTTGCCGGTCGCGCCCTTCGGGATCTCCGTCAGGATGACGATCTTGCGCGGCACCTTGAAATCGGCGAGTCGGCCGGCAGCGAAGTCGCGGATCTCCCGCTCGCTCGCCTCCTGCCCGTCGCGCAGCACGACGGCGGCGGCGACGTCCTCGCCGAGCTTGTCGTGCGGCATCGCGAAGGTGACGACCTGCTGCACGGCGGGATGATCCATCAGTACCTCGTCGACCTCCAGCGGGCTGATCTTCTCGCCGCCGCGATTGATGATCTCCTTCAGCCGGCCGGTGATCCGCAGATAGCCTTCCTCGTCGAACAGGCCCTGGTCGCCGGTGCGGAACCAGCGCCGGCCGTCGATCTCGAAGAACGAGGAAGCATTGGCAGCGTCGTTCGCTTCATATCCGGGCGTCACGTTGGGCCCGGAGATGACCACTTCGCCGGTCGCCCCGCCATCCAGAATGCGGTCCTCGGACACGTCCGCCGTGCGCACCAGCGGACCGGCCTCCACGCCCACGGAGCCGGGCTTGCGCGGGCGCGGCGGCAGCGGATTGGACGTCATCTGGTGCGTCGCCTCGGTCATGCCGTAACTCTCGATCACGGGCGCACCGAACGCCTCTTCTAGTGCGGTCATGACCTGCGGCGGCAGCGAGGCGGACGAGGATCGGATGAACCGCAGCCCGGCCCGTTCGACACTGTCGGCATTGCGCGGGGCGCGGGCGAGGATCGCCTGGTGCATGGTCGGCACCGCCGTGTACCAGGTCGGCTTGGCGGCATCGAGCCAGCCGAAGAACGACAGCGCGTTGAATCCGGGCGTACACCACACCGACCCGCCGGAAGCCAGAGAACTGAGCGTCGCCGCGATCAGGCCGTGGATATGGAACAGCGGCATGATGTTGAGGCAGCGGTCCTGCGGCGACAGCTCCAGCGTCGCGCCGATATGGCGCGCCGATGCGGCGAGGTTGCGCTGCAGGAGCGGCACGATCTTCGGCCGTGACGTTGTGCCCGACGTGTGCAGCACCAGGGCGATATCGTCCGGGCCGGAACAGGTTGCCGTTCCCGGCTCCGCGGTCGCGCCGTCGGCCGACAGTTCGAACCACCCCGCCGGGCGGTCCGCCGACGTCGACAGCCGGAGCACCCGGACGCCGTGCTTGTTCGCCACCGGCAGCGCCGGTCCGTTGTAGTCCTCCGCGACCACCAGCGCCTTCGCCTTCAGGTCGGTGATGTAAAAGTCGTACTCCTCCTCGCGGTAGGCGGGATTGAGCGGCGCGGTGACCGCGCCCTGCGCCATCGTGATGAAGGCCGAGGCCATTTCCGGCCCGTTCGGCAGGACAATCGCCACCCGGTCCGTGGGGCCGATACCGAATCCGGCGAGCCGGGCCAGCGTCGCGTCGGCCAGATCCCGAAGGGCGCCATGGGTCAGCCATTGGCGATCCGGCGCGCCGATTGCCGGATCGCCGGCGGGATGGGCCTTCAGCAGGTCTTTGATTGTATCGGCCAAATCGCCTCTCCGTTGGTTTTCGCATCTTTAAGCGCACTTATACCCCAGCGGAAGCATGCCGCGACGGGTTCGTCATTGAAATTCGGGGCGAAACAGTATGTCGGGGAAAACGCCTAGCTGCGCCGCCGGCCACGCCGCAGGGTCTCGCTCGGGCTTTCTCCGAACGCCTGGCGGTAATAGCCGCTGAACCGGCCGAAATGCGAAAAGCCCCACTTCATCGCGACCGTCGTCACAGTCTCCATCGCCTCCGGCCGCGCCAGATCGGCACGGACACGCTCCAGGCGTACCCGCCGCAGATAGGCCAGCGGCGAGCAACCGCGATGCCGCTGGAAAGCCTCGTAGAGCGCGCTCGTTCCCACGCCGGAGACCTGCACCAGTTCGGCCGCGGTCAGAGGCCGGTCGGCATGGGCCTCGATATGGTCGACGACGCGCTTGACGGATCGGGGCGCGACCGACACCGGCGTTTCGAGTTGCACCGACCGTCCGTGCGGCCAGGCGCGCAAAAGGGCCGACAGCAGGAATTCCTCGTACTCGACCGCGGCGGCGGCGCAGCCGGTGAGGGAATCGACGGCATCCAGTTCGGCGCGCAACAGGTGCAGCGCCCGCACATAGCTCGCCATCGCCCCGGTACGGTGGATCGGCCCGTCCCGGAACGTGATGCCGCCGGCCGGCATGTCGCCGAGCATATGCGCCAGATGCCGCTCGAGCCGCTGCCGCGGCACCTTGAAGATAAGCAGGCCTGTGTTCTGCGCGAAGCGAACCTTGAGGTTGCCGCGCGGCGCGCTGACGATGAGCTGCCCCGGCTTCAGGTCGTGTCGCGCGTCCCGCCGGATCGCTTCGAGCGGCCCAAATGCGGTGTACTTGAACATGTAGCAGTCGGGCTGTTCTCCGGCGTCGATGAACGTGTCGGCGCCGTAGCGCACGAAGTTGAGCGACGAGCCGGCGACTGGCGCATGGTGGAACGCCGCCGACAGGTTGCGCCGCCTGCCCTCGAACTCGATACGATGAGGCCAGAAATAGCGGGCCACCTTGTCGCGCGCCTCGTCGAGCTGCGACGTTGCCAGAACCCTGTAGCGCTCGAGCGGCGCGGCTGCGGCCATGAACGGTCGTCCGGAGCTGCTGCGGATGGCGAAGCTTAACGCTACGGACCGCGCAAAAGAAGCATCATCGGGCGCATATCCGGAATCCCGGGATAGACACCGGAAGAAAGGGATTGCGGCTGCGTTCCGCAGAGGCGGAAAATCCCCTGCACGACGGATCCGCCGATCCGTCCGCAATAACACCGATCACGGTACCGGCCGCACCGGCGCGGCACGCAAGGGGGAAATTCCATGGGCTCAGGAATACCAGGACTGTCGCATGTCGATCATATCGGCCTGACCGTTCCCGACCTCGACAATGCCGTCGCTTTCTACACCGATGTCCTCGGCGGCACGGAACTCTATCGCATGGGGCCGTTCGATTCCGCGGAGATCCCGCCGATGGAGGACGGACGCGACTGGGCCGAGGCCCATGTCAACGTCGCCGGCGCTCGGCTCAACATCGCCATGGTGCAGATCGGCCCGAACCTGATGCTGGAGCTCTTCGAGTACGAGAAGCCCACCGACCGCAACACCACACCGCCGCGCAACTGCGACTACGGCGGCCACCACATCGCTTTCAAGGTCGACAACCTGGAGGCCGCAAAAACCTATCTGGCCGAGCGCGGATGCCAGGTCATGGCCGGGCCGATCGTTCTCGACGAAGGCCCCTGCGCGCACACGAAGGTCAACTATGTGCTCGACCCCTTCGGCAACCAGCTCGAACTCGTCGAGTACGAGACCCAGGCCTTCGAGGCCGACGCCCCCGTCAAGATCTACAGGCCATAGGAGAGAGGCCATGCGCTCGATCGCCATCATCGGGGCCGGCCAGGCCGGCCTGCTCGTCGCCCATGACCTTCTGCGGCACGGCTACGACGTCACACTCTATTCCGACAAGACCGCCGAGGACTTCCTGACCAAGGCCCGGCCGACCGGGACGGCGGCGCGGTTCAACATGTCGCTCGACTACGAGCGCGAGCTCGGACTCAGCTACTGGGAGAACGAGGCGCCGAAGGGCGAAGGCATCCACCTCACCTTCTCGCCCGAAAAGGGCAATCGGCTGCTGACCCTGATCGGTCGTCTGACCAAACCGTTCCTGGCCATCGACCTGCGCCTGCAGAGCCACCGCTGGATGAACGAGCTCGAGGCCAGGGGCGGCAAGGTCGAGATCGAGAATGTCACGGTCGATCGGCTCGACGAGATCGCCGGATCGCACGATCTCACCATCGTCGCGGCCGGGCGCGGCAACATCCACCGGCTGTTCCCCCGCGACGACGCGCGTTCCACCTATTCCAAGCCGCAGCGCAAGCTCTGCATGATCTGCACGAAGGGCCAGCCCTTCGCCTTCCCCGGCATCGACTACGTGCCGGTGAAGTTCAACTTCTTCGCAAAGTACGGCGAGGCCTTCTGGGTTCCCTGGTTCCACAAGGACGACGGCCCGAGCTGGTCGATGCTGTTCGAGGCTAAGGAAGGCAGCCCGCTCGACCGGTTCGACGGAGTCAAGGACGGTCACCAGGCCGTCGAGATCGGCAAGCAGGTGATCAAGGACCTGACGCCCTGGGACTACGAGTGGTGCAAGGACATGGAGCTGCTCGACGAGAACGCCTGGCTCTACGGCACCTTCGTGCCGGAGGTCCGGCAGACCGTCGGCACGCTACCCTCCGGCCGCAAGGTTCTGTCGGTCGGCGACACCACCATGTCACTCGATCCGATCGGCGGCCAGGGCGCCAACAACGGCAACAAGATGGCCCGCAATCTCGTCGCGGAGATCGTCGCGCGCGGCGACGGCGTCTACGACGACGCCTGGATGGCCTCGACCTTCGAGAGCTTCTGGGACCGCCACCACTGGGTCAACGACTTCAACAACACGCTGCTGGAGCCGATCACCGACGCGGGCAAGGAACTGCTGATCGCCCAGTACGGCAGCGACGGCGGCCACAAAGCCTCGCCCGGCGCCCAGAAGATCGCCGACATGTTCTGCGACAACTTCGATGACCCGGCGCTGCTCACCGGCGCCTTCCACGACATGGCACGGGCCCGCGCCGTGATCGAGGAGGCGACGGGCAAGCCCTGGTGGCGCTCGGCGATCGCCGGGCGCATGGCGATCGGCAAGGGACAGATCCGCCAGAAGCTCGGCCTGAACCCGCACCATCCGGGCACGGTGATGTGAGACCTCTCCCGCGTACGCGGGACTCCAGCGTCAGGACCCGGCGCAGCCGCCGTACGGGATCCCCGCTTTCGCGGAAATGAGCGGAAGAAAAGTCACACTACGGCCGCAGACCTCACTCTCCGGACGAATTGCCCGGCCACCGCAGTGCCGGCAGCCCGACGCCGACCGCCGAAAAACCACCGTCGGCGCCGACGATCTGGCCGGTGATGTAGCTCGCCTCGTCCGAGCACAGGAACACGATCGCCTGGGCGATCTCCTCCTCGCGGCCGTAGCGGTTGAGCGGGATCGCGTCGTGATAGGCCGCCCGGATGTCCGGCGTATGAACGGCAAGAGCAAGCTTCGTGTCGACGGGTCCGGGCGCCACGGCGTTAACCCGGATCCCCACCTCGCCCAGTTCGGCGGCCTGCTGCATCGTCAGATGGGCGAGCGCCGCCTTCGAGGTGCCGTAGGCCACGCGCAGCGTGCTGGCCCGCACGCCGGAAATCGACGTGATGTTGACGACGGCGCCGCGGCTCTCGGCCAGCTTCGGCGTGAACGCCTGGGTCATCAGGAACGGACCGTCCAGATTGGTGTCCATGACCCACCGCCACCGCTCGAAGGTGGTTTCCTGGATCGGTCCGAAATGCGCGACGCCGGCATTGTTGACGAGCGCATCGATCGACGGAAAGGCCGCCTCGGCCTCGCGCAGAATGCGCACGACCTGATCGGGCTTGGACACGTCGGCGGTGATCGCCAGCACGTTCGGCAATTCCGCCGCGGCCTTGTCCAGCTCCGGCCCGTCGATATCGACCATCGCCACCTGCCAGCCCTTGTCGAGGAACAGGCGCGTCGTCGCGAGCCCGATACCCCGGGCCGCGCCCGTTACGACGGCCGTCTTCTCGGATCTTTCGGTCATGTCGCCTTCGTATTTACGCCAGAACGAAACTATGACCGTGCCTGATAGTCGAAATTCGGATCGTCGTCGAACAATGTCGGCGGCGCCGAGGAGTGGACCCGCTCGATCGACAGCATCCTCAGCTTGGTGTCGACGCCTCCCGGCGCGGAAAAGCCGCCTGTCCCGCCGCCGGCGGACAGCACCCGGTGGCACGGGACGATGATCGGCCACGGGTTCTCGCCAAGCGCCTTTCCAACAGCCCGCGCCGCGCCCGGCTCGCCGAGACGTTTGGCGATATCGCCATAGGTCAGCGTTTCCCCGGGCGGAATGGTCAGTGCGATCTCGTAGACCCGCTTGTTGAACGCGGGAACGTCGCGGTCGTCGTATCTGACGCCAGCAAAATCACGCAGCTCTCCATCGAGCAGCGCGACAATATCGATAATGACCGCGCGGGCCTCCTCGTTCGGTTCGCCCTCGACGGCGCCCCGCGCCTTGCGCAGAAGCCGCGCGCGCGTGTCCGCGTCGCTTTTTTCCGGCAGTTGCACGGCGACGATGCCCTTTTCGCCCCAGGCAATGGCGCAACGGCCGACGGCAGTGTCGAACAGGGCGAATTCCGGAAGTCGGTCGCACATCGTCATGCCCGGACCATAGCATCGGCACCGGCCCGGGAGGACCCGAAAACC
>ENA-ORCV01000676-ORCV01000676.1-marine-metagenome-genome-assembly--contig:-NODE-676-length-17163-cov-3.110383_pt1 | contig 17163 bp, 14 predicted proteins | sample MGYA00237779_ERZ508509 | MGnify/ENA primary metagenome ERZ508509 (study PRJEB26180, sample SAMN06268772) | marine metagenome | isolation source: Bioluminescent Bay, La Paraguera, Puerto Rico | place... | reverse complement strand
GGCGCTTTACGACCGCCGCCGAGCACAACAACCGCCATTCCAACGCTGCGCGCATCAATGCCCGATACTGTTGCTTCGCGCTCTGCGTAGACATCACGAATGATTGGCGCCTTAGGCAGATATCCTTCAAAGCCCTCAACAAAGTCAGCTGGACCACCCAACAGGTGAACCATCTGACCAAACCGCTCAGCAGCCGCGCCGCTATCCAATGCGTCGCGACATTTTTCTCGTGCTTTGTCTAGGTTCGTTTCGATGCCTGCCAAACCCAAACCGTTTGCGGCGAGTTCAAGCGTTACATCGAGCAGCCTTTGATCTTGATGTGCACCTGTCAAAAATTCAACCGCGTTTCGAACTTCAACAGCATTGCCCGCAGCGCTTGCCAGTGGCTCATTCATGTCCGTAATCAGTGCTGATGTTTTGACGCCTGCACCGTTCGCCACATGGACAAGGCTTTTAGCCAATTCATCAGCTTGTTCGGCGTTCCGCATGAACGCGCCGGTACCAACTTTCACGTCAAGTACGAGCGCATCGAGCCCTGCGGCAAGTTTCTTCGAAAGAATAGACGACGTGATCAACGACACATTTTCCACGGTCGCGGTCACATCGCGAATACCGTACATAATTTTGTCCGCTGGCGCGAGGTCTGCGGTTTGGCCGATAATGGCACAGCCTGCTTCTCGCACCACTTTGCGAAAAAGATCATTGTCGGGGTTCGTCGTGTATCCGGGAATCGCGTCGAACTTATCGAGTGTTCCGCCCGTATGTCCAAGACCACGGCCCGAAATCATCGGTACATATGCACCTGTTGCTGCCCAGATAGGCGCCAGCATAAGCGAGACGTTGTCGCCTACACCACCGGTGGAATGCTTGTCCAAAATCGGACCGTCGAAGTCTGACCAGTCTAGCACAACACCGCTATCGCGCATGGCTTCAGTGAGCGCAATGCGTTCCTCGATATCCATATTCTGGAAGAACACAGCCATCGCAAAGGCCGCAGCCTGCTCATGTTTCACCGAGCCATTGTTAAGCCCTGCGATAAAATACAAGATCTCGGTTTTATCGAGCTTCTTGCCATCGCGTTTTTTGGCTATGACTTCTTGCGGCAAAAATACCATCTTTAGCTCCGGCTAAATCTTGAATAAGCGAACAGGCGGTTTGTCCGCTCGTTTGATTATGCTTTTGGCTTCCAAGTCGAGTTGAACACACTTCACCCACCATCCCGCAGTTTTTCCGCCAGGGAAAAGCGCGTCGGGCAGATAAGGTTTTACCGCATCAACAACGTCCCCAGCTTTCATGCCAGGGTCGTCACTTGGCAATACTTTCAGCATCGCATCGCGCATAGCAGTGTATTTGGCGGCATCCACCCTTTCGGTCTTACCAGGATGGTTGACGTTTTCCACCTCGACCTTATCTGCCATGGCTTTGCTCCAAATTATGCGCCGTAAGGCACCCAAACATTTTTGATCTGAGTGGTGCGCGCCAAGAAATAATCGCTTTCGCAAATTTCCTTGTTGCCCCAATCGATCGCCTTGGCTTTGTTGGTCCAGGTCTGCTTAAGATTGTAGATCGAAAGCTCTTCAACCGTTTTGCAGCCAGTGGCATCACCAACGTAAAGTTGCGCGTCAACACCGTCATGCTCGACAAGCGTTTTCGTAAGGCTTTCGCGGTCACCCGTAACGATGTTCACAACACCACCCGGCAAATCAGAGGTTTCCATGATTTGATAGAAGTCTGTCATGGCCAACGGTGCGGCTTCTGACGGCACCAAAACCGTCGTGTTACCCATTGCGATTGCTGGCGCGACCAACGAAATAGCGCCGAGCAATGGCGCTTCATTTGGCGCGGTGATCCCGATCACACCAATTGGCTCAACCATGGCAACCGTCATGTTGCGCACTGGCGGGTTGTGGACGGCGCCATCATATTTGTCAGCATACCCAGCGAAGGCAAACAAGCGCTCAATCGATTGATCAACTTCCCTTTTCGCGGCGTTTGCTGTCACGCCTGTCATGGCGCGAATCCGATCCGCAAATTCAGCTCGGCGATAGTCTAGGTTCTCGCCGAGATAATAGAGAATTTGCGAACGCAAATGCGCCGTTTTTGTTCCCCAACCAAGCGCACCACGTGCCGCTTCAACGGCATTTCGGATGTCTTTGCGATTGCCTTCACCAACCTCGCCAACAAGCTTTCCATCAGGTCCGCTAATTGGGCGTGCGTATCCGCCATCAGGTCGAGCTTGCTTGCCGCCGATATAAAATTTCGCTGTGCGGTCAATGCCGTCTGTTTCAAACAGTTTCGGCGCCGTTTGTTTTGGAGCAGCTGGCAAAGCCTTGAGCTTTGTTTCCCAAGTTGGGCGCAGATAGGCAGCCATGCCTTCTTTGCCGCCTTCGCGACCAAAACCACTTTCCTTGTAGCCGCCAAACCCGCAAGCAGCATCGAACTGATTAGTCGAATTGACCCAAACCACACCTGCTTTCACGCGCGGTGCAATATCGAGCGCTAGATTGATATTTTCAGTCCATACGCTTGCTGCAAGGCCATATTTAGAATTGTTTGCCAACGCGACCGCTTCGTCAGGTGTGCGGAAGCTCATCGCCACCAATACTGGGCCGAAGATTTCCTCGCTGGCGATGGTGTTGGCCGGGCTCACATTTGTGAACAGCGTCGGTTTTAGGAAACAACCATCGGTCGGCACATCGCCGTCCGGCTGATATTTAACCGCGCCTTCCTTCTCACCTTGCTTCATGAGGTCCGTCACGCGCTCAACTTGAACAGGTGCCACAAGTGCCCCTATGTCGATCGCCTTATCCAACGGATCACCCACGCGCAGCTTTGCCATGCGCGCTTTGAGCTTTTTGATGAAACGCTCCTCAACGCTCTCTTGAACCAACAGCCGTGAGCCTGCGCAACATACTTGACCTTGGTTGAACCAGATCGCATCGACCAAACCTTCGACAGCGCTATCCAAGTCTGCATCGTCAAAAACGATGAACGGCGATTTGCCACCAAGCTCAAGCGAGATGCCTTTGCCCGATCCTGCAGTTGCTTTTCGAATGGCTTTGCCAACGCCAGTTGATCCGGTGAAGGCCACCTTGTCGATATCATTGTGATCCATGATCGCAGCGCCGACTTCGCCGTCGCCTGTAACAATGTTCACCACACCCTTTGGCAAACCAACTTCTTTACAAATCTCAGCAAACAGCAATGCCGTAAGCGAAGTGAATTCAGCTGGTTTCAAAACAACCGTATTGCCAGCAGCAAGCGCCGGCGCAATTTTCCACGCCATCATCAATAGCGGGAAATTCCAAGGGATCACTTGGCCGCAAACACCGTATGGCTGATGGTCTGGAAACTCACGATCAATATGCTGAGCCCAACCTGCATGGTGATAGAAGTGGCGCGCCACAAGCGGGATGTCGATATCACGACTTTCACGGATCGGTTTGCCGTTGTCCATGGTTTCAAGCACGGCGAACAAGCGCGAGTTCTTTTGCACCTGACGCGCAATTGCATAAAGATACTTCGCGCGTTCAAAACCAGAAAGCGCCTGCCAAGATGCTGTAGCCTTACGTGCAGCTTTTACCGCCTTTTCAAGGTCGGCCTTTGTCGCTTGCGTGATTTGCGCAAGTTCTTGGCCATTGGCCGGGTTTGTTGTTGAAAAAGTTTTGCCAGGCTTTGTGAAGTCGCCATCGATAAAGCTGCCAAACTTTCGGCCATAGCTGTCTAGCCATGCAACAGCTTCAACATTGCCTTCCGGCGCCGGACCATATTCTAGGTTTTCAAAAATCTCAGGAATGTTCATTTGTCCTCAAGGCTCGCCGTTAAACCATAGGTTGGCGATAGTCTGCTGAATAGCGGCCCGTCGCGTTATGCTCGAGTTGACGTTCAATGTCTGTCAAAAGGCTAGATGCCCCAAAGCGGAAAAGGTGTGGTTGCAACCAGTTGTTGCCCAACTCCTCTTTAATCAACGCAAGATAAGTCAGCGCGTCTTTTGCTTTTGAGATACCGCCAGCAGGCTTGTAACCAATCTCAATGCCGGTTTCTTCGTGGAACCAACGGATCATACGGATCATTGAAAGAGACGTTTGCAGGTCTGCATTGACCTTCTCTTTGCCCGTCGAGGTTTTGATAAAATCCGCACCTGCCAACATACACACAAGTGACGCTTTTGCGACATTGGTTTGCGTCGCCAGCTCACCAGTGCCCAAAATGGTCTTGAGGTGCGCCTCTCCGCAAGCTTCACGGAACGCCTTCATTTGGTCGTAAAGCGCTTGCCAATCACCATTCAACACATGGTGGCGTTCAATCACCACATCAATCTCTTTGGCACCCGCCGCAACCGACGCTTCAACTTCCTTGATGCGTGTTTCAAACGGTGTCAGACCTGCAGGGAAACCTGTTGAAACCGCGGCAACCGGAATGTCGGTGCCCTTGAGCGCGTTCACCGCTGTTCCGACAAAATTATGGTAGACGCAAACAGCGCCTGGATGGACATTTAGCCCATCAGCACCCAGCGCCTTTAGAATTTCAGGGCGCACCGGTTGACGCGCTTTGGCGCATAGTCGCTCAACGCGACCAGCACTGTCGTCGCCATTCAATGTCGTAAGGTCGATGAACGTGATGGCACGCAAGAGCCAAGCGGCCTGCCATTGTTTTTTCACCGAACGGCGCGTGCCAATGGTTCCTGCGCGGCGTTCGAGCGCAGAACGGTTCATACGCACTTGGCGCAACCAACCTAAATCTAAATCAAAGCCCGGATTGCGCTTGTGATTGTGGTTGTGCGCATCAAGCTCAACTGCTTTGAGGGTCATAGTTCCCCAACCAATCTCTCGATCAACATTTCGAGTTTTTTCGCGCCCTTGAGCGCCATTTCTTTGGTGTGGTGGTGCGAGATGTTTTCATCCGAAAGCCCCGCGCCCATGTTCGTTACTGACGAACATGCCCACACACGCAGCCCCAAAAAGCGGGCCAATATCGCTTCGGGAACGGTGGACATGCCAACCGCGTTTGCGCCGAAGCCTTTAATCATTCTTATTTCAGCTGGCGTTTCGAACGTCGGGCCAGAATACCAGGCATAAACGCCTTCATGCAGCGCGATCATCAGATCATCAGCAATCGCTTTCGCCTGCGCCCGCAAATGCGGATCATAAGCATTCACCATATTCACGAAGCGATCGTCTGTTTGCTCACCAATTAGCGGGTTCAAACCATTGTAGTTGATGTGGTCTGCTATCATCATCAACTCACCTGGCGGCGTATCCGCCTCCAGCGAACCCGCAGAGTTGGTCAATAGAACGGTATCAACGCCGATTGCCTTCATGGTCTCCAATGGAATGCGCATCACGTCTGACTGACCGTCTTCATAGTAGTGCGCACGGCCCGTGAGAATGGCAATCCGTTTGCCGTTCAGCTGTCCAATAAGCAAAGACTTGCCGTGGCCGGAAACGCCCCCAGTTGGAAAGCCGACAAGTTCACCGTAAGAGATCTCGACGCGGTCGTCTAAAAGTTCGCCAATGCCAGAAAGTCCCGACCCCAAAACAAGAGCTGCTTTGATCGGCTCACTTCCCGCATATTCCGCAATGATTTCAGCATTCGCTGCAGCAGCACTCATTTCACCGCCTCAAGACTTTCGGGTCCAAAACTATCGGGCAAAATCTCGTTCATCGTGTAGCTTTTTGGTTCGCCATCTTCGCCAGTGCAGATGATTGTTGTTTCTGAAGTTGCGAACTCCCGAATGCGTTGGCGGCAACCGCCGCATGGCGTCACTGGATCGACACCTTTGCCGATCACAAATATCCGATGAATTTTTTTCGCGCCTGCACCCACCATTGCAGAGATGGCAGACGCCTCGGCACAGGACCCTTGCGGATAGGCGGCATTTTCAACGTTGCAACCTGCATAGATATTTCCGTCGTCCGCGAGGATTGCGGCACCAACCGGAAACTCGGAATAAGGCACGTGTGCATGCTTGCGTACCTTTTGGGCCGCATCATAAAGAGCTTGCGTTACCGCATCCATTTTATCTCTCCTTGACGTAAGGCTGTCCGACGGCTTTAGGCGGCACTGCCCGTCCAATAAAGCCTGCAAGCAGGATAACCGTCAGTACATACGGTGCTGCTTGGATTACCTGCACTGGCACTTCCCCGATGATCGGGAATTCCACGCCTTGCAAGCGGATTTGCGCGGCGCTCAGCACACCAAACAATAGACAAGTCCAAAGCGCATTCCATGGCTTCCACTTCGCGAAGATTAGCGCGGCCAGCGCAATAAACCCACGACCAGCTGTCATGTTTTCACTGAAGTTGGCGCCCTGGGCTGTCGATAGATATGCACCTGCAATGCCGCAAAGGATACCTGTGATGACCAGCGCTTGATAGCGCAGCAAGAATACTGAAATACCCGCTGTATCGAGAGCTTTCGGGTTCTCACCAACAGCGCGCAAACGCAAGCCAAATCGTGTTTTCATCAATACCCAAGCCGTAATTGGGACGGCGAGGAATGCGAAATAAACAATGATGGAATGGCCTGAGATCAGCTGCTCGTAAATTGGACCAATGACCGGCACCTGACCAATTTCCTGCGCGAGAGGCAGTTCAATCGCTCCGATACGTTCGTCTTTCGCCAGGTTAGGCGTTGTGCCACCTCGCTTAAAGATTGAGTGACCGATGAAGACAGTACCACCTAAAGCGAGGAAGTTGAGCGCCACGCCCGAAATGACTTGGTTGCCGCGCAAGTTGATCGACGCGACCGCGTGGATCATCGACATTGAAATGGAAACGCCAATGGCGGCCAACATGCCCAACCAAACATCTCCTGTGAGTGCTGCAACAGCGGCCGCAGCAAAGGCTGCACCGAGCATTTTGCCTTCGAGACCAATGTCCACGATACCCGAACGTTCTGAATAAAGGCCAGCGAGGCAAGCCAACAACAGCGGAACGGCAAAACGAATGCTTGAGTTCAGCAGAGGAATGATATCTTCAAAACCCATCGTTACGCCTCCTCAGTCTCAGTTGAAGAACTTCGCGTTCGAAAAGCCCCGAACACGCGCTCCAATACTGGTTTGAACATTTGATCCATCGCGCCTGAGAACAGAATAACGAGCGCTTGAATAACAACGACCAATTCGCTCGGCACCGCTGGCATAACAAAAGCTAGTTCCACGCCGCCCTGATAGAGTGCGCCAAACAAAATCGCTGCAAGCGCAATGCCGACCGGGTGCGCGCGTCCCATAAAGGCCACCGCAATGCCAATAAAGCCAAAGCCCTGCACGTAGCCAACAACAAGTCGCTTTTGTACGCTCACTGCTTCGTTGACCGCCATCATGCCTGCGAGCGCGCCCGCAATCGCCATCGTGATTACGATGATTGATACAGCTGAAATACCAGCATAGCGCGCGGCGTCTGGGTTCATACCCAATGTGCGGATTTTAAAGCCCAACTTGGTACGCCAAACAAGAATGTAAACGCCGATCAGAGCCAAGATGCCGAAGATCAACATGATGTTGACCGGTGAATGTTTGAAGAACACGAAATATTCCGACAGAAGCGGAATACGGCCAGTTTCTGCGATCGTGCGTGTCTCAGCATTTGCGCCCGGGTTCGTGATAACTTGGGCGAGCATGTAACTCATAAATGCCGAGGCAATGAAGTTGAACATAATCGTTGTGATCACGATGTGGCTGCCGCGTTTTGCCTGCAAATAACCCGGGATCGCCGCCCAAATCGCACCAAGCGTTGTTGCACCTACGGTCGCACCGATTAGCACAAAAACCCAGTGTGTTTGATCCAGCCACAAGGCCATCATGATCGCGCCGAGGCCCGCAACATATGCCTGTCCCTCGCCGCCAATGTTGAAAAGTCCTGCATGGAATGCAATCGCTACCGCTAGACCGGTGAAGGTCAAACTTGTGGCGTAGTGCAACGTAAATCCAAGATTGTAGCCGCTGCCAAATGCGCCATATGCCAGCACTCTCATCGCTTCAATCGGGTCTTCCCCGATCACAGCAACGGCAAGGCCGCCCACAAACAGTGCCAACAGCACGTTCATTGCAGGCATCAAGATGTTCGTCGCCCATTTTGGCAATGGTTGTCTTGCGCTCATTGCTTAACTCCGCTTCCCCTCGGAAATATTCGTTGGCTAGGTCTAGCCCTGGCTCTTATTCGTTTTCCGCCGGATCAAGGCCTGCCATGGCCAATCCGAATTCTTTTTCACTCGCTGTCGGTGGCAACTGCGTGACGATTTCGCCATCAAACATCACCAAGACACGGTCAGATAGCGCGCGAATTTCATCCAGCTCCACTGACACAAGCAAAACCGCTTTACCCTCATCGCGCAAGCGTATGATCTGCTTGTGAATGAACTCAATCGCACCAATATCGACGCCACGTGTTGGTTGCCCGACGATCAAAATGTCGAGATCGCGATCCATTTCACGTGCCAGCACGATTTTTTGCTGGTTTCCGCCTGAGAAATTCGCCGTCTTCAAACGCGGATTTTGCGGGCGAATATCGAACATTTCGATACGCTTTTCCGCCTCACTCCGTGCTGCCGACAAAGAGAGCATTGGGCCTTTGCCGTACTTCTCCGAATCCTCGTAGCCAAGGACCGAGTTTTCCCACTCTTCAAATTGGGTCACAAGACCCATTTTGTGACGATCTTCGGGAACATGCGCTAAGCCCATCTCGCGGACTTCATCAGCAACACCTTCGCCGTGGAAATCAATCGCCTTGCCGTTGATCCGCACTTCGCCAAGCAACGGCTCAAACATACCAGAGATGGCTTCAAGAAGCTGCGACTGGCCGTTACCAGCCACGCCAGCAATGCCAACAATCTCGCCAGCATGGACATCAAACGACACATTTTTGACGCGCGGCACGCCCATCTCATCGGTGACAGAAAGTCCTTCAACTTCAAGTACTTTCTGACCAGGTTGCGCAGCGGTTTTTTCAACTTGCAACAGCACGCGGCGTCCAACCATCATCTCCGCAAGCTTGTCGGGAGAGGTGTCCTCGGTTGCTACGGTGCCAACCATCGTGCCCTGACGCATCACAGAAACCGTATCCGTGATGGCCATAATTTCACGCAGCTTGTGCGTGATCAAAATAATCGTTTTTCCTTCGTCGCGCAGTTGCTCGAGAATGCGGAACAATTGGTCGGCCTCTGTCGGTGTCAAAACACCGGTTGGCTCATCCAAAATCAGCACATCGGCGCCACGGTAAAGCGCCTTCAAAATCTCAACGCGTTGCTCCTGTCCAACAGACAAGTCTTCAATCACCGCGTCTGGATCAACTTCTAGCCCATAATCTTTGGCCAGTCGCGCCAATTCCTCGCGCGCCGCAGCCTTGCTAGACGCCAGCAGATGATCGCCTTCCGCACCCAAAATAATGTTTTCGAGCACGGTAAAGTTTTCTACCAACATAAAGTGCTGGTGCACCATGCCGACACCAAGCTCTAGCGCATGGCTAGAGTCTTTAATCGAGACCTTTTGTCCATTGACAAAAATCTCGCCAGCGTCGGCTGTATAAAATCCGTACAAAATCGACATCAATGTCGATTTACCTGCACCGTTTTCGCCCACAATTCCGTGAATGGAATTGCGCTTAACGGTAAGGTTGATGTTTTTGTTCGCTTGAACAGGGCCGAAGGACTTTGAAACACCCTTCAGATCAATAGCGGCAGGTAGCTCAGCAGCCGAAGCCGGCTGCTGAGCGTTTTGCGTTTGGTTCTCAACCATTGTGAGTTACCGATCCCAGAATTGGTTTATGAAACTGGGCAAGAATTGTCTGAACGGTAATCGTGCACGACGATTTCGCCAGAGTTGATTTTCGCAGTGTAGTCAGCCAACGCTGCTTTCATCTCGTCTGTCAAAAGCGGATCGTTGTACTCGTCAACCGCTGCACCAACACCACCTTCAGCAAGGCCAAGCACTTGAATGCCTGATGTCCAGTTGCCGTTTAGTTCGTCAGTGAATGCATTTTCAACAGCAACGTCTACGCGCTTAACCATTGAAGAAAGCATGTTACCTGGGAACAAGTAGTTTTGGTTGCTGTCAACGCCAATGCCGTATTTGCCAGCATCTGTTGCAGCTTGAAGTGCACCTTCACCAGCAGCACCAGCAGCAGCGTAAATTACGTCCGCGCCACGCTCTAGCTGTGAACGGCCAACTTCGCCTGCAGTGTTGATGTCGTTAAATGCAGCAAAGTCTGTACCGATGAAGTTTTGAAGAACTTCGATGTCTGGGTTTGCAGCCTTAGCACCTTGTACGTAGCCACAACCAAATGCTTGAAGCAATGGGAAGTCAAACGCTGTCACATAACCAATTGTGCCAGTTTCTGATTTCATCGCCGCCAAGACACCAACAAGGTATGAACCTTCTTGCTCTTTAAACAAGATTGAACGCACGTTTGGTTGATCAACAACACTATCGATAATCGCGAAGTGCGTGTCTGGGAATTCTTGTGCAACAACGTTTAGTGGCTCAGACCATGTGAAGCCTGGAACAACAATTGGGCTTGCACCTTGCTGTGCGAAACGACGAAGCGCTTGCTCACGCTGCGCGTCTGTTTGGATTTCCAAGTCTTGGTAAGATTGGCCAGTGTTTTTCGCGTATGCTTCCGCACCGTTCCAAGCCATTTCGTTGAATGACTTATCGTTCTTGCCTGCAGCATCGTAAATAAGTGCTGGGTCAGCAAGCGCTACGCCTGACATCAAAGCAGCAACTGTTGCTGCGCCAAGTACGGCTTTAGCGCCTGTAGAAATTTTCTTCTGGACGGTCATGAATATCTCCCTTGTCACGTCGTCAATTGGTTTAACATCGCGAGCTCGGAAAAAGCTGCGATGCGTCCAAGTGATGTTTTTAATTCAAGCGTTTTATGAGTTCCTCCGCAAGCAAAAACGCCAGCTTGCTCAACTCAATCGGTAACAGAAATATTGGCAAATTCAAGTAGTTTTTGACCTTTCGGTCAAAAACATCACCAAAAAGCAGCAAAACCAATGTGCTTTACCACATGGTAAAATTTTAAATTGTGATTATGTTACCGCCAGCGCGCTGAGCGTCGGCTTCGTCATGGGTGACTAAAATTGTGGGTAATTGGCGTTGTTGTGCTTGCGAGAAGACAAAATCGCGCACTTTTCCCTTCAATCCAGAATCGAGTGCGGAAAAAGGTTCATCAAGTAAAAGCGCTTTTGGTTCAGATAGTAACAGGCGAATAAGCGAGATGCGCGATTGCTGCCCGCCAGACAAAGTCATTGGATCGCGGGCACCCAATTCCTCCATGTTCACGGCAGCCAAAGCCGCGCGCACTTTTTGACAACGCTCATCTTTGCCGCCGTCTTTTGGCAGGGCAAACAGCAAATTATCTTCAACGCTCATATGCGGAAACAATAGCGGGTCTTGAAACATTAGCCCCACATGGCGCTCTTCGGGCGGCGCTTGGGTTATGTCTACACCATCAAGCAACACACGTCCCGTGTAAGAAAAGGCGGGCGGTAAGAACCCCGAAACAAGATTGAGTAAAGTGGATTTACCCGAGCCAGATGGCCCCATCACCGTCAATACTTCTCCTGGACGAACGGTTGCATCGATGCAAAACAATTCGCGCTCATGATCGCGGATAGCGACATTGTTTAACACAAGCCCTTTGGATCGACTTTCAGTCATGAGGCAAAATACCGTTTGTTGGGATAAAGAAATTTAGGCGCAAACGCCGCTGCGACAAAACCAATTGCAGGCAGCAGCGCTTGAACCATGGCGTATATGCCGATCAACCGGCGATCTCCGCCAGCGGCAAGAGCAACCGCTTCAGTTGTAATGGTTTCCACTCGTCCAGCGCCAATCATCAATGTGGGTAGATATTGCGCAATCGAAACCGCCATGCCAAGCGCTGTCGCCAGCAGGATCGGTTTGAGCAAAAGTGGCAACCGAACGGTGAAAAACGCTTTGTTTTGGTTCACGCCTAACGCCGCCGCGACGCGAAGATAGCGCAAATCGAATTGTCGAAACGGCGCGGCGACCGACAAGAACACATAGGGCAAAACAAACAACAAATGCGCAAAAACAACCGGTGCCAATTGCCCGTCCCACCCAAAGCGCACGAGCAATGTGGAAATGCCGAATAGAAAAGCGATCTGTGGCACCAGAAGAGGCAGGTACAGCACGCGCAAAGCGCCTGGCGTAAACTCGATATTGTGCCGATATTCATTTTCCAAACAGCCAAGCGACATCACCAACGCAATGCCGGTCGACAGCACGGCAATCAGCAGTGCATTAGCGGTTGGGTCGATCAACATGCCTGCGTTTGCCATCCAGCGCATTAACGAAAACTGATCGGGCAGCGTATTGGGGAAGCGCCAAAAACCAGCAATCGACCAGAGGAACAAAATGACAAAACTCAACACGGAGATTGTCACCAAGATGAGCATCAGCCCCGAAACGCCGCCGCGCATCCAACCATCTTTGGCAAGGCGGTTGCCGTGAATTGCGGCGCGTCTAAATGCGCAACCGATGATTTTCTCACCGAGCCACCAGATTAAAACCGCAAAAAGCGTTGCGCCTAGCTGCCAAACAGCGCCCGCGGCTGCGATAAAACGCATTTCCAGTTCGGGATCGTTCATCCATCTCAGCAGTTGCACCGGCAACATGGCCGGGAAATTCGGACCAAGGATAATCGCCATGTCCACGACTGATGTCGAGTAGGCGATCACCGCAATCACGGGCAAGCGCATCAGCTTATAAAGCGACGGAAAGACCGTAATCATCCACCCCCACATGCGTCCATATCCTATCGAGCGCGCAAGCTTTAGCCGCTCATCAACATTGATTTGGCTTGAAGCAGATAGGCCGACTAAAAAAAGAAAAGGCACCTCTTTCAAGATAAGCCCAAGCAACAGCGCGTATCCCATCGGGTCATTGACAATCAACCAGTCTGGCGGTCGATCAAACCCTGTTGCCCAAGGGGAGCACAGTCGCATTATCCAGCCCGAAGGCGCGATGAGAAAGGCCAACCCAAAGGCCACCGCCGCATGCGGGACAGACATGAGTGGTGAAATAAATCTTTGAATGCGCAGAAAAGTTGGACTTCCCCAGTTTGCAGCGAAAAAACCGGCAACGAGGACGAGCGACAAAAATGTGGTCGCTAAACCAATCCATAAGGAAAGATGCAGAGAGTGCCAAAAACCTGGCTTCTCTGTCACCGCAAATAGATATTCAAAAGTAAAACTGATGCCGCCTAGAGACGGGAAATATCCAAACGCGGGTAAGAGCACACCGGCAAACCCTGCCAGTAAGGGCAGCGTCAAAACAGCGATCATAGAAACGGGGGCCAACCAAAATGGCAGACCCCAGCTTTTTCTTATGGTGTTGGTGCCCAATTTGGCGCTCTCGCTTTTGCTAGGCTAATTGGCGCGCACGTAGCGTTTTGCCCATTCTTCTTCCAACATTACAGCCCAACTTGAATCTGGTTCCAACAATGTCGCACCAAATTCATCCGCTGCCAATGTGGCAGGTCCGCGCTCTAGCGCGTCAAACAACGCCTTTTGTTCATCATTGAGCGCTGCGATATTGAGAACAGTTGGGTCACCCCATATATTTTCATCCGCCTTACGCGCCTGTGCTTGCGGCGAAAGCAGGAAGTTCGCAACGACCATCGCCCCCGCTTTTGAATTTGCGTTGTATGGGATGGTGACAAAATGCGAGTTGCCCATCGAACCATAATCCAAAACGAACGAGCGCACAGTGTCTGGTAATTCCTGCGCATTGATCGCTGACGACGCTTCACCTGGGTTGAATGTCATGGCGATGTCGATCTCACCATCTGCTAAGAGGTTCTTCAGTTGGGTGGTGTCGGCGGCAAAAATCTCACCCATTCGCCAAAGGTTTGGATGCACACGATCTAAATAATCCCAAAGTGGCGCCGTTGCTTTTGCAAAGCTTTCCTCGGTTGCTGGCTGACGCAGCATATCCTGATCATCAATCACGCCATAAAGCATCTGCTTGAGGAACGTCGTGCCAATGAAATTTGGCGGCGCTGCATAGGTGAACCGGCCGGGGTTTTCGGCGATCCAATCTTCAAGCGCTTCGAGTGATTTTGGCGGCTCAAGCAACACGGCACTATCATAATAAAAGGTCAGCTGCGCCATACCCCAAGGGCTTTCCTGCCCCTCTACCGGCACCGTGAAGTCGTATGTAAGGGTCGGCTTACCCTCAATGTCTGCGAACTGATAGTTCGGTAATTTCTCGGCCCAATTGTCCGCAATCAGCAAGCCCTGCCGCTTCATTGAGGCAAAGTTCTCTCCATTGATCCAAATGAGGTCAACAGAACCGCCTTGATTGCGACCCGCAGCCTTTTCCGTGACGACGCGGTTCACCGCATTCGCTGTATCATCAAGCTTCACGTGATTGAGGGTCACGCCATATTTTTGTGAAACCTCAGCACCGACCCAATCAATATAGGCATTGATGTTTGGCGCACCGCCCCAAGCGTTGAAATAGACCTCTTGGCCCTTCGCCGCATCGATGACGCTCTGCCAATCATTGACGTCAAGCTCCTCGGCGACGCCTGTTGTGCCCGCCACCATTGTAACAATGCTAACAGCCGATGCGATTTTCCTGATGCTTTTCAACTTCTTCCCTCACTTGATACTTGGCAGTTGTGCCGCAACGAATGCCCCGCTGCCCGCGCAAATGCAACACACTTTGATGTTATATCAATGTGAGGAGAATGACCTAACTTAGGTCAATAATTTTCAACAGCTTACTCTGTAATCGGGGTCGCCGTCGCGCCAAACTGGTTTGCAAATCGCTCAAAAAACCGATCAATGACACCTTGCGCCGCGCCTGACACCAGTTTGGTGCCAATTTTTTCAACAGAGCCTGACAGTTCCCCATAGGCGGTGAATTGCAGCGTTGATCCATCTTGATGATCATCAAGTTCAATGTCGGCAAAGCCTTTGGCTAAACCCAAAATGCCGCCGCGCCCTTGGCCGGAAAGTGTGTAGCTTTTGGCGGGATCAACTTTTGACAAGGTTATATCTCCAACCAGCTTGGGCTTTACCAATCCTAGATTGACCTTGATGATTGCTTCAAGGTTCTTGTCGTCAATCCACTCAATTCGGTCGCACCCTGGAATACACGCTTTAAGAATTTCGGTGTCATTTAGGGCTTCCCAAACCGCATTCCGGTCGGTTGAAATAATGTAGTGACCTGCAAATTTCATAAAAGCCCTTTACTCCATAGGTTTGCGACCCAATATCCCAAACACATGGTAACATGGTTGCAAGCTGTCAATCGTTAGCGCTAAAAAGCTGACAGACCATAATTTAAACTAGGCCACAATCCGGGGAAGACATCATGTCAACAGAACTGACCGAAAAGCCGTTACAATATTTGGACAAAGCCATGGGCGCCATTCGCGAAATGGGACTTTGGCCTGAAAATACCGAAGAAGCCCCGATCACGGGCCTATTAGAGCAGATCACCGAACTAGATGAAACACGTGTGATCCTTATTGGTCGCACATTGAACCAAGCCAGCATCTTCAACGAAGTAGTACGTGAGCAAATTTCAGCGATGAACATTGGTGAACGCTATGAAGACATCACCAATGGTTTCGATTCGATCCGCGACGATGCCAAAGGCATGGTTGATCAGCTCGAAGACGGCAAACTCGACATGCTTGAGCGTGCGTCAAATGTTTGGATGAAAGTCACACGCGGTGACATTCCAACTCGTTTTGAGAAGATCCAAAAAACTTATTTGGCAGTAACTGCTGACACAAAAGATCAGATCGATCGTGAGCACACCATCTTGGAAGCCTACCGTGATTTCCGCGGCGCGCTAAAACAATCAGAAGTGATGGCTTTGGAAGTGTTCGAGAAAGCTGAAGTGCACTTGCAAGAGCGCAAAGACGCGCTTGCGGCTGCGACCAAGGAACTTGAAGAGTTTGCTGACGGCACACCTGCTGACCGCGCTCGTTTGGAAATGGCGCGCGATGAGCGATTGCGTGAGATGCAAAATGAAGAGCGTCGCTATCAGATTGCAAAAGACCTTTCTGACAACTTGACGATTTCGTACAACACGTCAGAAGTCATCATGGCGCGTTTGATGCAAACAACAAACGCGAAAGAGCGTGTTTATCAGCAGTCGATTTCTTTCTTCTCAACAAACGAAACTGTACTGACTGCGCTTAGCGCCTCGTTTACTGGCCTGTTTGGTTTGCACGAGAGCACCGAAACGCTCAATGCAATGAAAGAAGGCATGTCTAAAAGCCTTGAAACACTGGCTGAGATTGGTGACACCGTACAGGAAGAAGCGCTTAAAGCTGGCTATGGCCCAACCATTCGCGCTGACTCTGTGAAAATGCTTGTTGAAAGCGTTGTGAACTTCCAAGAGAAGTCTCGGACAATCATTCACGAAATGCGCGATCAAGCCACAAAGAACTCTGCAGAAATTCGTGATGCAGTTGAAGACGGCAAGCAGCGCTTGGCCAAGCTTGCAGCTGAAGGCAACACAATCCTGCTTGAAGAGAAAAAATAATCCAACTGGTGACGTCAAAGTTCAGGTCCTTTTGAATGACTAAATCTAAAACCAAATCTGCTGCGCCACTTGATGAAGTGATGTTGGCGATGGACGTTGTTGATACATTGCGCCATAGCGAAAACCTTGTCGCCCGCGAACTGGGTGAAGAAGGTCGCGCAACCGCGTTAATGGAACGTCTACGAAAGGTCTATCAGCAGCAAGGCATTGACGTCCCAGATAGGATTTTACGCGAAGGTGTTGCCGCGCTTGATGAGGCGCGCTTCACCTATTCCCCGCCAACGGGAGGGATTGGCTATAGCCTCGCGCGGCTTTACGTGTCGCGCAAAAAGTGGGGTCGAACATTCCTGACGATTGCGCTTGTCGCCATCATTGCGGGTGTGGGCTACAACTTTGTCTATAAGCCATATGTCGCCGGCCAAAGCGCCGCTGCGGTTGAACGCGTTCAGGTTCAGTTGCCGCAAGAAATGGAAACGCTACAAGCGAGCATAACATCCATTGCCAAAGAGCAATCTGCCCTTGCTCAAGCCGAAGAGTTTGTCATGCAGGGTCGCGCGTTCGCGGCTGCGGGCGATACTGAAGAAGCCGAGGATCGCGTTGCCAAATTGCAGGCGCTTTTTGATACGCTCAAA
>ENA-ORCV01000675-ORCV01000675.1-marine-metagenome-genome-assembly--contig:-NODE-675-length-17279-cov-3.839728_pt1 | contig 17279 bp, 14 predicted proteins | sample MGYA00237779_ERZ508509 | MGnify/ENA primary metagenome ERZ508509 (study PRJEB26180, sample SAMN06268772) | marine metagenome | isolation source: Bioluminescent Bay, La Paraguera, Puerto Rico | place... | reverse complement strand
ATAGTGTAGAACTGCGTCATTTCCTCGAACGGGTCGTCTATGAAGTCGACAGCGCGGATGGCAAGGCGCTGTTCGATGCGGACACCGCGGAAAAGATATCGCCGATTGACGAGCGCACCGCGAAACGGGTCGCTGAGGCCGATTATGTGGGCGAGGGCGCGCTCGCGCGCATCATGCTGATGACCAGTCCGCCCGCGGAATATAAGGGGAGCCGCCCGGTCTGGCGCGCCGACTTCAGCGACCGGCTGCATACGCGGCTTTATATCTCGCGTGAGACCGGGCGCGTTGTCGCCCGCCGCAACGACATCTGGCGCATCTACGATTTCTTCCGGATGGTGCACATCATGGACTACGAGGAGCGCACAAACTTCAACAATCCGCTGGCGCGCGCCGCGTCAGCCGCCGGTCTGGCGTTCGCCTTCAGCGGTCTAATCATGCTGTTCTTGAAATCCGGGCGCCGCAAACTGGCGGGCGACGTCTCTTTCATCATTGGTCTAGTAAGGCCCCGAAAAAAAGACGCCCAATAAAAAAGCGCCGGACGGATGTCGCGGCGCTTCTTGCTGGATCGGCCTTTCGGCGTCAAAAACCGAAATAGATCGGCTCTGGTCCGACCGGAACCTTTTCCTTTTCTTCGCCGCCTTCATCCGGGTCGGCGTTCTGCTGGCCGTTGTCGCCCTCGCATTCCTTGTCGGTCGGCGCATAGGATTCCGGCTCGTCCTGTTTCGGCTGTGGATTGGCGTCGGCTTTTTGCGACGCCGCCGCCGACACGGAAACCGCGAAACGGTTCACGAGAAAAACAAGGATCCCCTTGACCTCGGTGTGGCGCACCGTGCGGCCGCTATCGCTGGCGGCGAAACCGCCCTTCAACGGGGATGCGGTGGAAACGCCGCCAATGGCGATCACACAAACAGCGCAAAGCGCAGCCAGTACTTTATGCATGAGTTCCACCCTCTCCTTGCGCCTATATGCCTGCGATTGCGCGCCTCTGGCAAGCGCTCATGGAGCGTCATCGGGGGCCGCTGCAAATAAAGTCGAAAGAAACAGCGTTAATTCGACAGGACGGGGCGGCCGCTCACAAAGTTGTGACCACGCCGCGCCGCACAAATACTGGCTTTGAGCCCCTAGGAGATGGCTTCAAGGGCCGGTGTGAAATCGACCCCGAGCGCTTCGGAAACCGCCCGATAGGTCACCTTGCCCCGGTGAACGTTGAGGCCGTTGAGGAGATGTCCGTTCTCCCGCAGGGCGTCGAGCCCGCGGTTGGCGAGGGCGAGGCCGTGATGCAAGGTCGCATTATTGAGCGCGTGAGAAGACGTCAGCGGAACCGCGCCCGGCATGTTCGCCACGCAATAATGGATGATCCCGTCGACCACATAGGTCGGTTCCTGATGGGTCGTGGCGTGCGAGGTCTCGAAGCATCCGCCCTGGTCGATGGCGACGTCGACCAGCACCGAGCCTTCCTTCATCCCCTGCAGCATTTCGCGGGTGACGAGCTTCGGCGCCGAAGCGCCGGGGATCAGCACTGCGCCGACCACCACGTCCGCGGCGTCGGTTTCTTCGTCGAGCGCTTCATAAGTGGAATAGCGGGTCTTTGCGCGGCCTTCGAACAGTTCGTCGAGTTCGGCGAGGCGATAGTTCGAACGGTCGAGAATGGTGACGTCGGCGCCGAGACCGACCGCCATGCGCGCCGCATGGGTGCCGACGACGCCGCCGCCGATCACCAGCACTTTCGCCGGCAACACGCCCGGCACGCCGCCCATGAGGAGACCGCGTCCGCCCTGATGCGCGGTCAGCGCATAGGCCGCCGCCTGAATTGAAAGACGCCCGGCGACTTCGCTCATCGGCGCCAGCAAAGGCAGGCCGCCGCGCGGGTCGGTGACCGTTTCATAAGCGACCGCGGTGACGCCCGACTCCATGAGACCGCGCGCCTGTTCGGGATCCGGCGCCAGATGAAGATAGGTGTAAAGAATCTGACCTTCGCGCAGTTGCACCCACTCGGTCGGCTGCGGTTCTTTCACCTTCACGATCATGTCGGCTTTTTCAAAGACCGACGCGGCGTCCGGCGCGATCTTGGCGCCCGCGGCGATGTAGTCCTGATCGCTCGCCTTGATCCCCGCGCCGGCGCCGGTTTCGACCAGCACCTCATGTCCGTTCTGGACGTATTCGCGGACGCTGCCCGGCACCAGGCCGACGCGATATTCGTGGTTCTTGATTTCCTTCGGAACGCCAACGAGCATTTGAAACCTCCCTCGGCTGAGTTGCGGAGACTATATTCGCAATTTTGCGCAAATCCTTGATATTTTACCTGTTTCAACCATAATTCGCGAATATCATTCGATTAATTGGCTAGTTGAGAGCATGGAATTCACGTCATGGACAAATTCGACATCGCCATATTGAACGTGCTGCAGGAAAACGCGCAGACGGCTTTTGCCGAACTCGGCGAACAGGTGGGCCTGTCGCCGTCCGCCTGCCACAAGCGGGTCAAGGAACTGTGGCGGCGCGGCGTCATCACCCAGGAAGTGGTACTGGTCGACGAGCGCAAAGCCGGGCTTGAAACATCCGTATTCGTTCAGGCGACCTTGAAAAACCAGCAACAGGCGACGCTGACGGCCTTTGAAAAAGCCGTAACATATCACCGCGAAATTATGGAGTGCTATCTGATGGCCGGCCTGTCGGATTATCTCCTGCGCATTCTTTGCCGCGACGGCGCCGACTATGAGCGCATCCATGCGGAAATCCTGACGCGTCTGCCCGGTGTTGACCGGGTGGTCACCAATTTCGCCATACGCAAGGTGTTCCGCCGCACGGCGGCGCCGCTTTAGGTCCGGCGCCGGCTGGCTTGAGCGCGAAGCCGGGCGGTTTACGGTAATTACGATTCAATTTGTCGTTAACGGATTAAACAGGCCGCAAAGAAGCTGTTCCATCATCCTCGCGGACGGTTCGAGCCGGAGGGTGGAATATGCTGTCGACCGCACGCGTTGCGCTGCCTAATCCTGTCGCCGCACGCCTCAAGAATGAGGCGGCGTTCAACGATGATGTGAACGAGTATGTGCGCGAAGACCTTATCGGGTTCAAAAGACCGATCGCGGCGGCTTTTGCGCTGGTCTGTCCGGTTGCGCTCGCCTTTGCGTATCAGGGCGGCGGACTGACCTCGATGCTGCAGCTTGCGGCGTCGTTCACGGCGCTGTTGATCGCCGGGCTTTATCTGGTCGGCAGGGCAGAGTGGCCGCGCATTGTTTCGGAGTTTCAGGCGCAGGCGATTGCGAAAAAGCGGGCGGTTGCGGATTTGCGGTGCGGCTTCGGCGAGTCATCCTTTCTCAGCAACGGCCGCACGCCGCGCTTTTTTGAACACGAGCATGGGGTTCTGGCGCTGGTCGATATCGGCGATTTCAAAACGCTGTTTTTCGACATTTCCAATGACGGAACCGATCCGCGCTGGGACCTTTATGTTGAGGGCGAACTGCATCGCCGCGTCTGGCGCTGGCTGCGCCTGCCGGTCTCGCGCGAAGTGGTGAAGTTCTCGACCGAAGGGTCGAAACTTGCGGCCTCGGGCGAGCCGCCGGTTATCTCGTCAATCGAAGCCTGGGAGGCGGTGAACGTCGCCCTTGGCGAGCCGCTCGACGGCGCGGTCATTCATCGGCCCCTCGATGAGCTGATCGACATGGTCGAGCGCCTGGTCTGACGCTTTCAACCCCTTACAATTAACGGGTCCCGCTGCTACATGGGGCCCATGGCGACCCTGATCGACACGAATGCTGCGCCCGAGCGCGCCCCGCGCCCGCGCCACCCGGAAAAACAGTCCCGGGCGGAAACGCCGCTCTTGCGCAAGCCTGAATGGATCAGAGTCAAGGCGCCGCTTTCCAAAGGATACGCTGAAACCCGCGCGCTGGTGCGCTCGAAAAAACTTCACACGGTTTGCGAGGAGGCGGCCTGTCCGAATATCGGCGAATGCTGGGAAAAGAAACACGCGACCATGATGATCATGGGCGACACCTGCACGCGGGCCTGCGCCTTCTGCAACGTGAAAACCGGCCTGCCGGCGCCGCTCGATCCGGAAGAACCGGGACATGTCGCTGAAGCGGTTCTCGAAATGGGCCTTCATCATGTGGTGATCACCTCGGTGGATCGCGACGATCTCGCCGATGGCGGCGCCGGGCATTTTGCGAAAGTCGTGCGCGCCATCCGTGAAACCGCGCCGCAGACCACGATTGAAATTCTGACGCCGGACTTTCTGCGCAAGAACGGTGCGGCGGAAATCGTCATTGATGCAAAACCCGACGTCTTCAACCACAATCTTGAAACCGTGCCGCGGCTTTATCTATCGATCCGTCCGGGCGCGCGTTACTATCACTCCATGCGGCTCCTTGAGAAAGTCAAGGAACGCGACCCGCAGATGTTTACGAAATCCGGCATCATGGTCGGGCTCGGCGAAAGCCGCGAGGAAGTGATGCAGGTGATGGACGACATGCGCTCGGCGGGCGTCGACTTCATCACCATCGGGCAATATCTCCAGCCGACGCGTAAACATGCGGCCGTCGACCGGTTCGTTCACCCGGACGAATTCAAGTCCTATGAAACGATGGCCCGCGCCAAGGGTTTTCTCATGGTCTCGGCCTCGCCGCTGACGCGCTCGTCTCACCATGCAGGCGAGGATTTTGCGCGGCTCAAGGCGGCGCGCGCGTCGAAAGCCTGAGCGCCCGCGAGAGGCGGGCCCGGTCCGGCGGTTTTCGTGCAGAAAATGGTTCCCGATCCAGCCCGGCGCGTTTTAAGAAACGGGCTCGCGCGCAGTTTATGCGCCTCGATGAACGGCGGGAGCGATTAACCCATGGAGCGGCGGACGACGACGGAAACGCCCTATAGCGCGGCGCAGATGTTCGAGCTCGTCGCCGATGTAGAGAAGTACCCGGAATTCCTGCCATGGTGCGTCGCGCTTCGCATTCTGAATCGTAACCTCGAAGAAGACGGCGGCGCGCTCGTTGCTGAGATGATTGTCGCCTACAAGGTTTTCCGGGAGAAGTTCAAAAGCGAGGTTCTGCTCGACCGCACTGGAAAACGGATTGACGTTTACTATCTCGACGGTCCGTTCGAGCGTCTCCACAATAACTGGCGGTTTGTCGACAAACCGGAAGGCGGATCGATCGTGGAGTTTCATATCGAATTCGAGTTTCGAAGCTTCATCCTGCAAACGACAGCGAAAGCGGTGTTTGAAAAAGCATTCCTGAAGATGAGCGATGCCTTCATCCGGCGCGCTGAGGATGTTTACGGCCCGGCTTCCGGGATCTGACAGCATGACTTCTTCAAGCAACGAGACCTCGCAACCGAAATCGCCGCCTGGCGGGGCCCGGCTTCTGGTCGCGGTTTTCACTGGCGCCGTATTCTTAAGCGCATGCCTGCTGTTTGCTATCCAGCCCTTGTTCACCAAGATGGCGCTGCCCTTACTCGGCGGCGCGCCGAATGTCTGGAACACCGCGATGGTGTTTTTTCAGGGCGTGCTGCTGGCGGGATATCTATACGCGCATCTTCTCTCCCGGCGGTTCCGCCTCAAGACGCAGCTTGTGCTGCATGTCGCCGTTCTCGCCGCGGGCCTCATCTTTCTGCCGATCGCCATTCCCGACGAAGCGCCGCCGGCGGGGTCGCCGCCGGCGTTGTGGCTGATCGGCGTCTTCGCCGTGGCGATCGGCGCGCCTTTTTTCGCGCTGTCGGCCAATGCGCCGCTATTGCAACGCTGGTTTTCGCACACCACGCATCCCCATGCGGGCGATCCCTATTTTCTTTACGCCGCCAGCAATCTCGGCAGCCTGATCGTCCTGTGCGCCTATCCGCTGGCGATCGAGCCCGGGCTCGGCCTGATTTCGCAGAGCATCGCGTGGATGGCTTTTTATGTTCTGCTCGCCGCCTCGGTGTTTGCCGCCGGCGTTTTGATGCTCGTCAACAAGGATGCAGGCATCCCCGAACGCGAGCGGGCGGCGCCGCATAACCATGCGGCATGGCCGCAGCGCCTGACATGGGTCGGAATCGCCGCGCTTCCCTCGGCGCTGATGCTCGGTGTGACCTCTCACCTTTCCGCCAATGTCGCCGCCGGTCCGTTTTTATGGGTCGGGCCGCTGGCGCTTTATCTCCTGACTTTCGTGATCGCCTTTTCACGCAAGCCGGTTATCGGCGCGCCTATTCTCGACAGGCTCGCGCCCTTAGCGGTGTTGCTGGGCCTGATGCTGACCTTCTGGAGACCGGGTTCCTTCGCCCTGACTGTGTTTGCGAATCTGCTCGTCTTTTTCATTATCGCGCAATTTTGCCACCACCATCTCGCCGCTCGACGTCCCGGCGTTCATCAGTTAACGGAATACTACCTCGCGATGTCGGTGGGCGGCGTCATAGGCGGCGCTTTCACCGCGCTGGCCGCGCCGGTGATCTTCAACGACGTCTATGAATATCCATTGCTGATCGTCTGCGCCGCGCTGGTCGGCGCGGCGGGGCGGCCCAAGGGTGCCGACATCGCGCCGTCGCTAATTGCCGCAGCGATTGGCGCCGCGCCGCTCATCGCCGTCGCCGTCTTCGCACGGCTGTTCGATGCGCCGATGGAAGTTGAAAGCCGCGCGGTGGCGATCGTCTTTATCGCAACCGGGGCTTTCGTTCTTTACCGGCGCAACGGCGCCTACGCCTTTGCGGCGGGACTGTTCGGCTTGCTGATCGGCGGGTGGATCGCCAGCGTTTCATACGGCGAGGCGGGGAGCCAGAAAGTGTTGTTCAAGGACCGCAATTTTTTCGGTGTCGTCAAAGTCGCTGAACAGGACAGCGACATGGGCCCCTATCACATCTTCATCCATGGCGACACGGTCCACAATACGCAGCTTATGGATGATGCGTTGCGCCGCGAACCGCTGCTTTATTACAGCCGGGGCGGGCCGTTCGACTCTGTCATTTCCGCATTGCGCGGCCGCCGGGTCGGCGCGCTCAACGTCGCCGCCATCGGCCTCGGCGCGGGCGCCGTCGCATGCTATGCGGCGCCGGGCGAAAGCTGGACCTTTTACGAAATCGATCCGGCCGTGGTGCGGATCGCGCGCGACCCCAAACTCTTTACCTATCTTTCGGACTGCCAGCCCGACGCGCGCATCATTACCGGCGACGCCAGGGTGAACCTCAACAGCGCGGCGGACGGTGTTTTTGATCTGATCATCGTCGATGCTATCTCTTCGGACTCGATCCCGGCGCACATGGTCACCCGCGAAGCGCTGGCGCTTTATCGTCAGAAACTGAAGCCGGAAGGGCTTTTGCTGTTCCACACTACGAACCGTATCGTTGACGTCACTTCTGTCGTCGCGGCGCTTGCCGAAGACGCGGGCCTTGTCTCGAAGGGCATGTTCTATCGCCCGGCGGAGGGCGAAAGGCTTTACGACTTCAAGTCGACGACGGTGGGCGTGGTGATCGGCACGCGCTCGGCGGTGGGGCATACATTCGGCGATAACCCCGACTGGCGCACGGTCTCCCCGCATCCCTTTGTCAGCGTCTGGACCGACGATTATTCGCATATTGTCGGCGCCATCGCCGCCCATACGGGCGGTCCCGGCGGGGCGCTGCATTAGAGTGTGTTGATCGCCGTCAGCGCGAGCTGCAAGGCGGTTTCAGTGGCGCGCGAACGCACGAAGTCGCGCGATCCATGGGCGAAGACCCGCCGTTCAACCCGCGTCGGGGTGTTGCGAGTCTTGAGGCCGAACCAGACGAGCCCGACCGGTTTTTCATCATTGCCGCCCGTCGGCCCGGCGATGCCGGTGACGGAGACGGCGACATCGGCGCGCGACCGTCTTAACGCGCCGACCGCCATTGCGCGCGCAACCTGCTGACTGACGGCGCCGTGGCGGCGGATCAGCGCCATCGGCACGCCCAGCATCTCGTGCTTGGCTTCGTTTGTGTAGGTTATGAACCCGCGGTCGACCACGGCGGATGATCCGGGAACATCGGTCAGCGCTGCAGAAATCAGGCCGCCGGTGCAGGATTCCGCCGTGACGATCATCGCGCCTTCTGCGCCGGCCTTGTGGATGATCGCTTCAGCGAGCGACCAGATGCGATGCGTTTGCACGGTTTGTTCCTGTGCTTGGCGTTCAGTCGGGAAAGTCGACGCTTAAACTCTCAAGCGAGCGCTGGCGCAGCCCATCCGATAGCGCTTCATAGTCTTCAGACATGGCGTCGTCTTCGGGAAAATTGGCGAGGGTATATCCATGGTCAGCGAGCGGTTCGATATAAAAAAGGATCAGTTCGTGACGACGATCTTCCCCGACGGCGCGAGCGAAGCGCGACATGATAAGTTCACCGTCGAGCGTATAGCCTTTGCTCTTGAGGAGGTTGAGTGTCGCGGCGGCTTCAAGGTCGGGGTTTTCCCTCGCCGAACGGGCGTTATCGAAGGCCCATGTATTGTGTACGAATTCTTTGCCGCCCAGCATAACTGTCTCAGGCGTGAATTTGTAATTGCCGCCCGAAAGGTCCGTTTCCGGCAGGAGGATATTGTAGGTCCTGTCCACCTCGTCGAAGAATCCTTCGAACTGGGCGATGATAAGCTTGGCGATGCGCCCGTCCTCTTCGATGATCCAGTGATAGCGTTCTGCATCTGCGACGTTCTTGATGGGAAGCTTCACCGAGCCGGCATAAACAAAGCCGTCAGCAGGATTCAGGGTCATGCTGGGCGCTTCAGCCGAATGCAGGATGTTATTCTCAACTCGCCGCGCGTCTGTTGTTTGCTGAGAACAGGCGGAGACCAACAACAAAAAGCCGCCTATCGCCGCTGAAATGTTCAGTCGCATAGTGTTCTCCTAAGAGGGTAGCGCCACCGTCGCCGTCGCCATGGCGGCGATGCCTTCGCGGCGGCCGGTAAAGCCGAGCTGTTCGGTGGTCGTCGCCTTGACGGAAACACGGGTTATGTCGATCCCCAAAATATCTGCGAGGGCGGCGCGCATCTTCTCGCGGTGCGGCCCGATTTTCGGCGCCTCGCACATCAGCGTTACGTCGCAATGGCTGATCGCGCCCTTGCGTTCCCTGACGAAGTCGCGCGCTTTTTCAAGAAACACGTGGCTCGGCGCGCCTTTCCATTTCGGATCGGAAGGCGGGAAGTGATCGCCGATATCGCCTTCGCTGATCGCGCCGAAAATTGCGTCGGTCAGCGCATGCATGCCGACATCGGCGTCGGAATGGCCCTTCAGTTTCCTGTCGTGGGGGATCTCGATCCCGCAGATGATGACCGCCTTGCCGTCTTCGAAGGCGTGCACGTCAAAACCGTGGCCGGTTCGGTATTCCATCGATCGCGCTTTCCGTCCGAGCAGGGTTTCGGCCATGCCGAAATCTTCCGCCTGGGTGATTTTCATATTGTCCGGCGAACCGGCGACAAGGGCAACGGCGAGGCCGGCGGCTTCGGCGACGGCGGCGTCGTCGGTGAGTTTTTGTCCCGCGGCGGCGCGGTGAGCGGCGAGAATTTTGCCGAATGCGAAACCCTGCGGCGTCTGGGCGCGCCAGAGGTCGTCCCGGGGGACGGTTGTCTCGATGCGCTCGCCTTTGCTTGCACGTTTAATCGTGTCGTGAACGGGAAGGGCGGCGATGGCGCCGTCATGGGCGGCCAGCGCCTCGATTACGCGGGCGACGGTTCCCCGATCGATAAACGGTCGCGCCGCATCGTGGATTAGCACCTTTCCGGGCGCCGCGTCTTCAAGGCTCTCGAGACCGAGGCGCACGGAGTCCTGACGCTCCGCACCGCCAGTGACCGGCTCCATGAGCTTTGAATCGCCGAGAAGGTCCTTCATCGCCGCATCGTATGCTTCGCGGTCGTCGCGATGAATGATGACCCGCACGGCGTCGATTTGCGGGTGCTTGAGGAACGCCTCGGCGGTCCATGCGATCACCGCGCGACCGGCGAGATCGCGATATTGTTTCGGACCGCCGGCCCCGGCGCGGGTTCCCCGGCCGGCGGCGACGATGATGGCGGTGACGTTTGCTTTAACCATTTGCCCGGATGAGATTTGTAAGCGGCTGGTTTAACGGCTAAACACCGCCTTCGCCAACACATGAAAACCCCGATGATCGAAATCGACGGCATAAAGCTTAAAAATAACGTCGCCCTGGCGCCCATGTCGGGGGTTTCTGACCTGCCGTTCCGGCGGGCGGCGGCGCGGTTCGGCGCCGGCCTCGTGGTGTCGGAGATGACCGCGAGCGAGGAGTTGGCCAGGGGCCGGCCCGATGTCGTGCGCCGGGCCGAGGGCGACGGCGAAATCTTTCCTTTCGTGATCCAGCTCGCAGGCCGGAAGCCGCGCTGGATGGCGGAGGGCGCGCGTCTCGCCGAAGCGGCGGGCGCGGACATGGTCGACATCAATATGGGTTGCCCGGCGCGCAAGGTGACGGGCGGTCAGTCGGGCTCCGCCCTGATGCGCGATCTAGACCTTGCGCTGTCTCTGATCGAGGCGACTGTGGGCGGGACATCAAAACCCGTCACGCTCAAGATGCGCCTTGGCTGGGACCGGGATTGCCTTAACGCGCCGGAACTCGCGGCGCTGGCGCAGGACGCCGGCGTGCGCATGATCACCGTTCACGGGCGCACCCGTAATCAGTTCTATGACGGAAACGCCGATTGGGCGGCGGTGCGCGCCGTCAAGGACGCGGTATCGATCCCGGTCATCGTTAACGGCGACATTACCGACGAGAAGACGGCGCGCGCGGCGCTCGCCCAATCGGGCGCCGACGGCGTCATGATCGGGCGTTCGGCGGTGGGGCGGCCCTGGCTTGCGGGCGCCGTTGCAAAGGCGCTTCAAACCGGCGGCGATCTTGAAGCGCCGTCTCTCGAAACGCAGTGCGAGGCGGCGCTCCGTCATTATCGCGAGACCCTCGATCATTACGGCGCGCCGCTGGGCGTGCGCGTGGGGCGCAAGCACCTCGCCGCCTATGTGGACTGGGCGCCGGTCGAGATGGGGGATGCGCAACGGCGGGCTTTCAGGGCGGCGATTTGCCGGCTCGCCTCGCCTGATGCGGTTATCGCCTCCTTTGGCGCTTTTTTCGCCAACCAGCCCGATGAAGCGGTGCGCATCGCAGCCTGAATTTGGCGGTGCAAAAATCACTGTTTCATTTCGGCAACAAATGTGTTGATTTTTTGCAACAATAGACGCAGCATCCGCGGTGGTTCGGGCTTTGCAGGCGTTTCGCGACTGCGGAACCGGCAGGGACAGTTGGGGAAAAGCTTGAGGAAGCGCTTCGCCCGGCTCCCATAGGACGGCTTAAAGTTGGGTACGGAAACGACAGATCAGAACAAGAAAACCGGAACCGCATCCGGTCAGGCCGCGCAGCGGCGGCTCCTTCCGCAATGGGCGTTGTCGAATACGGCTGCTGCGACGACGCTGCTTGTGGCCGCCGCGATTGCGTTTCTGACGACCTGGATCTTGATGTCGCCGCTGGTCGAGCAGGTCGACCGGTCGATCCTGATGGGGATGGTCGTCGGCAATCTGGTGATTGCGGCGCTGTTCGCGGTGATCGTCGGCGCGAGGTTGTTTCACGTTCTTTCCGAACGCCGCCACCAGCTTGCCGGGTCACGCACGCATCTTCAGCTCATCGGCATATTCTCTGCGCTCGCCGTCATACCCGCGGTCATCGCTTTCTTGTTCGCCTTTACGATCCTTCGCACCAGTCTCAACGATGTCTTCAGTGACCGGATCGAAAAATATCAGGAGACGGCGCGGGACCTCGCCAGAGGGATTATCGAATACAACCAGAATTATCTCATCCAGACGCTCGATTTTATCGCGCAGGACATACACAGGCAGGAAGCCCTCGGTATCGGACTCGAACAGACGCCGATTTCATATCGCGATTATATATTTATCGACCAAACGGCTCGCCGAGGTCTTTCAGCGCTCTACATACTCGATGCGAATATGAGAATTCTCGTACGGGCAGAAGTGGAACCGTCGAATTATAAACTGCCGTCAAAAAGGCAATTTGAAGACATGAATGCTGTCCAACCCCGGGAAAACGGCTTCTTGCTCGACGTTACCGACAACACGACATACGATATGTTTGTCGCTCTTCGGCCTATAGAGGACTATGGCGGCGGCTTCATCGTCGCCTATTATCGTATCGATCCGGAAACATCGGCGCGTATTCTGTCGGCCCGAAGCGTTGTCGATGACTGGGAAGAAGCCAAGCTAGGCCGTTCGCGCCTCGAGCGGGTGTTTCTCGCCGGTTATGTCGTGCTCGCGATCATCATTCTCTTCGGCGCGATCTGGCTTGCGCTCTGGGCGGCGACGCGTCTTGTGCAGCCCATCGGCAGGCTGGTGAAAATGGCTGAACGGGTGTCCGGCGGCGAACTGGACGCCCGTGTTGAAGTCTACAGGCAGGATGGCGAACTCGGCGTTCTCGCGCGTTCGATGAATCACATGACGGCGCAGCTCCAGACCCAGCGTGACGATCTGATCGACACTAACCGTCAATTCGACGAACGCCGCCGCTTCACCGAGGCGGTGCTGTCAGGCGTCTCGGCCGGCGTGATCGGCCTTTCCGATGACGGATGCATTACGCTCGCCAACAAATCGGCGGCGGAGTTTCTGGAAGCCGATGCGCCGGCGCTCACCGGCCGCGGCGTCGCTGACGTCATGCCGGAACTCTGCGCCCTGCTTGACCGCGCCCGGTTTTCTCCATTCGCCGAGATCGGCGACCAGATCAATGTGACGCGCCACGGACGCATGCGAACGCTCAATGTTCGGATCGTCAAGGACGAGGTAAAAGGCGTGCAGCGTTTCGTCGCCACGTTCGACGATATCACGCAACTGATCGCAGCCCAGCGCAACGCCGCCTGGGGCGACGTCGCCCGGCGTATCGCTCACGAGATCAAGAATCCGCTGACGCCGATCCAGCTCTCGGCCGAACGCCTGCGGCGGAAATATCTCGGAGAAGTCACGTCTTCGCCGGAAGTCTTCGACAAGTGTACGGAAACGATTATCCGCCAGGTCAGCGATATCGGGCGGATGGTGGATGAGTTTTCGTCCTTTGCGCGAATGCCGAAGCCGGTGATAGAGCGCGAGGATTTGCGCGAACTGGTCAAGTCGGCTGTGTTCCCGCAGAAAGTCACCTTCTCGGATGTAGCGTTCGAGGTCGAAACGCCCGGCGAAGCTGTCTTTACGGAGTGCGATGGGCGTCTGATCGTGCAGGCCTTGTCGAATCTGTTGAAAAACGCCGGCGAGTCAGTGACGACGCGCATGACGGACACCGAAGACAAAACGCCGGGACGCATTGTCGTTTCGATTGAAGCCGATGAGGCCATGGCGCGGGTCCATATTCGCGACAATGGCGTCGGCCTGCCTGAAGCCGAGCGTCATCGTCTGACTGAGCCCTATATGACGACGCGGGCGAAAGGCACCGGGCTTGGTCTCGCGATCGTCAAGAAAGTGGCCGAGGAACATGGCGGCGGACTTGATTTTACAGACGACAATTCATTGGGAGCGAAAGGCGCGCGCATCACATTCTTTCTCCCGCGCGTCATGGCCGAAGAAGAAACCCCGCCCAGTCAGGCGGCGGCGGAGTAGGATGAAAAGAGCCGGGTTGTTATGAGCGTAGACATTCTTGTTGTTGACGATGAAGAAGACATCCGCGAACTGGTTTCCGGGATTTTGGAGGACGAGGGCTTCAGTCCCCGGACGGCGTCGGACGCCGTCACGACCTTCGCAGCGGTGCGCGACAGATTGCCGGCGCTCGTCATCCTGGATGTCTGGCTGCAAAATTCCACTATGGACGGCATCGAGATTCTACAGGAGCTTAAAAAGCTCCATCCTGAGTTGCCGGTGGTCATCATTTCCGGACACGGAACGATTGAAACGGCGGTCGCGGCGATCAAGAAAGGCGCCTACGATTTCGTTGAGAAGCCGTTCAACGCCGACCGGCTCGTTCTCGCGGTCAATCGCGCGCTGGAGGCGGCGCGTCTGCAGCGCGAGAACGCGGACCTGCGTCAGCGCACGCCGGACTGGGGGCTGATCGGCTCGTCATCGGCCGTCGCTTCACTGCGAGGCGTCATCGACCGCGTCGCCGACGCGCGCTCGCGCGTGCTGATCTCCGGACCGCCGGGCTCAGGCAAGGAGGTCATCGCCCGCCTGATCCACAGTTCTTCCGTGCGCACGAGCCGGCCTTTCGTTGTCGTCAGCGCCGCGTCGATCGCGCCCGATACCATGGAAGAGGAGCTGTTCGGCGTCGAAGGGACGGACGGCAAGCCGAGCATGATCGGGCACATGGAAAAGGCTCATGGCGGGACGCTGATGTTCGATGAGATCGGCGACATGCCGATCGAGACCCAAAGCAAGATATTGCGCGTGCTTGTCGACCAGCGGTTCCGCAGGGTCGGCGGCCAGAGCCCCGTTTCTGTCGATGTGCGCATCATTTCAACGACGTCGCGCGACCTGCTCGCTGAAGCCTCGCAAGGGCGTTTCCGGGAGGAGCTTTATCACCGGCTTAACGTGGTCTCGATTGTGGCGCCGGGTCTCGATGAGCGTCGCGAGGACATTCCTTCGCTCGCCGCCTATTTCGTCGACCGCATCGCCCGCGCGTCGGGCCTGCCGAAACGGCCGTTTTCGGCGGAGGCGATGGCGGCGTTGCAGACCTATCACTGGCCGGGCAACGTTCGCCAGCTGCGCAATGTTATCGAGCGTACGCTGATCCTCATGGATCGCGACCCCGACGTCGAAATCACTTGCGAGCATCTGCCTTCGGAAGTGATGGACGCCGGACTGTCGATTCCGGCGGGCGAGGGGCTTGAACAGATCATCTCCCTGCCGCTGCGTGAAGCGCGCGAGCGCTTTGAACGGGAATATCTGATCGCACAGATCAACCGCTTCGGCGGCAACATCTCACGCACCGCCGCTTTCATCGGTATGGAGCGATCGGCGTTGCACCGGAAACTGAAAGCGCTGGGCGTCAATGGCCCGGCGCGCGCCGAGAGCGCGTGATCAAGCGCGCCGATATGAGGATCGCTAAGATATGCGAGTGATCATTTGCGGCGCCGGCCGCGTCGGCACGGGCATCGCTCGTCGCCTGTCCCGCGAACAGAACGAAGTTACGGTTATCGATCAGTCCAAACAGCTGATACGCGAAGTCGCCGAACGGCTTGACGTTCGCGGCGTGGTCGGCAACGGCGCCTATCCGGAAGTGCTTGAAGAAGCGGGCGCCCGGGAAGCGGATATGGTGATCGCCGTCACCTATTCCGACGAAGTGAACATGATCGCCTGCCAGATCGCGCACACGCTGTTTAACGTGCCGACGAAAATCGCCCGGGTGCGCGCGCAGGGCTATCTCGATCCGAAATATTCCGATCTTTATTCGCGCGCGCATCTGCCGATCGACGTCATCATTTCGCCGGAACGGGAAGTCTCCGAAGCAATCATGCAACGGATGTCGACGCCCGGCGCTTTTGAAGTGAAATCGTTTGTCGACGGGCGGGTCTGGGCGGTCGGCGTCAAGCTCAGAGACGACTGTCCGATTGTCAACACGCCGCTGCGACAGGTTGCGGAACTCTTTCCGGACCTGAAAATCACTATTGTCGCGATCAAGCGCGAAGAGAGCATGTGGCGCGCGCACGCCGAGGATCAGCTTGCCGGCGGCGATCAGATTTTCTTCATTGCAGACCGTCATGATGTTACGCGCGCGCTTGAAATCATGGGCGAGGCTGCGCGTCAGGCAAGGCGAGTCATTATTGTCGGCGGTGGCAATATCGGACTCTTTGTCGCCAAGGGGCTTGAAAAGCTCGGCAACATGAAAATCCGCATTATCGAATCCGACGGCAAGCGCGCGGAAGCGATTGCGGAAGAGCTAGAGCGCACGATCGTTCTTCTGGGCGACGGGCTTGATCGGGGCCTTCTCCGCGAGGCGGGCGTCGCCGATGCGGAAACCGTCGTTTCGGTCACCAATAACGATCAGGTGAATATCCTGGCGTCGGTTGTCGCCAAACGCGAAGGCGCGAGACGGGCGATGGCGCTGATCAACGATCAGGATTACGGGCCGATTTCAGAAGCCGTCGGGATTGACCGTTTCGTCGATCCGCGCGCGACGACGATCTCCACCATCCTTCAGCATGTGCGGCGTGGGCGTATCAAGGGTGTTTATTCCTTATCCGACGGCGCGGCGGAGCTGATCGACGCCGTGGCGCTCGAAACCTCGCCGCTCGTCAACAAGCCGTTGCGTGAGGCGCAGTTGCCCGAGGGCGTGATGATCGGCGCGGTCTATCGGGATAATGTCGTGCAGATGCCCAGCGGCGACACCGTGATCAACGCCGGCGACAGGGTGGTGCTTCTGGCGATGCGAGAACATGTCAAAGACGTGGAGCAGATGTTCCGCGTCAGCATCGAATATTTCTAGGCGGCAAAGCAAAGGCCGCGGGACATGGGACTGACAAGCATCCTTCGCGGTTTCGCAGCCATGCTGCTTCTCCTGTGCGTGGCGATGACCGGCCCGCTGCTGCTTGCGGCGGCCGGGGATGAGGCCAGTCTTGGCGGCTATCTCTTTGGCGTGATCGTCACCGCCGTCGCCGGCGGCGGCGCTTATGCGGCGAGCATCGGCAGGCACCCGCCCGCGGACTTTCGCGGCGCGCTGTTCATCATTCTCTTGTGGTGGATCGCCATCCCTGCCTTCGCGGCGATACCGCTGGCGATGGAGGGGCTGCCCTACGCCGATGCGTACTTCGAGGCGGTCGCTGCGCTGACGACCACAGGGGGCTGGCTGAACCCCGATGCGGCGTATGCAACGCCTGCCGGCATGCTTTGGCGCGCGGAGCTGCAATGGCTTGGCGGACTGGCGTCCCTGACGATCGCCGCGGCGATTTTCATCAGGCCGGCTTTCATCGGCATCGATACGCTGATGCCGCCTTTCTCGCGCGGCGACAAAGCCTCCTTCCTGCGGCCGCTGCGAAATGCGGTTTCGGCGTTCGCGGGTATCTATGTAATTGTGACCTTCGCGGCGTTCGCGGCACTGGCGGTCGCCGGGGCGCCTACGCTCGAGGCGCTGGCGATGGCGCTGTCGGGCGTCGCTTCCGGCGGGTTTCTGCCCCATGAGAACGGTCTCGCCGCCTATCCGGGCGCCGTCACCGGCGTGCTTTTCCTGCTGGTCGTTTACAGCGGCGCCAATTTCGTGTTGCTCGCCCGCCTCGTACGCGGGAACAAGGAACGCGTGCGCGATGTCGAAACCGGCGCTTATGTGGTCATGATCATTATCGTCGGCGTCCTGTTCTGGCTGCTGGCGGGCGCCGGGGGTGCGCTGCTGATTTTCCCGCAGCTTTTCAA
>ENA-ORCV01000672-ORCV01000672.1-marine-metagenome-genome-assembly--contig:-NODE-672-length-17398-cov-2.866982_pt1 | contig 17398 bp, 13 predicted proteins | sample MGYA00237779_ERZ508509 | MGnify/ENA primary metagenome ERZ508509 (study PRJEB26180, sample SAMN06268772) | marine metagenome | isolation source: Bioluminescent Bay, La Paraguera, Puerto Rico | place... | reverse complement strand
CCCGCCGCGAACACCGCCATGCCCCTGACACGGCGCGCATGACGGTCTCCGAAAGCGAGATTTCCGGCAAGCTCGTCATCGAGGCCAAGAACATCTCCAAGGCCTATGACGACCGCACCGTCGTTTCCCCTTTTTCGATCCGCATCCAGCGTGGCGACCGGATCGGCATCATCGGCCCGAACGGCGCCGGCAAGACGACGCTGCTGAACATGCTGACCGGCGAGCTGCCGCCGGACACCGGATGGATCAAGCTCGGCATGAACCTCGAGATCGCCAGTCTCGACCAGCGCCGCGCCCGGCTCGACCCCGAGACCAGCCTGCGCGCCACGCTGACCGGTGGCGGCTCCGACATGGTGATGGTCGACGAGAAGCCGCGCCATGTCATGAGCTACATGAAGGACTTCCTGTTCACGCCCGAACAGGCGCGCTCGCCCGTCAGCGCCTTGTCCGGCGGCGAACGCGGCCGGCTCATGCTGGCGCTCGCCTTCGCCCGGCCCTCCAACCTGCTTGTCCTCGACGAACCGACCAACGATCTCGACCTGGAAACGCTCGATCTTCTGCAGGAACTGATCGGCGACTATTCCGGGACCGTCCTGCTGGTCAGCCACGACCGCGACTTCCTCGACCGAACGGTCACCTCGGTGATCGCCTCGGAAGGCGACGGCAACTGGACCGAGTATGCCGGCGGCTACACGGACATGCTGGCCCAGCGCGGCGGCACGGCCACCGGCACAGGCAAGCCCGACCGGAAGCCGAAAAAACAGGCGGACCGGTCCGAAGCGGGGCCGCGTCCCGACAAGCGCCGCATGACCTTCAAGGACAAGCACGCGCTGGAGACTCTGCCGGAGCGCATGGCGGAACTCGAGGCCGCCATCGCCGGTTGCCAGAAGAAACTGGCCGACCCGGACCTCTATTCGCGCGACCCGAAGGCATTCGCCGAGGCGACCGACCGGCTGACCGAGGCGCAGACCGAACTGGCCGCCGCCGAGGAACGGTGGCTGGAGCTGGAATTGCTGCGCGAGGAGATCGAGGGAAGCACCTGACCGGGCCGGCACGGGCATCGGTCAAGGGCGCTTGCCGCCCTCTCCTCGCCTGCCTTTGCTCACAGATGATATGCCCTTGCAGGGTGACCAGCTCCGAGCGGTCACCCCTCGGCATCACGGATCGCAGTTTTCGTCGAGAATACCCAGATCGATTCGGGTGATCCCAGCGCAGCTCTTCGTTCCGTCGAACGTCGCACCGGTCGCGACATTGGTGACTTTGCCGCCAACCAATTCGAGATGACTGGTGCTTCTTAACAGTACGCCAAAGATGTTGGAGTTCAGCACGACACCAAAGCCTACCATCGTGCTGTCCACCACCTCTACCGCGGCCGGGTTGCCCGCAGAGCCTGTGTTGTGGATCCAGGTGCTCAGGAGATCGAGATCGGCGCCTGAATACGCATAAATCCCCTGGCCGCCGCCGGACTCTGAAATCGCGCGAACACTGACATCGGTCAGCGAAACAGACCCGCCCGGGACGACGATGCCAAACAGCGAGTTTGCCGTTTGCGATTCCGCCCGGACGGCGACATCCCTGATAGCCACGCCTTTGCCTGGCACCAGGATCGCAATCGCTACCGACGATCCCGCGCCTTGATGAGCGACCGCAAGATTCCGCAATCGCGAATGATTGGCGGTTTCGACGACGCCATGGTCAAGACCTGCCGTGTTGCCGATGATGGCTGTAGCGTGACGGCCGGCGCCCTCCAGCGTAACGTGCCGCTTGACGGCGAGCGGTGAGGTGCCGCAGTCAAAAGTACCGCGCTCCAGCCTGACCACGACCCGTTTGTGGACCGAGGCGTCCTTGATCTTCGCCAGGGCACTTCGCAGCCTGGTGCAATTCTTCGCCGGTGATCCGTTCGCGCGGACTACGACATATTCGCCGAACAGCACCGAGCGATGGAGATCGCGGGGTTTGATCGTCTCGTCGCGCAGGTCGTTGCTGTTGACGCATCCATCGCAAACGAGATTCTTCGCTGTTTGCGCGACGGCGCCGCCGGCGGCACCAAGCGATGCAGCCAATACGGCTGCGATCACGAACATATTCTTATTGGAAGTGTACATTTTTTCGGACCTTCCCAATTAATGTTCTGTTCCGGACAACCGGCTGTTGCCCGGTCTCGCCTCGCGATGTTCATGGCGACCGGAGACTTCAAGCGGATGTCCGGAGCTTTTCAGCTCTGTATCAGTTCTGATTTTTTATTCACGATGCCCCGGGCGAGCACCGGGAAGCCCCCGGCGAGGCCGGCTGGCAGTCCGGCACCCCTTTCGCTAGGTATGCCGCCCCGAGGATTTCCGGACCTGGGTACGGATCCAGTCGATGACCGCCTGCCGGGTTGGATCCGGTCCCCAATGGTCCGGATAGACGATGAAGTAACCGCCCTGATCGGTGCGCGTGTCGCGCCAGATCTCAACCAGCGTGCCTTTCGCCAGTTCGGCTTCCACCAGCAGCCACGGCGCGAGCGCCACGCCGCGGCCGGTTATCGCCGCATCCATCGCAAGCGCGGTCTGATTGAATTGCATGATCCGGCCGCGGTCCGTTAGCGCTGCGTCCTCGAACAGCGCATCCCAGTGATTGTGGCTGTCCTGGAACAGCGGCTGCCCGGCGAGATCCTCAAGGCGATTGACGGGCCCGATCGCCTCGGCGAACTCAGGACTGCAAACCGCGCAGAGATCGATCGGCGCCAGCGGCTCGACATGAAGACCGTCGGCCTTCGGCGTGCGGGCATACCGGATCGCGAGATCGACACCGTCGGTGCGGAAGTCCGAAAGGCTTTCGCTGGCAACCGTCCGCAGGTCGATGTCGGGATGTTCTTGCGCGAAGTCGCCGAGCCGTGGCACCAGCCACTTGGCCGCAAAGGACGGTGTCACGCTGAGCGTTACCTTCGGGGCCCGTTTACTCGTAACCCGGGGATCGAGCTTCTCTGTCGCCTCGTCGATGATCGCGAGCCCGCGCCGGATCGAATTGTGATAGCTCCGCCCGATCTCCGTCAGCGACAGCCCGCGTGGCTTGCGGTCGAAGAGGCGAAGCCCGAGATCGGCCTCCAGCCGCCGCACCTGCTGCGCGACTGCGCCCTGCGTCAGGTGCAGTTCCTCCGCGGCGAGCCGGAAGTTCAGGTGGCGCGCCGCAGCATCGAACATGCGGAGTGAATTCAGGTTCGGTGTACGCACGGTTGACGACATTAACTGCCAGTAGTTTTTCTACAGCCTTGCGCGACGAGACATGATTGGTCAAGCACAGGCGCACAACGCACATTCCGCGCGAACATCAAAATCGGAAACAGGAACATGGCGTCGAATAAGGTGGCACTTGTCACGGCGGGCGGCAGCGGTATGGGCGCCGACGCGGCCCGACGCCTTGCGGCGGACGGATTCAAGGTCGGCATCCTGTCGTCCTCGGGTAAGGGCGAAGCGCTCGCCGGCACGCTCGGCGGCGTCGGCGTGACCGGCTCGAACCGGTCGGTCGACGACGTTCAGCGGCTTGTCGACCTGGCCATGGATCGCTGGGGACGCGTCGACGTCGTGGTCAATTCGGCCGGTCACGGGCCGAAGGGACCGGTGCTCGAGATCAGCGACGCGGACTGGCACGAGGGTATGGAGGTCTATCTCCTGAACGTGGTGCGGCCGGCCCGTATCGTCGCGCCGATCATGGCGGCGCAGGGCGGCGGCGCGATCATCAACATCTCGACCTTCGCCGTCTTCGAGCCGGACCCGCTGTTTCCCACATCGGGCGTGTTCCGCGCCGGGCTGGCCAGCTTCACCAAGCTGTTTGCCGACAAATACGCGGCGGACAACGTGCGGATGAACAACATTCTTCCAGGCTTCATCGACAGCCTTCCGGAAACCGAAGACCGGCGGGCCCGTATCCCGATGGGGCGCTACGGCACGGCCGGGGAGGTTTCCTCGCTGATCGCCTATCTCGCTTCGGAAGGCGCTGCCTACATAACCGGGCAAAACATCCGCATCGACGGCGGACTGACAAGGTCCGTCTAGCCCGGTCGCACCGGTTCTGCCTCCGTCGCTTCGACGGCGGGCGTGAATCCTTCGTGTACCGCTCTTTTCGCGCATTGGCGCTGTCCGCGCGAATGTGCACCTGACGCACCGCTCCGTTCGTGTTCCCCCAAGCGCGACGGACGGTGCGTCTTTTCTTTTCGGCGGAGGGTTCGGCTCCGTCAGGATCGGCTTTTTCGGGGCCAACTCTGTCAGTATCGTCTCGTGCGAACGGCCGATTGGAAACCACGACACGAATATCCGGCGGATCATTCCGGAAAACATGGCGCCTATGCGCGTGACGGCCGGCTCGCCATCCTGTATTGAGCAGCCGTTCCCGGCCGTCCTGTCCGGTCCGCCGCCGCCAAGCGCCAGATGACCGCCTCCGATCCCTCCACAGATCCCGAAATCGGGCCGCACACCGGCAACGCCTTCCGGCATCCCGGCTTCACGTTTTACTGGGTCGCCCGGACGCTGGCGCATTTCTCGACCCAGATCGTCTCCGTCGCCGTCGGCTGGCAGATCTACGACCTGACCCGCGATCCACTCGATCTCGGCCTCGTCGGATTGGTCCAGTTCGCCCCCGCCCTGTTGCTGGTGCTGATCACCGGGGCAGTGTCCGACCGCTACAATCGCCGCCTGATCATGTCGGTCTGCCTGCTCGCCGAGGCGCTGTGCGCCGGGGCGATGATCGCTCTCACGCTCACCGGCAATCAGGTCGCCTGGCCGATCTTCCTGGTCCTGGTGTTCTTCGGCATCGCGCGCGCCTTCTTTAATCCGGCCACCCAGTCACTGATCGCCAACCTCGTGCCGCCTGAGGACATCAACAACGCGATCGCGTGGAACTCGTCGGGCTGGCAGGTCGCCACCATCACCGGCCCGGTCGCCGGCGGCCTGCTCTACGGCCTCGCGCCGGAAGCCGCCTACGGCACCGCTTTCGCCCTGATGGCGATCGGATCGACCCTGATGGTGCTGGTGCCGCGCCCGGCGCAGAAGACGCTGCATCAGAAGACCGACTGGGAGACGCTGGTCGCCGGCTTCCGCTATGTCTGGCACGAAAAGGTCGTGCTGGGCGCCATCTCGCTCGACCTGTTCGCGGTGCTTTTAGGCGGGGCGACGGCGTTGCTTCCCGTCTACGCCCGCGACATTCTCGATGTCGGGCCTTGGGGCCTCGGGCTGTTGCGCGGTGGCACAGGCATCGGCGCGGTGGCGGTGGCGATCTATCTTGGCTTCCGGCCGATCCGCGATCATGCCGGCCTGCTGATGTTCGTTTTCGTCGGCCTGTTCGGCTTCTTCACCGTGGTGTTCGGGCTGTCCAATCTGGTCTGGCTGTCGATCCTCGCGCTGATCCTGATGGGTGCCTGCGACATGGTCAGCGTCTATGTCCGCGAAACGCTGATCCAGCTATGGACGCCGGACGCCCTGCGCGGCCGGGTCAACGCCGTCAACATGGTCTTCGTCGGCGCCTCCAACGAACTCGGCGAGTTCCGCGCCGGTGTCTCCGCCGCGTTCATCGGCGCCGTGCCCGCCGTCGTCGTCGGCGGGATCGGCACCATGGCGGTGGCCGGCATCTGGGCGTTCGCGTTCCCGGCGCTGCGCCGCGCCCGGCACCTGACGGGCCGGGTCTGACGCCCGCCCCAAGGGACCGTCTCGCACGTGCCGCTGACGCGCCGACTACCGGTTTTGCCGCTTTGGATGGCGCATTATCCTCCCGCAGGGTAAAACGCCCCTCATGCGTATTACCTATCGCGTGTTCCTGGTTGGCGGAATTCCGATCGCAATCGCTGCGGCGATTGCCGCAGTCGCATGGATTCTGCTCAACGAAGCCGAACGGGCACGCTCGGGCGCAGTGCTGGCCGGCGCGACCTACCGCAACCTTCTGGTGGCGATGACGGCGCGCGACGAATACGTCAACGCCCCGCCGGCCGATCGCGATTTCAACGCTGAGCGATTCGGGGAGTTTGCCGCCGAGGCCCGGACCAATCTGGAGGAGCTGGCCGTCGTCGCCCGCGCGCCCGCCCTGCGCGAAGCTGCGACCGGTGCCGGTGCCGCCCTGACCCGCTATGTCGCCAGCATGGGCGAGTTCATGGCCGCGACCATCCGCATCGACCGGCTGGTCGAGGAAATGGGCACCCGCGCCGCCTTGCTGATCTCGCTGACCGATGAGGCGCGCGAACGCCAGCGTGCCTCCAATGCCGACATCATCGCCACGCTCCGCGACCGCGATGCGGCCTTCCGGCGCCTGCGCGGCCTCGTCAATGCCGCCGAGGAACTGCGCAACGCCGTGGCGACCGCAGAGCTGCGCGCCGCCTTGCTGCTGACCGCGCCGCCGGAGGTTCACGAGGACATACGGCTGCGGCTCGGCTTCGATATCGGCCGGCTGCGCAACGCGACCGCCCGGCTCGCCGAGAGCCTTGAAGTCGAGGATCCGGCGGCCGTTCCTGACCTGCAGGAACGCGCCAGCGCCTATGACGCGGCGATTACGACCTACCTGGAAAGCATGGCGCAGACCGGCACGGCGTCCTCGGAGGTACTGACCGAGGAGGGCTCGCGGATTACCGAATGGTCCAACCGCGTCGTCAAGGTGAAGACCTCGGAACAAAGAGCGCTGTACGAGGAAATCGCCCAGCTCGTCGCCTACTCCGTCGAGGCCAACGAGACCGAACGGGCGACTCAGAACATCGCCATCGAGATCCTCAAGCTCGGCCAGCGCACCGCCGCCGCGTTGGCGGAACGTAATCCGGAGGTGACCGCGACGATTCTGGCGGAAAGCGCCACCCTGCCGCAGACAGTCGCCTCGCTGCCGATTTCACCGCTGATTCAGTCCGAGATGATCGATGCCATCGACCAGTGGCGCGACGGTCTGGCAACGGCGACCGAGGGCTTGCGCGAGCAGAACGACCGGATCGCCGACATGGACCGCGCCGCGGTGACCATGGTCGAGGGTGCCCGCGCCCTGAACGACCTGTTCACCGCGGACGCCGACAATATCGGCGACACGATCCGCAACATCCTGATCTTCGGCGCCGCCGCCGGCCTGCTGTTCGGAGCCGGCACGGGTTATTTCGTGGCCCGGTCGATCACCCGCCCGCTGCTGCGCGTGCAGCAGGGCATGGTCGAGCTGGCCGCCGATCCCCAGGCGGGACCGATTGCCGACGCCAAACGCGCCGACGAGCTCGGCGAAATGGCGCGGGCCGCCAACTTCTTCGTTGCCGAAATCGGCAAACGGGAGCGCGATCTGCGCCAGGCAAAGGACAGGGCCGATATCGCATTGCAGGAGCTGCAGCGTGCCCAGGCCGACCTCATCCAGGCGGAAAAGCTCGCCTCGCTCGGCCAGCTCGTTGCCGGCGTCGCGCACGAAATCAACACCCCGGTCGGCATCGCGCTGACCACCGGTACCCAGCTCGGCGAGGACGTTCAGCGGTTCGAGGAAGTCGCCAACTCCGGCCAGCTGAAACGGTCCGAGCTGCGCCATTTCGTCGAGCGGATGAAGGAAGGCGCGCGCCTGCTGTTCACCAACCTCAACCGGGCCGCCGAGCTGGTCCAGAGCTTCAAGCAGGTCGCAGCCGACCAGACCAGCGGCGAGAAGCGGCACTTCGAGATGCGGACATGGATTGAGGAACTGATGACCAGCCTCGGCCCGGCGCTGCGGCGGTCGCGCCACGAAGTCACGATCCACTGCCGCGACCGACTGGAAGTCGACACCTATCCGGGCGCGCTCAGCCAGGTGCTGACCAACCTCGTCATGAATGCGCTGACGCACGGATACGAAGAAGGCAAGTCGGGGCGGCTGTCCATCGAGGTAACCGAACCGGCCCCCGACCGCATCCGCATCGAATTCGCCGACGACGGGCGCGGGATCGGCGCCGAGTATATCGGCAGGGTTTTCGATCCCTTTTTCACCACCGGCCGCAGCATGGGCAGTACCGGGCTCGGCCTGCACATCGTTTACAATCTCGTGACCGGCCTGCTGCAGGGCAAGATCGACGTGGAAAGCGAACCGGGCCATGGCACGCGTTTCATCATCGAATTGCCGGCCTCCGTCTCCGACACGCAGCCCGAACGCGCCTTGACGGAAGCCTAGCGGAGGAAGAGACGTCCATGAAACTGACAACCGGAACGATCGCGGTCGCGGCGCTGCTCCTGGCGCCGCTCTGCGCCGAGGCCAAGACGCTCGTGTTCTGCTCGGAAGGCAGCCCCGAGGCGCTCAATCCGCAGATCGTCACCACGACGACGGGCCTCAATGCGGCGCGGCCCATGTTCAACCAGCTCGTCGAGTTCGTGCCCGGCTCGACCCGTATCCGGCCGGCGCTGGCCGAATCCTGGCAGATTTCGCCGGACGGCACCGAATACATCGTGCATCTGCGGGACGGGGTGAAATTCCACGCCACGGAGGATTTCACGCCGACCCGCAACATGAACGCCGACGACGTGCTGTTCTCGCTGGAGCGGCAGTGGAAGGAGGATCACCCGTTCCACAACATCTCGAACGCCGGCTACGACTATTTCAAGGACATGGGCATGCCGGAGCTCCTGAAGTCGATCGAGAAGATCGACGACATGACGCTTCGCATCCGGCTCACCCGCCCGGAGGCGCCGTTCCTTGCCGATCTGGCCATGCCGTTCAATTCGATCCTGTCGGCCGAATATGCCGACAAGCTGCTCGAGGCCGGTACGCCCGAACTGCTTGACCAGCATCCCGTCGGCACCGGGCCGTTCACCTTCGCCGGCTACCAGAAGGACATCGCGATCCGCTACCGGGTGTTCGAGGACTACTGGGAGGGCAGGCAGCCGATCGAGACGCTGGTCTTCTCGATCACGCCCAATCCGGCCGTCCGGCTGACCAAGCTGAAAGCCGGCGAGTGCCACGTCATGGCATTCCCGAATCCCTCGGACACCAAGACCATTGTCGACGACCCGTCGCTGAAGCTGCTTCAGCAGGAAGGCTTCAACATCGGCTATCTTGCGCTGAACACCGAGAAGCCGCCCTTCGACGATGTCCGCGTGCGCCGCGCCATCAACATGGCGATCGACAAGCGCGCCATCATCGACGGGGCCTATGGCGGCGCCGGCGTGGTGGCGAAGAACCCGATTCCGCCGACGTTGTGGTCGTACAACGACGAGATCGAGGACTATCCCTACGATCCGCTGGAGGCACAGAAACTTCTGGCCGAAGCCGGGTTCCCGAGCGGCTTCGAGACCGATCTCTGGTACATGCCCGTCAGCCGCCCCTACAATCCCGACGCCAAGCGGGTCGCCGAAATGATCCAGGCCGACCTCGCGCGCATCGGTGTGCGGGTAAACCTGGTCACCAAGGAATGGAGCGAGTACCGGACCAGCCTCCAGAACGGCGAACACACGATGGGCCTTTACGGCTGGACCGGCGACAACGGCGACCCGGACAACTTCCTGCACGTGCTGCTCGGCTGCACGGCGGCGCGGATCGGCGGCAACAACGTCGCGCGCTGGTGCGACGACGAGTTCGATGCGCTCGTCAGCCGGGCCAAGCTCAGTTACGACCAGGGCGTCCGCGAGCGTCTCTATCGTCAGGCCCAGGAAATCGCCAAGCGCGAGGCGCCCTGGGTTCCGATCGCCCATTCCGTGGTGTTCATGGGCGCCCGCGACGAGGTCGACGGCTTCAAGATGGATCCGCTCGGCCGGCACCCGTTCGACAATGTCGATTTGAAATACTGATTGTCTCGCCGGACGCGTCCGCCGGCTGGTTTCCGCGACCGGCCGCGTATAGGTTGCGCGCGTCGACTTTGACGGGAAAACGGCCGGCGAATCCGACCGGCCGGCACAGCTGAGGGAACCGAAGGATGACGGATAAGGTAGCCATAGTGACGGGCGCCGGCACCGGCGTGGGCAAGGCTGCGGCGCTCGGTCTTGGCGCCGCGGGTTACGCGGTCGTGCTGGCCGGGCGACGCAAGGAGCCGCTTGACGCGGTCGCCGCCGAGATCACCGCAGCCGGCGGGAAGGCCCTTGCCGTATCCGCCGATGTCAGCGACCCCAAGTCGGTCGAGGCGCTGTTCGCCGCGGCGGTCGAGGCGTTCGGGCGTCTCGACGTTCTGTTCAACAACGCCGGCACCGGCGCGCCGCCGGTCCTCCTCGAGGACCTGACCTTCGAGCAGTGGACCACTGTCGTCGACGTCAACCTCACCGGCATGTTCCTGTGCCTGCAGCAAGCGTTCCGGGTGATGAAGGCGCAAAGGCCGATAGGCGGCCGGATCATCAACAACGGATCGATCTCGGCCCACGCGCCGCGGCCCAACTCCGCGCCCTATACGGCGACGAAGCACGCGGTCACCGGCCTCACCAAGTCGGCCTCGCTGGACGGGCGCAAATACGACATCGCCTGCGGACAGCTCGACATCGGCAATGCCACGACGCCGATGACGGAACGCATGGCCTCCGGCGTCCCCCAGGCGAACGGCGAGATGATGCCGGAGCCGACCATCGACCCGAAGCACATCGCCGACGCGATCGTCTACATGTCGAACCTGCCGCTCGACGCCAACGTCCAGACGATCACCGTGATGGCGACCAAGATGCCCTTCGTCGGCCGCGGCTGAGGGCGCACCCGTTTTATCCTCCCTATCGGCGCGCTATACGGCACGCCGCCCCCGGAAGATCGAGCATGTTCGGTGAATGGCTTTGGGCGGTGTTCACCGTCACCGCCGCCGGCGCGCAGACCATGCGCAACGTCATGCAGAAGGAACTGACGGCGACGCTCGGCACCGTCGGGGCGACGCATGTGCGCTTCCTGTTCGGCTTTCCATTCGCCGTCCTTTTCCTGATCGTGACGTCGACGGTCACCGGAACGCCGCCGCCGGTTCCGAACGGGACCTCGCTTGCCTGGACCGCGGTCGGGGCCGGTGCCCAGTTCGGCGCGACCGCGCTGATGCTGGCGGCGATGAACACGCGGTCCTTCCTGGTCGCGATCTCCTACACCAAGACTGAGCCGGTGCTGGTGCTCGTCTTCGCCGTCGTCTTCCTCGCCGAACTGCCGACGCTGATGGTGGTCGCCGCCGTGGTGATCGCGACCGCCGGCGTGTTGCTCATGTCGTGGCCGTCCGGCGCGCTGAGCCGCGACGACATGGTGCGCACGACAGCGCTCGGCATCGGGTCCGGCGCCCTTTTCGCGCTCTCGGCCGTCTGCTATCGCGGCGGCATTCAGACGAGCGGCGCCGGGCATTTCGTCGTCGCCGCCTCCTCGACGCTGGTGGTGGCGCTCGCCCTGCAGACGGCGACCGTCACCGCGCTGCTGCTCATCCGCCGCCGCGACACGCTGCGCGAGATCCTGCGCCTGTGGCGCCCCTCGATGACGGCCGGCTTCCTCGGAGCGCTCGCCTCGCAGTTCTGGTTTCTCGCATTCGCCATCCAGAGTGCGGCCGCGGTGCGCACGCTCGGGCTCGTGGAGATCCTGTTCGCGCAGATCGTGTCGCGCCGCCTGTTCAATCAGAAGACCTCGGCGCTGGAGGCGGCCGGCATCGTGCTTCTGGTGATTGGCGTGATCATGATTCTGGGTGGCGGCTGAAGGCGGCGGCGCCTTGGCGCGGCAGCGGCGGACTGACACTATGCGCTGGTCCCAACAGGGATGGCGCGGACAGAAGACGGAGGAGGTAAACAGATGCAGGATGCCACGTATCCAAGCCTTCACGACAAGGTCGTCGTGGTCACCGGCGGCGGGTCGGGGATCGGCGAAGCCATCGTCCGCCGGTTCGTCGGCCAGGGCAGCAAGGTCGGGTTCATGGACATCAAGGTGGAGGAATCGCGGGCGCTGGCCGGGGAGCTATCGGGATCCGGCACCGTGCATTTCGAGGAATGTGACCTCACCGACATCGACCGGCTGCGCGCCTCGATCGCCGCGATCCGGGACAAACTCGGGCCGGTCGGCATCCTCGTCAACAATGCTGCCCATGACGAACGCCACGACATCGATACCGTCACGCCAGAATACTGGGACAACCGCATGGCGGTGAACCTGCGCCACCAGTTCTTCGCCGCGCAAGCCGTCTACAAGGACATGGAGGCGGCCGGCGGCGGCGCCATCGTCAATCTCGGATCCGTCTCCTGGATGATCGGACAGGGCGGCATGCCGGGCTACACCACTGCGAAATCCGCCGTTCAGGGCCTGACCCGCGGCTTGGCCCGCGACTTCGGCCCCTACAACATTCGCGTCAACACGCTGGTGCCCGGCTGGATCATGACGCAGCGCCAGATCGATCTCTGGCTGACGCCGGAAGCCGAGGCCGACCTGATAGAACGCCAGTGCCTCAAGCGCAAGCTGTACCCAGACGACATCGCCAAGGTCGCGTTGTTCCTGGCCTCCGACGAGGCCGGCGGCTGCACCAACCAAACCTATATCGTCGACGGCGGCTGGGTCTGACCGGCCGGCCGGCAATCGGAGTCCATTCATGAAGATCGCCATTTTCGGGACCGGCGGCATCGGCGCCATCTTCGGCTCGCGGCTTCTGGAAGCCGGCGAGACCGTACATTTCATCGCCCGCGGCGCCCATCTGGAGGCATTGAGGACACGCGGCCTCGAAGTCACTCGGCCGGGCGGGGCGACCCTGTATGACGGACTGTCGGCGACCGACGATCCCGCCGCGATCGGCCCGGTCGACTTCGTGCTGCTCGGCGTGAAGCTGTGGGATCTGGAAGCCGCCGCGAAGGCCTGCGTTCCCCTGCTCGGCCCCGACACCGCCGTGATCGGCGTGCAGAACGGGATCGATGCCTACCCGGTGATCGCCGGCGCCGTGGGCGCGGCACACGCGATTGCTGGTGTCGCCGAGGTTTCGGCGACCATCACCGGGCCTGGAACGGTCGCCCAGACCGGCGACTTCAACCGCCTCCGGCTCGGCGAGGAGGACGGCCGCAAGAGCCCCCGGCTGGAAGCGTTCGAAGCCGCCTGCCGGCGCGCGGGCATCGATTTTTTCCTCAGCGAGAACATCGAGGCCGACCGCTGGCGCAAATTCGTGATGCTGGCCTCGCTGTCCGGCCTGACGGCTCTGACCCGCGAACCGATCGGCCCGATCCTGGCCGACGCCGACATGCGCCGCACCTTCGTCGCCTCGCTCGAAGAGATCGTCGCCGTCGGGCTGGCGCGCGGGGTCGCGCTCGATGCCGACCAGGCCTCGCATACGCTTTCCTTCGCCGAGAAGCTGCCGCCGTCCATGCGCGCCTCGATGGCGCTCGACCTGGCCGCCGGGCGCCGGCTGGAACTCGACTGGCTGTCCGGCCGCGTCTCCAAACTGGGCAAGGAACTGTCGGTGCCGACCCCGGTCAGCGATACGATCTACACCGCGCTCAAGCCCTTCGCCCTCGGGCGATAGCAGCGCGAGCGCGCTGCCCGCATCTACAGCCCGGTCCAGCGGCCGCCGCGCGCCGAGGATTTCACCGCCGCCTCGATGAAGGCGACGCCGGCCGCACCGTCCCCGATGGTCGGGAAGGTCACGTCGGGATCGGCGGGCCGGCCGTCCCGGCGGGCGCGGATCGCGTGTGCGACTTCGGTGTAGATGTTGGCGAAACCTTCCAGATAGCCCTCCGGATGGCCGGGCGGCACACGGGTCACCCGTCCCGCAACCGGCGAGGCGCCGCTGCCCCCGCGCGTGATCAGGCGCGTCGGCTCGCCGAACGGCGTGTGCCAGAGGTAGTTCGGGTCCTCCTGGCGCCATTCCAGGCCACCCTTCGCCCCGTAAACGCGCAGCTTCAGACCGTTCTCGTTGCCGGGCGCGACTTGCGTCGCCCACAGCATGCCCTTGGCGCCGCCCTCATACCGCATCATCACCTGGGCATTGTCGTCGAGCCTGCGGCCGTCGACGAAACTGTCGAGGTCGGCACAGAGTTCGGTAGCCGTCAGACCGCTGACGAAAGAGGCAAGCTGGTAAGCGTGGGTTCCGATATCGCCGATCGCTCCGCCGGCGCCCGATTGTGCCGGGTCAGTGCGCCAGCCGGCCTGCTTCTGGCCGGTCTCTTCGAGCTTCGTGGTCAGCCAGTCCTGCACGTACTCGACCTGCACGACGCGGATGTCGCCGAGGTCCCCCGCCGCCACCATCTCGCGGGCCTGCCGCACCATCGGATAGCCGGAATAGTTGTAGGTCACCGCGAAGACGACGCCGGTCTTCTCGACCAGTCTCTGCAGCTCCCGGGCCTCGCGGGAGCTGTTTACCAGCGGCTTGTCGCAGATCACGTTGATCCCGGCCTTCACGAACGCCTTGGCGATCGGAAAATGCATGTTGTTCGGCGTAACGATCGACACCGCCTCGATGCCGTCCTTCAGCCGCCGTTCGCGCCGCGCCATTGTCGCGAAATCGGTATAGGTGCGCTTCGGATCGAGCCCGAGCTCGGCACCCGAGGCCTTCGCGCGCTCGGGATCGGACGACAGCGCGCCGGCGACGAAGTCGTACTGATCGTCCATGCGGGCTGCCAACCTGTGCACCGCGCCGATAAACGCGCCCTGCCCGCCGCCCACCATGCCGAGCCGGATGCGGCCGGAATTTCCCCCGCCGTCCTGTCCCTGAATGGCCATCAGTCGATCCCCAGCATGCGCTTGTTGGCGGCCTCGTCGGTTCCCGCATCGGCGAAATCGTCGAAGGCCTTCTCGGTGACCCGGATGATGTGATCGCGGATGAAGCCGGCGCCTTCCCGCGCGCCGTCTTCCGGATGCTTCAGGCAGCATTCCCATTCGAGCACCGCCCAGCCGTCATATCCGTACTGGGTCAGCTTGGAGAAAATCGCGCCGAAGTCGACCTGTCCGTCGCCGAGCGAACGGAACCGCCCGGCCCGATCGACCCAGGACTGATATCCGCCATAGACACCGACACGCCCGTCCGGATTGAGCTCGGCATCCTTGACGTGAAACATCCGGATACGCTCGTGGTAGATGTCGATATTGGCGAGATAGTCGAGCGCCTGCAGCACATAGTGGCTCGGATCGTAGAGCATGTTGCAGCGCGGGTGGTTGCCGACCCGCTCGAGGAACATCTCGAACGTCGCCCCGTCATGCAGGTCCTCGCCGGGATGGATTTCATAGCAAAGATCGACGCCGGCCTCGTCGAACGCGTTGAGGATCGGCGTCCAGCGCTTCGCCAGCTCGTCGAAAGCCGTCTCCACGAGGCCCGCCGGGCGCTGCGGCCAGGGATAGACATAGGGCCAGGCGAGCGCCCCGGAGAACGTGGCGTGTGCAGTCAGGCCGAGATTGGCCGACGCCCTGGCCGCCCGCATCATCTGGTCGACCGCCCAGGCCTGCCGGGCCTGCGGATTGCCGCGAACCTCGGGCGCCGCAAAACCGTCGAACGCCTCATTATAAGCCGGATGAACAGCAACGAGCTGGCCTTGCAGATGCGTCGACAGTTCGGTGATTTCGACACCGTGAGACGTTGCGATCCCATTCAGATCGTCGCAGTAACCTTTGGATTCAGAGGCCGACTTAATATCAAACAGTCGGCCATCCCAGGATGGGATCTGCACGCCCTTATAGCCCAGCGACCCCGCCCAGCGGCAAATCGAATCGAAGGAATCGAACGGCGCGTCGTCACCGGCGAACTGCGCCAGGAAAATCGCTGGCCCCTTGATCGTTTTCACGTGCGTCCTCCATGCATTCTATTATTTAGATATCTAAATCGTTATTCAGCTCCGTTACGGAAGGTTGTCCCGTACGAAGATGTCGATCCGGATTCGCTCCTGTCCCGGGACGATCGGCATCCCGTCGGTCAGCGCCAGCATCACCCGTGTGGCGCTGCGCACCTCGTGGCCCGGATCCTGGTTGATCACCGCATCCGTGGTGCCGCGGATCAGCGCCTTGCGCGAAAAGCCGGTCAGCTCGTGGCAGATGAAGACGACGTCCTGCGCCTGGCCCGTCGCTTCCAGCGCGGCGACGACGCCGCGCGTCCCGCCGCCGACATTGTAGAGCCCGACCAGATCCGGCGTCTCGGCGATCAGGTCGCGCGTCATCGTCTCGACGCGCTCGAAATCGTCGCGGCCCTCGCGCGCCGGCAGGACGCTCAGCTTCGGAAATTCCTGCGAGATGACCTGATCGAATCCGTATTGCCGCTCGATATGGTCGCGCAGCGACAGCGAGCCGGCGATCAGCCCGACCTTGCCGGACTTTGGCCCGACGAACCGCCCGAGCAGGCTCGCCGCCGTGCGCCCGGCCGCAACGTTGTCGATGCCGACGAAATGCGCCCGTCGCGAGCGCGGCGCGTCCGAGATCAGCGTAACGACCAGCGTGCCCTGCTCGACCAGAGCGTTGATCGCCTCGCAGACGAGCGGATGATCGAGCGCCACCGTGGCGATCCCGTCGAACCGGCCCGACAGGGCTTCCAGCGTTTGCGCCAGCGCCTCGGCGTCGAACACATCGGTGCGTTCGACGCTGATCGCCACCCGTTCCCCGGCCATCCGCTCGGCATGGGCGACGATCTCATCGTTGAGGATCTGCATGAAGGTGTTCGAGCCGACCGGCAGGACGAAGCAGAAGCGGTACTCACGCGCCCGGGCAAGGCGGGCGGCGAGCCGGTCGGGCTGGTAGTTCAGCTTGCGTACCGCGTCCTCGACGCGGGCAATCGTCTTCGCCCTGACGCCCGGACGCCGGTTCAGCACGCGATCCACGGTGGCGACGCTGACACCGGCCTCCCGCGCAACGTCGTGCAGCTTGATCTTGGACATCCGCCCCTCATTCTTATGAGTATTTATCCTCGCCTTCTGAGGTGCGTTACTCAAGGCGGATTCGGTACAATATGTCTGAATTCGAACACCGCGCCTGCTGGGCTGGGCTCGTCCTGCCGGCGCGATTCTGAGGGATGCCGGCTGATCGGCGAAGCCGACCACCATCGGACACACCACCCGCCGGTACCGGCGCCGCCGGACAAGCGCTATCGACATCCCCTGCCGCCACGGCTATCCCAATGTTTCGTTTTCGAGACGCGCCAGGTAATGGATCCCTCCGCATGAGCGAAAAGACAATCGAAGGCCAGCTTCGCGCCGCCGGTGTCGTCCCGGTCGTCACCATCGAGGATGCCGCGCAGGCGGTTCCGCTCGCCGAAGCGCTGGTCGAGGGCGGCCTTCCCGTGATCGAGATCACGCTGCGCACGAAGGCGGCGCTCGAGGCGCTGAACCGCATCGCACAATCCGTGCCCGGCGCAATCGTCGGCGCCGGAACTGTCCGTCGCTCCGGCGATATCGATGCCGCGGTGGAGGCCGGCGCCCGCTTTCTCGTCTCGCCGGGCACGACGCACACGCTCGGCCGTGCCGGGCGTGCGGCGCCGGTTCCGTTCCTGCCCGGCTGCGCCACCCCGTCGGAAGCGCTGGCGCTCGCGGAGATGGGCTTTGAGTCGATGAAGTTCTTTCCCGCGGCCGCCTATGGCGGG
>ENA-ORCV01000670-ORCV01000670.1-marine-metagenome-genome-assembly--contig:-NODE-670-length-17421-cov-2.959929_pt1 | contig 17421 bp, 12 predicted proteins | sample MGYA00237779_ERZ508509 | MGnify/ENA primary metagenome ERZ508509 (study PRJEB26180, sample SAMN06268772) | marine metagenome | isolation source: Bioluminescent Bay, La Paraguera, Puerto Rico | place... | reverse complement strand
TGAGAAACGGTTTCCACGCGCGATGCAAATACCCAATAGTCAAGCGCGCCGCTTGGGGATAGCCCATCACCTAGCCAGTCTGACGGCGCGATCGACATCATATCGGCAAGCGCCCCCACTTCAATGCGCCCGGCATTTCGGCCAAGCGCCTTTGCACCGCCCATGGCGGTCTTTGTGAGCAGGCCTTCAGCGTTTGAACTGTTCTTGTCCGCAAGTACGGTTCGCGCATGTTCCGCATAACGTTGCGAATGCTCTAATGTGCGCAGCTCTTCGGCGAGCGAAATTCTCAAATTACTGTCTGAGCCGACACCGAATGCGCCCTTACTTTCATTAAAGCGCGCACCGTCGAAAATCCCGTCACCAAGATTGGCTTCAGTAATCGGGCAAAGCCCTGCGATTGCGCCAGTTTTTGCGATGCCAATCGTTTCTTCTGGCGTCAGGTGCGTGGCGTGGATGAGGCACCACCGCTCGTTGACTTTCATATTATTGAGAAGCCATTCAACAGGCCGCGCGCCATATGCCGCTTGTACCGCAGCCACTTCGGGCAATTGCTCCGCAATGTGGATATGGATCGGCTCGTTCGGGCGCAGTGTGGCGACTTGCTGTAACAGGTCAAAGTCCACCGCCCGCAAAGAATGCGGCGCAACACCCATTTTGTAATCAGCAGGTGCGGTCGTCAACGCCCCGTCAATTGTAGTGACCATTTGGGCAAAACGGTCAAAATCATTCCCGAACCTCAATTGCCCCCCTTGAAGGGGCTCCTTGTTCACACCGCCATAGCTGTAAAGCACTGGCAAATGGGTCAGTCCGAGGCCGGTTTGGTTTGCCGCCTCAATGATCTGGACGCTTGTTTCAGCAATATTGTCGTAAGGCACTCCACCGGGCTGATGATGCACATAGTGAAACTCGCCAACCGCAGAAAATCCAGCTTCCGCCATTTCCATAAAACTATATGCGGCAATGGCGTGTATATCGTCCGGCGAGAGGTGGTCGAGAAAGCGGTACATCACCTCGCGCCAAGTCCAAAAACTATCGTTTGAACTGCCTCGTTTTTCTGACAAGCCCGCCATCGCGCGCTGGAATGTGTGGCTATGCAAATTGGCCACCGCTGGCAGCAAAAGCTGATCATCCAAATTCAAATCTGTTGATTGGCGCGTGCTGTTTGGTGTAATTGCGGTGATCGTCCCGTCATCAATCGTGACCCGAACATCCTGCGCCCAGCCGTCCGCCAAAAGTGCGTTCGATGCAAAAATCAGTTGAGCCACGAGAAACTCCAAATCCTAATATGTATGGACATAATAAAAATAAGCATATACATATTTGAACGCTGAACAAGCGCGCAATTGCCAATTTCTAGCCTCAAGAAGCAATAAGAAGCAAAATGTCGACTTCTCAGAAATATGTTTTGACCAACATCACCATCGCGCCAATGAGCGAGGGTGAACGGTACGGTGGGCTTATCGAAAATGGGGCCATCGCCATTGAAGGCGACAAGATTGCGTGGGTTGGCATTGCAGACCAATTGCCTGAAGGTATTTCGGCGTGGGATCAACGCGATCTTAAAGGCGCACTCGTTACCCCTGGGCTCATTGATTGCCATACCCACCTTGTTTACGGCGGTAACCGCGCGAACGAATTTGAAATGCGGCTAGAAGGCGCCTCTTATGAAGAGGTTGCGCGTGCAGGCGGCGGCATTTTATCCACCATGAACGCCACACGCGCCGCATCGGTTGAAGAACTCGTGCAATCCGCGCTGCCGCGCTTGGATGCATTGCTTGCAGAAGGCGTCACCACACTTGAAATAAAGTCCGGTTATGGTCTCAATCTGGAGGCTGAACGCAATATGTTGCGCGCCGCGCGACAACTCGCGGAACTGCGCCACGTAAACATCAAAACAACATTTTTGGGCGCCCACGCAACGCCGCCAGAGTTTAATGGCGACGCAGATGCATATATCCAACATGTCGCAAATGACATGTTGCCCGCCCTTGCAAGCGAAGGGTTGGTTGACGCCGTTGATGGGTTTTGTGAAGGCATCGCCTTTTCGCCAGATCAAATGAGCATTGTTTTTGACGCGGCAAAATCCCTTGGCTTGCCGATTAAGCTTCATGCCGAACAGCTCAGCAATCTTGGTGGCGCGAAACTTGCGGCGGAATATGGTGCGCTGTCTGCAGATCATCTTGAATATCTTGATGAAGATGGTGTGAAAGCGATGGCGAAAGCGGACACTGTTGCCGTTGTGCTGCCCGGCGCGTTCTATACGCTGCGCGAAACGCAAATGCCGCCAATTGATCTATTTCGAAAACATAATGTGCGCATGGCCGTTGCGACCGACAGCAACCCCGGCTCTTCGCCCATGACCTCTTTGCTCCTCGCCATGAATATGGCGGCGACACTCTTCCGGCTCACCCCGGAAGAAGCACTGCGGGGTGTTACTTTGAACGCTGCAAAAGCTCTGGGATTAGACAGCCAAAAAGGCTCAATAACAGCTGGCAAACAAGCTGATCTGGCCGTTTGGCGCGTTCAACACCCCGCAGAACTTACTTACAGAATTGGGTTCAACCCAATCGAAATGTCGATCCATGGGGGAAACATTCGTGATTGACCAAACCAAGATCATCTTCACACCCGGCAAGGCAACGCTCGTCGAGCTTGAAACTATTTATCGGCACGGCACGCCGGCCCGATTGGTGGATAGCGCCCGCCCAAAAATCGAAAAAGCGGCGGCTGTGATCGAAAACGCGGCGGCTGGCGATAGTGCGGTTTACGGTGTGAACACCGGCTTTGGCAAACTCGCCAAAACACGCATCGCGCCAGAGGATACCTCCACTTTGCAGCGCAATTTGATCTTGTCGCACGCCTCAGGCGTTGGTGATCCCTTGAGCGAAAATGTTGTGCGTTTGATCATGACCTTGAAGCTTTTGTCGCTCGGTCGCGGCGCGTCTGGCACAAAGTGGGAAACCGTTGATCTGTTGCAGCAGATGCTGGCTAAAGGCGTGGTGCCAGTTATTCCCGGGCAAGGCTCTGTTGGCGCATCAGGCGATCTCGCGCCACTCGCCCATTTGACCGCCGTGATGATCGGTGAGGGCGAAGCCTATTATGAAGGCGAACGGCTTTCAGGTCGCGCCGCGCTGGAACGCGCGGGTCTCACGCCCATCATTTTGGGACCGAAAGAAGGCCTCGCGATGATTAATGGGACACAAACATCAACCGCTCTGGCGCTTGCGGGGCTTTTCGATGCATGGGGCTTGGCAAAGTCTGCGCTCGTCACCGGCGCTTTGTCCACCGATGCCGCAATGGGTTCTCATGCGCCGTTCCGAGAAGAAATTCAAACTTTGCGCGGACAGCCCGGGCAAATCGATGCCGCCGCGACCCTGCGCCAATTACTCGCTAATTCTGAAATTCGCGAAAGCCATCGCGAAGATGATGAGCGCGTGCAAGATCCATACTGCTTGCGTTGCCAACCGCAGGTGATGGGCGCCTGTATCGATATTCTGCGCCAAGCCGCAAACACCCTGCTCATCGAAGCAAATGCGGTCACTGATAATCCGCTGATCGTCGATAATGATGACATCATCTCTGGCGGCAATTTCCATGCAGAACCTGTCGCTTTTGCAGCTGATCAAATCGCATTGGCCCTAGCTGAAATCGGCGCCATCGCGCAACGCCGCATCGCATTGCTTGTCGATCCGGCGCTTTCATTTGGCTTACCGGCGTTTCTCACACCGAACCCCGGTCTTAATTCTGGCTTTATGATTGCTGAGGTGACATCTGCTGCGTTGATGTCTGAGAACAAGCAAAAAGCTTCGCCGTGCTCGGTCGATTCCACCCCAACCAGCGCCAACCAAGAAGACCACGTCTCTATGGCTTGCCATGCGGCGCGGCGCTTGTTGGAAATGAACACCAACCTCTCGCACATTCTGGGCATCGAATTGCTCAGCGCCGCGCAAGGGGTTGAACTGCGTGGCCCGCTTAAAACATCGCCGATCCTTGAAAAAACAATTGCCACGTTGCGCCAGCACATCCCGTCACTTGAAGAAGACCGCTACCTCTCGCCAGAATTGGTTGAAGCAGGGGCATACATCTTGAAAAACGATCTTCTCGTTGATGCCGCGGTGGCGTTGGAGCTGAACTGATGCAGCCGGTTGAGATCATCGCCGGCAACGGCCCGATCGTCCTTGGGATGCCGCACACTGGCACCTATGTGCCCCCTGAGATTTGGGACGGTTTAAACGAACGCGGGCGCGCTTTGGTCGATACTGATTGGCATATCGATCAACTCTATGATGGCCTTTTGGACAATGTAACCATCATCAAAGCAAACTTCTCACGCTATGTGATCGACGCAAATCGTGATCCAAAAGGCGTTTCGCTTTACCCCGGGCAAAATACAACCACATTGTGTCCAACGACAGATTTTGAAGGTGAACCGATTTATAAAGATGGGTCGGAACCCGACCAGCAAGAAATCGAACGTCGTCGGCAAACTTTTCACGCGCCCTATCACCAAGCAATCCGCGATCAAATCACACGGCTGAAAGATAAGCACCGTGATGTGGTGCTTTATGATTGCCACTCAATCCGTTCGGTTCTGCCTTTTCTTTTTGACGGCACGTTGCCCGATCTCAACCTTGGCACAAACAACGGCACCACATGCGCCAATCAGATTGAAATTAAGGCGCAACAGATCTGCGAAAATTCAGTGTTTTCAACCGTTCTCAATGGCCGCTTTAAAGGCGGCTGGACCACGCGGCACTATGCAGATCGCGATAATGGCGTCCAAGCATTTCAAATGGAAACGGCGCAATCCGCTTATCTGAAAACAGAAAGTGCGCCTTGGGAATTGGATGCAGAAAAGGCCGCGAAATTGCGGCCAGTTCTAAAACAACTACTGACAATGATGACCGAATATTGCGCCGCGTAAGCCGAGTGCATCCAGCGTGTCTCCCAAAAGTGGTTCCGGTTTTGGGGCAAAGACACGCGCAAACAAACAACGAGAGCATCCCGAATGATCTCAACTCAAAAAAGATATGCTCGAGGGAGGACAAGATGACAGATAATCCACGCAAAAACGCCCGCACTGTGCGCTCACCAATCGGCCCAGACCTCATTTGTGGTGATTGGACCACTGAAGCGCCGATGCGCATGATGATGAATAATCTCGATCCAGACGTGGCGGAAAATCCCCATGAATTGGTGGTCTATGGCGGCATTGGCCGCGCGGCCCGTACTTGGCGCGATTTCGATAAAATCGTCGATACGCTCAAGACCCTTAAGACCGACGAAACACTGCTCGTTCAATCCGGCAAGCCGGTTGGTGTGTTCCGCACCCATGCGGATGCGCCACGGGTGCTGATCGCCAACTCCAACCTTGTGCCGGAATGGGCCAATTGGGATCACTTTAACGAGCTCGATAAAAAGGGCTTGGCCATGTACGGCCAAATGACCGCAGGGTCGTGGATCTATATCGGCTCCCAAGGCATCGTGCAGGGCACCTATGAAACGTTTGCGGAAGCCGGACGCCAGCACTATGGCGGCGACCTCACGGGCAAATGGATTTTGACCGGGGGCCTTGGCGGTATGGGCGGCGCACAGCCGCTTGCCGCCGTGATGGCAGGTGCGTCATGCCTTGCGGTCGAATGTAACCCTGACAGCATCGATTTCCGCCTGCGCACTCGCTATATCGACGAGAAAACCGAAAGTCTTGATGAAGCGCTCGATATGATTGCGCGCTGGACCAAGGCAGGTGAAGCCAAGTCGGTTGGCCTGTTGGGCAACGCGGCGGATGTTTTCCCTGAATTGGTCAAACGCAATGTGCGCCCCGATATTGTGACGGACCAGACCTCGGCCCACGATCCGATCAATGGCTATTTGCCCGTCGGTTGGTCGATGGCGGACTGGCGCGAAAAGCGCGAGAGCGATCCCAAGCTAGTGGAAAAAGAAGCGCGCGCTTCAATGAAAGTGCAAGTGCAAGCCATGCTCGATTTCCATCAGAGGGGCATCCCAACGGTTGACTACGGCAACAATATTCGTCAGGTCGCAAAAGATGAGGGTTTGGAAAACGCGTTTGATTTCCCAGGCTTTGTGCCCGCTTATATTCGCCCGCTTTTCTGTCAGGGTGTAGGCCCGTTCCGTTGGGCAGCGCTATCGGGTAACCCGGAAGATATTTATAAGACGGACCAAAAGGTCAAAGAGCTGCTGCCAGACAACAAGCATTTGCACAACTGGCTCGATATGGCGCGCGAACGCATTGCGTTCCAAGGGCTTCCGGCGCGGATCTGCTGGGTCGGTTTGGGCGACCGACATCGCCTCGGTATGGCGTTTAATGAAATGGTCGCCAATGGCGAATTGGAAGCGCCAGTGGTTATTGGGCGCGACCATTTGGACAGCGGTTCTGTTGCCTCGCCAAACCGCGAAACAGAAGCCATGAAAGACGGGTCAGATGCCGTATCAGATTGGCCTTTGCTCAACGCGCTTTTAAACACCGCCTCCGGTGCCACTTGGGTGTCCCTTCACCATGGCGGCGGCGTTGGCATGGGCTACTCGCAACATGCAGGTGTGGTGATTGTGGCAGATGGCACGCCAGAAGCGGCGAAACGTCTTGAGCGTGTTCTGTGGAACGACCCGGCCACCGGCGTCATGCGCCATGCAGATGCGGGTTATGAAATCGCTCAAGATTGCGCGCGCGAAAAGGGCCTGAACCTGCCGGGCATTTTGTAATTCCCGCCCGCCAAGCGGGTCGCCATACATAATTTAGACATATTGGCGCGATTGAATATACTCGAAGATAAGGCGCGGGGGGCGCTGAACATCTGAGGGACAAAATATGCATCGCGCCAATAAAGTCTTTTTTCGCCTAGCGGCAACATTGTTTATCCTTTTTGCCCTTGGCGCTTCAGCCTTTGCGCAGCTTTCCACCCGCGTTTTGACCATCCGCACATCACCGTCAGACACGGTGCTTAAAACGGTGTTTGTTGATGGGCGCGAGGCCAACATCATCTCAAGCCAACAGGGCTATACCTTTGTTGAGATTCGCGATGAAGTGAGCAGCTTCCGTTGCAAATACACCATTTCGGTCATTGCCAAAAATGGCCGCTTCTTGCGCAAACAATTCGATTTGTGTGAGAGCGTTTGGCAGATCGATGTGAGCTTTGAAGATACAGGTAGCGGCGCGTCTCAAAAGCAAATCTCTATCGTGTCTGCTGATTCTGAGGTGCGGATTTTATCGCTCGCGTTGGATGGTAAGCCGCAAAGCTATACCGCTTTTATGGATTCAAATCGGGTCGAGTTTACGCTCCGTCGTGGTCCATCTGGGTATAAATGCTCCCGCCAGTTGGAAGCCCTATTGTCGAACGGCAAAACCTTCAACAAACAAGTAGATCTATGCGCGAACAACAATGAAGTTGTTTTGGATATGGAGCCGGACCGCGAGTATTTCGAGGTCTTTACCGTACGTACCACCGTGTCAGACGATCGGATTACAATTGTGCGTGTAGATGGTCGGCGCGTGCCGATCCTGCGTTGGATTACAAAAGGTGTACGCACCCGTCTAGCGGTTGGCGCTGGCGCATTTGAGTGTGAAGCGGACATCAAGGTCGAATTTGCATCCGGCGCGACAGCCAGCGTTAAACGAGACATTTGCGCGGAAAACTTCGACGTCACCCTGACGCCAAAACCGCAATATGTCACCGACACCAGCTTAAGCACTGGCTTTACTTGGCGGTTCACCGCCCCGCGCAGCGCCGACGACCAGGCACAAATCCGTTTTGCCAGCAACAATCGCGCAGCGGGTTTTGTCGCCGTGTGTGACCCAGGTTCGCGTGAAGCGGATATTTACATCACAGGCTTCCCTAATCGCGCGCAGCTTTCGGGTCGTGTGGATTTAGAAATGTGGGCGGGTCGCTACAAAGGTAATCAAAGTGCCATCATCGGCCGCGCGCCTGGCGGTCCTGATAATGCTGCGCCGCGGTTCACATTGAGCACCAGCAACGGACTTTGGAACGGTTTGATTGCAGGTAGTGCTCACACCCTCATCGCAGATGATGTCCACCGTTTACGCTTGTCGCTAAAAGGCTCTGCAGGTCCAGTGCGTGAGTTTGTCCGCGCTTGTAACCAACGTTTCAATGGACCGAGCGTTATCGGCGATGTCACGGGCGACGCGAGCCTTAAATGGAGCAAGTCGCGCATGAGCAATGGCCAGCATCGCTTGATTTTTGGTGACGTGTCGACTGACCGCATTGGCTTGGAAGCGCGTTGCGTACCGGGTGAAGGTTTTGCCGAGATTATGTTCGCTTCAGCGCCAATTGGCATGAGCCAGTTCACTGATCTTGATGTGTTCTGGGATACGGTTGGCAATCAAGGCACCATGTTTGCCCGCACGCGTAACGTACCGGGCATCGAGTGGGGTACTTTGCCAATCTCAAAAGCAGAAATGTCCGATCCGTTTTGGGGCAGTCTAGCTGCAGGCAATATCGTGCACATTGTCATAGATGGCGAACGCATGGCGACCTATTCGCTCAAAGGGAGCGCCGGTCCGGTCCGCAATTTTGTGGCCGCATGTAAACCTTACATCCCTGAGCCGGAGCCAGATCCTGTAACCCCAGATCAGCCAACACGCGAAGAGGAAGTGCTCAACACATTCCTTGATATTTTTGGTGCGATCTCAGAACGCAGCAACGGCCAGTTTAAAGTGGAAATCGAAGGCGGTAATGTGGGCGCAAAACGCGCATTGGAAGCTTATCAAAGCAATCCAAACTTCTTGTGCACCCAAACAGAAGTGCCTACACCAACCGGCCAAGATCGCGTACGGTCGTCCTTTGTGAACAGAGGCGGCGACGTGCTTGATCTGTTTGAAATCACATCAAATGGTCAACGTCAGCGCGTCCGCGAAATTCCGCCCGGTGCCCGCCTGTCTGTCACAGCGCAATCCGGCCAATCATGGGAAATCCGAAAGCGCAATGGCGGCTGTGTGGCGCGTCTCGCGTCGCCTAATAGTGACGTGCAATTCTCCGTCAACGCCAATATGGCCCGCGCTGACCAAGATGCATTTGTGAAAACCTATCAATGTGGTGGCCGCACAGCCTACGCCTTGATCGCGCCAAATCATGGTCTGGCCATCATCGACGGGCAGTTTGCAGTTGTTCGTGCCGAAGTGGCCGGTCGCAGTCAAAATATTTGGGGCCGCACAAGCGCGTCTATTTCCAATGAGCAGTTGGTGGTACGTGGTGGCAACACGCCAAACATGGATTGTGTCGCCCGCTAAAGGACCAGTTACGGACGAAATTAGATGAAAGGCGGTTCACGGACCGCCTTTTCATTTGACAAGTTGCCAAAAAATATTGATTTTATCAAAAAAATTTTACTTACACCCCGTTTAGAATGAGGGTGAAGGCTTTGGGGGAAATCATGGGTGTAAACACTCAAGCACGTCTTGCGGCGCTGCGCGCGCAAATGAAATCTGAAAATATCGAGCTTGTGGCGCTAGGTCCAAGTTCACACATCCAATATTTGCTTGACTATACCCCTTATCCGGACGAACGCATGTGCCTGCTACTGATTGGTGCAAAGCATGAAGCATTTGTGATGCCTGCATTAAATGCAGATGCGGTGCGGGCGCATACCGATATTGAGTTTTTCAAATGGGCAGATGCCGAGGGCCCAACTGCGGCTCTGAAAGCTGCGCTTTCTAAAGTCGCGCCTGAAATCAACAAGGTTTCACTTGATGAAACCATGCGTGCTGATATCGCTTTGGCGTTGCTTCAAGAAATGCCGCAAGCAACTCATTGCTTCACCGAGCCGACCATTGGTGCATTGCGCGTCCGCAAGTCAGAAGAAGAGTTTGAAAAGCTCAAAATGAATGCGCTTCTTGCTGATCGCGCGCAAGAAGTGGCCGCAAAGACCATTCGTGCTGGCGCCACGGAACATGAGGTTGCCGAAGCCATCAAGAACTTCTTCATTGCAGAAGGCGCGACGCCGATTTTTGATATTGTCGGCGCAAGCGAAAATGGTGCGTTCCCGCACCACCACACAAGCGACCGTGTGCTTAAAGATGGTGATTTGATCGTTGTTGATCTGGGCGGCACAAAAGAAGGCTATCCAAGCGACATTACGCGTATGGTTTCAATCGGCGAGCCAACAGCTAAGCACAAAAAAATTCACGGCATTGTCGAAAAAGCTGTTCAAGCGGCTTTGGCAACGGCAAAGCCCGGCGTCAAAGCGTCAGAGGTTGATGCAGCAGCACGCAACGTGATCACCGAAGCGGGATATGGCGAATTTTTCACGCACCGCACAGGCCATGGTTTGGGCATTGAAATTCACGAGCCGCCATACATCACCGCCACTTCAGATGTGGTTCTGGATGAAGGCATGGTCTTTTCCATCGAGCCAGGCATCTACCTGCCGCAAGAATTTGGCGTGCGTTTGGAAGAGATCGTTTATCTGCGCGCGAACGGTCCCGAAGTGCTTTCTGAACGCTCACGCGAGATTGCTGTCGTTTAAGGAAATGGCCTAGCTTTTCAGCTCGGCCAACTCCTTATAGCCTTCAAGACATTCAGCATTGGCCAGCGCGGTTGTATTTTTGATCGCGCGGCCATGGATCACATCACGCACAGCAATTTCTGAGATTTTGCCAGAACGCGTGCGCGGAATGTCGTCCACTTTGATGACCTTCGCCGGCACATGGCGCGGCGTTGCACCCGTGCGAATGCGGGTTTTGATTTGCTTGATCAAATCGTCGCCCAAAGGCGCATCATCTTTGGTCCGAACGAACAAAATCACACGCTGATCGCCTTGCCAGTCCTGCCCGACGGCAATCGCTTCTTCAATCTCGGAAATCGTTTCAACCTGTCGGTAGATCTCCGCTGTGCCGATGCGCACGCCGCCTGGGTTCAAAGTTGCATCCGAGCGACCATGGATAACATATCCGCCATTCGGGCGCTTTTCGACAAAATCGCCATGGGCCCACATATTGTCAAACCGCTCAAAATAGGCCGCTTTGTAGCGTGCGCCACCTTCATCGCCCCAAAAGCCAACCGGCATAGATGGGTGGGCGTTTTTACAAACAAATTCGCCGGGCACACCTGCAACAGAATTGCCCTCATCATCCAGCGTATCCAGATCCATACCAAGCTGCGCACCCTGAAGTTCGGACTTCACAACTGGCTTGATCGGTACGCCGCCCATAAAGCAGCCGCAAATGTCGGTGCCACCCGAAATGGACGCAAGCGCTAAATCCTGTTTCCAGCTTTCATAGACATAGTCAAAGCTTTCCGGCAGCAATGGTGAGCCCGTTGAAAGCACAGTTTTCAGGCTTGAAAGCTCATGGCTTTCACCCGGCTTCACCTCAAAGTTGCTCAGCGCATCAATATATTTGGCTGAAGTGCCGAAAATATTGAGCTGCTCATCATCGATCAAATCGATCAGGCGCTTTGGTTTTGGATAGAACGGGTTGCCGTCAAACGTGACCAATGTTGCGCCTGCAGCCAAACCCGAAACGAGCCAGTTCCACATCATCCACCCGCAGGTGGTGTAATAGAAAAACTTGTCCCCCGGTTTGATGTCCGTGTGCATCACAATTTCGGTGAGGTGCTTGATCAGCAAACCACCGCCCTTGTGCATGATGCATTTGGGTTTACCGGTGGTGCCAGATGAAAACAAAATTGCCATCGGTGCATCAAGCGGCAATCGCTCAAATTGCAGTTCCTGTCCCGCGTAATTTTCGGTCCAGTCCGCAAAAACCTCATATTCACTGGCAAAAGAAACGTCGGCCTCCGGACGCTCGGTCAAAATGAGCTTTTTGATATTGGCGGCATCAAGCACCGCATTGATGGATGGGGAAACATCGATATGTTTGCCCGCGTAAGAATAATGCGGCACCGCTATCAATACTTTAGGGTCGATTTGTGCCAGTCGGTCAGTTGCACCCGCTGGCCCGAAATCAGGGGAGCATGACGCCCATATTGCACCCACAGCCGATGTGGCCAAATAACACGTAATCGCTTCAATATCGTTGGTTACAATCGCACCCACACGGTCACCGACACCGACGCCTGCGGCTTTTAAGCCAGCGGCCGTTTTAGCCACCAATTCATATAGTTCGCGACGAGAAACACAGCGACGTGTTCCATCATCACGGTGCGCAATGATGGCTGGGCGACTGTCTGGTTCTTTAAGCGCGTTCTCTGCATAGTTGAGCTTCGCTTCAGGGAAAAACTGAACCCGACGAATATCATCAGCATTAGCGACAGCAGCGTTCCCGCGCTCGCCAATTATGCCCAACTCATCCCAAAGTGCGGCGTAAAACGCGTCGGGTTTTTCTATCGACCACTTTAAGAAGCCATCATAATCGGTCGGCGCCACGCCATGCGCGTCGCCTGTCTTATCGATAAATCGATAAAGATTGCTGGCTTCAATCCGTTCTTTTGACGGTGTCCACAAAACTGGATTATCCATTTTCCCCTACCCTGAGCGTTTACGCTTCTATGGCCATAGCAATACCCATGCCGCCGCCAATGCACAAGCTGGCGATGCCTTTGCCACCGCCGCGTTTGCGCAGCGCATTGACCAAGGTGCCCACAACCCGTGCGCCCGACATGCCCACTGGGTGCCCCAAGGCGATGGCGCCACCATTCACATTGACCTTTGCCGGATCGATTTGTAGCTGATCAACCACCGCTAAGCTCTGCGCGGCAAATGCTTCATTGAACTCAAAAAGGTCCACCTGCGACAAGTCCCAGCCTGCGCGCTTGGCGACCAATTGTGTCGCGGAGATTGGGCCAAGGCCCATAAAGGCAGGATCAAGACCTGTATGGGCATAAGCGCGGATATGAGCAAGTGCTTCATAGCCATCACCGTCTGCGACCTGTTTGTTCGCCAAAACCAGTGCCGCAGCGCCATCATTGATGCCCGACGCATTTGCTGCGGTAACGCTTCCCGCTTCATCAAAGGTTGGGCGCAGACGCGCCATTTTTTCTATGGTCGTATCGCCACGCACCCCTTCATCCGCATCAAATGTAAACTCGGTTTTACGGGTTTTAATCGTGATGGGCACGATCTCTTCTTCAAAGAAACCGCTATCCCGTGCTTCGATTGCCTTTTGGTGAGAGGCAAGCGAAAATTCGTCCTGCGCTTCACGGCTAATCTCAAACTTTTTGGCCACATTCTCGGCGGTTGTGCCCATCGGATAACCAAAAAACGCATCTGTTAGGGCATCAAACATCATGGAGTCGATAAAACCGATATCGCCGGCTTTTTTGCCCTGGCGCAAAGGTGCCACATGGGGTGCGTTGGTCATGCTTTCTTGACCGCCTGCAACAACATATTGCGCGACATTTGTTTGAATTTGCTGGGTGCCGAGCATTAGCGCGCGCATACCAGAACCGCAAACCTGATTGATGGTGGCGGCGGGTGTGGCATCTGGCAATCCGGCATTGCGGGCCGCCTGGCGCGCTGGGTTCATGCCCGCGCCACCGGTGAGCACCTGTCCCATTAGCACTTCATCAATTTGGCTCTCCGAAACACCAGCGCTTTCAAGGCTGGCTTCAACGGCAATTGTGCCCAATTCCGCCGCGCTAAAACCCGACAAGCTGCCGGTCAATGTGCCAATGGCCGTGCGCTTTGCGCTAAGGATGACGATATCTTGAATGCTCATATTGATGCGCTCCCAATGGGTCCAACCCGTTAATCGAGCGAAAAGGTAAGGCTTGTCACTTGGGTTTGTTTAGTCGTATTTATACGCAATGACTTCAGTTGATCATGCATCACCATCCGCGCTAAATCTCCAATTCTCACTAGCAGAAATGCCTGTGCCGCTGGTTATTGCTGAGCATCGGATCATCAAGGAATGCAATGGCGAATTTGCGGCTCAATTTGGCTATTCGCCGGACGAGCTGGCGAATACGAGCTTTCATTTACTGTACCCCAACTTCAATGATTTTGTCCGTACTGGCGAAATGTGGAAGTCCAATTTCGCGGGCGGCGTAACCTATTATGATGAACGCATCATGCGGCGGGCAGACAATAGCGAGTTTTGGTGCAAAGTTCGTGGCCGTTCCATGAGCGAGGGTGACCCTTTTGCGCGCGCCATTTATTGCTTCGAGCCTTTAAACCGGCCCCTGCGCGCCAGCGCCGAAGTGCTGACGGATCGCCAAAAACAAATCATCGCGTTGGTGGCGCAAGGTAAAACCAACCAATCCATCGCCAAAGAACTTGGATTGTCCAAGCGCACCATCGAAGCGCATCGGGCACGCACCATGAAAGCGATTGGGGTCAAAAACAGCGCCGAACTCATCGCGTGGTTTTCAAATCACGGCACCTCAAATGTCTAAACTGACAGTGGGCATTGCGCCGCCGAACTTCGATGAGTGGAAACGGCTTCACACGCTTTTGACCCAGGCCTATGCCTATATGGATCAACGCGTTAATCCGCCAACCTCAATGCATCGCTTGAACGTTGACGGGTTGAAGGCCAAGGCCGACGAAGAAACGCTGATACTCGCAAAAGACGGCGAACGCATATTGGGGTGTCTTTTTGCGAAACCAGAAATTGATCATCTTTATGTGGGCAAGCTGGCTGTTGCCAACGCCGTTCAAGGCAAGGGTGTTGGAAAGCACCTGCTGTCCTTTGCCGAACAAGTGGCAAAGCAGCACAATTTATCACGGCTCAAACTGTTCACCCGCATTGAACTGATTGAAAATCAAACCGCATTTCAAAAATGCGGATTCCAGCTTGTCGGCCATGGCACACATAAAGGGTTCGACGCCCCAACCTATGTGGTGATGGAAAAACACTTGAACCGCCGCTAAGCCGCTGTCACTGGACCATTTGGTCAAAAAACGCACATTTTTCAGGGGCTTGTGAGAATAGTTGTTTTTGCGTACTCTCTTCTGGCTTAGGGAGGAACAAGCATGAACAAGACAATTCGGCTAATCGCTGCAATGGGTCTGATGCTCGGGGCGCTATTTGCCAATAGTGCAATGGCTCAATCAGGCGCAGGAGGGGCGTTTACCCTGCACAATATGACTGAGGGTAATGTTGTGGTTGGGTTTTACACAAATGATGGCAATGGCTGGAGCACCAATTGGCTCGGCGAACAAATGACGCCGGGCCAAACCGTAAACGCCGAGTTTTTCGCGCAAACAGGGGCGTGCGATCAGCTCTTTCAGGTCGGCTGGCTAGGTGCAGATGGATCTGAAGTGATGGATGAGCCAATTTCCATCGATATTTGCCAAGCCACCAATGTTTATCTCGGCGACAACGAGATTTATTTCGATTGAGATTAGTGTGTGAGCGCTAAGGTCGGCGCGTCATGCGCGCTGACCAATCTGGCTCTTCAGCCACTTCGCAAATTCAATCACACCAAGCTTTTCCGCCTTATCATCGGGGATGGCGATAAAATAGCTGTCTTCGGTTTGCAGCGGGCGGTCATCGATAATCTGCAATCGTTCATTGGCAATTTGTGGCTCGATCAAATAGAGCGGCAAAAGTCCGACGCCCAGACCTGCCACGCAAGCCTCAATAATCATTGAAAACTGATCGAAACGGTGGCCACTAAAAGGGTCGCTCATCTCAATTTGGTTTTGTTCAAACCAATCACGCCACGCCGCAGGGCGGGTTTGCAAATGCAAAAGTGGTGCAGCATCAAGCTTGTGCGCGCTTTCAATTTTGTGCCGCTCAATCAGGCCCGGCGCGGCCACCGGCAGCATTTGTTCTACACACAAATGTTGGCACGACGCCCCAGCCCAAATTGGTCGTCCGAAATGCACCGCAATGTCAAAAAACTGCTCTTGCAGCGAAAATGGCGTCCAGCGGCTTTCAATATTCACAGCAAGTTTTGGGTGCATTTCCAAAAATTGCGGCAGGCGCGGCGCCAACCAGTGCGACCCAAAGGTAGGCAGTGTGGCGACAGACAAGGTCGCATCTGCCTTTGCAGACGCCATTGTGCGATAGACAAGCCCTTCGGTTTGCTCAATCAAATAGCGCGCATCCACCAAAAACCGCGCGCCCGCATCAGTTAGTACGACCCGTTTTCTTATCCGCTCAAAAAGCGTTACGCCCAATTGCAATTCAAGATCGCGTATTTGGCGTGAAATAGCGCTTTGAGTGAGGTTTAACTCTTCCGCCGCCCGGGTGAAATTGAGATGCCGCGCCGCGCACTCAAATGTGCTTAGCGTGTTGATGGATGGAAAATGGCGTCGACCGGTGTTCATTAGTTTTCCTCATCAATTTATGCAAAAAACTCGCTTCTTGGGCGTTTTTCATTGCTTTATCATGAGAAATACGAATTTAAAAGACCGTGTGATGTTCAAATGCCCCACCATGAAAACGTTGCACGGTCGTTTCCGTTTTAATATCGTCGCGAGACAATATCGCGGCAAAAATTTGGAGCTTTTCCATGAGCGTTAAAGATCAAACACATGAGCTGTTGACCAAACTTGGGGTTGACGCAGCGGCGCTTGAAGGCGGGGACCTAGCCGTCCGCACGCCAACAACTGGCGAAAACATCGCCAATGTTCAAACCGCTTCAACGGCTGAGATTTCGGCGCAGATTGATAAAGCGCACGAAGCCTTTAAAGCTTGGCGCAAAGTGCCAGCGCCGCGTCGCGGCGAGTTGGTGCGCTTGTTGGGTGAAGAGTTGCGCGCCAACAAAGAAGAGCTTGGCCGTTTGGTGAGCATCGAAGCTGGCAAAATCCCGTCTGAGGGTTTGGGCGAAGTCCAAGAAATGATCGACATCTGCGATTTTGCTGTTGGTCTTTCCCGCCAACTTTACGGTCTTACCATCGCCACAGAACGCTCTGAGCACCGCATGATGGAAACATGGCACCCGCTTGGCGTTGTTGGCATCATTTCAGCGTTCAACTTCCCGGTTGCTGTTTGGTCGTGGAATGCGGCTTTGGCTCTTGTCTGCGGTAACGCGACCATCTGGAAGCCATCAGAAAAAACACCGCTTACAGCCATGGCGTGTCAGGCGATCATGGAACGTGCGTTGGCAAAGTTCGGCGATGCCCCGGAAGGTCTTGCGACAATCTTTGTTGCTGAGCGCGAAGGCGGCGAAGTGATGGTTGATCACAACAAGGTCGCACTTGTGTCAGCTACAGGTTCAACCCGCATGGGTCGTGAAGTTGGTCCGCGTTTGGCAAAACGCTTTGCTCGTTCAATTCTTGAGCTCGGTGGCAACAATGCGGGTATCGTTTGCCCGTCTGCAGATTTGGACATGGCGGTCCGGGCGATTGCATTTGGGGCCATGGGCACAGCCGGCCAGCGTTGCACCACAACACGTCGTTTGTTTGTGCATGCTGATGTTTACGACAAGCTCGTACCACAGCTTAAAAAGGCCTATCAAGGCGTATCCATTGGCAACCCACTAACGTCAGACGCGTTGGTTGGTCCGCTGATCGACAAAGACGCGGCCGACAATATGGAAA
>ENA-ORCV01000668-ORCV01000668.1-marine-metagenome-genome-assembly--contig:-NODE-668-length-17460-cov-2.901168_pt1 | contig 17460 bp, 15 predicted proteins | sample MGYA00237779_ERZ508509 | MGnify/ENA primary metagenome ERZ508509 (study PRJEB26180, sample SAMN06268772) | marine metagenome | isolation source: Bioluminescent Bay, La Paraguera, Puerto Rico | place... | reverse complement strand
TCGAGTGGGTAAACGACAAAAAAGCGATTGCCGAGAACGGGGATTTTGCCCGCCGCCACACTTTCTTCGCCCAATACTGGGATACCGGTGTTGGCCAGTTTTTCCAAGATGATGCACTCGGCCGCCTGATCTGCCATCGTGACAGGTGATCCGTCACCTTTGCGTTCGATTTGCAGCTCATCCGCATTGTAATGACGCAAAATCTCCGCGCCAGCCGCCCGCGCAGCCTCAAGCATACGTTTTGTCAGATCGTTCGACACCGCAAGCGCCTTTATTCGTTGGTGATATTGATGTCCAGGCCCAAATCAAGAGGCACCGCAGCCATGGTGATCTTGCTCGTGGAGATGAACTCAACACCGGTTTCAGCGATCGCGCGAACACTATCGATGTTTATGCCGCCAGACGCCTCGAGCCGCGCACGTCCTTTGTTGAGTTTGACCGCATCACGAAGCGTTTCTGGCGACATGTTATCTAAAAGAACTGCGGTCGCCCCTGCGCGAAGTGCCTCTTCAAACTGCTCGAGTGTGTCGACTTCAACTTCGATGGCCATCAAGTGTCCCGCAAATTGCTGTGCAGCAAGCACGGCCTCGCGCACGCCACCAGCGACGGCAATGTGGTTGTCTTTGATCAAAATTGCATCATCGAGACCAAAGCGGTGGTTGCTGCCGCCACCACATTTCACTGCGTATTTTTCAAAGGCACGCAGGCCCGGCGTCGTTTTGCGCGTGCAACAGATTTTGGCGCCTGTGCCCGCAACCTTGTCGACAAATGTCGCGCTATAGGTGGCGATACCGCTCAAGTGGCACATAAAGTTGAGCGCGACCCTTTCACCAGACATGATGTTCCGCGCATTTCCAGAAATGCGCGCCACATCTTGCCCGGGCACAACGCGGTCGCCGTCTGCAACTAACGGTGTAAATTCGATGTTTGGGTCGACTTGATGAAACGCCTCACGCGCCAAATCTAAGCCGCAAACCACACCGTTCTCGCGTGAATTCATAACAGCCGTTGCGCTGGATGCTGGGGCAATGGTTGCTTGCGATGTGACGTCGCCCGCCATGCCCAAATCCTCCAAAAGCGCTGCTTGCACAGCGTTTGATACCAAAGGCCGCGACAATTCAGCCGGAATCAGTTTGGACACGGAGGTTGCTCCTTTGTTAGCAATTCAAGAAAGCTTTATGGCCTTCTTTGGCGGGTAGCAAGTGCTCTATTGGTTTTGTGCCGCTTCAGGGAAGAAAACGGGTTGCTGATCCGGTACCCAAAGCGCGTATTTCTTCATGATCGCAGCAAAACGATCTGAATTTAGGAATACATCTAGCCACTCAATCAAATGCGGATAGGGAAGGGACCAAAACCATTCTTTATCTACGTGAGCAAATTGCCGAATGAATGGCCAGATACATATGTCCGCAAGTGATGTTCGGTCACCAAACAATCGATCACCGTTTGCCAGCTGTGCATCCAAGTCAGCTAAGAAATGCCGCGCGTCATCGCGCGCTGCAAGCGACGCTTCTTTATCCGAGTGGAAATGATATTTGTACCGATCCAACAAGGGTTTGAAAGACGTGTCCTGACGCTCGATAAGACTAAGCATTTCAGTTTCCGTTCCGCGATCTGGTGTCAATAGATGTTCTGGATCGTTCTGACGAAGTGCCCATAAAGCAATATCAAGGCTTTCGTCGATCACGGTGCCATCTTCAAGTTGCGCCACAGGGACAGTGCCTTTTGGAGAGATTTCAAGCATGTGCGCAGGCTTTGCGTGCAGAATTATCTCACGTAGCTCAAATCGCTCTTGAGAAGAGGCGACAGCGAGTCGCGCCCGCATCGCATAAGGGCAACGACGGAAGCTATATAGAATTTTCTGATCAGACATTTCGCTTGTTTAACAACAATCTAGTTTAAATCCTAGTCTCAAGGACGCAGAAGATTTCGCATCTCTCAGGGAGGTGTGGAGATGTACGTAAAAACACTAGTTTTGTGGCTTAGCCAATTGATTTTCCGCGCCACATGTCGTTAACTTTAATTATTTTTTAGTACTATTTGAAGTGTTCACATGACCAAAAATCTTGCCGTAAAAAATCGGGCGACCGATTCAGGGGAGTTCTCGTTTAAAGTTCTCCCAACAGACGCCCTTCCTTTCCACCGCCCAAATACTTACGATCGTTTCTGGGGAAACCTTGGACAGATCGAAACCCAGTTTGATATTTCCAACGCCACCGTCTGGTCGAAAATGATGTTTGACGGCCGCGCGGCATATAATCCGCGCTTGCTCGATGATTTTCACAAAATGCATCGCAACATACGGCATCTCAAAAAGGAAATGCCAGATCAGTTCAAATTTCTTGTCCTTCAATCATCGCATCCTGATTTCTTCTGCTTAGGCGGAGATTTGGGCCATTTTTCAAAATGCATTGAAGATCACGACCGGGACAGTCTGTTTGACTATGGGTTGTCTTCCATTCAGGTGCTGCATAAAACGTGGAAGATTACATTTCAGAATGTCATTTCAATCGCCCATGTCGCTGGCGATGCGTTGGGTGGCGGATTTGAATCCATCCTGTCATTTGACATCATCTGTGCGGAGAAGGGCGTAAAGTTCGGGTTCCCCGAGCACCTGTTTGGCCTATTTCCCGGCATGGGCGCCATCACGCTACTTGGTCGGAAAATCGGGTTTGCCAAAGCTGAGCAGTTGGTGCGCACGGGCAAAACGCTCGACGCAGAAGAGCTTTACGAAATGGGCGTGGTGCAGATTTTGAGCGAACCGGGCGAGGGGCGTCGCGACATACAAAAGTTCATCAAACGCAACATTAACCGTCATCAAGCAGCGGTTTCGCTGCATTTGGCGCTCAAGCGTGCGGACAGAGTTTCATTCGACGAGCTTGAAGACATCGTGACCCTTTGGACTGACGCCGCCATGCAGATCACGCCCAAGGAGTTAAAAACCATGCAGCGTTTGGTGGCGGCTCAAACCAATAAGGTCAGCTAGACTTTTTTTGCAGTTGGTCAAGCTCACCCGCGTATGACAACAAAAGCTCAACAACAGCACTGGCTTCCATTGGCTTGCCGGTGAAGTATCCTTGCACGCAAGTCACACCCACTGACTTCAAGAAATCCAACTGATGTTGTGTCTCAACACATTCAGCAACAACAGTTACGCCAAGCGCGCGGCCAATTTCGGCAACGGCAGTGGCAACTGCCGCAGAACTGGAGTTTGTTTCCAAGTCACGGACGAAACTGCCGTCAATTTTGATCTTGTTGAACTCAAACTGTTGCAATTGGCTGAGTGAAGAATAGCCCGTGCCAAAATCATCAAGCGAGATTTTCACGCCAAGTTCTTTGAGCTGTTGCAGCTGACGAAGACTGTTGTCAGTGTCGACAATAAAGGCAGTTTCTGTAATCTCGAGTTCCAACAAGCTCGCTGGGAACTTGTACTTTTTGAGCTGGCGTCGCAGATAGTCGACAAAGCGCGCATCTTGGAATTGCACGGCTGAGAAGTTCACGGATATCTGCGTTTTCACAGGCCAAGAGGCAGCTGTTTTAATCGCTTCCCGCGTCACCCAGCGACCAATCTCCATAATTTGGCCGGTTTCTTCCGCTGCCGGAATAAACTTGGCCGGTGACATGCGTCCCTTGCTCGGGTGCGTCCAACGCAGCAGACTTTCAAAACTCGCAATCGATAGATCGCTAGCGTTGACGATTGGTTGGAAGGCTAGTTCGAACTGACCTTTTTCCAACGCGTGGCGCATATCTAGTTCCATCGCGCGCATTTGCTGCATGCGCTGATCCATTTGCGCTTCAAAGTAAGCAAACTTGTTGCGGCCAGATTTCTTCGCTGCATAGAGCGCCATATCCGCCCGCTTGAGCAACAAATCGGCATCTTTGCCGTCCTTTGGTGCCACAACAATGCCTGCAGAAGCGCCGATGCGAATAAAGTTCGAATTGACGTTAAACGGCTGGTGAAGCGCATCCACCACTTGCTGCGCGAGGTCGCTCGGCGTGCGGGCTTGCGGCGAGAGTTTCTGTACGATGAGGAATTCGTCACCCGCCATGCGCGCAACTTCACCTTCATCAAGACAAACATCTTTGATCCGCTCAGCCACCTGACGCAAAAGCATGTCGCCAATGGGGTGCCCCAATGTGTCATTCACACTTTTGAAGTGGTCAAGATCGACATAATGGATTGCAATCTCTGACGCATCATCGAGCGCTTCGAGCTGATTGGTCAGATATTCGTGCAATGAAACACGGTTCATAAGACCAGTCAGCTGATCGACCCACGCAAGGTTTTTGATGCGCGCCTGTGCCCGCTCTTTTTCGGTCACGTCAGCGAAAACAATCACCACATGGCCATCGTCCATTGTGCGTGCGGAGGTCGCAATAAATCGGCCATCGCTAAGCTGCGAGCTGTCTCCAACTTCTGCGAGATTGTTCGCCTGATCTGACACCTGTTCCAATATTTTTTCACGGGCTTCGGATTGGAAGGGCTGCAAAATCTCGTCGATTGTTGCGCCATTTTTGAAGAGCGCTTGGTCAAGCCCGATGATTTCGCCAGCCTTTTCATTCCAAACAATAAGTTTGCGGTCCTGATCGAACATGCACAGGCCGTGCGACATGTTGGTCAAGGCTGCATCAAACAGTTTGGCTTGCTCTTCAAACGACTTGGCCAACTCCGCATTACGTTGTTTGTGCTCCAACGCGTCGATAATGGTTTTGCGCATCGCAAGCGTGATGTCGCTTACACCAAGCGTGTAAAGCAAAATGCCAGCCCAGCCGAAACTGCCCACCAATTGAGAATATTGGCCCTGAAGGATTAGCGCTGCCCACATTGGCAAAGTCGCGCAATAAAGCTGTGCGAGGGCGAGCCAAGGACGACCCGCGTTGCGGGCTGCGATGATCGAGCCATAACCCGCACATGTAATGGAAAGGATAAGATGAACTTCGGTATTTGGAATGCGCAGAATCGCAAAGAACGTCAATAGGCCAAGGCATAGCGAAAATGCTGCGGCGCCTATGCTGAAGGCGAGTTCCCATTTGTTGACATTTTTCTCATTCACTGGCTCGTTTTGACGCAAGTAAATTACGCCGATGATCATGCGAATTACTGCAATGCCAGCAAGCACATAGCTAATGTCGCGTACAACATCATCATTGGTGAACATCCACATGAGTAGCGCGATGGCTACGCCAATTACGACCCCTGAAACAAAGGACGCGAAAGGATGGAAAAGACCGTCAACGAGTTGGGCGCGGATGCCAACAGACAGTTGCCGCTCAGAATGTAATGTCGCGAGAAAGCGTCCAAACATCAAAAATACCTATAGTGAAATAGTGCTCAATATATCGATTGTGCATATCGTCTACGAAATATCTTTATTTATTGTGACCAGCTTTAGATTTTTCGAATGGGGTAAATAAAGAGCAAAAACAAAGGATTAAACTAAAGACTTAGTTAAGTGGTTTGCTTGGTTCGGTGGCAAGTGCCATAGAGCGAAATAAATACCTAATTGATTGAATAGCCCGTTTCAACTAACATTGACCCCAACTTAGAAACACAAATCCTTGCAAGCGCACCTTTTCATGAAAGCGAGCGCGGTAGGGAAAGGAAGAACATAGTGGTCGATGAGAATCGGCCCGGTCCTGCGAAAGCCGTTGCACCGCCGCCCGACAAAGGTGGTCCGCGCAACCATAGCCAAAATTCGAAGCCCCAGAGCGATCGAATTGGGCACAGCAGGCGGGCACGCAAAGGCGGGAAACCGCCTTCACACCGCCAAAATGGCCGCGTTGCAAGCGCGCCAATTTACGGCGCCCTAGATCTTGGCACAAACAATTGTCGATTGTTGCTGGCGCGGCCAACTGCATCAGGCTTTAAAGTCATCGATGGGTTTTCGCGCATTGTCCGGTTAGGCGAGGGCTTGTCGCAGACGGGTCGTCTTTCAAGCGACGCAATGGACAGAACCATCGAGGCACTACAAGCGTGCAAGGTTAAACTCGAAAATCAAAATGTCGCTAGTTTTCGCTTGATAGCGACCGAGGCGTGCCGCGCTGCCGAGAATGCCGATGGCTTTCTGGCGCGAATTCAAAGCGAAGTTGGTATTGAACTTGAAGTTGTCGACCGGCAAACCGAAGCGCAACTTGCGGTCACGGGCTGTGCTGACCTGGTGGAACCCAATGTTTCTGGCGCAATCATTTTTGATATTGGTGGCGGGTCTTCGGAGCTGGCATGGCTCGATTTCCGCGGTGGACGACCCAAAAGCCCGGGAAAAATGGCGGCCTCTATTCGGTCTTGGCAGTCGCTGCCAGTTGGCGTTGTTTCCATTGCTGAAAAGTTTGATGGTATCAATGTGACGCCAGAAAGCTTTGAAGAAATGGTCGCATACGTCGCGACGCATCTCAAAAAGTTTCGTGGTCGGGAAAAGCTGAAGCGCAGCCTTGAAGAAAACCCGATGCATCTTGTTGGCACGTCCGGCACCGTGACCACCTTGGCAGGATTGCACTTGGGGCTTGAGCGGTATGACCGTTCAAAGGTTGACGGGCTGTGGATGCGATCAGATCATGTTCAGGACACAATGCGGGTCTTGATCAATATGGACTACGAGAAGCGCCGCGCGAATGCCTGTATTGGCAAAGAGCGAGCCGATCTCGTGTTGCCCGGCTGCGCCATTTTTGAAGCCATTCGCCGCGAATGGCCGTGCGAACGCGTGCGCGTTGCAGATCGAGGGCTGCGTGAGGGCATTCTAATTTCGCTGATGTCGCAAGATCGCGTATGGTCACGCCCACCGCCATCGAAACGGCGCCGTCGTCGCAACAAACCAAAACCTGCAACCGAATAGGAGATGTCGATGAAAGGCAAAGTCAAAGGCACCAAACGGTTGGGGTCAAAAACGGGCGGCTTGAAAAAAGCACGCGCCAACAAAGAAGCGCAGAAAAAGATCGCGAAGCAACGCGCACAGACGCAAGAGCAGAAGAAACCTTCGCGTAAGAAATCAACCGATGCGCGTAACCTCAATGAACGTGTGCGGACGGCCAAAGGGCGCTCCACATCTTCGACAAACTGGTTAAAACGTCAGCTTAATGACCCATATGTGCGCAAAGCCAAACATGAGGGCAGACGTTCGCGCGCAGCATACAAGTTGATTGAGCTAAACGAGAAACACAATCTTTTGAAACCCGGAATGCGGGTTGTCGACCTCGGTTGCGCACCGGGCGGTTGGTGTGAGGTGTGCACGGAAATTCTTGGCACTGACGTTGAAGACCCGAAAGTGGTCGGTATCGATTATTTGGAGATGGCTGAAATCCCAGGCGTGATCTTTTTGCAAAAAGACTTCAACGACGATGATGCGCCAGACGCTTTGATCGAAGCGTTGGGCGGCAAGAAAGTGGATTTGGTGCTATCAGACATGGCGGCGCCGACCACTGGGCACCGTGCCACCGACCACATCCGTATCATAGCGCTTGTTGAATTAGCCGCTGACTTTGCCATCCAGATTCTCAATCCGAACGGTATTTTTGTCGCTAAGGTTTTCCAAGGAGGCACAGAGCATGAACTGCTGTCTGTGCTGAAGAAACACTTCAAATCAACGTTCCATGCAAAGCCGCCAGCATCTCGACAAGATTCTGCTGAAACGTACCTGATCGCAAAAGGGTTCAAGGGCAACGCCTAAACGGCGTCTACGCCCTTGGCTTTATGACCCGAAACATCGTCGCCCACTTGTTTTGAAAGCCCCAAAATCGGGAAAATCGCTACAATGGTGATGGCCGCAAGGACGAAGAAGACGAATTGCATTTCGGCAACGCCAACTTCAACATTTCGGATTAGCGCCACAACCTCTAGCAGCAACGCCGCGAATGCGACGCCCAGCGCAAAAGCAAGCTGAATGGACACAGAACTAATTACGGTGGCTGAGCCTGATTGCTCGTCGGGTGTTTGCGTATAGGTGAGGGTGTTCAGCGATGTGTAGAACATCGAGCGGAAGAATCCCATGAACAACAGGATCGACATAATGATCCAGATCGGGGTTTGCGCAGTGAAAAAGCCGTGGGTAACCGTGAGCACACCCGGGACAATGATCCCAACGATCAAAAGCGCCTTGAAGCCAACAGCGGCAAGCGCCGGTTTTAGGCAGAACTTCATCAAAATCGCACCGCCTGCACCGATGAAGGAAATCATGCCAGATTCAAACGGCGAGTAGCCGAAGCCGACCTGCAACATCAGCGGGAACAGAAACGGCACCGCACCGCCGGCGATACGATAGATGAAGCCAGAAGCAATCGAAGTTCGGAAAATCGGTTCCTCGAATACTTTGAGGTCGAGAATTGGCCGCTCGACATGCCGATAGTGCCAAAGATAGGCGACGCCACATGCCAAACCGGCCAGCGTTGTCGCAATGCCAACAATTGGTGGCAGCGCTGGAAGGCTGATGACGGAAAGACCGAAAATCAACCCCGAAAATGAAAGTCCGGACAAGATGAAGCCGACCACATCTAGGCTGCGCTTTTCGCGATAGCCGGTGCCGCCAAGATATTTCGTAGCCAGCAATATGCCCGCAAGTCCGATCGGAATATTGATGTAAAAAATCCAATGCCAAGAAAAGTAAGTGGTCAAAAAACCACCCACGGGCGGCCCCGCTAAAGGTCCGAACAAAGCAGGCATGGTTAGCCACGCCCAGGCGTTCACTAGGTCCTTCTTGGGAGTTGTGCGAATAAGGATCAACCGAGAGAGCGGCGTCATCATTGAGCCGCCCATGCCTTGCAAGAATCGGGCAACTACAAACGAAAATAGGGAATCAGCAAAGGCGCAGGCAATCGAGCCGAGCATGAAAACAGCAATTGCGCCGCGAAAAACATTGCGCGCGCCATAACGATCAGCCATCCAACCGCTGATCGGAATGAAAATCGCAAGCGCTACTAGATAAGAGGCGAGGGCGAGTTTTAGAGAAATTGGATCAGTGCCAATATCTTGAGCAATTGCCGGCAGTGCGGTGGAAATCACCGTCACATCCATTAGCTCCATAAACAAAGCCACCGCCAGAATGAGCGGTGTTATTCGGTTGGACATATCGATCCTAAAGACTCAGTGGTTGGACCAACATTGTCGCACGCCCTTTACCGCGATGCAATTGTCATACAATTTTCATCTAAAATAGTGACATCGGGCTCTAGGCAAAAGGTTAGCACCATGTTAATGACCCTCGCCAACCAGAGAAATGGTGGCGAACCTCTCCACCAGACTCGCTAATACCCATTCATTCGTGTTTTTACGGAGGGTCACGCCCGTGGCAAAAATCATTTCTACAGCAACCGGTGATCTCGCGCTGACGTTTGACGACGTTTTGTTGCAGCCTGCTGAATCAAGCGTAATGCCTGCGGATGTTGACATTCGCACCCATGTGACGAAGGACATTGCCCTCAATTTGCCAATCCTTTCCTCTGCAATGGACACCGTGACAGAAGCCAAAATGGCGATTGCCTTGGCACAAGCGGGCGGCATGGGCGTAATCCACCGTAACCTAACGCCAGATGAGCAAGCCGAACAGGTAAAGCAGGTAAAGCACTTTGAAAGCGGCATGGTTGTGAACCCAATTACAATCGGGCCAAAAGCAACTTTGTCGGACGCGCTTCAACTTATGGAAAGCCGCAATATTTCTGGCATTCCTGTTGTGGAAAATGGCGACCGTGGTGGACGTGTCATCGGCAAGCTGATCGGCATTTTGACCCACCGCGACGTACGTTTCGCATCAAACCCTGATCAGCCAATCGCGGAATTGATGACCAAAGAAAATTTGGTCACCGTGAAAGATGGCGTTTCACAAGACGAAGCAAAACGTCTGTTGCACGCCAACCGCATTGAAAAGCTTCTTGTGGTCGATGACGCCTACAATTGTGTTGGCTTGATCACCGTAAAAGACATTGAAAAAGCTCAGCTTCACCCTGATGCGATTAAAGACAGCAAGGGCCGACTTCGCGTTGCCGCTGCATCTACGGTTGGTGACAAAGGCTATGAGCGCAGCCTTCGCTTGATCGATGCGGAAGTTGATCTTCTCGTGATTGACACGGCGCACGGCCACAATGTTGAGGTAGCGAAAGTTGTGTCTCGCCTTAAGAAAGAGAACTCAAAAGTTCGTATCGTTGCAGGCAACGTTGCGACAGCAGAAGCCACAAAAGCGCTCATCGATGCGGGCGCAGATGCCGTTAAGGTTGGTATTGGACCGGGCTCTATTTGTACAACGCGTATTATCGCAGGTGTGGGCGTGCCGCAGCTTGCAGCCGTTATGGGCTGCGCTGAAGAAGCGGCCAAAACCGGCACGCCAATTATTGCTGACGGCGGAATCAAATTCTCAGGCGATTTGGCTAAAGCATTGGCAGGCGGCGCAAATTGCGCAATGGTCGGCTCGCTACTTGCAGGTACCGACGAAAGCCCGGGCGAAGTTTACCTCTACCAAGGTCGTTCATATAAGTCATACCGCGGCATGGGATCTGTCGGCGCCATGGCGCGCGGTTCAGCTGACCGCTACTTCCAGCAAGACGTGAACGACTCCATGAAGTTGGTGCCAGAAGGCATTGAAGGCCAAGTTCCTTACAAAGGCCCTGCGGGAGCTGTATTGCACCAATTGGCGGGCGGCTTGCGCGCATCGATGGGTTACACAGGAGCGGCAAACCTTAGGGACTTTACGGCGAACTCAACATTCGTAAAAATCTCTGGCGCGGCTTTGAGCGAAAGCCATGTGCATGACGTGTCGATCACGCGCGAAAGCCCGAACTATCGCGGCGGACGGTAAGAACGATGATTTTGGCTGAGAAAATATTGCTATTGGCGGCGGTGGGGCAGGTGAGCCTCACCATGGTCGTTCTCTACATCTTGGGGCGCCGAAGATTGCCCTTAATCGCAGCCAAAAAAATCAAAATCGCGGACATTGCGACGGGGCCAGATGCTTGGCCCCTTGAGGCGAAACTTGCGCACAACAATTTCGCCAACCAGTTCCAATTGCCGGTCTTGTTTTATGCGCTTCTAGCACTCGTTGTTGCGAGTGGCATGGCAACAGCGTGGATGGCGGCGCTGGCAGTCGCATTTGTGGTTAGCCGCATATTGCACACCATTATCCACATCACATCAAACCGCGTAAAACGTCGATTTGTCATTTATGTTGTCGGTATGGCCTTGTTGGGCGTAATGTGGCTCGGATTTGCAATCCAAATAATTCTTGCGTGAGGCGTGAATGCGTTTACCCGGACGGCTAAGTGCCGCAATTGAAGTTCTGTCAGACATTGAGAAGCGCAAACGCCCGGTTGCGGATGCGTTAAAAGACTGGGGACTGTCTCATCGCTTTGCTGGGTCTGGCGATCGCGCAGCGATTGGCAATATCGTATATGACGCGCTGCGCAAGAAATTGTCCAATGCACATATTGCGCGTTCGGAAAGCGCACGAAGCCTGGCCTTCACCACACTCGTTCGCGATTGGGGAGAAAACCCCGAGGCACTAAATGCGAGCTTTGAGGATGACAAATTTGCACCGGATGCACTCTCGCAAAAAGAAATAGAACATCTAACCCGCAACAACCCGTTGGTTGATGCGCCAGAACATGTCCAAGCTGACATTCCTGAGTGGACGCAAAACTCATTCGAAAGCAATTTTGCTGAGGAATGGATTGCTGAGGGACAAGCCTTATCCGAGCGCCCGCCGCTCGATATGCGCGTTAACACGCTCAAAAGCGACCGCGAGCGGATGCTTAAGGCCCTCAAGAAAACAGGTGCTAAGCCAACCAAGATCGCAACGAACGGTATGCGGATTGCCGCTGGTAAGCGCGACGCGCGCACACCAAACGTTCAGGCAGAAGAAGCATTCCAAAAAGGGCGCTTTGAAGTGCAGGACGAGGGCAGCCAAATTGTTGCCGAACTTATCTTTGCCCGTCCGGGTGAAAAAGTTCTCGATCTTTGCGCTGGAGCAGGGGGCAAAACCCTCGCAATGGGCGCGATGATGGAAAACAAGGGGCAGCTTTTTGCCTATGACAGCGAGAAGTCGCGTCTCGCGCCGATCTGGGATCGGATCAAACGTGCTGGCCTACACAATGTACAGGTCCGCCAACCTCATCACGATGATCCGTTGAGCGATTTGATTGGTCAAATGGATCGCGTGGTTTTGGATGCACCCTGCACAGGATCTGGCACTTGGCGGCGCCGCCCAGACGCGAAGTGGCGCTTGAGCAAACAAACACTTGATCAGCGCTTGCAAGATCAAGAAGAAGTGCTTTCGCAATCTGTGCCATACGTAAAAGTTGGCGGGTTCCTCGTTTACATCACTTGCTCCGTTTTCCCTGAGGAGAATGAGGGGCAAGTCTATGCTTTCCTTGATGAAAATCCGAACTTTGAGTTGCTGAGCGCTGGCGAGGTTTGGCAGGACCTTTATGGATTCGACAAGCCAATGCCATGGTCAAGTGACTTGAAATCAGTGACATTGACGCCCGAGTCGACAAACACTGACGGTTTCTTTTTCTCTGTAATGCAGCGCTTGGGGTGACGTTGTTAACCGGATCGGCGTTAGATTTTGAACAAAATCAACTTCGCCAACTGGAAGCAGATGTCAGCGCAAACAAAATTCCAAACCCAAAACGTGCCAGTGGCGCAGATCGTTGGCGCGCTCAGCCAAGCGTTGGACATTACTGAAGGCCAACCAAAAGGCCATTCCGCACGTTGCTGCTGGATTGGTCTACAAATCGGTGAGGCGCTTGGCTATGCTCAGCAGGACTTATCCGATCTCTATTATGCGATTTTGCTAAAAGACCTTGGCTGCTCTTCCAACGCCGCACGCGTGTGCGCGCACTATATTACCGATGATTTGGTGTTAAAGCGTGAGTTCAAAAAACTGGATGGCAGCTTGCCTAAGGTCTTGGCATTTGTCCTCACGCACTCGGGCATGGAAGCGTCAATGGCCGAGAAGTTCCGGTCCATCGTCTCCACTTTGCGCAATGGCAAAGAGATCGTGCGCGAAATCATCGACACGAGATGCCAACGCGGTGCCGAAATTGCGCGCCAAATGCACTTCTCAGAGCGTGTTGCTGAAACCATTCTGAGTTTGGATGAACATTGGGATGGCACTGGCAACCCCGAACAAAAATCTGGCAAGCAAATCCCACGCTTCTCGCAAATTGCGCTTCTGACACAGGTGGTCGATGTATTCAACACCGGGGAAGGGCGATTGCAGGCGGTCGAAGAAATCACGGCGCGTCGCGGCAGCTGGTTCGACCCTCAACTCGTCGATGTGTTTTTGAAGCTTGCTGAAGACGATCTGTTCTGGTTCTCCTTGGCGGACGAGGATCTGCCTGAGAAAATCCACACTTTTGAACCGGTTCAAATGCAGCGCGTGGCGGACGAGGATTTTTTAGACGAAATAGCGAAAGGGTTTGCTCAAGTCGTTGACTCCAAAAGCCCATTTACTGCAGGCCATTCCGACCGTGTGATGATTTTCACCGACCTTATTGCTGAACAAATGGGATTTGACCCCGGCCACCGGCGGTGGCTACGTCGCGCGGCATTGCTCCACGATATTGGCAAGCTGGGTATCAGCAATGCAATTTTGGATAAACCGGATCGTCTTTCTGACAAAGAGTTCGAGCAAATCAAACTTCACCCGGTTTTTTCGGCGCAAATCCTTTCAAAAGTCGAGGCGTTCGGCGACATGGTGCATGTCGCTGGGGGGCATCATGAGCGGTTGGATGGTAAGGGCTATCCAAATGGGCTTAAGGGTGATGAGATTGATCTCAATACCCGAATTGTCACCGTAGCAGACATTTTTGACGCATTGACCGCTGATCGGCCATATCGCGCGGCAACGCCTACGGCGAAAGCCATGGCTATTTTGGATGGCATGACCGGAAGCGCGGTGGACCCGCGCTGTGTTGCTGCGTTAAAGCAGGCAATCGAAAAACTCGAACGCCTGCCTCAATCTTCGAATGAAAAGCTTGCGCAAACCGCTTAGCCGTTCGCTTTACGCTTTCTGCGCTTGGGCTTGGCGTCTTTTTGCTGATGACGTGCGTTAGCATTGCCGTCACCGCGCTTTTGACCTTTTGCGTCATTTCGGTTGCGTTTGCGGAAAGGCTTTTTCTCGCCATCACCTGACCGATTGCTACGTTCACGGAATGGGCGCTTGCCCTCGCGTTCGCCTGATCCTTCGGTGTTTCGCTTGCGGAATGGCCTATTGCCTTCGCGCTCACCGCTGCTTTCATTATTGCGTTTGCGGAAAGGTTTTTTACCTTCAGAACGGCGATCACCACCTTGATCACCGTCAGCACGGTTGCGCGGTTTTGAAGGACCTTTGCGATGATTGCCATCGCTACCGCGTGGACGACGACGACCACCGCCACCGCCACCGCCGCGGCGTTTGTATGGTCGTTTCGCACCAGAAGAAGAGGGCACGTCGAGCTCTACCGGCTCACCTTCAAGGTCTTCCGCTGGAATGTCGATTTTAATCAGGCGCTGGATATCACCGAGCAAGCCAAGTTCTTCGGTTGAAACCAGTGAAATTGCAATACCTGACTCACCGGCACGCGCTGTACGACCAATGCGGTGCACATAGGCTTCTGGCACTTCAGGGAGGTCGAAGTTCACAACCAGACCAACGCCAGGCACGTCGATGCCACGCGCAGCGATGTCTGTGGCCACCAAAACGCGCACTTTGCCTTTGCGGAAGTCCTGCAAGGCGCGCTCACGTTGGTTATGCGATTTATTGCCGTGAATGGCGGCCGCACGAATGTCTGAAACGCTGAGGCGCTTCGCAACTTTGTCCGCACCATGCTTTGTGCGCGTAAACACAACCGCTTGCTCATCGGCATGAATATTGAGAACGTCGCAAATCGCTTCAATCTTCTGCGGTTTTTCAACCGTGACGACTTTTTGCTCAACCTTGTCCGCTGTTTTCGTTTTCGGGATGACCGAAATCTCAAACGGGTCGTTCAGATGTTCATGCGTCAGCTTGCGAATTTCCTTCGGCATTGTTGCCGAAAAGAGCATGGTTTGACGTTCGGTCGGCAAGATTTCCATGATCGAACGGATCGCTGGCAAAAAGCCAATGTCGAGCATCTGATCTGCTTCATCAAGGATGATGGTTTCAACTGTTGATAGATCAACCACACCTTGGTCGATCATATCAATCAAGCGGCCCGGTGTGCCCACCAGAATATCTACACCATGCTGCAAGGCATGTTTTTGCTTATGGTAAGAAACCCCACCCACAATGATGGCAGAACGCAATGGCACACGTGTGGTGAAGCGTTTCACCGTGTCGTGGATTTGTGCGGCAAGTTCGCGCGTTGGCGAGATAATCAAGGCGCGGATTTGGCGTTTCTTCGATTTTGGAATGTCTTGCGCAAGGCGTGAGATTGTCGGCAGCGTAAAAGCTGCTGTTTTTCCGGTCCCCGTTTGCGCAAGGCCAACAATATCGCGGCCCTCTAGGGCAACAGGAATTGCTTGTTCTTGAATAGGTGTCGGGTCTGCATAGTTCAACGCTTCCAGACACTTCATGATGGCCTGGTTAAAGCCGAATTGTTCGAATGACAAAGTTGGTATCTTTCATATGTGGACGCCAACTCAAATCACCAACCAATTGGCGAACGACAATAGTCGCAGTGGGCGTGGGGGCAAATCAGCCCATTTCAAAGTCGCGCTTTATGGTCGAATGCGCGTCAAATAGTCAAGCTGCAATTACGGCATAACCGAATTGACGACGAGACATGGTTAGTGCTATCTCATTTATGGGAAAGATTCTCTAAAATGAGATGAATGATGTCTGAGATTACCACAAAACTTGCGAGCCGCCTAAAGCAACTTCGGCAAGAAGCTGATTTGTCGCTCGACCAATTAGCGCAAAAAAGCAGTGTCAGCCGCGCCACACTTTCGCGGTTAGAAAAGGCTGAAGTAAGCCCTACAGCGGAAGTGTTGGGAAAGCTTTGTGCTGTCTATGCGCTGCCCATGTCGCGATTGCTTGCCATGGTGGAAGAGGGAATTGAGCCACTCGTGATAGCGGCGAAACAGCCGGTTTGGCGTGACCCAGAAAACGGATTTGTGCGCACTTCAATTTCTCCACCTGCCCAAAGCCTAAAAGGCGAGGTGATCCGCTGCGAACTGCTTGCAGACCAATCAATCGAATATGATCAGCCCTCTCTAGCAGGGTTAGAACACCATCTCGTGCTTGAGGAGGGCGAGTTGGAGATCCAGATCGAAAGCCAGACTTTTAACCTAAAAAAGGGCGACTGCCTGCGCTATCAGCTGCGGTCTGCCTCAAAGTTCACAACGCCGAAACAAGTCGGCGCAAAGTACACGCTCTTTCTTGTTTAGGTGCCCCATGGAAATCAAACAATTCACACCAGCAGATATTGAAACTCACGCATCATCGCTAGCCGAGATTTTGGTGCAAACAGTCGCAAATGATGGCGCTGTCGGGTTCGTCATGCCGCTAAGTAGGCAAGAAGCAGCGATGTTTTGGCAGAAAAAAATCGCATCAGAAGTGCAAGCGGGAGACCGCGTGATGTTTGGCGCATTTGATGGTGATGAACTTGCGGGTACAGGTCAGTTGATTGTTGGGATGCCGAACAATCAACCGCACCGCGCCGAGATTTCCAAGCTCATGGTCCACCCAAATCATCGCCGCAAAGGTTTTGCGAAAGCGCTCATGATGATCCTTGAGCAAACCGCGCGTCAGTATGGGCGGAAACTGATCACACTCGACACGCGAACCGATGATGGCGGCATGCCGCTTTATTTAGCGTTGGGCTATCAAGTCGCTGGCGAAATCCCGAATTTTGGCAAAAACGCCATTACCGATGGTTTTCATTCCACCACCTATATGTACAAGTCTGTTAGCCAATGATCACAAACTGGCCGATCTTTTTGGCATCTTTGATCGGTGGTGCACTCATTGCGGCGCAGGGGCCGATTTATGCTCGCATGGCCAGCGGATTTGGCCATCAACTGACCGCGACGCTGATCGCGTTTTGGATTGCTACATTGGCCATCACAGCCATTTGTGTGTTCACGCGCGCCCCGATGCCGCGCCTCGTTCAAATACAAAATATGCCATGGTGGGTTTGGCTCGGCGCGCTGATTGGTGTTTATCAGGTGTTGGTTTCAATCTCTGCCGTGCCAAAACTCGGTGTTGGCACCTTCATTGTGATCGTTGTTTTTGGGCAAATGATCGCCGCGCAGCTCTATGATCATTTTGGTTGGTTTGGTCTTGAACAACGGGCCTTAAACTGGCGCGGTATCTTAGGGCTGACGCTGATGTGCGCTGGAATCCTAGTTATTCAAATGCGACCAGAATAGATCGAACCAAAAAAGCGGGGCGATAGCCTCTGTTTCTGGCGATTCACGGTTGCGGAATCTGTTGTTTGGCGCTAAAGCCTCGCCATGACAGAGCCCGTTCATCAAACCATCCTCATCGTCGACTTTGGCTCGCAGGTCACCCAGCTCATCGC
>ENA-ORCV01000667-ORCV01000667.1-marine-metagenome-genome-assembly--contig:-NODE-667-length-17494-cov-2.717862_pt1 | contig 17494 bp, 17 predicted proteins | sample MGYA00237779_ERZ508509 | MGnify/ENA primary metagenome ERZ508509 (study PRJEB26180, sample SAMN06268772) | marine metagenome | isolation source: Bioluminescent Bay, La Paraguera, Puerto Rico | place... | reverse complement strand
CCCGCCGCAATGTTTCGGCCATGGCCGGCCGACGATAGCAGGATGCGCGGCGGCTCGCTGTCATCATCCCAACGGGCCGGTATGGCAATGAATTCGCCATCGTTGTCCCGGCTGATGATGTCGATCAGGGTAACGGGCGGTAAGCGGCCTTTTTTGGTGATGCGTTTGCGGGGTCCGCTCAGCAGGCCATCATCCGTCATTTCCCTGAGCAGGTCCTTCAGCTCGATACGGTCTGCCCCCTTGACGCCGAAAGCGCGTGCGATCTCCCGCTTGCCGACGAATGCGGGAGAGTTCTCGACGAACTCGAGAATCTCTTCCCTGGACGGCAATGACGAACCGCCCGTGCGCCGTGCGCCTGAGCGTTTTGTTTTCCTGGGAGGGGCCACCTGATGCGCTGCGGCGTTTTACGACGCAGCCTCGCTTGCCGAAGCCGTGGAGTTTTTGCTTTTTCTTGCGCTGCGTTTCTTGCTGCCGCCTTTTGCGGCTTTTTCCGCAATAAGCGTAATTGCCTGGTCGAGCGTCACCTCTTCAGGGGTGGCAGACTTTGGCAGCGTGGCGTTGATTTTCCCATGCTTGACGTAAGGGCCGTAGCGGCCATCGAGTATCTGGATGGGGCCGCCAAACTCAGGATGCTCCCCGAGATCCTTCAGAACCGTCGCCTGGCGCGGTCCGCGCTTGGTTTTTTTCTCTGCCAGCACCGTAACGGCGCGGTTGATCCCGACATCGAAAACCTCTTCCGGCGTGTCGAGATTGGCATATACGCCATCATGCTGGACGAAGGGGCCGTAACGCCCGATGCCTGCGTAAATGGGTTTCCCGGTTTCAGGGTGCATCCCGACCTCGCGCGGAAGCGAAAGAAGATCGAGCGCCCGTTGCAGGTCCACGCTTTCCAGGTCGAACGTCTTCGGCACCGAGGCGCGCTTAGGCTTTTCCTTTTCAACTGCTTCGCCGAGTTGGACATAGGGCCCGAAACGGCCCGACCGCAAGGTCACGTCAAGACCCGTTTCGGGATCCTGACCCAGCAGTTTGCCGCCGTTCTGCTCCTGGCCCACGGCTTGCGCGTTAGTGTCGGCAAGCTGGCGCGTGAAGCGGCAGTCAGGATAGTTCGAACAACCGATAAACGCCCCGAACCGTCCGGTCTTGAGGCTGAGGCGCCCATCGTCGCAGGACGGGCACTTGCGCGGATCGGCTTCCGGATCGTCGCCGGGTGGGAAGATATGCGGCCCGAGCATGTCATTGAGCGCATCCAGCACTTCCGAAATGCGCAGGTCCTTGATCTCGTTTACGGCTGCTATGAACTCGCGCCAGAAATCGCGCAGGACGTCTTTCCACTCCAGTTCGCCCGCCGAGATCAGGTCGAGCTTCTCTTCGAGCGCGGCCGTGAAATCGAACTCGACGTAACGTTTGAAGAAGCTCTCAAGGAACGCGATGACCAGTCGTCCCTTGTCCTCCGGGATCAGGCGTTTCTTGTCGAGCCGGACATATTCGCGGTCGCGCAAGACGCTCAGTGTGGAGGTGTAGGTGGAGGGGCGTCCGATGCCCAGTTCTTCCATCTTCTTGATGAGCGTGGCCTCTGTATAGCGCGGTGGCGGCTCTGTGAAGTGCTGTCGCGCTTCAACCTTTTCAAGAGTTGGCTGGTCGCCCTGGTTGAGCGCCGGCAAGCGCCGGTCGCCGTCTTTGTCGCCGGTATCGTCCTGGCCTTCCTCGTAGAGTTTCAGGAAGCCGTCGAACTTGACGACGGAGCCGTTGGCGCGCACGCCATACGTCTTGCCGTCGCTGCCCCGGACTGAAATTTCCGCAACCGTGCGCTCGAGTAGCGCGCTGGCCATTTGGCTGGCAACGGCGCGCTGCCAGATCAGCTTGTAGAGTTTTGCCTGGTCAGGTTCCAGGAGCCTGGAAATGCTGTCCGGATCCTTGGAAAAATCGACCGGGCGTATCGCTTCGTGCGCTTCCTGCGCGTTCTTGGCTTTTGTCTTGTACTGGCGCGGACTGTCCGGAAGATAACGCCCGCCAAAGTTGCCGCCGATCATATCGCGGCAGGCCGCAATGGCTTCCCCGGCCATTTGCACGCCGTCCGTCCGCATATAGGTAATCAGCCCCTGAACACCGTTGCCTGTATCGACCCCTTCATAAAGACGCTGCGCAACCTGCATGGTCTGACGGGAACTGAAGCCGAGCTTGCGGGATGCCTCCTGCTGGAGCGTCGAGGTCGTGAACGGCGGTGCCGGATTGCGGTTCTGTGCCTTGCTTTCAATGGACGACACCGTGTAGGCGCCGCCTTCAAGCCCGGCTTTATAGCCGCTTGCCGTTTGTTCGTTGTGAATGTCGTAACGGTCGAGTTTCTGGCCTTCCACGGAGACCAGGCGAGCGGTAAAGGGTTCGCCGCCGGCGTTGGCAAGAGACGTTTCAAGTGACCAGTACTCCTGGGACTTGAACATCTCGATTTCGGCTTCCCGGTCGCAGACGAGCCGCAAGGCGACGGACTGGACGCGGCCGGCGGAGCGCGCACCGGGCAGCTTGCGCCACAGCACCGGGGAAAGCGTAAAGCCTACAAGGTAGTCGAGCGCACGGCGCGCAAGGTAGGCGTTGACGAGCGGCGCATCGATCTTGCGCGGATGCGCCATGGCCTCGGTGACTGCCTGTTTCGTGATCGCGTTGAACACGACCCGTTCAATATCGACGTCCTTGAGAACCTTCTTGCTGTCGAGAACCTGCAGCACGTGCCAGGATATGGCTTCGCCTTCGCGATCCGGGTCGGTTGCGAGGATAAGCTTCCCGGCACCTTTGACGGCTCTCGCTATCTCGTTCAGCCGCTTGGCCGACTGGGAGTCAACCTCCCATTCCATCTCGAAATCGGAGTCCGGTTTGACCGAACCGTCCTTTGAAGGCAGGTCGCGGACATGCCCATAGGAAGCGAGAACCGTATAATCGGAGCCGAGATACTTGTTGATGGTTTTCGCCTTGGCAGGCGACTCGACGATAACGACGTTCATTAGGCGCGCAATTCCAGAAGTTCGAATGCTCAGGGATTTTGCCGTAGCTAACGCAATTGATGCCGCTACACAACAGCCTCTTTGCAGAGCGCCTGAAAATGGTGACTCGCACGCAAACTGTCAATCTGGGCAATTCGGGAAGATAACACATGGTTGAATAGTATTGAGAAATACAACTTTAACGAGTAGTATGGCGACTCGAAACAACTGCTTGTTTTGCGGCAAAAGCGGTTAGTGGAGGCCAGATGAGCATTTCCCGGAATGCAAAGACAGCTACTCGTAATGAAGAATATGAACGTAATGAAGAGTTACAGGACTCTAGCGGATCGAAATCTATTACCGCGCAAGATGCGGCTTCCTACGTCAACGAAATAGCGCTTGAACTAAGAACCTTGGCCCGCTCCGCTGGGCTGTTCTTTCTCGCTTACCTGCTGGAACTTGTCATAGAGGAAAGCGCTGTCCAGAAACGGGGTCGGCTTTAAGCCCGTCTCTTGTCTGCTGCGGCCGCTCGAGCCGCTCAGACATCGCGTAGTGAAACGAGCTGCCCGCCGTGACGCTCAAGGCGTCCCGCCAGGTCGAGTTCGAGCAGGATGATCTGCACATGCCGGGCCTCAAGGCCCGTGGCCCGTATCAACTCGTCGATATCGACAGGTGAAAAACCCAGCGCTTCGATAACCCGCTCGCGATCCGGCTGCGCGACATCCATCTTTATGGGCTTGTCGTTTGCCGAATCGAATGTCGGCGCATTGTCTGTACGCATCTCAAGCGGCTGGCTGAGCATCGGTTTCAGGGCGTCTATGATATCTTCGGAACATGTTGCGATTGTTGCGCCGTCGGCGATAAGCCCGTTCGTGCCCGCGGCGCGCGGGTCGAGCGGATTGCCCGGCACCGCGAAGACCTCGCGTCCCTGCTCGCCGGCGATACGCGCTGTAATAAGAGAGCCGGAACGCTTGGCGGCCTCGACCACGACGACACCCATCGACAAACCGGAAATCAAACGATTGCGCCTCGGAAAGTCCTGCCCCCGCGGGCGATAACCTGGCGGCATTTCGCTCAGCAGTACGCCTTTTTCGCCGATGGCATCATGAAGGTCGGCATTTTCAGGCGGATAGATGGAGTCGATCCCTCCAGCAAGGACCGCGACAGTACCGCGTTCGATCGCAGCGGTATGCGCCGCCGTATCGATGCCGCGCGCCAGCCCTGAAACGATGACGAAGCCGGCTCGGCCAAGCTCCGACGAAAGCATTCTCGTGAACTTCTGGCCAATGGCGGAACCGTTTCTTGCTCCGACAATTGCTGTCATGGGTTGCTCCAGCAGGGAGAGCACGCCTTTCACGTATATCAGCGGTGGCGGCAGGTCCGTCATGGCCAGCCAGTGCGGGTATTCGGGTTCGCCAAGTGCCGTTAACCGCGCCCCGATACGTGCGGCGGCAGAGAGTTCCTGTTCCGCGGCTTCCCTTGAGCAGACGCGCAATGCCCCTGTCGCGCCTCCCCGACGAGACAGGTCGGGCAAGGCTTCGAGAGCCTCTGCCGAGCCGCCGAAATGGTTGACGAGGTCGCGAAATGTTGCCGGGCCGACATTTTTCGACCGGATCAGGCGTAGCCAGTTGAGTTTCTGTTTGTCGGACAGGCTGCGCCGGACGCTTTTGTGCTGACCGCTTTGCCCAGCCATGTCAGGCGCCGCCGATCTTGGATTCGTTGCCGGAGATCAGCCGCCTGATGTTCGCATGGTGTCTGATAAAGACCAGCAATGTCAGCAGGCAAAACAATTCCATCGCCTGCCACTGATCGAACCACGCCAGAACGCCCGGCGTTGCCAGGGATGCAATCAAGGCGGAAAGCGACGAATATCGGAATATGAATGCCACCAGCAGCCAGGCCGCGCAGAAGACCAGGGCGGCAGGCCAGAACAGCCCGAGAAGAACCCCGATATAGGTGGCAACGCCCTTGCCGCCCTTGAATTTCAACCAGACGGGAAAAAGATGTCCGATGAAGGCCCCGAGCCCTGCGATAATCGCCGTATCGGGCCCCCACATGGCTCCGAGAAGTACCGCGGCAGTGCCTTTCAGCATGTCGGCCGCCAGAGTAACGACTGCAAGGCCCTTGCGGCCCGTGCGCAACACGTTCGTTGCCCCGATATTCCCGGAACCGATTTTACGCACGTCTTGCGTGCCGGCGAGACGCGTTATCAGGAGTCCGAATGGAATCGATCCAAGCAGGTAACCGAGGCCGAGGGCGATCAGGTAATACGGTAACGACAGGCCCCAGTTAATCGGGTCAGGCATGAGGATCTCCGGATTTGGGAATTATACTGAGCAGGCAGAACAGTATAGCGCAAGCATCAAGTGCCGGCGCCAAGTGTAAAGACGGTATTGCCGTTGACGACGGTTCTAAGAACGCGCCCCTGCATCTGGCGTTCGTCGAATGGCGTATTTTTCGACTTGGATTGCAGCCTGTCCGGGTCGACTATCCAGGGCGCCTCGAAATCGGCAAGCGCAAGGTCGGCGCGTGCGCCCACCTCCAGTTTGCCCGACTTCAGACCGAGCAAGCGCGCGGGCGTCGACGTAAACGCGCGCAGTAGCGTGGTCAGCTCGACTTCTTTGTTGTGATAGAGAGTCAGCGCGGCCGAAAACAGGGTTTCCAGACCGATCGCACCATCTTCGGCTTCAGCGAACGGCCGGCGCTTGACGTCAGCGTCCTTGGGGTTGTGACCGGAAACGATCACGTCTATTTCACCGGCCGCAAGACCAGCCACGAGAGCCTGCCTGTCTTCCTCGCGCCTCAGCGGCGGACGCATCTTGAAGAACGTGCGATAGGGGCCGATATCGTTTTCGTTGAGTGTCAGGTGATTGATTGAAACTCCGCATGTGACGTCGATGCCGTCGGCTCTTGCTCGGCGGATGATATCGAGCGAAGCGGCCGTTGAGATTTGCGCCGCGTGATAGCGCGCGCCGGTCGCCCGCACCAGTTCCAGGTCGCGCTGTAGCATGATGGCTTCAGCCGAGTCCGGTATGCCGGGTAGCCCGAGCCGGCTGGAAATCTCGCCTTCGTTCATGACGCCTGAAGCAGCGAGTTCCGGCTCCTCCGTATTATGGACGATCAGCGCGTCGAAATCCGTGGCGTATGCGAGCAGGCGGCGCATGACGCGCGCATTGGTGATACTCGATGTGCCGTTGGTAAAAGCGACGGCACCTGCTTCCTGCAGAAGCCCGATTTCCGTCATTTCCTTGCCTTCGAGACCGCGCGTTGCGGCGGCCATCGGGCGAACGTGGACGACGGCGGTGTCGCGGGCGCGCCGCTGAATGAAATCGACCAAAGCCGCATCGTCGATAACGGGGTTCGTATCGGGCATGCAGACGATAGTCGTAACCCCGCCCACGGCAGCGGCGCGGCTGGCGGTGGCAAGGGGTTCCTGGTGCTCGAAGCCGGGTTCGCCTGTATAGACCAGCATGTCGATCAGGCCGGGCATCAGCGCATGCCCGCCGCAATCGATGGTTTCAAAGTTTTCCGGGCCGCTCTCGGCCAGTTGCGGCCCCATGTCGGCAATGCGGCCCTTGCGGATGGTGAGGCCGCCATGTTCGTCCAGCCCGCTGCCCGGGTCCAGGAGACGGGCGTTTACAAGCGCGATCTTGTCGCCGGGCTTGGAACCGAACTTCTTCTTTTTACGCTTGGCGATCCTGGCCTTTGGCGGCTTGCTCATTGGTTCGGCAAATGCTGGCTGAGCGCGGTCAGAACGGCCATGCGGACCGCTACGCCCATCTCAACCTGTTCGGAGATAACGCTGCGGTTGTCATCGGCAACAGCCGAGTCGATTTCCACGCCGCGGTTCATCGGCCCCGGGTGCATGACAAGGGCGTCGGGTTTAGCGAGTTTGAGCTTCTCATGGTCCAGCCCGAAGAAGTGAAAATACTCACGAACGCTGGGAACGTAGGACCCGGACATGCGCTCGAGCTGAAGGCGAAGCATCATGATTATGTCGGCGCCTTCCAGTCCTTTCTCCATCGAGGTGTAAACTTCCGCGCCGAGTCGTTCGGCGAATGGCGGCAGCAGGGTCGCGGGCGCAACCACGCGCACCCGGGCGCCGAGGGCGTTCAGCAGGATGATGTTCGAGCGCGCCACGCGCGAATGCAGCACATCGCCGCAGATAACGACGGTCAGGCCCCCGATCTTTCCCTTGTTCCGCCGAATGGTCAGCGCATCGAGCAGGGCCTGCGTGGGATGCTCATGGCTGCCGTCGCCCGCGTTGATGACCGAGCAGCTGACCTTCTGCGACAACAGCTCGACAGCGCCCGCGGAATGGTGGCGGACGACGAGAAGATCCGGCCGCATGGCATTGAGGGTCATGGCCGTATCGATAACCGTTTCGCCCTTCTTGATCGAGGAGGAGCCGACAGACATGTTCATCACGTCAGCGCCCAGGCGCTTGCCCGCGAGCTCGAACGAGCTCTGGGTCCGTGTTGAGGCCTCGAAGAAAAGGTTGATCTGGGTGCGGCCGCGCAGCGTGTCTTGCTTCTTGGAGACCTGGCGGTTGAGTTCAGCCGCTTCGTCGGCGAGGTCGAGAAGCCCGGAAATTTCAGTCGCGCTCAGGCCTTCGATTCCTAGAAGATGCCTGTGCGAAAAAATGAAACGGTCTGGGGCCGGGGCGATACTCATTAAAGTGCACTGTATAGGCCGAGTCCCAATAACCGGCAAGCTTATGTGACACTGCTGTTTAAATCGTGGTTAGCATCCAGGAGACAGCCATGAAGGACGCAGCCAAACTCACGCCGCAGGGCCTTAACCAGCCGCCGCTATTCATCGACGTGAACTTATGGGAGAGCGACGCGGTCCTGCGTGATTCAGCCGCTCAAAACGGCGCATCCAGGGCATTTTCGGAGCTGGCCGGGTTCGGAAAAATCGCCGGTGGCTCCCATGCTCAGAACCTTGCCAGGCAGGCGAATGAAAACATTCCGATGCTGGTTGAGGATTCGTCCGGGCACGGTGCGCGCGTGGACTATGATCCCGCCTATCATGAACTCATGGGGATCAGTATGCGCCAAGGCCTGCATTGCTCCACCTGGGATCATCTGGCCGAAGGTGGCGAGCTCCGCGAGGGCTCCCACGTGGCACGGGCAGCCGCGTTCTACATGGCGGCCCAGATGGAAGCCGGCCATTGCTGCCCCGTGACCATGACGCATGCGGCCGTCGGGGCGATGAAGGCAGAGCCAGACATTCTCCGGCAATGGCTCCCCATGATCCTGTCACGGGAGTATGACCCGACATTCGTGCCGGCAGCGGAAAAGCGGTCTGCAACCATCGGCATGGGCATGACGGAAATACAGGGCGGCACCGACGTTCGGGGGAATATCACGCAAGCAAAGCGAATCAAGTCGGGTGAGGGAACCGGTGAATACGAGATAACCGGTCACAAGTTCTTCATGTCCGCGCCGATGTGCGATGCCTTCCTGGTCCTCGCGCAGGCGCCGGGAGGGTTGTCCTGTTTCCTGCTACCAAGGTTCCGACCGGACCGCAGTGTCAATGCGCTACGTTTCGTGCGCCTCAAGGACAAGCTCGGGAACAGGTCCAACGCGTCTTCCGAGGTCGAATTCGATGGCGCTTACGCGACCCTGCTGGGTGAAGAAGGGCGCGGCATCCAGACCATAATCGAAATGGTCACGCTCACCCGTCTCGATTGCGCGGTTTCATCTGCCGGGTTGATGCGTTTTGGCCTTGCTCACGCCATTCATCATTGCCGGCATCGCGTGGTTTTCGGAAAAAAGCTCACCGAGCATGCCCTCATGGAGGCTGTACTGGCCGATATGGCCCTCCATGTGGAAGCAGCCACCCTCTTTGCCTTTCGCGTGGCAAAGGCATTCGATAGTCCCGAGAACGAGACGGACGCGGCCTGGCGCCGCCTGATGACCCCGGTTGCGAAATACTGGACCTGTAAGACCGCCCCGGCATTTTCCTATGAAGCGATGGAATGCCTTGGCGGAAACGGCTACGTCGAAGACGCAAGCGCCCTCGCACGCATTTACCGGGAAGTCCCGGTCAATGCCATCTGGGAAGGGTCGGGCAATGTCATGTGCCTCGATGTCCTGCGCGTGATGAAGAGAGAACCGGAAACGCTGTCCCTCGTGCTGTCCGACCTGTCGGGAAGTGAACCTGAATTCGAGGAACTTATTGGACAGATTAAACGGTTAGTCGGCGACAAGACTGCAACTGAAGATACCGGCCGGTTTCTGACCGGGTTGCTGGCGGAACTGGCAACGTGCGTTCTGATGCGTGCCCATGCGCCGGACGTTGTGGCCGATGCCTATATCTCGACGCGCTTACGAGGACGCCATGCTCGCCAGTTTGGTGAAACCCCGTCGAACAGGGCAGCTGGAGAGATCCTTGAACGGGCGCTCCCGGGCGAATAGTCACCAGATTATCTGGCTGCACCTTTGCCCAGGATGGTTGCAAATGCCCGAGAGCGGTATTCGCGGCGGTACAGCACGCCGATAACCCAAAGCATCATCAGCATGAACAGGCTCGGGTGTATGAACCAGCCAAGACCAGCGATGCCGAAATAATAGGCCCGCAATCCGGAGTTGGAGTGACGTCCGACCAGCCCGGCTAGGGTAGCGGCCCGGCTGGCGTGTTCCTGGCATGATTTCTTGTTGCGTCCGCTGGCTATCGGCGTCGCACCAATGAGAATGCCCGTGTAGTGAGACAGGCGGTACGCCCATGCGAACTTGAAAAAGGCGAAGATGAAGATGCCCATGAGAAACAGCACCTTCAACTGCCACATGAAAACCGTCGTCTGGCGCAGGAACGGGAACTTGTTGGCCAGAATCTGCAATTCCTCGACATGTCCGAACAGGGCGGCAAGCGCACCTGTTACGAACACTGAAGTCGATGCGAAGAATCCGTTGCCTCGCGACAGGTTTGCAAGAAGCTGCACATCAACCATACGGTTCTCGCGCGCGGCCATGTTGGCCATCCATTCCTCGCGCTGCATGTTGATCGCGTGGACGAGGCCGGTACTGGAAAGCGGTCCGCTGTAGGTCAGCCAGTTGTATCCACCCGCAAGAAGGAAAAACCATGCCAGGGCGGTGACGTCGGCTATGGTCAGGCCAGGCATGTTCATGACGACTGTTCCCTGTCCGGGTTGCGGGCAATCGTGTCGAGCCGGTCGAGCGCGCCCTGCAGGATGAACGATGCAGCCATCTTGTCGATAACCTCGGATCGTTTTTTCCGGCTCGTGTCGGCTTCGAGAAGAGTACGTTCCACTGCGACGGTCGAAAGCCGTTCGTCCCAGAATACCATTGCTAGGTCGGTGAGCTTCTCCAGGTTTCGCGCGAAAGCGCGCGTCGACTGAGCCCGCGGACCTTCCGACCCATCCATGTTGAGGGGCAAACCAATCACCATGGCATGGACGGCATTCTCTTCTGCAAGTGACAGAAGTTGCTCCGCATCTGCCGTGAACTTTGTCCGCCGGATCGTTTCCAGTGGCGTTGCAACGGTCCATTGGGTATCGGACACCGCAAGCCCGATTGTTTTTGACCCCAGGTCCAGTCCCATGAGCCTGCCACGCCCGGGAAGGCGCGCATACAATTCATCGAGAGTGACGACCGGTGTGCCGTTCATGGGTTGATTTCCCGTTCTCCAGCATGGTTGTTGGCGTCTGCGCTGGCTTTATACTGCCAGGCCGGACATGACAACTGGACGCCCGATACGGCGCGAGGAGAGGAAGACACATGAAACTCACCTGGCTTGGACACTCTGCATTCCGGATCGAATCCGGCTCCACGGTTCTGCTGATAGACCCGTTCCTGACCGGAAACGGGGTCTTCGAGTCGAGCGGCATGTCGGCTGAAGACGCCAGCGCGGGAGTAACGCATATCGTCCTGACGCACGGCCATGACGACCATGTTGGCGACACCGTGGACATCGCCAAAAGGACAGGCGCCCTCGTGGTCGGCGTTTACGAGCTCGTGCTCTATCTCAATGGCAAGGGCGTGGAAAATATCTCGCCCGCCAATCCGGGCGGCACGATCGAATGCGGAGACGTGGACGTGAGCTTCGTCAAGGCGTTCCATTCCTCGAGCACCATTGTCGACGGAGCGCCGGTTTATCTCGGCAACCCCTGCGGTGTCGTGGTGCGCCCGAAAGATGGTCCAGTGGTTTACCATATGGGTGACACCGAGATTTTCGGAGATATGGCACTGGTCAACGAGATATTCACGCCCAAGGTCGGTCTCGTACCCATTGGCGACCGCTTCACCATGGGCGCGAAAACAGCCGCCATGGCTTGTTCCAGGTATTTCAAGTTCGACACGGTCATCCCCATTCACTATGGCACGTTCCCGATCATCGATCCCGATGCAAACAAGTTCATTGCCGAAGCCAAGGGGCAAAATGTTGTCGTGCCGAAGCCGGGCGAGGCAATCGACCTTTGAAACCGGATGCGGGACTACTGAAGCATCTCCATGCGTATTGTGCGGCCTTGTGAGCCACGCTATGAGATGCGCAGAACTGGACATGTTTCCGTGACGGGATGATCCCATGAAAGTCGATGAATCAACGGTGCGCCACATAGCGCGGCTCGCCCGCATAAAAGTCACGGACGCTGAATCGAAAGCGCTCGAAAGCGAACTGACCGGCATCCTCAACTGGGTCGAGCAACTGGACGAGGTCGACACCGAGGGAGTCGAGCCCATGACCTGCGTCACCGAGATGTCGCTCAAGATGAGAACCGACGAGGTCTCCGACGGCGGTTATGCCGAAACCGTCGTGCATAATGCGCCGGAACGTGCCGATCGTTTTTTCATCGTGCCGAAGGTTGTGGAGTAGCCCTATCGTGACATTGGTCATCGCACAGGAAACGCCGCTATCGCCTGAAGTTGGCGAACTGATCGCGGAACTGAACGCGACCCTGCTTGCACTCACGCCGCCGGAATACTGCTACCACATGACAGCGGATGAAATGGCGCGGCCCGACACCACGGTTTTCGTGGCGCGTGAAGAGGGAAAGGCTGTCTCCTGTGGTGCCCTGAAGCGCCACGACAACGGCGTCGGCGAGGTCAAGCGCATGTATACGCGCCCCGAATACCAGAAACGCGGCATCGGCGGCGCCATTTTACGCGAGATAGAGGCTTTGGCCTTCGCTGAAGGGCTGAAGCGCCTCGTGCTGGAAACGGGCGACAGGCACCCGGCCGCCTGGCGGGTTTACGAGAGAGGCGGATTCTCACGCTGTGGCGCCGTTCTCGATTATCCAGAAACCGACTACTCCGTATTCTATGAGAAATATCTCGAATCTGCCCTGCATGGTGAACCGGCATGAGCGATGCCACGGAACTTTCCATTGCAGACGCGCGTGACGCACTGAAATGCGGCGACCTTGGCGCCGTGGAGCTGGCGCAGGCGAATATCGATGCAATCGAACGGGCAAATCCCGCCCTCAATGCCTTTATCCTGCCAACGCCCGACAAGGCCATGGAGATGGCCAAAGCCTCGCAGGAGCGCATTTCGAAAGGTGAGGGCGGCACGCTCGAAGGCATCCCGCTTGGCATCAAGGACCTGTTCTGCACCAGGGGCGTTCGAACGACGGCCTGTTCCCATATCCTCGATGGTTTCGTGCCCGACTATGAATCCACCGTGACCCAGAACCTGTGGGATGCCGGAGCAGTCATGCTGGGCAAGCTGAACTGCGACGAGTTCGCCATGGGATCGTCGAACGAGACGAGCCATTACGGCAACGTCGTGAACCCCTGGCGGCGCAAGGGACAGAATTCCCAGCTCGTGCCGGGCGGCTCGTCCGGCGGTTCCGCCAGCGCCGTTGCGGCATTCATGTGCCATGGCGCGACCGCGACGGACACCGGCGGCTCCATACGCCAGCCCGCGGCCCTTACCGGTACCGTCGGGATCAAGCCAACCTATGGCCGCTGCTCCCGGTGGGGTGTCGTCGCCTTCGCGTCGTCCCTCGATCAGGCTGGACCCATTACGCGGAATGTCCGCGACGCGGCCATCATGCTGGGCGCCATGGCCGGCTGGGCTGCGAGCTTCGCGGCTATGCAGGCGGTGCGTATATTGGTCAGCGCAACAGGCGGAATGGGCGACCCGCAATGGGGCAGGCTGCATATCCTCGACGGCCTCAAACCCGCCATGCGCACGCTCAAGATCGCCAAGGATCCGGCCTGCCGGGCGTGTGGTTCGGCCTAGTCCGGCAGGGCTTCGCGCCTAAGAAGACAAGATCAGCAGCGCCGCCTCGCGCGCCGCCTCTGCACTCGCTTTCGACAGATCCTTGCTGGCAGAGCTTCGCGCCAGTGTTACGGCACCCGCCACCAGGGCCAACACCGCCCGTGCGCGCGACTGCGCTGTTTCCTTGTCGAATTGCGGGAGCCCTTCGGCGAAGCGGTCCACCACCTTTGTGAAAGCGCTCTCATAGGCAGATCGTGTGGATTCCCTGGCACGCATCACGTCAGGGGTCAGGGATTGCAAAGCGCAGCTTTCGGCCAAGTCGCATGTGCGCAAGTCGTTGAGATAGAAGTCGACAAACTTCCCGGCCCATTGCTCACCGTGATCTTCCTGCATTTGCGCGATCGTGTCTTCGAGCAGCGCAAGTCCGGCAATGGCAGTAGCGGCAAAGGCATCTTCCTTGGATTTGAAGTGGCCATAAAATGCGCCCGAGGTAACCCCGGCTTCGCGCACCAGGCGGTCGATCCCCGCACCGCCAAATCCCAGCTCGCGGAAGGTTCGTTCCGCGGACCGGACAATCTGCTTCCTGGTCTGCTCCTTATGTTCGGCGGAATAGCGCATGACAGCCCTTTAGATATTGATCACTATTTTTATGGTTGACATAGATAGCGATAACTATCTAACGCATAGATATCGATCATTATCTAAAGAATGCAAGCCTGCATTGCGACAACCAAGGAGATTACCCATGCCAATCGCACTTACTCTTACCCAAGGCGTGATCGCCGAAGACAAGATTGATGCCGTCGTCGAGCGGATCGTCGAGGCATTCCTTGCCCGTCACGGTCTGGCGGGGAACGCCTTGATGACCCCAAATGTCACGGCACATGTCCACGTCTTGCCGGAAGGTCGCACCTACTCGGGTGGAAAGCCTGCAACAGGCGCATGGCTGGAGACCAAGACTCCCAGTTTCGCAATGGCTGACCGCAGCGTGCTATCCGGCTTCCTCTCCGATGCGACGAAGATCCTGTGCGAAGAATCGGACGGTGCCTTGTCGCCCGATCATGTCTGGTCGGAAAGCCTGCACGCCGTCGACGGGTCGTGGAATCTCGACGGCACAGCACATGCCAATGACGAATTGCTCGCCAAGATATCGGCAGCCTAACTCATGACCAAAGCAATCGTTCCCACCCGGATCCTCTATACGATGATCCGGGTGACCGACCTTGAACGGTCCATCCGCTTCTATGTCGATCATCTGGGCATGCAGGAGATGCGGCGCGAGGATTACCCCTCGGGCCGCTTCACCCTCGCCTTTCTCGGCTATGGTGACGAAGACCAGCATGCGGTTGTCGAACTGACCTGGAACTGGGACCCGCAAGATTATGACCTCGGCAATGCATGGGGCCATATCGCACTCGGCGTGGAGGATGTCGCGGCAAGTATCGAAAAGCTGCGAGATGGCGGCGTCACAATCCTGCGCGACGCCGGACCGATGATGCATCGCTCTCCCCAGCGAAGCGAAGTCGAAAATATCGCCTTCTTTGCCGATCCCGATGGCTACCGGATCGAGTTGGTGGAAATCTGAACCGGGAGACGGTCGGCCTAGCTGCAGTCCAGCACAGTCCGACCGTCCTCTTCACGCACGCCGGTAATGCGCATGGTCTTTTCGGGCTGGCGGAGGAAAATCTCTCGCGCCAGCGGGTTTATGACGTGGGTTTCGATGCGGTTGGCGATGCCGCGCCCGCCTTCGAACCAGTCGGCCATGCACATCCAGCGCAGTTCTTCCTGCGCCTTGGGATCGATTGTGATCTCCACGCCATGTTCGGCCCGCACGGCATCGAGCACGCGACCCAATATGGCGACGAAGATTTCGGAGCCCACCTCCGGATCGATGAATTCGAAGGAAATGATGTTCTGGCCCAGCCGGTTGAACAGCTCCGGGCGCTTGAGGTCGAGCCGGAAATGGTCGCGCACCGCTTCGATGAGCTTGCGCTCCAGTTCCTTGTAATCGTCCGATGGCAATATGTTCATGCCTGCATCGCGCGTGCGGTCACCGCTGATCATGCCGATATTGGAGGTAAAGACGATCAGCGCCTCGGAGAAATAGGCGGTCGATCCGCGGGAATCGGTGATCCGTCCCTCGTCGAGGATCTGCAGGAACATGTCGAGGATGCGCGGATGAGCCTTCTCGACCTCATCGAACAGGACAACGCTGAACGGCCGCTTGTGCATGGCGTTGACCAGCTCGCCGCCGCTTTCATAGCCCGGATAGCCGGGAGGCGCGCCGATCAGGCGATTGATCGAATTCTCCTCCATGAATTCGGACATGTCGAAGCGGTGGCAGGCAGTATCGTCGCCAAACAGCAGCTCGGTAATCGCCTTGGCCAGCTCGGTCTTGCCCACGCCGGTTGGCCCGACAAGGAACAGAACGCCGCGCGGGCGGGCATGGCGCGAACTGGTCTGCGCGCCGGACAGTCCGACGATCGACCGGGTAAGGATGTCGAGCGCCTTCTGGATAGCGTGTTTCTGGCCCTTGATCCTGCGCGTGAGGATTTCCTCCGCCCGCAAGATGCGCGCGCGCATGACCGGTGCCTTCCACGGATTGCGCCGCGTGCCCAGTCGGTCCATGCGGATGGCTTCCGAAATCTCGGCGCAGCCCAAGCCCTCGTCTTCGCTCAGCCAGGCGACATTGCGCATGCCCAGCAAGGTCATCCCGTCAGCCTGCAGCGCGAAGCCTTCGAGGAAGTCCTTGATTGCTCCCTCGTCCAAACCCTCGCTGCCCGCGAAATGGTGGATCAGGGTCTTGGCAAAGGCATAACGGTCCTCAAGATTGGGAAGCTCGACGATCACCTCGCGCAGCGTATCGTTCCCCGCCACGAACCAGTTGGGCAGGTCCCCGGGACGATCGACAAGCCAGATGGTCGCACTTTCGGGCGTCTCGTCGTGCTCCTCCATTGCTGCCGCGCGCGCCAGTCGATGCGCCTCGATCAGCGTATCGGTGAGGCCGGATGCGGAATTCGGGAAGAGGTGGGTTGCGTAATCGACCAGCAGGACGACCGGCAGGTCTTCAATCGAAGTGAGGCTGCGATGCAGGTCGGCGAATTCATCTGCCGTCTCGACCGGTTCGCCCAGTTTGATGCCCGTGCCCTTCAGCCTGGATAGCACCGCCTCATCGCATTCGCCATGCAGAGCGAGGCCGGAATCGGGATTGTAACTGAACAGGGCGGCAAATCCCTTCTGCGCGGCGATCCGCCACACCACCTGTTCGAAGGTGAGGAAGCGCAGGCCCTCTCCCACCACGAAGGGATAGAGATCACGCACGTTCCCCGAAATCGCGAAATGGATCCGCCGCGCAAGGCCCGAATGCAGCTCGTCGAACCATACCGGCGTTATGAGATTGGCATCCAATGCCGGGCCTCTCGTCATCTACTCACGCACCCCTTTCACCGGTCTTATAGAACACCATCGACTGGTGGCGATCCTTGATCCGCGTCAGATCGCCCCAGCGTCCAAAACCTCCTCAACCCACGCCGGCACCAGTTCGCTCGCCTTGCCCAGCCGCGTTTCGTCGAAGAAGCGGCTGCCGAGGCTCGCCTCCAGATTGAGCTCCAGCGTCGCGGCCCCGTTCTCACAGGCCGATTGCACGAAGCCTGCGGCGGGATAGACCGCGCCGCTAGTGCCGATGGAAACGAACAAATCCGCCTGTGAGATCGCACGGAAAATCTCCTCCATGCGGTAGGGCATCTCGCCGAACCATACGATGTCGGGGCGCATGGCTACCTTACCGCAGGCTGGACAGGGCGGGCCGTCGCGCAGAGTGCCGTGCCAAACATGGCGCGCATCGCAGGCGGTACACCATGCGCTCAGCGCCTCGCCATGCATATGGAGCACGCGCTCTGCCCCACCCCGCTCGTGCAGATCGTCGATATTCTGTGTGACGATGAGCAATTCGCCGGAAAACTCCGCATCGAGCCTTCCCAAAGCCTGATGTGCAGCGTTGGGCTGCACCGCCTGCACACCGGCGCGCCGCTCATCATAAAAGCGCTGCACCAGCTCGGGATCGCGGCGGAAACCCTCGGGCGTTGCCACTTCCTCCACCGGATGTTGCTCCCACAAACCATCCTCTGCACGGAAGGTGCGCAGACCGCTTTCGGCGCTTATCCCCGCGCCGGTGAGCACCACGATGTTGCGGATTTCGGTCACTTGGCCCCTCTTGCCGTCATGCTGAACTTGTTTCAGCATCCATCCTGCCGCACAGAGCGGTTTTACGAAACCGGGAAATGGACCCTGAAACAAGTTCAGGGTGACGATTTGGGGGTCATCCAGTGGCAAGAATA
>ENA-ORCV01000666-ORCV01000666.1-marine-metagenome-genome-assembly--contig:-NODE-666-length-17549-cov-4.493590_pt1 | contig 17549 bp, 15 predicted proteins | sample MGYA00237779_ERZ508509 | MGnify/ENA primary metagenome ERZ508509 (study PRJEB26180, sample SAMN06268772) | marine metagenome | isolation source: Bioluminescent Bay, La Paraguera, Puerto Rico | place... | reverse complement strand
GCCTGCGCCCGGGCCAGGGCCTTGCGGCGCTGGAATTCCATTACCCGCTGGCGGTAGTGCTCTGCGGTCTGCCCGGTGAAAACGCTGCGGTTTTCATCCTTGAGTTCGCCCCCCAGCTGCTCGGCGATATTGCGCGCAGTAGTGAGCAGGGTATCCAGTGCCTTCAGCGCTTCAACTTCTGCCGGCAGTGCCAGGAACAGGCTGACCCCCGGCGTGGTGAAATCTTCCATTTCCGACATATCGAAGGTGCCTGGCACCACGATATTCGCCAGGCTGAACAGCGCCGGCCCGTCACCGGCATCGCCGGTGTGGTAGTGGAAGATATTCATATCGCCAAAGCGCAGGCCGCTAGACAGCAGAACCCGCAACAGGTCATTGCCCTCGAAGTAGTCTCCGGGCGGCGCCATGATGTTCAGAATCAGGACTTCCTCGACATCCCGTTCCTTGCGCGCCGCCGACTTGCGACTGGACGCCGAGTGCTCCTTGCGGGGCTCGGGCTCGGGCTTGCGCTCTTCGCTCTCTTTGCGGGCAAAAGGCGAGGCCTTTTTCAGCTCCGGAAAACGGATATCCGCCGCACTCCAACCGGATTTTTTGCGGGGCTCCGGCTCCTCATCGACAGCCGCGGCCGGCTCCGGCTCCACCGCCTGCAGGGACTCCAGGCTTACGGTTTCATCCAGGGATGGCTCGCGACGTTGCGCGACCAGCTCGCCGGCATCCGCCGCCGCGCTCTCGTCTCCCGGGTTCTCCACCGGGAAAATCGCCTCGTCGCCAACCTCGCTGTGCACCTCACCGGCCAGACCCGCCAGTGCGTCCACAGCGCTCTCTGCCGCCGGCTCATCTTCCACCGAATCCATCAGGGTCGGCACCTGCTCTTCCAGGTTCAGCGAGGCCTGCATGGGCGCACCCGCCGCAGTCTCTTCGGGTCGCGCCGCCCGGGTCGATACATCCTCGGCGCTGCGGTCCGGCTTGCTGCCGGCCAGCGGTTTGCGGGAGGAGTGGAAATTCTGCTGCACCTGGCGGTTTACCTGGGACGCATCCTCGGGTTTACGGCGCTGCACAACGCGCACCGAACCGGGCAGCTCGGCGGCGATCTGACGGCGCTTCTCCGCCTCTTCCGGGTCGATATATTCCAGCTCAGGCTCCACCTGTGGTGCAGGTCGCAGCTCTGGCTCCGGCTTGCTTTCCACGGTTCTGGGGCTGGACAGGATCTCGCCGTTCGCGTCGCCATCGTCGCGATAGTCGCGCTCGTCCATGTCCTGGCGCATAGAGCGGGAAAGATTGCGGGATACCTTCATGGTATCCCGGTGCTTCAGGTAGGCGCGGCGCGCACCATCCAGCACCACCAAAAGCAGCAGCAGAGCCAGTATGTTGATCAGCCAGTTATCCATCGCGCTTCCCTCTCCCTACTTCGCCATCCGTTGTCTTGCTTGCCACTGCGCCATTCATTGTTGTTGACCGGAGTCGTTGTTGACCGGGATCTTCCGATTTTCACAACCGTTCCCACAACCGGGTTTTACCATTACCCAGAGCATCACGCCGAAGCCAGCTCTGCGGCCTCCTCTACGTCTACGGATACCAGGCGGGATACACCCGGTTCGTGCATGGTTACCCCCAGCAACTGATCGGCCATCTCCATGGCAATCTTGTTATGGGTAATGTAGATGAACTGAACGTGTTGCGACATCTCTTTAACCATGCGCGCGTAACGGCCCACGTTGGCGTCATCCAGCGGCGCATCCACCTCATCCAGCATACAGAACGGCGCCGGATTCAGGCGGAAAATTGAGAATACCAGCGCAATCGCGGTCAGCGCCTTTTCACCACCGGAAAGCAGGTGGATGGTACTGTTGCGCTTGCCCGGTGGCCGCGCCATGATCGCGATACCGGTATCCAGCAGGTCCTCGCCGGTAAGCTCCAGATAGGCGTGACCGCCACCAAACACCTTTGGGAATAGCTCCTGCAACCCGCCGTTGACCTGATCGAAGGTCTCCTTGAAGCGGGTGCGGGTCTCCTTGTCGATCCTGCGGATCGCATTCTCCAGGGTTTCCAGCGCGTCGGTAAGGTCGCCGTACTGGCGATCCAGGTAGTGCTTGCGCTCGGACTCCTGCTTGTATTCATCGATAGCCGCCAGGTTGATCGGCCCCAGGCGGGAGATGCGCGCCGCCACCAGCTCGATATCCTGCTGTACCGCTTCGATGGTGAGCTCTTCCGGGAGCTCCTCCAGCAGGACTTCCACGTCGTGGTCCGCTTCCCGCAACTGTTCGACCAGCCCGTTGCGCTGGGTCTCCAGGGTCTGTGCGGTGAGGCGCTGCTGCTCCAGCTGGGCGCGCACGCCCTGCAGCGCGGACTCGGCCTTCTGCCGCTCCTGCTCCTGATTGCGCAGGATGCTGTCCACTTCCTCAAGCTTCTTGCGCGCCTGCGACAGCTCCGCTTCCACTTCGATGCGCTGGGCGAGCTTCTCTTCGAGCTCGCCCTGGTAATCCTGCGACGGATCCTGGGCGTCTTCCATCTGCTGTTGCAGCTGTTCACGGCGGCTCTGCAGGCGTTCGACCTGCTCGCGCAATACCTGCAGGGTGCGCTCGAGGGAGACTTTCTGGGTCCGCACGGACTGTTCGCGCATGGCCAGTTCGTGGGCGCGATCCTTGTCTTCGCGGGCGCGCTGGCGCGCTGCATCCAGGGCTTCACGCAGCTCTTCGCGGCGGGCCAGCAGGGATTCGCGGCGGTCGGTATCGTCGCTCATCGCTTCCAGCGCTTCCTGCAGCTCGATGCGCGCTTCGGAAATGGATTCGGCTTCCGCTTCCTTCTGTTCGCGCACCTCGGCAATTTCCTGCTCGATGCGATTGCGGCGCTCATCCATCTGTTCCTGGCGCGCGCGCTGGGCCGACAGCTGGCTGCGCAGGTCGCCGGTGCGGCGGTTCAGCTGCTCGGCGTCGTTGCGCGCCTGCTCGATCTCCCGCTCCAGCTCGCCGGCGCGGTTGCGTTGCTGCTCGCGCTGCTCCGACAGCTCCTCGATGCGGGCTTCGCACTCGGCCAGGGACTGCTCGAGGCTTTCCAGCTCCTGCTTGCGCGCCAGTACCCCCGCTTCCGCATCGGCACCGCGGCTGACCCGCAACCAGTTGGGACCGAGCCACAGGCCGTCGCGGGTGACAATGGACTCGCCACCCTTGAGCTGGGCGCGCTGGGACAGGGCACTGGTGAGATCTTCGGCGGTGTAGATGCCGTCAATCAGGCCAGTCAGTGAAGCCGGACCCTGAACCACATCCGCCAGTTTCGGCAGGCTTCCGGTGCTGCCCGAGGCCACACTCTGGCCATCGACAAATACCGCCTGTCCGCCTTCGAGGCTTGCCAGGGCGTCCTGCAGGGATTCGATCTGGTCGATGCACACCGCCTGCAGCCGCGTACCCAGTACGGTTTCCACCGCGGTTTCCCAGCCGGAATCGGCACTGATCTGTTCCGCCAGGCGCGGGCGATCCTGCAGGTTTTGCTGTTCCAGCCAGCCAGCTACGGCTTTGCCCTGGCCCATGGCCGCCTGCTGCAGCGCTTCCAGGGAGGCCTGGCGTCCGCGGCTGGTCTGCAGCAGCAGGCGCTCTTTGTCCAGGTCCGACGCCAGGTCACTTTCCTGGCGGCGCAATTCCGCCAGTTGCCCGACTTTCTCGGCAATCGATTCACGGCGCTCGGCCAGCTGCATTTCCAGCTCGGCCAGCTCTTCATTCTGCTGCTCCAGCTCGCTGTCATCACCGCTGCCGGCGAGGCCTTCGCGCTCGCTCTGCAGCTTGCCAATACGCTCCTGCAACCGCTGGCTCGAGGTTTCCAGGTGCTGGATACGGGACTGCTGGACTTCCGCCTTCTGGCGGGAGCCGGAAGCGCCCTGGTTGAACTGGTCCCACTCGTTCTGCCAGTCGCGCATCTGGTCTTCGGCGGTGAGCAGCGCCTGCGCGGATTCTTCTTCCGCGGCCTGCACCATCTCCAGGTCCGGCACGATCACTTCCAGCTCGGTTTCGAACTCGGACATTTTTTCCTGGTCTGCGGACAGCAGGCCCTGGGATTCACTGTATTCCTGTTCGGTGCGGGAAAGGTCCGCCTGCAACTGGGTGTTGCGCTCGCGGGCGTGGGCAATGCTCTGCTCGAGGCGGGCGATATCGCCGCCCACGGCGTAGAAGCGGCCCTGCACCTCGTTGAAGGCGTCGGTCAGTTCGTGGTGCGCAATGCGCTGCTCTTCGATACCGGTATCGCAGCTGACCTGGCGGGTCACCAGCTCCTCGACGGTCAGTTCCAGCTCGCCGATCTGCTGCTGCTTGGCCTTGGCCTGGTCGTCCAGGTTGCGGTACTTGAGCGCCTGCAGGTGCGCCTTGTGTGTGCGCTCCTCTTCCTTGAAGCGACTGTACTTTTCCGCCGCCGCAGACTGGCGCTCCAGGCGCGACAGCTGGCGGTCCAGCTCGTCGCGGATATCGGTGAGGCGCTCGAGGTTTTCCTTGGTGCGGCGCATGCGGTTTTCGGTATCGCGGCGGCGCTCCTTGTACTTGGAGATACCCGCGGCTTCCTCAATAAACACCCGCAGCTCTTCGGGCTTGGCCTCGATCAGCTTGGAGATCATGCCCTGTTCGATAATCGCGTAGCTGCGCGGGCCGAGACCGGTACCCAGGAACAGGTCGGTCACATCGCGGCGGCGGCACTTCTCACCGTTCAGGTAGTAGTTGTTCTGGCCATCGCGGGTTACCCGACGCTTGACCGATATCTCGCTAAACGCAGCGTATTCGCCGGCCAGCTTGCCCTCGGAATTGTCGAACACCAGCTCGATGGACGCCTGCCCCACCGGCTTGCGGCCGCTGGAACCGTTGAAGATAACGTCGGTCATGGAGTCGCCGCGCAGATTTTTCGCGGAAGACTCACCCATTACCCAGCGCACGGCGTCGATGGTATTGGACTTGCCACAGCCGTTGGGGCCGACCACGGCGCTGAGGTTGGAGGGGAAGTAAACGGTGGTCGGGTCGACAAAGGATTTAAACCCGGCCAGCTTGATGCACTTCAAACGCATGGTCTTGAAACTCGGTAATACCCGGCGCCCGTACGACCGCTATTCCACGCCGCCGAACGCTCTTCGTTGTAATCTCTGGAGGGAATCTGGCTGCTGTCGCGGCCAAATCGCCGTTTTGTCTTTGCAAACCGCCGATTGTACATGGCTGCGTGCGCGGTTTCAGCGCTATTTTTGACCGCCGAACCCCGCCTTGCGCGGGGCCGGCCCACTGCCACTTTCAGACAGGGACCCCCAGCGGCAATGCCGGCGGCCCGGAAGGTCAGATTTTCTCGTCGATAGCGATCGAGACCGGCTGGTCCCAGTCGCTGCGGGACAGGGCCTTGACCCCACCCTGCCAGTCTCCCGGCGCCGGGCGGGCATTGCCACTCACAGCAAGGCGTGCCACCAGCTGCACGCTGTCCACCGTTTTCAGGCTGCGTCCGGGCATCATCGCGCGAGACTCGTCCAGCACAACCTCGGTCGGCAGATCTGCCGCTTTCAAGCGCACAATCGCCAGCGGCATGGGGCTTTCAGCGGTGCGCGCGTAGACGAATACCGGGGTATCCGGGTTTGCCGAGACCGACTCGGCAAGGGAGACCTTGATGCGGATACTGTTCTCCCCCGCCGCTGCCGCCGGCGATTGCTGCGCGGCAGCCAGCGAGGTTTCCGCTTCTTCACTGCCATCGCCGGCCTCCGCGAGCGCCTTTTCCGCCCGCGCCACACCGGCCGCAAGCGCCTGGTAGGCGTTGCTACCGGGCGCCATCTGGGACAGCGCCCCCTGCCAGTAATCCCGCGCCTGACGGAACTGCCCGCTCTCGAAGGCGGCGATCCCCGCCAGGCCGAGGGCGGTCGGGTTGCTGGGCTGGGTTTCCAATACCGCGGTCACCTCACGGGTCACTTCCGGTGTAATCCGCGAACCACCGGCGAAGAACAGCGCCTGCGCCAGCTCCGCGCGGATATTGACCGCATTCGGCTCGCGCTCGACGATGTAACGGTACTGCGCCACCGCACCCTCGATGTCATTGCCAACCAGCAGGCGCTGGGCCAGCACATAGCGACTGGACAGATCCTCCGGATGGGTGTGCGTGCGCTCGCGCAGGCGCCGGGTGATACTGGCCTCTGCCGCCGTATCCGCGGTACCGGACTGGCTGGCAACCATATCCCGATACAGCGCCAACTCCCGATGGGCACCCCAGTAGAAATAAAGTCCCACCGCGCACGCAGGCACCAGCAATGCCATTGCCACTATCAGGCCCCGCCCCCCCTCGCGGATGCCGGCCAGGCGAAACGCCGAGCCCTCTTCCTGCAGGAATTTTCGAGCCAGTTCGGTGTGCATCGACTGGTACTCGCTGTCGCCGATGGCACCGTTGGCCCGCGCCGCGTCCAGCTCTGCCTTGTGCTCCAGATACAGCGCCCTGCGCGTGCGGTCCGCATCAGCACCGTCCAGGTGGTCATCGCCAGCCCCCCTGCGCCGCCGCAACAGCGGCCAGGCGATAAAGGCGGCCAGCGGCAATATCAACAGCGCGAGCATTCCCCAGAGTTCAGTCATTGTGTTTGCTCCCGCGATCACCTTCACCTCTCAGCAACTGCGCCAGGCGCCGCTGTTCTTCCGCGCTCAGTTCATCCGCCTGCGATTCCTGCCCGGCACCGCGACCGCTGCGCGAGCGCGCAACAATCACTACCAGCGCCAGCAGACCCAGGGCAGCAAAAACCCCCGGCGCCAACCACAGGGCCAGCGTATTGCGCTGCACCGGCGGCCGGTACAGCACGAAGTCACCGTAGCGCGCCACCATGTAATCGTTGATCTCCGCGTCACTGAAACCATCTTCCAGCAGCCGCCGGATTTCACGCCGCAAATCGTTCGCCACCATGGAGTCAGAACCCGCGAGGTTCTGGTTCTGGCACTTGGGGCAACGCATTTCCTCGATCAAAACCTGGTAGCGAGCCTGCAATTCCGGCGTAGACAGGGGCTCCACTTCCACGGATGCACGGGTGACCACTGCTAACAGCAAAGTCAAAAGTGCGAGCAGGGGGATGGCTAAGCGACGTGTGGACACTGGCTTTCTCCGGGAAAATATCGGCCGATTATACCAGCGCCACCGCGCCGCTACACGCCCCGCATAAGCGCGTCTGCACGCACCCGGAGGATCCCCCACTTCACCGTTAACTCTTTGAATCTCAAAAAAATTTTCAGAAAGCGTTGACGCCCCAAAAAAAATCATTACTATACGCAGCTCCTGACGCGGGGTGGTTAGCTCAGTTGGGAGAGCGGCGGCCTTACAAGCCGTAGGTCACAGGTTCGACCCCTGTACCACCCACCACTTCTCCTCACCTGCACAGCAGGCTTTTCTGGAGAAGAAAGGAATGCGGACCGGTAGTTCAGTTGGTTAGAATGCCGGCCTGTCACGCCGGAGGTCGCGGGTTCGAGTCCCGTCCGGTCCGCCATATACAGAAGAGGCTCACACGAAAGTGTGGGCCTTTTTTGTTTGTGGTCGATCGGCGTGGGAGACAAAATTGTTGGGGACAAATTTGGACGCCAGAGCGTAGCGGCGGCGCCCGCGGGGTGAGAGTCAGGAAGACCCGAATCCACCCCGGTTCAAAAAAAGCGCCAAGCGCTTTCGGTCGAGCAAGCGATCAGCCTTCCCCAGCCCCAAACACCTGCCCGATCAACACACTACCTCTGGCCACGGGGTCCCGGCGGATCAGGGTCTCTTCCTCACCAATACGCCTGAACAGGGTCTTCATGCTCTGCTCAATCACATAGCGCTCGAGGTCCATATCCGGCTTGTTGGCGAGAGGCAATTTCTCGTAAGTGGCCTGCAGACTCTTGTACTGGTCGTAAAAACCCGTCTTGCGCAGATTGGCTTCCACAATCGGCTGGTAGCGCACACGCAGGGTGCTCTCGGTTTGGCGCTGGAAATATTCCGTCGCCGCGGTGTCGCTGCCGCGGATAATACCCAGCGCATCATTGACGGTCATTCCGGTGATCGCCTGCTTGAATACCGGCGCAGCCTCGGCCGCCGCCTGCTCCGCGCCGCGATTCATCGCATTCTCCAGCTGATCCACATAGTTGCCGAAACCGAACTGCCGCAGACCATCTTCCACCGGGCGAACCGATGCAGGCAGCCCGAGATTGAACGCACCCACCTGCGACAGGCTGTTGCTGGCCCGGTCCGTACTGGTGCGCAGGGTATCCTTGATGCCCCGCGCGAGCTTCGAGTCCGTGTCATAACCCGCGTTTTTTGCGACCTGATTCCCCAGATCAATCCACGGAGAGGCGGCGCCCATATTCTCGCAGCCGGCCAACGCGAGCCCGGTGGCGATTACCGCTGCGCATATCCAATATTTTCTCATGGTCATCCCCCTTGAAATTCGATGTCGGCGAAATTCGATGCGGGCATAGTACCGCAGTCGCCATCGCGCGATAGTGACCGGATTCCTGCTTCCGCTATATCCGGACAAACGCAATACCCGGCGTCACCAGCACGGCAGAGGCCATCAAGACGGCTCGGCGCTTTCGTAACTGATCCCTTCCGCCTGAAACTGCCCGCGAAGCTCGGCCCACTGATCCACCGGCAACCGGATCGGCATGCTCACCTTGTCGCTGTAGGTCGCCTCTGCGCACTCACCGTTTTTTTGCGCTACCAGAAAGCGCACCCGCGACTCCTCGGCAAAGTTGCAGGTTACCTGCACAGCCAACAGGGGCACGAAGGTTTTCAGTTCAGCCAACTGCAGCGCGGCGCCCACCGCGCCGCGGTAGGCTCGCATCAGCCCACCGACACCCAGCTTGGTGCCGCCAAAATAGCGGGTGACGATGGCGCCCACGTTGCCGATTTCCTGCTTCAGCAACAATTCCAGCATCGGGCGGCCGGCGCTACCACCGGGCTCCCCATCATCATCGGACTGCATCACCTCGGGATTGGAGGGATTGCCGATCACCAGCGCGGTGCAATGGTGTGTGGCATCCGGGTACCGGGCCCGCACCGCTTCCAATTGATACAAAAAAGCCGCTTTATCGGAAACCGGCCCCAGCCAGCAGATAAAGCGGCTTTTTTTCTCTTCCGTCTCAGTGACAACGGGAGAGCAGGGAATCTGATAACTCACCTGAAAATTCGTCCCACGACTGTTTCTGTAAGCGCTCGTACAGGGGCTGCAGCTTGGTCTGCCAGATGCGGTCATCCACCACACCTACATGTTTGCAGCGAATGGTGCCACCCGCATCTACCAGGAAAGTTTCCGGCGCACCGAACACCCCGAGATCCAGCGCCAGACGCCCCTCCACATCAGATACCGAGAACAGGTAGGGGTTGTGGAATTTTTCCAGCCACTTCTGCGCCGCTTCGTTATCGTCTTTCAGGTTGATCCCGACAATGGGAACGCCCTCTTCCGCCAGCTTGTTCAGGTAGGGATGCTCTACCCGGCAGGATACACACCAGGTGGCCCAGACGTTCAGCAGCAGCGGCTGACTGGGCAAATCCGATTTTTTCAGTTCGCGATTGGTTTCCACATCCAGCAGCGCAAATTCGGGCACCGGCTTGTTCAACAGCGCCGAAGGCATATCCTGCGGGTTCAGCGACAGTCCGCGCCAGAACAGCAGCGCCAGTGCCACAAAAATAATCAGGGGTAAAAAAAGCTTCAGTCTCGCCACAGCAAATTCCAGATTTCCGTTCTTTCAGACCTCAGGCCCGGGCCAGGGAGGCGTCATCGGCAGCCATTGCCCGACCGCTGTTTGCGCGCGCAGCCTTGACCTTGCGATAACGTTTGTCCGCCACTGCAATACCGCCACCGAGCGCCATCAATGCCGCGCCCAGCCAGATCCATACAACAAAGGCTTTGTACTGCAGGCGCACCGCCCAGTCACCGGCCGGGTTGCTCTTGTCCATCGGTTCGCCCAGCGCCACATAGAGATCGCGGAACAGGCTCGAATCAATGGCGGCCTCGGTCATGGTGTTGCCACCGGACAGGTAATTGCGCTTCTGCGGGTGCAGCTCGGCAATCACCCGGCCATTGTCGCGCACCATCAACACGCCCTCTGAAGCCCGGTAGTTGGGCCCGGACACCTGGCGCACGCCTTCGAAAGTAAATTCGTAACCGGACATCTCGGCACTCTGGCCCGGCGACATGCGCAGATCCTTCTCAACGCTGTATACCGTGGTCAGTGCAACCCCGAGCACGGAAACCGCGAGACCGATATGCCCCAGGTGCATGCCGTAATAGCTGGCACGCTGGCGCTTGAGGCCCGCCCACAGGTTGTCGGCATTGCGCGTCTTGGCCAGCACGTCGGCGACACTGGCGGTAATCACCCAGAGTCCGGCAAAAATTCCCAATAGGGCGCCCCAGTGGAATTCACCAGCCAGCAGTGTTAGCAGCGGCGCGGCAACGGCAGCCACCAGTGCCGGCAACCCCCATGCGCGCAGCAGCTTCCCAACCCGGGAATCTTTCCAGTTGGCGTGGATCCCCAACCCCAGCAGCACACACAGCACCAGCATCAGCGGCACAAAAAACATATTGAAGAAAGGTGGGCCGACACTGATCTTGCCCAGGTTGAGCGCATCCGCCAGCAGCGGGTACAGGGTACCGGTCAGCACCACCGCCATGATCAGTACCAGCACAACATTGTTGCCGAGCAGGAAGGTCTCCCGGGACCGGAACGAGAACACACTGCCGGCGCTCACCGCCGGCGCGCGCAGCGCGAACAGCAGCAGTGACGCCCCCACCACGATCGCCAGGAAGGCGAGAATAAACCCGCCGCGCAGTGGATCCGTGGCAAACGCGTGCACCGAAGTCAGTACCCCGGAGCGCACCAGGAAGGTACCCAGCAGGCTGAGGCTGAAGGAGAAGATCGACAGCAGAATGGTCCAGCTGCGGAACAGCCCGCGTTTTTCGGTGACCGCCAGCGAGTGCAGCAATGCGGTCCCCACCAGCCAGGGCATGAACGAGGCATTTTCCACCGGGTCCCAGAACCACCAGCCGCCCCAGCCCAATTCGTAGTAAGCCCACCAGCTGCCCAGGGCGATACCCAGGGTCAGGAAAGACCAGGCCACCGCAGTCCAGGGGCGCGCCCAGCGCGCCCAGGCACTGTCGAGGCGACCTTCCAGCAGCGCCGCGATGGCAAACGCGAATGCCACCGAGAAGCCCACATACCCCATATACAACAGGGGCGGATGAATAATCATTCCCGGATCCTGCAGCAACGGATTCAGGTCACTGCCGTCGCCGGGCGGAAACGGCAGCGCCCGCTCGAAGGGGTTGGAGGTGAGCAGAATGAACAGGAAGAAGCCGACCAGCAGCATGCCGAGCACCGACAGCACCCGCGCCACCAGCACATCCGGAAGCTGCCGGCTGAACAGCGCCACTGTTACGGTCCAGCCCGCCAGCATCAGTAGCCACAACAGGATCGAGCCTTCGTGACCACCCCACACCGCGGTGATCTTGTAAATCGTCGGCAGAATACTGTTGGAATTCTGCGCCACATAAGCCACGGAAAAATCACTGTTGGCAAAGGCAACGGTCAGGCACACATAGGACAGGACAGTAAATGCCAGCACTCCCAGAGCCAGGGGCCGCCCGGTGTCCATCCACAGCACTCGCCCGCTGTAGGTGCCGAGCATTGGCACTACCGCCAGTGCCAGCGACAGCAGCAGGCCGACAATCAGGGCAAAATGGCCCAGTTCGGGACTCATATCTTCGCATCTCCGTGACAGCTGGCCTTACCTTTCATGCTCTCCATGACTTCCGGCGGGGTGTAGGATTCATCGTGTTTTGCCAACACCTGGTCTGCGCGCACAAAACCACCCTGCTGCAGCTTGCCGGTCACAATCGCGGCCTCACCTTCGGCAAACAGGTCTGGAAGAATCTTGTCGAACACCACTTCCAGCTCCGCTTCGCCATCGGTGATGGCAAAGCGCACATCGAGGGAGTCGCTGTCCCGAACCACACTGCCCGGCACCACACAACCGCCAGCGCGGATTCGCTTTGCAAACGGTACTTCACCGGCGGCAAAGGCGCTCGGCGCGTAAAAGTAATCCATATTGGAGCGCATGGCATAAGTTACGAATCCCACCGCGGCACTGGACAGTACCACCAGCAGAATGACGAGAATCAGGCGTTGTTTACGGGCTGGATGCATGGTGATCGGATATCTGAAAATATATTAATCGGTCTGCTGCCACCCACTCGGCTTTCCAGGCGGGCGGCAACTCGGGTTGCGGGTACTGGCCCGGCACTATTGAGTGGCGACCGCCCCGCGGGATTCTTCAGCGCGCTCGCGAGCGGCGCGGCGACGGGCCTCTTCCAGGCGTAATTCCTGCGCGACTTCCCTGCGCAGACGGCGCCGGATGACCAGCGGTGCCACTGCCAGGGCGATCATCACCACGGCGGCAACCAGATAGGACACCCACACATAGGGTCCGTGGCCGTTCATGGCCAGAAACTCGGCAAAAGAACTGAACTGAAACTCCATGAATCCCCCTATGCTCAAGGGCGCCCGGGCGCCGTTTGTCCCAGCAGTTCACGCACCCACTGGGTACGCCACTCGCGCTGCAGGATCATTGTGCGCGTGTGCAGGGTCAGCACCCAGGCGTAAAACAGGTAGAAGCCCGCGATCATGGTGATCAGTGGATAGAACATACTCGGGTCAATGGTGCTGGCCTGGGTCAGCTTGAGGGTCGCGGGCTGGTGCAATGTGAACCACCAGTCGACCGACTTGTAGATGATCGGGATATTGACGGTTCCCACCAGGGCCAGCAGCGCACTGGCCTTGTCCCCGGACTGTTCGCGACTGAACGCACCGGACAGCGCCATTACCCCCAGGTAGAGGAAAAACAGGATCAGCATCGAGGTGATGCGCGCATCCCACACCCAGTAGGTGCCCCAGGTGGGCTTGCCCCACAAGGCACCGGTAAACAGGGAGATAAAGGTGAGTGCGGCACCAATGGGCGCCGCAGCGCGCATGACCACAAAAGAGAGCTTCATCTTCCAGATCAGGCCGATAGCGCCACAGATGGCCATGATGTAGTAGCCAGCGAGCGCCAGGAATGCCGCCGGCACGTGGATATAGATGATGCGGTAGCTGTTGCCCTGTTTGCCATCCTGTGGGGCAAAACCCAGCCCCCAGACACAGCCGATCAGCAACAGCAACAGGCTGGCCACCCCCAACCAGGGCAACCAGGCGCTGGACTTCTGATAGAACCAGCGCGGCGATCCGAGTCTGTGAAACCATTGCCAGGCCAATGTCGTTCTCCTGTTGCGCCGCCAACTGCTGCGGCAAACGGATAAATTCAAATAACCGGTTTAGTGGTCCAGGCTGATGCGAATCGCACCGGCCGCCGCCAGTGGTGCCAGCGCCGCAGCCGCCGCCAGTATCGCTCCCAACACCGCCAGTTGCGCACTGTATGCGTACCCATCCAGTGCCGCCTGCACCGTACCGGTGCCAAAGATTAACACGGGCACATACAGCGGCATAATAATCAGTGCCAGCAGCAGTCCCGGGCGCTGCAGGGCCACGGTCAATGCCGCCCCCACCGCACCGATCAAGCTCAGGCTGGCGGTGCCCAGCAACAGCGATATCACCAGCGGCAGGTAGCCCGCCGCCGGCAGGTTCAGCATCAGTCCCAGCAGTGGCGACAGAACCGCGAGAGGCAGGCCGGTCACCAGCCAGTGCACCGCCACCTTGGCCAGCACCGCGAAATACAGCGGTTGCGGCAGTAGTGAGATCTGCTCCAGGGAGCCGTCCTCGTAATCTCCGCGAAACAGTGACTCCTGGGACAGGAGTGTCGCCAGCAGCGCCATCACCCAGATAAGTCCCGGCGCCATCCGCGCCAGCATTTCCGGGTCCGGACCTATGCCCAGGGGCATCATCGCCAGCACGGTGACAAAAAACAGCAGTGGATTGACGATATCCGCCCGGCGGCGAATCGCCAGCAACAATTCTGTCCGCAACAGGGCCATGAATCCCGGCCCGGCACCTGCACTCACACCCGCCTCCTGCGCCTGCCCGCCCTTTGCCACGGCAACGCTTTCACTGCACACTGCCTGCCTCCATCGCGATGTCATATCCCGCTGGCACCTGGAAATCCAGGAGATTCACTTGTTTGAGGGGGCTCAGGTTTACCGGCTGGTGGGAAGTGAGCAGGATGCTGCCACCTGCGCCGAGATGATCTGCCATGCGCGACTCCAGGCGCGCCACACCGCGCACATCCAGGGCCGCGAGGGGCTCATCCAGAATCCACAGGGATGCCACCGATGGCAGGAACAGGCGCGCCAGCGCAACCCGGCGGGTCTGCCCCGCCGACAGCTGTTGGCACAGTACGTCCTCGAACCCATACAGATCCACCGCCTCCAGCGCCACCAGGGCATCCTCGCGCCGCGCGCCGTACCAGGCGAGATTCTCCATTGGCGTCAGCCCGCGGCGCACGCCGGCATTGTGCCCGATATACAGGAGGGACTGGCGCATCTGCGCGAGGGAAGCAGGAAAGGGTTTATCGCCCCAGAGGATTTCACCACGGTAGTCCGTGGCACTGCCGATCAATGTGCGAATCAGGGTGCTCTTGCCGGCGCCGTTGGTTCCCAGCACCTGCATCGCAGCACCCGGCTCCAGAGTGAACCCGAGACCGCAGAACAACGGCCGACCTCCTCTCTCGCAGGAGAGGTCGCGCACCTGTAATGATCCCGGGGTATTCGAGCCCATGAGCCACCGATATTGATGAAAAACCGACCAGCATTATACCGACCGCGGTCGGGTTTGTACGGTTTTCTCCCCCGGCGCCTCCCCGGCCTGGCCCGGCGCCACGCCACTCCCCCATTCGATCACGGCCCGCACCCGGCTACTGCCGGGACGGGTTTCCAGCTCCCTGCAGATCGTCTTGAGGAGGCTCAGGCCGCGCCCGGAGTAGACCCCTTTCTGCTCGCTGACATGGGGAAAACCGGGGCCACTGTCCTCCACTTCCAGCTGTAATTCGCCACCCCTGCCCCGATCACGGCAGCGCAGGCTGATCTCGATCCAGCCGTGACTCAAGCCACTGCGCCGCTCCGCCATCAGGTCGTAATAGTGCACAAAGCCCTCGTCGGTACACTTGAGGGACGAGTCCAGCCCCAGCACCCCGTGCTCCAGGGCATTGCGAAACAGCTCGCCCAGGGAAATCGCCAGCTCCTCCTGAAAGCGCGCCGCACCGGGCATCTGCGCCAGCACGCCCAGCAGGTGCGGCAACGGATCGCCACTGCGCAGTTCCGAGTCTGCCAGGCGCAGGTTAATCGACCACTCGCCAACACGACCGCCCTTGCGGTTACCGTTATTTTCCATCTCCTCGCACCGGGGCCGCAGCAGGGAGCCGTGGGCAAGGTCCATTTCAACCAGGGACAGGTCATCGTGCTGCTGCGAGGCGTGCGCGTTCACCGCAATCAGGATCCGCTCGAACGCAGACTCCCCGCTGTGATCGCCATCCTGCACCAGCTCCAACAGGCGGGATTCACCGAAGTGCTCCCCGCACTTGTTGCGCGCCTCGTGGATGCCGTCACTCCACAGGAAAAGCCGGTCCCCCGGGTACACCCGCAGGTTGACCACCGCGCTGTCAATCTGGTCCGCCGCCAACACGCCGAAGGGCAGGTGTCGGGACTCCAGCAGGCGCAGCTTGCCATCGGAACTTTTCACACAGGGACTGGGCATACCGGCATTGAGCAGCCTCAGGTGATTGCGGCGAGGGTCCAGCTCCAGCATCGCCAGACAGCAGAACATCTGTCGCGGCAAAATATCGTGCAGCTTGCGGTTGATCTCCTTCAGTACCCGGGTGAAGGAGAAGCCGCGGGGAATCATGGAATAGAAAATGGACGTCAGTGGCACCGCCCCCACCGCCGCCGCCAGTCCGTGACCGGCGAAATCCCCCAGCATCAGCACCAGTTTGCCGTCGGGGGCGTGGGTCGCTGCCAGCACATCGCCGTTGAGCACCGCCCGCGGCGACAGGTGATAGCGTATCGCCGGGGTATCGTCGAGACAGCTTTCATTGCCGAGATTGCCGAATATCTCACGGGCGTTGGCCTGTTCCTGCAGAAAGTCCGCGTGATGCCTGCGCATGCGGTCGCGCTGGGCCATCAGGGAACGGCCGAACTCACAAAAGCGGCGGATGGAGGCGAGCTTCAGCTGTACCAGAGGCGGGCTGTAGGGCCTGACGAGAATATCGTCGCAGCCGTCAATGTTCGGACTCCCGGATGCTTCCTTTTGATCCAGGACAAACAGGATCGGGACCGGTTCTATGCCGCTGTACTGGCGCAGCTGGCGCAACTGAACCTTTTCGGCCGTTTTCGACGCGCAGGGGCCGAAAATGACCAGGCTGGGTTGATAGTCCTGATAAATGGCCAGGGCCAGGCCGGCGTCATCCACGGTGCAGGTTTCGGCAGGACTGGCCGCCACCGACGAGCTGGTGTATTCCCAATCCTCCAACTGCGCCCGCAACTCGGCCGCCTCCCGCGTGTCGCGCTCGATGATCAGAACCCGGAAAGACGGCATGATACAGGGGCCCGGTAGGGACAATCAGCGGATGCTGAAAATCCGGTCGAAATTGGAAACACTCAGAATATGGGAGACATGGGCGTTGGCGTTGACCAGTTCCACGTCGGGCTGAAAACCCTCGCGGCTCACCTCCACGCAATAGTCCCGCAACAGCAGGAGCATACCCAGGGCAGCGCTATCCAGGTGGTCGGTAGCCGACAGGTCCACGATGAACTGCTTTGGCGGAGGGGCGACATTGCGGTAAGCACGCTGGAATTCCCGGTGCATATTGAAATCGAAGTTGCCCACAATGCGGATAACCAGCGCATTGCCGTCGTCCGGGACTTCCGAAAACACCCGGCTGTCAAACCTGTCGGAAACTACCATCTGAAGGTCCTTTTTCCCCTATCCTGCCCCGCTACTGCTCTTACTGCCGCAGGGCCGGCCGCTGGCTGATGAGACATAACGCCTCGCTTCAACCCTCCTGTGTGAAATGCACGCGTTACAGCGCCAATATACACCCCGCCGCTCCAGGTGCAAACCGGGCGGACGGGTAACAGAGACACCGGGGAGAGGCAGAGAGAAGGAGTGCGAAAGATGAAAAAGAAAAGGTACCTGTCAGGCACCTTTTCTCGAACTGTTCCGGGTTTGGGCACGGGGAAAACGATTGTGCGGTACGAAATGGGCTCGGTCTGGCCTCCAGCAACGCGGTCTGACTACCGCCGCGCCGAATATGCCGCCGTTAAATACCCGGATTGACCGCGAAAAACCGGAAGGCCGGTTTATTGGCTTGCAGCCCCTTACCCGGTAAGAAGTCCAGTCAGAAGTCCAGCTGGTAATCCATCAATTCCCGGCGCAGACGCATTTCCTCCAGTTTGTCTTCGACCAACCTTCGGGCATCCCGGGGGTTATCTGGGGTATACAGCAATTCTCCTACCACGGAAGAATCCGCTTCATCAAAATCAATGTCATTTTCGATAACGTTGCCGCTCATAGAAAACTCCATAATCTCGATCTGCCAGGGCAGAAACACTTTGTCTGTTTTTGTTGTGC
>ENA-ORCV01000665-ORCV01000665.1-marine-metagenome-genome-assembly--contig:-NODE-665-length-17679-cov-2.636291_pt1 | contig 17679 bp, 14 predicted proteins | sample MGYA00237779_ERZ508509 | MGnify/ENA primary metagenome ERZ508509 (study PRJEB26180, sample SAMN06268772) | marine metagenome | isolation source: Bioluminescent Bay, La Paraguera, Puerto Rico | place... | reverse complement strand
GCCGCCGATGGTGATCGCGCCCGCATCGGGGTACTCGAACCCGGCGATGAGCCGTAGCAGGGTCGTCTTGCCGCTGCCGGAGGGGCCGAGCAGGCCGTAGAAGCCGCCGTCCTCGAACTCGATGGAGACGTCATCGAGCGCCCTGAAGGTGCCGAACAGTTTCGAGACGCCCTTGACCGATACGGTTGCCATCAGCGGTCGCCCCCGAACCGGTAGAAGCGGGAGACGCCGACGAGAAGGGCCATGGAGGCGACGATGACGATGGTCGAAATGGCGTTGATCTCCGGCGTGAAGCCCTTGCGGATGGACGTGTAGATCTCGACGGGAAGCGTCGAGACCCCGGGTACCGCCAGGAAGTAGGATATGACGAACTGGTCGAAGGAGACCGCGAAGGCGAACAGCGCCGCCGCGATGACGCCTGGGGCCAGGAAGGGCAGCGTCACGTAGCGCACCACCTGCCAGGGGCCGGCGCCGAGCGAGCGGGCGGCGGCTTCCAGATCGGGATCGAACGCCTGCAGGCGCGCACTAACGACGATGATCACGTAAGGCAGCGCCAGCGCGACGTGGCCAAGCACCATGGCGTGCAGGCCGCGGCCGATGCCGGTCCAGAAGAAGAACAGCAGCATCGCGGTTCCGGTGATCAGCCAGGGGATGGCGATCGGCGGAAACAGCAGGACCTGGAGCAGGCGCTTACCGCGGAACTTGTACCGGAAGAAGGCAAGCGCGGCGGCCGTTCCCAATACGCTCGCGATCACCGTGGTGATGACGGCGACGACGATGCTGTTCACGCCGGCATCGATCAGGCGCTGGTTGCCGGCGAGATCGGCATACCAGCGCAGCGACCACTTGATCGGCAGCGCGTAGAATTGCGAGTCGTTGAGCGACATCACCGCCATCACGGCGATCGGCGCGTAGAGGAAAACGAGCACCAGCCCGAGATAGATGCGGCCCGCCCTCGCCATCACATGGCCCTCTTCAGGACCGGCGCGAACATCGCGAAGATGACGAGCACGCAGGCGAGCAGGATGAACGACAGGGCGGCGCCGAGCGGCCAGTTGAAGACGGCGGTGAACTGGTCCTCGATGATGGTTCCGATAAACGTGCCCTGCCGTCCGCCGAGAATGCGCGGCTCCATGAAGGAGCCGATGACCGGCACGAAGATCAGCACCGCGCCGGCGACGATGCCGGGCAGCGCCAGCGGCAGGATCAGGCGCCTGAGGATGGTAATGCGGCCGGCGCCGAGCGAGCGAGCCGCCTCGATCAGATCGTCGTCGATCGCCTGCAAAGAGATGTAGCAGGTCAAGATCATGTAGGGCAGGTAGGAGTGGACGAGCCCGATGACGACGGCGGAATAGGTGAACATCAGCCCGAGCGAGCCGGCGCCGGGGACGACCCAGTCGATGGCGCGCTCCAGGAGCCCGTTGCCGCGCAGCACCATCGTCCAGGAGAACACCCGGACCAGTGCGTTCGACCAGAAGGGAATGATGACCAGCAGAAACAGCGCCTCGCGCCAGCGGCCCTTGATGGTCTTGGCCAGGATATAGGCGCAGGGAAAGCCGATCAGGAAGCAGAAGAAGGCCACCGTCGCACCTAGCTTCAGGGAGCGCAGGATCAGCGTCGTATAGAAGCCGCGCTCCAGGAAGGTGCGGTACTGCTCGAGCGTCAACTCGCCGACCCGGCCGGCAATCGGCGCTTCGGTGAGGAAGCTGAAATAGAACATCGCCAGGAGCGGCAGCAGCACCGTGACGGTCAGCCACAGATAGGCCGGCCCGGTCAGGACGGCGATGGCGCGGGCGGACGATCCCGTCCGCACCGCGCCGCCGAGTGCGGTGTTGCTCGCTGCCATGTCTCAGGCGACGTCCCGTTGCGTCGGTTGCCGACGCCCGGTCAGTTCTGGAAGTAGGTCTTGGTCTCCTGCCACAGCTCGAGCATCTTCTCGCGCATGTCGTCCTCGATCGGCCCCATGAACTTCAGCCTGGAGGCGACTTCCGGATTGCCGAGAACGGCGCGGTTGAAGGCATCGTCGGGAAGCCCGGCCATCGCCTTGGCGTTGGCAGACGCCGGCGCGCCGACATCGGTGTCCCACTTCACGTAGAACTCCGGATCGATCATCCAGTTGATGAATTCGTAGGCCGCGTCCACGTTCGGCGCGTCGGTGGGGACCGACAGTCCGTCGAGCCAGCCGATCGCGCCCTCTTTCGGAACGACGAACTCGACCGGGAGCCCGAAATTCGTCGCAGACCGCGAGGCCGAGCCGGACCAGTAGATCGCCGCGTCAAACTCGCCGGCCGACATGAACTGGTTCCAGTCGTTTTCCGACGTCCAGAAGGTGCGGATCTGCGGTTTCAGGGCGCGCAGCTTCTCGCGGATGGCGTCGAGATCGGACGGATTGTTGATGTCCTGGCCGAGAGCGATCGCCGTTATCTGGACGGCCTCGACCGCGTCGTCGCGCCAGCCGATCCTGTCGGCCATCGCTTCGGACCACAGCACCTCGATGGTGTCGGGTGCGGCGTCGAACTTCTCGGTGTTGATGGCAAACGAGGTCGCACCCCAGACCCAGGCGACGCCATAGGTCTTGCCGCCGATGACCAGGTTCGGGTTGTTGCGCATTTCCGGCGTCAGATCCGCGACGTTCGGGATCTTTGCCGTGTCGATCGGCTGGATCAGACCTTCCTTGGCCGCCGTCGGCGTAAAGGCCGAATTGATCAGCACAACATCATAGGCACCCGGGTTGGTGCGCAGCTTGGTGAGCATTTCCTGCTCGGAGTTGAAGTACTCGTGCTCAACCTTGTGGCCCGTCTTCTCCTCGAACGCTTCCAGCGCCCAGGACTCGTCGGTGCCGTAGCCCTGCCAGTTCAGGACGCGGATCGTGTCCGCTGTTCCGGTTCCTGCGCCAAGCGCGAAAATCGCAAGTGCGGCACCTGCCGCGATAAGGTGATGTTTCATCTTGCCCTCCCGTTCGCACGCCCGGCCGGCACCCCCGCGCCAACCGGAACACCATGGGTGAAAAAAACGCGGGTTAAACGTTTAACCATTGTCATTGCGCGCTTTCGTAGCGTCAAGTAGAGAATGACTCACGCACAGGCGAAAATCCATTCGGGACGGCAGGCATGGCGGGAAAGGGAGATAGACGCGGATGACGACGATCGCCGAAATCGCACGGCGCGCCCGCGTTTCCACGGCCACCGTGTCCTACGTGCTCAACCGCACGAAGCCGGTCAGCGAGCAGACCCGCGAACTGGTCGAATCGATCGCCCGGGACCTCGGCTACACGCCGAGCCGCTTCGCCCGCAGCCTCAAGACGGGGCGCAGCGCGACCTTCGGCCTGATCGCCCCCGACCTGACCAACCCGTTCTTTCCCGCCGTCGCCCAGGCGATCGAGAAGAAGGCGCGCGAACTCGGCTACGGGCTGATCATCGTCGACTGCCACAACGACAAGACCGAGGAGAAGGCGGCCTTCGCGCTGGTCGGTGAATACCGCGTCGACGGGATCATCTGGATCCCGGTCGACGAGGCGGCGCCCGACCCGAAGCCGTCGGCCCCGGTGGTGACGGTCGACCGGCCCGTCGCCGGCCTCGCCGGCGTCACGAGCGACCATCGCGCCGGCGGCCGGCTGACGGCGGACGCGATTATCCGGGCGGGACACCGCAGCGTCGGGATCCTGCGCGGACCGGAGGCCCATCACAGCGCCCGCGAGCGCCACGCGGGTCTCGTCGAGGGACTTGAGGGCCGGACGCAAATCGTCTGGGACGTTCCGGTATCGTTTTCCCTCGACCTGCCGGAGGAGGCGGTGACGGCGATCCTCGAGACGCCCGTCGACTGCATCGTCGGCGCCAACGACCAGGTGGCCATCCGCACTGCGCAGATGCTGATCGCGGCGGGCCGCAACCTGCCGGAGGACGTCGCCATCGTCGGCTTCGACGACATTCCCTGGGCCGAATTCGTGCACCCACCGCTGTCGACCGTCCGCCAGCCCTACCGGACGCTTGGGGAAACGGCGGTCGATCTTCTGGTTCGCAGCATCGAGGAACCGGACACGGAGCCGGACGTCATCTTGCTGCCGGTAGAGTGGATCGGCCGCGCCAGTCTTGCGACCGGGTAACCCGTCCGCTCATCTTCGGCACGCCCCTGCCCGGCGGCCGCGTCAGGCCGTAGGCCGGTCGGACAGACCCAGTTCCTCGACCATTTCCTCGCGCATCAGGAACTTCTGCGGCTTGCCGGTGACGGTCATCGGCAGCGCCTCCCGGAAACGGATGTAGCGAGGCACCTTGTAGTGGGCGATGTTGCCCTTGCAGTAGGCGCGGATCTCCTCGTCCGTCACCGTCTCGCCCGGCTGCAGCACGATCCAGGCGGCGAGCTCCTCGCCGTATTTCTCGTCGGGAACCCCGAACACCTGCACTTCCGCGATCTTTGGGTGGCGGTACAGGAACTCCTCGATCTCGCGCGGATAGACGTTCTCGCCGCCGCGGATCACCATGTCCTTCACCCGCCCGACGATGTTGCAGTAGCCGCGCGCGTCGATCTCGGCGAGATCGCCGGTGTGCATCCAGCCGCCCGGATCGATCGCCTCGTGGGTGCGTTCCTCGTCGTTCCAGTAGCCGCGCATGACCGAATAACCGCGCGTGCACAGTTCGCCGCTCTCGCCGACATCGACGGTGTGGCCGCTGTCGTCGACGATCTTCACCTCGACATGGGGGTGGATGCGGCCGACGGTCGAGACGCGTTCATCGAGGCCGTCGTCGACGCTCGACTGGAACGAGATGGGACTCGTCTCGGTCATGCCGTAGCCGATGGTGACCTCCGGCATGTGCATGTCCTTGACGACGCGGCGCATCACCTCGATCGGGCACGGCGCGCCGGCCATGATTCCGGTGCGCAGGCTGGAGAAGTCGTGGGCGGCGAAGTCGGGATGGTCGAGCATGGCGATGAACATCGTCGGCACGCCGTAGAGCGCCGTGCAGCGCTCGGCGGAGACCGCCGCCAGGGTCTCGCCGGCATCGAAAGCCTCGCCGGGAAAGACCACGGACGAACCCGTGGTGACGCTGCCGAGCGTGCCGAGCACCATGCCGAAGCAGTGATACATCGGCACGGGAATGCACATCCGGTCGGAAGACGTCAGGTTCATCTGCCGGCCGGTGAAGAAGGCGTTGTTGACGATGTTGTAGTGCGTCAGCGTCGCCCCCTTGGGCGAGCCGGTGGTGCCCGACGTGAACTGGATGTTGATCGGATCGTCGGGATCGAGGTCGCGGGTAATCGAGTCGAGGCGAAGCTGCTGGGCGGGCCCGCCGATCTCGCAGACTTCGTCGAAATTGAACATGCCCGGCGTCTTCTCCACGCCGAGCCGAATGACGCTTCTCAGCGACGGCAGGCGTTCCGACTTCAGCGCGCCCGGTGTGCAGGACGCCAGCTCGGGGGCGAGCGTCGCGATCATGTCCAGGTAGTCCGACGACTTGAACCGGTCGGCGGTGATCAGCGCCTTGCAGCCGACCTTGTTCAGCGCGTACTCGACCTCGGAGAGCCGGTAGGCCGGGTTGATGTTGACCATGATCAGGCCGATGCGCGCGGTGGCGAACTGCGTGATCAGCCATTCGGCGCGGTTCGGCGACCAGATGCCGATGCGGTCGCCCTTCTCCAGCCCGATGGCGAGCAAGCCGCCGGCCAGCCGGTCGACCTCCCGGTCGAGCTCGTAGTAGGTCATCCGCCGGCCCTGCCCGCGGAACACGGCGGCCTCGCGCGGCCCGAAGCGGGCAACCGTTTCGGCGAACATGCCGGGGATTGTCACGCGGCGCAGCGGCACCGACCGGTCGCCGGAGACGTAGGACTTGCCGTCGACGGGCGCGATGATCGCGCCGCCGGGCGCATCGGCCGCGTCGTTGCGGTCGAACAGGCTGACAGAGAGTTGTCCCGCCATCGATTCCGACAGGATCGTCATGGCATTCCTCCTCTACATGGCGCGCCAGTCGCCAAGCGATTCAAACGCCCCCGCGGCCCGATAGATGGTCGATTCCTGATAGTGCTTGCCGATGATCATCATGCCGACCGGGAGCCCCTGGCTCAGGCCCACCGGCACGCTCATCGCCGGATGGCCCGTGGAGTCGAACGGCGCGGTGTTGTTGATCATCTCGAAGGCGCGCTGGATGTAGATCGCCAGCGGATCGTCGGGTGCGGGCATCGGCTGCGCCTTCATCGGCGTCGTCGGCATGATCAGCAGGTCGTAGCGCGACAGCGCGTCGTCATAGGCAGCCCGCAGCACGCGGCTCAGGTTCTGCGCCTTGGCGTAGTAGTGGCCGCGATAGTGCTTCTGCATGTACTCGCCGACGAACATCGAGATCTTCAGGCTCTTCGACAGCTCGTTGGCGCGCGAGCGCCAGTTGGCGTGATAGTCGAGCAGGCTCGTGACATAGAGCCCCTCCCAGCCGGTCGCGAAGCCGTTGCCATGCATCATGATGTCGGTTAGGCCCTCGAGCGCGATCGGCGTCCAGATCGCCGGACCCGTCAGGTGCATCGGGATCGACACCTCCTCGATCGACGCGCCGAGCGCGCGGAACTTTTCGACCGCCGCGCCGACCTTCGCGTCGACGTCGGCCTCGGATTCCGGCCGGCCGAAGCCCTCCCTGACGACGCCGATGCGCAGGCCGGAGACCCCGGTGCCGACGGCCTGGGTGTAGCGGTCGACCTTCGGGCAGTACTGGCGCGGGTCGAGGCCGTCCTCGCCGGCAAGCACTTCCAGCAGCAGCGCGTTGTCGCGCACCGTCGTGGTGATCGGGCCGGCGTGGTCGATGGTCGGCTCGATCGGCATGACGCCGGTATAGGGGACGAGCCCGTGGGTCGGCTTCATGCCGTAGGCGCCGCAGAAGGAAGCCGGCATGCGGATCGACCCGCCCTGGTCGCCGCCGATCGCCATTTCCACCTCGCCGGCGCCGACCAGCGCACCGGAGCCCGACGACGAGCCGCCGGCCGTGTAGCCGATCCGGTAGGGATTGTGGACGGGACCCGTCGCGTTGGTGTGGCTGCCGCCCGACAGGCAGAAATACTCGCAATGCGCCTTGCCGACGATGGTGCCGCCTGCGTCCAGGATGCGGGTGACGATGGTTGCGTCGACGTCCGGCGTATAGCCCTCCAGCGTCGAGGAGCCGTTCATCATCGGCACGCCGGCCAGGCACACATTGTCCTTGAGGACGACCTTCTTGCCCTCCAGCGGGCCGGTCGCAGCCCCCCTCACCTCGGCCTTGACGTACCAGGCGTTCATCGGATTCTCGGCGCCGGTCGGGCGGTAGCCGGGCGTGCGCGGATACTTCACCTTGGGCAGGTTGTCCGGCATCGCGTCGACAGCGTCGTAGGCCTTGAACGTGTCCTCCATGAGCGTGAGATAGTCGAGGATCTCGCGATCGTTCATCGACATATGCAGGCCCGACACGATGTCGCGCATCTGCTCAACGGTCGGACGTCTGACGCTCATGAAAGCCTCCGTAGGTCCCGGTTTCGGTTCCGGGGAAATCTGTGGCCCGGGCCGTTCGGCTGGGCCTCGTGCCGGCTCGGACATCGGGGCCGGGGATGAAGGGGCCGGATATGAAGCGGCCGGGGGTGTGGCGTAGGCGGCTGCCGCCGGAGCGGCATGGGCGGCGGGCGCGGCCGCACGCGGCGGCTGCCCGACTCCGCGGGTCTGGCGTATCGCGCCGAAACCGAGAAACTCCTCGATCTGGCGCACGTCGCGGGCCGCCTCGCGGCCAAACTCGGCGGTGATCTTGCCCCGCTCCATGACGAGGACCCGGTCAGCGAGCGTGATCAGAAAGTCGAAGTTCTGCTCGACCAGGAGAATGGTCAGGCCGCGCTGCTTCCTGAGCCGCAGCAGCGTCTCCTCGATCTCCTCGATGATCGAGGGCTGAATGCCTTCGGTCGGCTCGTCGAGGAGCAGGAACCAGGGATCGCCCATCAGGCCGCGGGCGAGTGCGAGGAGCTGCTGTTCGCCGCCGGACAGCGCGCCGCCGTCGCGATCCAAAAGCGGTTTAAGGCGCGGGAAGTCGGCGAGCATGCGCTCCAGCGCGTCCTCCTCGCTGCCCTCGCCGAGATCGTGCCAGGCCAGGCGCAGGTTGTCGCGTACCGACAGCTTCGGGAAGATTCCGCGGCCCTGCGGTATGTAGCCGAGGCCGCGCAGCGCCCTGTCGTGGGGTTTCAGCCGCGTGATGTCGTCGTCGGCGAGCGCGACGTGACCGCCGCGCGCGGGCAGGAAGCCCATGATGGTCTTCAGCAGCGTCGACTTGCCCATGCCGTTGTGGCCGAGGATGCCGACGATCTCGTCGTACTCGACGTTGAGGTCGATGCCGTGCAGGACCGGGATGCGGCCGTAGCCGGTGGCGAGCGACCTGACTTCGAGGGCGGGATGGTCGGACATGATCAGACCTTCTTGCCCAGGTAGACGTCCCGCACGCGCGGGTCGTTCATGACGGTGTCGACATCATCCTCGGCGAGGATGCGCCCCTGGTTGAACACGGTGACCCGCTTGGCGATGGAGCGGATGAACTGCATGTCGTGCTCGACAACGATGATCGCGGCCTCGGCATTCAGTTCGCCGATGATCTCGGCCATGCGGGCGACTTCCTCGCCGGTCATGCCGGCGGCCGGCTCGTCGAGCAGGATCAGCCACGGCTCCATCGAGATGACGATGCCGAGTTCGACGCGTTGGCGCTCGCCATGCGACAGGCGGCCGACGGTGGCGGATGCGATCTCGCCGAGCGACAGCCGGTCGATGGCGTCGTCGGCAAATCGGCGCGCGCGTTCGCGCCCGTGCGTGCGGTAGGCGGCAAGCCAGATGTTCTCTCGCACGCTCAGGCCGTCCATGACGCTCGGCACCTGCGTCTTGATGCCGATGCCGAGGCGGGCGACGGCGTGCGGGTCCCAGCCGGTGGTCTCCTCGTTCTCGATGAAAACATGGCCGGCGGAGGGCTTGAGCTGTCCGGTCAGGCACTTGAAGAAGGTGCTCTTGCCCGCGCCGTTCGGCCCGATCAGGCAGCGCAGTTCATGCCGCTCCAGCTTGAAGTCGACATTGTCGACGGCGGTGACGCCGCCGAACTGCATGGTGAGGTTGCGGGTCTCGAGGATGTTAGCCACCCGGCACCTCCTCGACCGCGGCGCGGGGCCGGCGGACCCGCTGACGCTTGCGGCGGCGCTTCGGCATCGCCTTGGAGACCCAAAGCCCAATGCTCGGCACGATGCCGCGCGGAAGGAACAGCACGGACAGGGTCAGGATCAGGCCGAGCAGCATCATGTTGTCGACGATGTCCTGCTGGCCGAGCAGGAACTTCAGGTAGGCCAGCACCATCGCGCCGATGACAGGCCCGATCAGCGTGCCGAGCCCTCCGACGATGCACCAGATGATGATCTCGGCGGACTGGGCGAGCGAGAACATGCCCGGCGTAACGATCTCCGCCCAGTTTGCGAACAGCGTGCCGGACAGGCCGGCGATGCCGCCGCCGACGGCGAACAGCACGGTCTTGCGGATGCGTACGTCGTAGCCCATCAGCTCGGCGCGGCCCTCGTTCTCGCGGATCGCCACCGCGATGCGGCCGAAGGGGCTCGCCAGCAGCCAGCGCACCAGTGCGTAGACGATCAGGATCGCGACGACGCAGAACCAGTAGTAGTCGACGTCGTAGATGTAGGTGCCCGGATCGCCGGGCACGTTCAGCGTCTGGAAACCGGGAATGCCGTTGAAGCCGCCGAGCCGCGCATTGCCGATCACGTATTCCGGCCCTGCCGTCGAGTTCATGAACTTGAAGAAGATCAGCGTGACGACCAGCGTGATCACGCCGAGATAGACGTCCGACAAGCGCCCGTAGAACAGCATGGCGCCGAGGACGAAGGCGAAGGCGAAGGGGATGGCGATGCCGAGCAGGAACGGCACCGTGCTCTCGCCGATATTGATGGCGGCAATCGCATAGGTATAGGCGCCCAGGCCGAAGAACGCGGCCTGACCGAAGCACAGGATGCCGCCGAAGCCCCAGATGAGGCCGAGGCTGAGCGCCAGCATGCCGTAGATGATCAGAACGGTGAGCGTGTAGGTCTCGATGACCGCCGGCGCCGCAATGAACAGGATCGCGGCGATGACGAGAACGGTGAGCGCGCTCCTGACCTCCGACCCTGCCATCACATGCCACCTTTGAAGAAGCGGCCGGTGATGCCCTGCGGCAGCAGCCTGAGCAGCACGACGGCGGCGACCAGCAGCGCCACCTCGCCGACGACCGGGGTGAACAGGAAGGTGAAGGACTGTGAGATCAGACCGAACAGGGTGGCCGAACTTGCGAGCCCTGCGATGACCGAGGCGCCGCCGGAGATCACGGTGATAAAGGCCTTGGCGATGTAGGTCGCGCCCGTCGTCGGCACCAGCCCGACCAGCGGCGCCAGGATGCCGCCGGCGAGGCCGCTCAGGGCCGAGCCGGCGAAGAAGGTCAGCATGTAGATGCGGTCGGGGTCGTAACCCAGTGCCGAGGCCATGTCGGCGCGCTGCATGGCGCCGCGCGCGATCAGGCCGAAGCGGGTCAGCGACAGCGCGGCGTACATGACGATGAGGATCACCGCCGCGATGAAGATAATGAACAGGTTGTAGCCGTTGACCTGATAGTCGCCGATCGCGAAGCCGGAGATCGGCGGCGAGATGCCGGTCGTCGTGTTGCCGAAGATCATGGTGGCCGCGCCGATGAAGAACAGGCTCAGACCCCAGGTCGCCAGCATGGTGTCGATGAGCCGCCCGTAGAGGAAGCGGATGACCAGCCGCTCGACGATCAGTCCGATGATGCCGACCACGAGCGGGGCGACGATCAGCATGGCGATGTAGATGTTGATGCCGACATTGACGGCGACGATGGTCGCGTAGCCGCCCATCATCATGAACTCGCCGTGGGCCAGATTGATGACCCGCATCATGCCGAAGACGACGGCGAGCCCGGCGCTGATCAGCACCAGCATCGCGATCGAGTAGACAATCTCGATTGCAATGACGCCCGCCAGATCCACAGCTTCACCTCATCTCGTTGCGGGCCGGGCAAGATCCGACCGGTTCGTCGTGATGGAGCAGGGTCCCGCATGCGCGGGAACCAGCAGCACATTTCCGAAATCCGAAGTGATACCCTCCCGTCATTGCCGCTCTTGTCCCGGCAATCCACGAACACGACCGCCGATGGCCGTGGATGCCCGGAACAAGTCCGGGCATGACGGTAGTGGTTTGGGCTCTGGCCCTCCCTGTGCCGCCCAATCCCGCGAAGGCGGGAATCCAGCGCCGGTGACGGGAACGAGCGGACGGTGGCAGGGCTGCGAACCGGTCTCCTCGCGTCATTGCCGGGCTTGTCCCGGCAATCCATGAACACGACCGCCGGTGGCCATGGATGCCCGGAACAAGTCCGGGCATGACGATGGCGGGTTGGGCGACGGCCTCCCTCAATCCAGTGACACTCGGGAGGAACGGGAGTCCCGGACCGACGCGAGCGCCTGTCCCCGCCGCCTCTGGACCCCGGGTCAGGCCCGGGGCGTCCGGCCGAGGTTTGAGGCACCGGCGTGCCACACGATCACCCTGACGTCCCGGACCTGCTCCGGGACCCTGGCGGGCCGTGCGGCCGGCGATGGCGGCTGCTGTTTCCAAAGCCTCTGTCCCACTCGATACCGGTTCCAGGCCCGTTGCCGGGCGAACTTCCCCCGTTCCGGCGCCTCCCCAAAAGGGCGCCGGGCGGAGACTTCTGGAGGGGCGGGACCGGTGCCCCACCCCGTTGATCGCGATCAGTCGATCTTGATCTCGTACTGGGTGTTGTCGTTCGGATTGGCCGCCAGGTCGCACACGGCCTGGGTGTCGATCGGCGGGCGCTGGTCGAAGTTCTCCAGCACCTTCATCTGCTGGTTCTCGAATTCCATCAGATGGACATCGAGGGTGGCGTGATGGGTCTTCGGATCGATGGTCACCTTGCCGCCGGGCCCGACAATGGAGATCCCGCTTTCGATCGCCTTGGTGATCGCCTCGGAATCCGTCCCGCCGCCCTGGCGGACGGCTTCGGCCCAGACCTGAATGCCCTGGTAGTTCGAGACGGCGATCTCGTGGATCAGGCTGGTGTCGCCATACTTGTCCGTCCAGGCCTTCTGGAAGGCCTCGTTCTCGGGCGTCTCGATCGTCGGGGCATAGTTGTAGGCAACCAGAATGCCGTTGCCTTCTTCCGGCGTCAGCACCTTGTGCTCGTTGCCGACACCGAGCGTCGTCGAGGCCATCGGGATCTTGTCCTTCATGCCCGAGGCCGCCCACTGGCGGTAGAACGACAGGTGATTGCCGCCGACGAGCGCCGACAGGATCAGGTCGGGGCTGGCCTGCTGGATCTTGGCAATCGTCGAGCCGAAGTCGGCGACGTCGAGCGGGAAGAAGTCGACGGACACCGCCTCGCCGCCCGAATCCCTGGCGTATTTTTCCATCCACCGGGCGGTGATCTGGCCGTAGTTGTAGTCGGCGGCCAGGATGTAGACCTTCTTGCCCCACTTCTCGATCGCGGCGGGCACCAGCACCTCGACCTGCTGGGCCGGGGTGACGCCGGTCACCACGATGTTGCGATCGCAGACGCCGCCCTCGTAGAGCACGTTGTAGAAATACGGCATCTTGGCCTTGCGCAGGATCTGCCGGATCGCCTCGCGCGAGGCCGACAGGATGCCGCCGTGGACGACATCGGTCTTGTCCTTGCGGGTGAGCTGCTGGGCGTACTGGGTGTAGAGCGCCATGTCCGACTGGGTGTCGTAGGAGACGATCTCGATCTGCTGACCGTTCAGCCCGCCGGCGGCGTTGATCTGCTCGACGGCGAGCTTCATGGCCATGTCCATCGGCTTGCCGTAGGCGTCGAAGATCCCCGAGGTGTCGAGGATCGAGCCCAGCTTGATCGTGTCGGCGGCGCTGGCGCGGCCGATGATCGCCGGGCTTACGGCCGCACTCGCGACGATCGCCGCGGCGCCCTTGAGAAGTCCACGCCTGTCAACGGTTTTCATAGTCGTCCTCCGTCCCACCTGGATGTTTTCGTTCAGTCGTCTTTGCGCGCCACGCGCTGCGCCGCGGTGGCGCGCCCGGCCGCGTCGGCCGTCCGACCGCCAATCTGCGGATCGAAGTCGAGGCCGATCTCGTCGCCGATCTTCTTCATCAGCGGCAGCTGGACCGACATGCCGAGAATGGATTCCAGCGCCTGATTGAACGGCGAGCCGCCGCCCTGGCCGCCGCCGTTCGCGCCGCCACCCTGGCCGAGCCCGGCGATCTGGTTGATGCGGATCGAGTCGATCTTCTCGACTGGCTTCATCATTTGCGCGGTGATTTCGGGCAGGCGGTCGAGCTTGTGCATTTCCAGCCGCGCGCTGAGGACGGCCGCGCTCTGCAGGTTCTCCGCCTCGATCTGCGCGCGCCGCCCCTCGGCCTCGGCAAGCAGGCGGCCACGCTCACCGTCGCCGCGAACGGCGGCGGCCTGCCCCTCGGCCTTGGCGACCGCCAGCATCGAGGACACCTGGGACTTGACCTTCTTGTCGTCGACCTCGGCGTCCTGGGCCGCCTTCAGCAGGGCAAGCTTGCGGGCGCGCTCGGCAGCGGCAACGTCTCTGGACGTCTGCACCGTTTCCTGCGCCTCGATCATCTTGGTGCGCGCGGTCTCCGTCTTGGCCTGCTGCAGCGTCTCCTCGGCGCGCTTGGCGGCGATGTTGATCGCGTTTTCCAGCTTGCGGGTCTCGACCTCGGTCAGCGCCTCCATCTCGCGCTTGCGCAGATGCAGGTCGCGCTCGATCTCGGCCTGCTTGATCTCGCGTTCCCGCTCGATGCGGGCTTCCTCGGTGATCCGGTTCGAGCTTGCCCGCGCCGTCTCGATCTCGGAGTCCGCCTGGAGCTTGCGCTGTTCGACGTCGAGCCGTTTGGCGATCTCGGTTTCTTCCTGCTGGCGTTCGATCGACAGGCGCTCACGGGTCTGTTCGAGCTGGCGCTTGCGGATGGCAATGTCGGTTTCCGTCTCGATGTCGATGCGCGCCTTGCGGTTTTCCGAGATCACCTCGGCGAGGCGGCGCATCCCGACCGCGTTGAAGGCGTTGGAGTCGTCGAGCGCCGAGAACGGCGTCTGGTCCAAGCGGACGAGCGATACCGAGTCGACCGTCAGGCCGGAGCTTTCGAGCTTGGAGGCAAGCCGCGAGGCGACCGCCGCGACAAAGCCGCTGCGGTCTTCGTGCAGTTCGTCCATCGTCCGTACGGCGACTTCGGCCTGGACCGCGTCGACCAGATTGGGCGCGAGCAGCGACTGCATCTCGTCCTCGCGGAACGCCTTGGCGCCGAGCGCCTGGGCGGCGCGGGCGATGCCCTCCTCGGTCGGCTGCACACGGACGTGGAATTCGAGCGCCATGTCGACGCGAAGACGGTCCGACGTGATGACGGAGTGCGCGCCGTCCCGCTCCATCGCAAGCCGCATGGACCGCATATTCATGCGGTCGATCTTGTGCAGGAAGGGAAAGGCGAAGGCACCGCCGTCCATGATGACGCGGCGGCCGCCGGCGCCGGTGCGGATCAGTGCGGTATCACGGGTCGATTTTGCATAGAAGCGGTTGAGGATCGCGATGACGATCGCGGCCACGACGATCAGAACAACGAGCGAAAGAAACCAGACCACCCCCACCTCCTCGCAGACACGTCCGGGAAGGATTTATTTGAACTGGAAAAAAATTATCGCCGTTTATTTTCCAATTCAACCTATTATTTTCCATTTCAAGAAATTTGCCGGCGGACAATTCATTGACGAAAGGCGTGCGGACTGATGGCCGGAGCGCTGCCCGGAGGAGCCAAACCGCGCACAATTGTCCGGATATTCGGGACGTTACCGCGCCGCGGCGCGGATCAGCTCAGTTCGCCGAGGATCGAGAACTCGTGACCGTCGGCCCGCGACAGATAGATCGTCAGGTCCTTGCGGTCGTTGGACAGATAGCGGCCGGCGCGTGCGCTGCGATAGCGAACCGGGCGCCCCTTGCGGCCAAGCGCGTGGCCCGGCATCTCGTTGGTCTTCTCGGTCGCGCGAAGGGCGGAATAGAAATGCACGCCTTCGTACATCGACTGGCCGAGGGCATTGAGGACCGGCGGGCGCGTATTGTGGATCGCCCGGGAGCGGTCCTTGAATTCCTCGTTGCCCGGTGTCTTCAGAGCAGAGAAATAGGCGGAGGCTACGAACAGCCGCCGTGTGTTTTCCTCGCCGGTCGCAAGCAGGACGTTTTCGTCGACCGCGGTCGAGAAGCGGAACATTTTCCGGTCGAGATTCATCCGGCCGAAGGCCCGGTTGAACTCGACCGCGTCCTGGCCCACGAGCGATACCAGCACGATGTCGGGCCTTGCCCGGGCAATGCGTTCGACCAGCCAGTCGGCATCGTTGAGCCCGAACGGCACGTAGCCGTCGAACACCACGTTGCCGCCGCACTCGGCAATCCGGCGTCGCGCGACCGAATGGGACGTGCGCGGCCATACGTAATCATTGCCGATCAGCGCCCAGTTCTTGACCTTGAGGTCCTCCGTCAGCTGGCGGATTGCCGGCTCGAGCTGGTCAACCGGCGTTTCGCCGATCGTGTAGACGTTCGGCGAGTGCTCGTTGCCCTCGTAGAGCGGCGTGTAGACATAGGGAATGCTGCCACCGATGATCTTGTTCAACCGCTGGCGGACCGAACTGACGTTCATGCCGACCACACCGGCGATGGTCCTGTCCTCGATCAGGCCAGCAATCTCGCTTTCGAGCTTGCCGACATTTTCGTCGTCGGAATCGAGGAACAGCGGCACAAGCTTGGCGCCGTCGATGCCGCCTTCATCATTGACTTCGGAAACGGCGAGCTGGGCGCAGGAAATGCAGGACGGGCCCCATATTCCGGCCGAGCCGCTCATCGGCGCAAGCACAGCGATTACCTGCTCGCCGCGCTCGGCCCTCGCGGGGCGCGTAACCCTCGTCTCGCTTCGAAGGGCCAACCCGTCCATACCCAGCCCTTGCTTCGGACGGACCCCCGGCCATCGCCCGTGACACTCGGAAAGGGACTATCATTCTTTTTCCGATTTAAGCATATTGCAAGCAAATCCAGCAGGGTGCAAATCCTGGACACGGCCTTGGCGGGCTTCACGTCCGGCAGAGGAAACGCAAGGGAAGATGCGAACGGATAATCTCACCTATCTGATGGCCAAGGTTCACCGGCAGCTGCAACACCGTCTCGAGGCTCGGCTGCAGGCTGACGGGGTTTCCGTCGAGCAGTGGCGTGTCCTCTATCAGCTCCGTGGCCGCGAGGGACAGTCCATGGGCGAACTGGCCACCACGGTGCTGATGAACCATCCCGCCCTGACCAAGATGGTCGACCGGATGGTCGCCAACGGTCTGGTGCACCGCGCTCCCGACGCGACCGACCAGCGGCGCGTCCTCGTCTACCTCACCGACCGCGGCGCGGCTCTTTTAGAGACGCTGAGGCCGAAGGTCGAGGCCCACGAAGCCGAGGTCCGGGATTTGATCGGTGCCTCCAACGCGAAGGCGATCGAGGCACTTCTGGAGAATGCGGCGACGTCCGATACCGTCGTGTCGGAACGGATCTAGCCGCGCGCGACAGGACTCGCCAGCGTAGCGCGCCGCGCGGTCGACAGAGGTTCCCGATCAAGCGATTCGAGCCCGAATCCACAGACAATCGCGCTTAAAAAATGCAGAGTTTCCCTTAGGATAGGGCTTTCGTACCTGATTTTTCAGGAAGCGACGAATTTCACGCCTTGTACTTTTCTATTCAAGAACGGAATATTTAAAACAAGAATCATTGGCGGCACCCTATACCTAACCGCGCGGCCTACTCCTCGAAACTGCAACAAAACGACCGGGGATTTTCTATGGATTCAGCCGCGGGCATCTCGCTTCTGAACTTCAATGACGAAGACAGGATCCTTCTTTCACAAGCTTACGAGATCATAAACCCGGACATAGACCGCGTCCTGGACTCACTCTACGAGTCTCTCGACCGGATAAACTCCGGGCCGGATTCGTTCGGCTCGAGCAATTTCTCGCTCAAGCTGAAACAGAAGAGTCACTGGGTCCGACTGTTCAGCGGCTGCTTCGATGAAGACTACGAGAACGAAGCCCGCAAGGTCGCCGTCCGCCATGTCGAGATCGGGCTTCCGCACGATCTCTTCGTGCTGTCCTACATGAAGATCGCCGTGCTGTTCTGCGAGGTTATCCGCGAGACGCCGGGAGTCGATCCCGACCGCGCCATCCGCATGGTGGAAGCGATCAACAAGGCCGTCGCCATCGACATGATGTTCGCGATGGCGCCATACGCCGGCGACCTCGTCTAGCCGTCTCCTGGCGCGTCCTATTGCTTTTGCGAAAGCCTATGCACGCGCGTCCTGAAGGATCATCTCGGCACCCTTCTCGGCAATCATCAGGGTCGGCGAGTTCGTGTTGCCCGAGGTGATGCGCGGCATCGCCGAGGCATCGATCACACGCAAACCCGCGATACCGCGGACCCTGAGTCGTCCGTCCAGCACCGCCATCGGGTCATCGTCGACGCCCATCTTTGCGGTGCCGACCGGATGGAAGATCGTGGTACCGAGGTCGCCTGCGGCGACCACCAGGTCCTCGTCGGATTCGATATGCGCGCCGGGCTTGTATTCCTGCGGATTGTACGGCTTCAGCGCCGGCTGGG
>ENA-ORCV01000664-ORCV01000664.1-marine-metagenome-genome-assembly--contig:-NODE-664-length-17691-cov-2.962416_pt1 | contig 17691 bp, 18 predicted proteins | sample MGYA00237779_ERZ508509 | MGnify/ENA primary metagenome ERZ508509 (study PRJEB26180, sample SAMN06268772) | marine metagenome | isolation source: Bioluminescent Bay, La Paraguera, Puerto Rico | place... | reverse complement strand
CGGGCCACACCCCTATCTGCCGCCTCACTTGATCGGGACCGATCCCAACTTCGGATGTCTTCCGGGGGGGCGCTAAGGGACCGACTGGATTCAATCTGCTGGTAAGAAGGGGAGCGCCATGAAAGACGCCAACCTCTTCCAACTGGGGATCGGTCTGGAGACAGGCGCCCAAGAGGAAGACACCGCCCGCGGGATCACCCCCGCGAACGATCACATCACCCTGCCCCGCGACGTGCTGGACGAGGACCGCGATGATCACTTCATCCGGCGCGACGGCACCGTGTTCGCGGGCACGCACCTCATCATCGAGGTGGTGAACGGCCACGGGCTCGACGACGAGGCGCGCATCCAACAGGCGTTCCGCGACTGCGTGGACACCTGCGGCGCGACGCTGCTGCACATCCACACCCACAAGTTCTCGCCGCAGGGCGTGTCGGGCGTGGCGGTGCTGGCCGAAAGCCACATCTCGGTGCACACCTGGCCCGAGATCGGCTATGGCGCGTTCGACGTGTTCATGTGCGGCGAGGCCCGCCCCTGGCTTGCCGTGGACGTGCTCAAATCCGCCTTCGGCACCGCCGACGTGCGCGTCAAGGAACTGCTGCGCGGCGAAGGCGTGGTGAACGAGGCCGGGATCGCGGCATGAGCGCGTGGACCCGCGAGAGCCTGCATCCCGACTACGCGCAATCCCTGCGCGTGGACGAGATGCTGTATGACAGCAAGACGGATCATCAGCGGCTGAAGGTGTTCACCAATGGCACCTTCGGCCGGGTGCTGACGCTCGACGACGTGGTGCAGACCACCGAGGGCGACAATTTCATCTATCACGAGATGCTGACCCATGTGCCGATCCTGGCGCATGGCGCGGCGCGGCGTGTGCTGATCATCGGCGGCGGCGATGGCGGCATGGCCCGCGAGGTGCTGCGCCACGACACGGTCGCGCATGTCACGATGGTCGAGATCGACGCGGGCGTGGTCGAGTTCTCCAAGGAATACCTGCCGATGCTGAGCGCGGGCGCCTTCGACGATCCGCGCCTCGATCTGGTGATCGCCGACGGTGCCGATTTCATCCGGCAGACGGCGGGCGGCTATGACGTGATCATCGTCGATTCGACCGATCCGATCGGCCCCGGCGAGGTGCTGTTCACCGACACGTTCTACGGCCATGCCAAGCGCGCCCTGACCGAGGACGGCATTCTGGTCACGCAGAACGGCGTGCCCTTTCTGCAGGGTGCGGAACTGACCAACACGATGCGCGCCTTCCGCGCGCTCTTTGCCGATGCCACCTGCTATCTCGCCACGATCCCCACCTATGCGGGCGGGCCGATGGCCTTCGGCTGGGGCACCGACGGACCTGCGCGCAACACGCCGCCCGACGTGCTGCGAGGACGGTTCGAGGCATCGGGGATCGCGCCCGGTTACTACACGCCCGAGGTGCACAGGGCGGCCTTCGCCCTGCCCGGCTACGTGGCGCGCCTGCTGCCCTGATCCCGCTCAGTCGCGGAAATGCCGCGCGACGGGGTCGGGCAGATCGAACTCCGCGAGCGCCCGGGCGCGGGCCCCGGGCGACATCTTGCGCGCGGTCTTCTGCACGATGCGGTCCAGCCTCGCCGCCTCCTGCGTCGGCGCGAAGGGGGCGAAATACCAGCGCAGGAAGGTAAAGCAGATCGCATCCTCGAGCATCTGCACCTCCGCGTCGCGCTTGATCCCCTCCTTGCGCAGCATTTTGGCGGCGCGCGCCGCCTCGGCCTCGGAATAGCCTGCGCCGGTCATGATCTGCGCCACCCGCGCCGCATGGTGCCGCGCCAGGTCGCCGCGCCACGCCAGATAGCCTGCCCGCCCCTCGGGATAGCCGCTGCGCGGCGAGGTCCAGCGCTCGATATGCTGGCCGCGCGCGGCGATCTGCAGGGGCTCCGAGGCGTCGGGGCACAGCCGGGCGAGTTCCGCGCTCATCCGCTGCCCATAGAGCAACGCGGCGGGCGCGCCCTCGGAGCGGTCCGGGTCCTGCGCGTTGGCCTCATCGACCGCCGCAAGCGCCCGCGCCAGGCGATCCGTCACGGGATGATGCGGGTGTATTTCATGCCCTCGAGCGACACGCCCGCCATCAGCCCCGCCTGCCCGAAGATCACCGCCACCACCGGCGCGCTCGACGTCGTGGTCTCTGCGCGCAGGTTCTCGCCGCGGTCGTTGAAGACATATTCGATATCGCCCCCGGCGGCCCAGCCGGAAGAGCGGCGGAACCGCTCGAGCGCCTCGTCGGTCATGAAGAACAGCACATGCGCGAATTGCTGCGCCCCGAACTGCAGCCCGACGCTGCCCTTGGTGGCCGAATAGTAGTCCACCGTCACGTTGTCGATGCGCAGCGCACCGCGCCCGAACCCGCCACCGACGAAGATCCCGCCCTCGGTCACCACCGGCATCACCAGGATACCGCTCGCCTTGTCGGCGAGATCGCGGGTGCCGGGATAGTTGGAATACATATGCGCCAGCGTCGCATTGACGCGCGCGTCGATCTTCGCCCCGCCGGGGCTGCCCACCCCGTTGCCGCACGCGGCCAGGACCGGCACGCCTGCCAGCGCGCCAAGGGTGAATCCGCGTCTCGTGAGAATGCTCATATGCGTGCCCGCCTCCGATTGCCTCAGGTTGCGCCCGGTCTTGTGGTCCTGCCGGGTCGCGTGCGGGCAATATAGTCGAGCGGGCCCGCGCTGTCACCTCGGATTGCGGCGATGCGCAGGATATCGCGCGGGTCAGCGCCCCGTCATGAGGCGCGCCGCGGCGGGGGCGAAATAGCTCAGGATGCCATCGCAGCCCGCGCGTCTGAAACAGGCGAGGCTCTCCATCATCGCGCGCTCGCCGTCGATCCAGCCGTTGAGCGCGGCGGCACGGATCATCGCGTATTCGCCCGACACCTGGTAGGCGAAGGTGGGTGCGCCGAGTTCGGCCTTCACCCGGCGACAGATATCGAGATAGGGCATGCCCGGCTTGACCATCACCATGTCCGCCCCCTCCGACAGGTCGCGCGCCACCATGCGCAGCGCCTCGTCGGTATTGGCCGGGTCCATCTGGTAGGTCTTCTTGTCCCCCTTGAGCGCCGTGGACGCCCCCACCGCGTCGCGGAACGGCCCGTAGAAGGCCGAGGCGTATTTGGCCGCGTAGGACATGATCGTCACGTCCGTGTGACCCGCCGCCTCGAGCGCCGCACGGATCGCGCCGATGCGCCCGTCCATCATGTCCGACGGGCCGATGATGTCGGCCCCCGCATCGGCCTGGGACAGGGCCTGTTTCACCAGCGCCTCGACGGTGGCGTCATTGACGATGCGCCCCTCCTCGACAAAGCCGTCATGGCCGGTGTCGGAATAGGGGTCGAGCGCGACGTCGGTCATCACGGCGATCCCCGGCACCGCCGCTTTGATCGCGCGGGTCGCGCGGTTCGACAGGTTGTCGGGGTTCCACGCCTCGGCGCAATCGGCGGTGCGATGCTCGGCACCGGTGTAGGGAAACAGGCAGATCACCGGAATTCCCAGATCGGCCGCTTCGCGCGCGGCCTCCACCACGCGATCGACCGAGCGGCGCATCACGCCGGGCATCGAGGCCACGGGCTCTTCGATCCCGTCGCCGTCGCGCACGAAGACGGGCCAGATCAGGTCGGCGGGGCTCAGCCGCGTCTCGGCCACGAGATCGCGCAGCGCCGCGCTGGCGCGCAGGCGGCGGGGACGGCTTGCGGGAAAGGGGGCCTGAACGGCGGGCATGGCAGCTTCTCCGGCGGGTCGGACATTGGGCACGCTCGAAGCATTTGCACGGAAATTCCGCCATCTCAAGGGTAGGAATTGCCGCGCGCGGGCGCTAAGAGGGCGGACGATACGAGCGACAGAGGCGCGGCCTTGACCCTTCTTGACAATGTCTTCGAGTTGATCGACCTGCGCTCCTTCAGCAACCTGTGGTTCTGGATCGCGCTGGCGGTGACATGGTCCACGGTCAGCCACTGGGTACTGGGCGTGCCCTGGGACATGGCGATCCGCGCGCGGCGCGGACATGGCGAGACGGCAATGACGGATTTCGAGGACATGGTGAGGATCAACACGGGCCGGCTGCTCTACGTGGCCGATCAGTCGGGCACGCTGATGGCCGGGATCGCGGCCTTCGGGCTGACGTCGCTGGCGCTGCTCGGCTTCGTCTATGGCAACGAATTCTCGCAGGCGCTGTTCCTGATTGCCGGTCCGCTCACCGCCGTGGGCCTGCTGTCGCTGCGCACCGCGCGCCAGATCCGCGCCCGGTCGCTCGGCGGCGACGCGCTGATCGCGCGGCTGGCGCGGCACCGGCTGGCGGTACAGGCGATCGGCATGATCTCGATCTTCATCACCGCGATGTGGGGCATGTATCAGAACATGGCCATCGGCGCGCTCGGCTGATCCCGATGACGAGGGCCAGCCATATCACCGTGGGCGGTGCGCCCGAGGGTTTCGACGCCCGTCTCGTGCTCGACGAGGCGGCGGCGCGCAAAGGCCCCGTGATCCATGTCGCGCGCGACGACAAGCGCATGGCAGCGATGGCCGCGGCGCTTGCCTTCTTTGCGCCCGACATGCCGGTGATCCGCTTTCCCGGCTGGGATTGCCTGCCCTATGATCGCATCTCGCCCAATGCCGAGATTTCGGCGGCACGCATGGCGACGCTGGCGGGGCTGGTCCACGGGATGCCGCAGCGCTTTGTGCTGCTGACCACGCTCAACGCCGCCACGCAGCGCCTGCCCGCGCGCGAGGTGCTGCGCGAGAGCGCCTTCGCGGCGGAGGTGGGCGAACGGATCGACGAGGCGGGCTTGCGCGATTTCCTCGTGCGGATGGGCTTTGCCCAGGCCCCCACCGTGACCGAGCCCGGCGACTACGCGCTGCGCGGCGGCATCATCGACATCTACCCCCCCGGCGAGGCGGGGCCGGTGCGGCTCGATCTCTTTGGCGACGTGCTCGACGGGGTGCGCCGCTTCGATCCCGGCTCGCAGCGCACCACCGAGAAACTCGACCGGATCGAGCTTGCGCCCGTCTCGGAGGTGATCCTCGACGAGGCCGCGATCCGCCGTTTCCGGCAGAACTACCGCATCGCGTTCGGCGCGGGCGTGGCCGACGACCCGCTCTACGAAGCCGTGAGCGCCGGGCGCAAGCCCGCCGGGGCCGAGCATTGGCTGCCGCTCTTTCACGAACGGCTGGAGACGCTGTTCGACTACCTCCCCGATGCCGCGATCACCCTCGACGATCAGGCCGACGCGGCCCGCGCCGCGCGGTGGGAGCAGGTGACGGACCAGTACGAGGCGCGCCGCCACGCCGCCAGCCAAAAGGCGCGCGGCGAGGCGGTCTATCACCCGGTGCCGCCGGGGGATCTCTACCTAGACGATGCCGCCTGGCAGGCGGCGACGGACGCGCGGCGGGTGCTGCATTTCTCGGCCCTGCCCCGCCCCACCGGCCCCGGCGTGATCGACGCGGGCGGGCGCATCGGGCGCAGCTTCGCCCCCGAGCGGCAACAGGAAAAGGTCAACCTTTTCAGCGTCCTGAAGGACCATGTCGAGGACCGCATGACGGCGGGGCCGGTCCTTGTCGCGTGCTGGTCCGAGGGCGCGCGCGAGCGCATCGAGGGGCTGTTGTCCGACGAGGGGCTGATCGGGACCGTCGCCGTGCGCGACGCGGGCGGGCTGGGCCGCCACGGGCTGCACCTCGCGGTCTGGCCGCTGGAGCAGGGATTCACCGCGCCCGCGCTCACCGTGATCTCCGAACAGGATGTGCTGGGCGACCGGCTCATCCGCGGGGCGCGGCGCAAGCGGCGCGCCGAGAACTTTCTGACCGAGGCGCAGGCACTCAGCCAGGGCGATCTCGTGGTGCATGTCGATCACGGCATCGGCCGCTATCTCGGGCTCGAGGTGGTGGCGGCGGCAGGGGCCGCGCATGAATGCCTCGTGCTGGAATATGCCGAGGCGGCGAAACTCTACCTGCCGGTCGAGAATATCGAGCTTCTGTCACGCTATGGCCACGAGGAGGGGCTGCTCGACGGGCTGGGCGGCGGCGCGTGGCAAGCCAAGAAGGCCAGGCTCAAACAGCGCATCCGCGAGATGGCCGACCGCCTCATCCGAGTGGCCGCCGAGCGCGAATTGCGCCGCGCGCCGGTCATCGCCCCCGAACACCACGCCTGGGAGGCCTTCGCCGCCCGTTTCCCCTACCAGGAGACCGAGGACCAGTTGCGCGCCATCGAGGACGTGCTCTCGGACCTCGAAGCGGGCCGCCCGATGGACCGGCTGATTTGCGGCGATGTGGGCTTCGGCAAGACCGAGGTGGCGATGCGCGCGGCCTTCGCCGCCGCGATGGCCGGGCAGCAGGTGGCGGTGATCGCCCCCACCACCCTCCTCGCGCGCCAGCATTTCAAGGAATTCTCCGAGCGGTTCCGCGGCTTTCCGCTGTCGGTGCATGCGCTGTCGCGCTTCGTGTCGTCCCGCGACGCCGCTCGCACCCGCGAGGCGATGGCGAAGGGCACCGCCGATATCGTCGTGGGCACCCATGCGCTGCTGGCCAAGAATGTCCGGTTCGACAATCTCGGCCTGCTCATCATCGACGAGGAACAGCGCTTTGGCGTGGGCCACAAGGAGCGGCTCAAGCAGATGCGGTCGGACGTGCATGTGCTCACCCTGACCGCCACCCCCATCCCGCGCACGCTGCAACTGTCGCTCTCGGGGGTGCGGGATCTGTCGATCATCGGCACCCCGCCGGTGGACCGCCTGTCGATCCGCACCTATGTGAGCGAGTTCGACACGGTGACGGTGCGCGAGGCGCTGCTGCGCGAGCATTACCGGGGCGGGCAATCCTTCTTTGTCGTGCCGCGCATCAAGGACCTGCCCGAGATCGAGGACTTCCTCGCCAGCCAGGTGCCCGAGATCAGCTATGTGGTGGCCCACGGCCAGATGGCGGCGGGCGATCTCGACCAGCGGATGAATGCCTTCTACGACGGCAAGTACGACGTGCTGCTGGCCACGACCATCGTCGAGTCGGGGCTCGACATCCCGACCGCCAACACCATGATCATCCACCGCGCCGACATGTTCGGGCTGGCGCAGCTCTACCAGATCCGGGGCCGCGTGGGCCGATCCAAGGCGCGCGCCTATGCCTATCTCACCACCAAGCCGCGCGTGCCGCTGACGCCGGGGGCCGAGAAACGCCTGCGCGTGCTGAGCAGCCTCGACACGCTGGGCGCGGGCTTTACACTCGCCAGCCAGGACCTCGACATTCGCGGCGCGGGCAACCTGCTGGGCGAGGAACAGTCGGGGCAGATGCGGGACGTGGGGTTCGAACTTTACCAGTCGATGCTGGAAGAGGCGATCGCCCGCATCCGCTCGGGCGAGGTGGCGGGCCTGCCCGAGGACGAGGGCCAGTGGGCGCCGCAGATCAACCTCGGCGTGCCGGTGCTCATCCCCGAGGATTACGTGCCCGATCTCGACGTGCGCCTGGGCCTTTACCGCCGCCTGAGCGGGCTGGAGAGCAAGGTCGACCTCGAAGGCTTCGCCGCCGAGATGATCGACCGCTTCGGCAAGCTGCCGCGCGAGGTCAACCTGCTGATGCTGGTCATGCGCATCAAGGCGATGTGCAAGCGCGCGGGCATCGCCAAGCTCGACGGCGGGCCCAAGGGGGCGACGATCCAGTTTCACAACGACAAGTTCGCCTCGCCGCAGGGGCTCGTGGAATTCATCCAGGACCAGAAGGGGCTGGCCAAGGTGCGCGACAACAAGATCGTCGTGCGCCGCGACTGGAAGGGCGAGGCCGACCGGGTGAAAGGTGCCTTCGCCATCGCCCGCGACCTCGCCGAGAAGGTGGTCGGCGAGAAGAAGCGCAAGAAGGCCACCGGCACCACCGGCTGAGCCCGCCGCTAGCGCGCCGGATCGAAGATCGTGGCCAGCGCATCGTGGACAAGACGGATGCGCCTGCTGGTGCGAAGCTCGCGGTGAGTGGTCAGCCAGACGGGAATGTCCATCGACCCTGTGTCCAGCGGCAGCCGCATGACCTCGGGCGTGCGCGCGCCCACATCGTCGAGCATCGCGCCGATGCCGAGGCCGCGCTTCACCATCTCCCATGCCACCAGCCCGCTCTCGGACCGGAGACGGAAATTGCGCCGCGTCAGCCCGAAGCCGAGGCCGTTCAGCGCGTCCATCAGCCGGTCGCTGCCGTCAAAGCCGATGAAATCGGCGGCGGCAAGGTCGGCCGGCCGGGCAAGCCCGCCCATTCCGGACACGTAACCGGGCGTGGCGTAAAGCGAGAACCGGCTGGTGCGAATGCGGCGCGCGATCAGGTCCGGTTCGGTCGGACGCTGATGGCGCAGCGCGATATCGGCTTCGCGACGGCGCAGGTCGCTGAGCGCATTGGTGGCGACGATCTCGATCTCGATGCCCGGCGCCTCGTCGCGAAGCTGCGCCAGAACCGGCGGCAGGACATACGCGGCCATGACGTCGCTCGCGCTGATGCGCACCTCTCCGGCGATGGCCTGGTTGCGCCCCGAGGCCGCAAGCGACACCCGCGTCGCGGCCTCGCCCATCACGCGGACATGCTCGACAAGGTCGAGCCCCGAGGGTGTGAGCGCGAGCCCGCGGCCCATCCGCTCGAACAGGACCACCCCGAGATCGGCCTCTAGCGCGCCGATCTGGCGGCTGAGCGTGGGCTGCGACTGTCCCAGCGCACGCGCGGCGGCCGAGAGCGACCCCTCCTCGACCGTGGCGAGAAAGCCGCGCAGCTGGTTCCAGTCGAATGTCATCGCGGCCCAATTCATGCATATACGCATACCTGAAATAGAGATTCATGCAATTTCAAATCGACCGGCCGCGGGCTACAGAACCCGCACCCAAGAGGAGCCCGAACCATGACCGCCGACGCCACATTCTGGGACCGGATCGCCGACAGATACGCCGCCCGCCCCGTCAAGAACATGACCGCCTACGAACAGACGCTGGAGCGCACCCGCGCATATCTCCGCGACACCGATACCGTGCTGGAACTGGGCTGCGGCACCGGCACCACCGCGCTCAGGCTCGCGGGGGATGCGGGCCAGATCACCGCGACCGACATCGCACCGCGCATGATCGCCATCGCGCGCGGCAAGATCGCCGCCCAGGGCGCGGACAACGTCGCGGCAGAGGTCGCAACCGCCCACGACGCCCCCGTTCCCGCGCGCGGCTACGACGCGGTTCTGGGCTTCAACTACCTGCACCTTCTGCCCGACATGGAAGAGACCCTCGCGCGCGTGCACGCCATGCTGCGCCCCGGTGGCCTCTTCATCTCCAAGACGGTGTGCCTTGGCGCGGCACCGCACCTGCGGGCGCTGATCTGGGTGATGCAGCGGCTGGGCAAGGCCCCCCATGTCCGCTTTCTCGACGTCGCGACGCTGGAGGCTGCGATCGCGGCGCAGGGGTTCGAGATCGTCGAAACCGGCGATTACCCGGCCAGGCCCGTCAGCCGCTTCGTCGTCGCGCGCAAGGCGGAGGCGCGCGGCTGACGCAGGCCCCGACATCTTCCCCCTAGCGCCCCCGCCCCCCTTCGCCTAAGTTTGCCGCAGGGCGGCATGAAAGGGTGTGAGCGCGGCGCATGGGCGAGACGGGGCTACGAAAACTGGCGTTCTTCCTGCTGGTGGCGCTCATCGCCTTCGTGGCGGTGGCGGGGGGCGTGTGATGGCGCAGCGTTTCGGCGGCAAGTACAGCCCCGGCGGCGGCGGCGCGGAGCCGGCCCCGCCGCGCGGCGGCTATCGCGGCGCGCGGCGCACCCGCGTGGGCGGCCGCGTCAACATGCTGTTCATCGCCCCGCTGCCGCTTGGCCTGCGCGCGTTTCTCGGCGGCCCGGTCGAGATGGCGCTCAACCTCGCCGCGCTCGGCCTTCTGTTGCTCGCGGCGTGGCTGACGCGCGAGGGGCTGCGGGCCGAAGAGGCGTATCACGCCCGCCGCATCGCCCGCCGCCCCGCCATCCCGCGCAAGATCTTCGGCTCGGTGCTGACCGGTGGGGGGCTCGCGGTGGCCGCCCATGCCGCGGGCGGCGGCGTGGCAGAGCCCGCGATCTACGCCGCGGCGGGGATCGTGCTGCATTTTCTGGCCTTCGGTCCCGATCCCCTGCGCGACAAGACCGCCGAGGGCATCGACAGCTTTCAGAGCGACCGCGTGGCGCGCGTGGTGGACCGCGCCGAGGACTACCTGCGCGCCATGACCGAGGCGATCGCCGGCACCCGCGACCGCGATCTCGAAGCGCGGCTCGAGCGGTTTCAGGTAAGCGTGCGCGACATGCTGCGCACCGTCGAGGACGACCCGCGCGACCTGACGCGGGCGCGCAAGTATCTCGGCGTTTACCTCATGGGCGCGCGCGATGCCGCGGTGAAATACGCGGCCCTCGCCACCCGTGCCCCCAACCCGCAGGCACGCGAGAACTACCTCGTTCTGCTCTCGGACCTCGAACAGAATTTCACCGCCAAGACCCGCGCGCTGATGGCCGACAGCACCACCGATCTCGATATCGAGATCGAGGTGCTGCGCGACCGGCTGGAGCGCGAGGGCGTTCACCTTGAATCCAGCGATTTAGCGTAAGAGGATCATCCCATGTCAGAGACCACCCGCCGACAGGCCGAGTCCGCACTCGCCGAAGTCGAATCCGTCAGCCGCGCCATCCTGCCCGAGCCGTCGGACGCCAACGCCATCGTCCCGCTGGACAAGGCCGATGCGGGCCAGAGCGCCGAAATCTCACGCCGCATGGCCGAGATCGACATGGCCGACACGCAATCCATCGTGTCCTTCGGCTCTGCCGCGCAGGCCGAGTTGCAGGACATCTCGCAGAGCATGCTGCAAGGTGTGCGCAACAAGGATGTGGGCCCGGCAGGCGATTCCCTGCGCGGCATCGTCACCACGATCCGGGGCTTTTCCGTGTCGGAACTCGACGTGCGCCGCGAGCGGTCCTGGTGGGAAAAGCTGCTGGGCCGCGCCGCGCCCTTCGCCAAGTTCACCGCCCGCTACGAGGAGGTGCAAGGTCAGATCGACAAGATCACCGAGAACCTGCTCGAGCACGAGCATACGCTGCTCAAGGACATCAAGTCGCTCGACATGCTCTACGAAAAGACGCTCGCCTTCTACGACGAGCTTGCGCTCTACATCGCGGCGGGCGAAGCCAAGCTCAAGGAGCTCGACGACAAGGACATCCCCGCCAAGGAGGCCGAGGTGCAGGCCGCCGCCGAGAACGACCAGGTGATGAAGGCGCAGGAACTGCGCGACCTGAGGGCGGCGCGCGACGATCTCGAACGCCGGGTGCATGACCTGAAACTGACCCGTCAGGTCACCATGCAATCCCTGCCCTCGATCCGCCTCGTACAGGAAAACGACAAATCTCTGGTGACCAAGATCAACTCCACCCTCGTCAACACCGTGCCGCTGTGGGAGACGCAGCTGGCGCAGGCGGTGACGATCCAGCGTTCGGCAGAGGCGGCGGCGGCGGTGCGCGACGCCAACGACCTCACGAACGAGTTGCTGACGGCCAACGCCGCCAACCTGCGCGAGAGCAACAAGATGATCCGCCAGGAGATGGAGCGCGGCGTCTTCGACATCGAGGCGGTGAAACAGGCCAATGCCGACCTGATCGGCACCATCGAGGAAAGCCTCGCCATCGCCGACGAGGGCAAGGCGAAACGCGCGCGTGCCGAGGAAGACCTCAAGAAGATGGAGGCCGAACTGCGCGATACGCTTGCCTCGGCCAAGGCGCGGCGCGACGGCACGGGCGACACCGCCGGCACCGCCGTGCCGCGGGGCTGAGCCGGGCATGGGGCGCGGGCGCGTGCGCGGTCTGGGGGCGCTGGTGCTGGCACTGGCGCTTGCCGCCTGTGACATGCCGATGCCATCGGCCCCCGCGCCCGCGCCGTCGCGCCCCCCCGCCGGAGGCGCGGACGGCCCCTCGGCGCGCAGCCTCGCGCTGGCCGCGCATTACGCCCGCACCGAGCGCGACCTGCGCAGCCGGGGCCTGCTGCGCACCGATGGCGGCGGGCCCGACACGCCCTTCACCGACACCGACCTGATGCGCAATTTCGAGCGCATCGCCTTCTTCGACGAATACGCCCCGGGCGCGGGCTTGCGCTCGTCCTCGGGCGAGGCCGGGGGGCTGCGCAAATGGACGCAGCCGGTCCGCTACGGCATCGAGTTCGGCGCCTCCGTGCCCGAGGCGCAGCGCATGGCGGATCGCGGGCTGGTCGAGGGCTATGCCGAACGGCTCGCGCGCGCGACGCGCCACCGCATCGCGCTGGTCAGCCGCGCGCCGAATTTCCACATCCTCGTGATGAGCGAAGACGACCGCGCCGAGGGTCTGGCGCGGGTCCGTGCCCTCGCCCCCGAGATCGACGCGACCACCCTGGGCGTGTTCCGCGACATGCCGCGCAGCATCCATTGCCTCGTCGTGGCGTTCTCCGCCAAGGGCAACCCCCATGCCTACGATCTCGCCATCGCCTGGGTCCGGGCCGAACACCCGCCGCTGATGCGCGAGGCCTGTTTCCACGAGGAAATGGCGCAGGGCCTCGGCCTCGCCGATGACAGCCCGCGCGCGCGCCCCTCGATCTTCAACGACGACGAGGAATTCGCGCTGCTCACCACCCATGACGAGATGCTGCTGCGGCTGCTCTACCAGCCCGATCTCACGCCCGGCATGATGCCCGACGAGGCCCGCCCCATCCTCCGCCGCCTGCTGGACGAATGGCAGGCGGGGCCGGTGTGACCCCTTCGCAAAGGAGCCATCCACGATGCCCATCTTCGATTTCCTCTCCGGCCAGTTCATCGACGTCATCCACTGGACCGACGACACCCGCGACACGATGGTCTGGCGCTTCGAGCGCGAGGGCCACGAGATCAAGTACGGTGCCAAGCTGACGGTGCGCGAGGGACAGTCCGCCGTTTTCGTCCATGAGGGGCAACTGGCGGATGTGTTCACCCCCGGTCTCTACATGCTCGAGACCAACAACATGCCGATCATGACCACCCTGCAACACTGGGACCACGGGTTTCGCTCGCCGTTCAAGTCGGAAATCTACTTCGTCGCCACCACCCGGTTCACCAATCTGAAATGGGGCACCAAGAACCCGATCATGCTGCGCGATCCGGAATTCGGCCCCACCCGCATCCGCGCCTACGGCACCTATACCGTGCGCGTCTCGGACCCGGCGAAGTTTCTCAGCGAAATCGTCGGCACCGACGGCGAATTCACCATGGACGAGATCAGCTTTCAGATCCGCAACATCATCGTGCAGGCGTTTTCCCGCATCATCGCGGGCAGCGGCATCCCCGTGCTCGACATGGCCGCCAACACCGCCGATCTGGGGCGTCTGGTGGCCGGTGAGATCACCGCCGTGGTGGCCGAGTACGGGCTGGAAATCCCGGAATTCTACATTGAAAACATATCCCTGCCGCCCGCAGTTGAAGCGGCGCTCGACAAGCGCACCTCGATGGGGCTCGCGGGCGACCTGGGCCGCTTCACCCAGTATTCCACCGCCGAGGCGATGACATCGGCGGCCAAGAACCCCTCGGGCGGCGGCGGCATCGGCGCCGGTCTCGGCATGGGGATGGGCATGGCGATGGCGCAGCAGATGGCGGATCAGACGCGCAGCCAAGGGCCATGGGGCGCGCGCCCCGAAACGGCCCCGCCGCCCCCGCCGCCCCCGGTCGAGCATGTCTGGCATATCGCAGAGAACGGCCAGACCCACGGCCCCTACTCCAAGGCCCGGCTGGGCCGCATGGTGACCGAAGGCAGCCTGACCCGCGACAGCCATGTCTGGACCGCCGGTCAGGACGGCTGGAAGCGCGCCGAGGACGTGGCCGAACTGGCGCAGCTTTTCACCGTCATGCCGCCGCCGCCGCCGGGCACCTGATCCGATGCGCCGCCGCGCCACCATCGCACTGCACTGGCTGAACCTGCTGCTGTTGCTCTTCGTGCTGGGCGATGGCGGGGCGACCGCCTGGCTCTCGCTGCTCTACGCGGCTTGCGCGCTCGGCATGTGCGCGCTGGCGCTGGTCTTCGGGCTGATGAGCGGGCCGGGCCCGAAACTCGAGGGCGCGCTGCGCATCCTGCACCCGTGGTTTCATCGCGCGCTCTACGCGCTGCTCGGCTGGGGTGCCGTCGTGCTCGCCGCCGAGACGCTCGGCCACACCCTGCCCGGCCCCGCCGCGCGCCAACTGCTCCTGAGCCTGCTCGCGGCCTCGGCGATCCATGCGGTGTTCAACCTCTGGCGGCACACCGCGCTCGGCGACGGGGCGCTGCGCCGGATCACCCCGCGCCGCATTCACCCCATCCTGTGATCGCGGTGCCGCGCCTCGCCCGGTCAGCGGCTCGCGGGCATGCGCCAGCGCGACACCGCCGCGGTCAGGGCCTGCGACGCCGCGGTGAACTCGACCTCCAGCATGTCCTGCGCGGCATCGATCCGGCCCTGCTTGATCAGTTGCGCCGCGCGCGAGGCCACGCGATGAAACTCGGCATGGCGCACGATGGTCTCGCTCGCCTCCTGCCGCAGCCGCACATCGTCGGGCAGGCCGTCGAGCCAGCAGCCGAAGGCGCAGCCGTGGTGGTCTCCCGCCTGCGTCACGAGCGCCTCGTCCGCGCCCTTGCGGATGGCCGCCCGCAGGCGGAATTTCCACGCGCCATGCGCGCCGATGGCTTGGGTCAGGCTTTGGTAAAGCGCCGGGTCGGTCATCGCTGGTCCTTGTCTTGGGGCCTCATTGCGGTAAACGGTTCGGTGAGCCGCGACTTTAGCGAAAAGAGGGGCCGGACATGCCGGTGACCGAACACCGCTTTCCCTGCGCCGCCTGCGGTGCCGATTACCGCTACGATCCCGGCGCGGGCCGGCTGACCTGCGACCATTGCGGCGACGTGGCCGAGATCGAGACCGGCGGGCCGTGGCAGGGCGGCATCCGCGAGCTCGATTTCCGCGCCGCGCTGCGCGACCAGCTTCCCGCGCAGGAGATGGAGGAAACCCGCACCACCACCTGCAGCAGCTGCGGCGCGCAGGTGGACCTCGGGTCAGACACCCACGCCACCGAATGCCCGTTCTGCGCCTCGCCGGTGGTGACCGGCACCGGGACGCATCGCCATATCAAGCCGCGCGCGCTCTTGCCCTTCGCGCTCGACGAGGCGCAGGCGCGCAAGGCGATGACCGACTGGCTGGGCCGTCTCTGGTTCGCGCCGAACGGCCTGCAGGACTACGCGCGCAAGGGCCGCAGGATGGAAGGCATCTACGTCCCCTACTGGACCTTCGACGCCGACACCAAATCGCAATATCGCGGCGAGCGCGGCACCGTTTACTACGAGAGCCGCACCGTCATGCGCGACGGCAAGCGCCAGACCGTTCAGGTCGCCCGCGTCCGCTGGCGCGCCGTCTCGGGCAGGGTCGCGCGGTTCTTCGACGATGTGCTGGTGCTGGCCTCGCACAGCCTGCCCAAACGCTATACCGACGCGCTCGAGCCGTGGGACCTGTCGGCGCTGGAGCCCTACGCGCCCGAATATCTCGCAGGCTTCCGCGCCGAGGGCTACAGCGTCGACCTCGACGACGGCTTTGCGCAGGCCCGCGACAAGATGGACGCCACCATCGCCCGCGACGTGCGCTTCGACATCGGCGGCGACCGGCAGCGCATCCATGCCATCGACACCGCCGTGAGCGATGTCACCTTCAAGCATATCCTGCTCCCCGTCTGGCTCGCCGCCTATAAATACCGGGGCGAGACCTACCGTTTCGTGGTCAACGCCCGCACCGGCCGCGTGCAGGGCGAACGGCCCTGGTCGGCGTGGAAAATCGCCGTGGCGGTGATACTCGGCGCCGCCCTCGCAGGCGGCATCGGCTATCTGATCGCGCTGGAACAGGGCGGGTTCTGATGCGCTCCACCGTCGCGATCCAGATCACCCATGCCCATGCGGGCGGCGAGGTGGGCGATGTCATCACCGGCGGCGTCGCCCCGCCGCCGGGGGCCACCATGTGGGAGAAATCCCGCCACATCGCCCGCGACGACCGGCTGCGCCGTTTCGTGCTGAACGAGCCGCGCGGCGGTGTCTTTCGCCACGTCAACCTGCTGGTGCCGCCGACCGATCCACGCGCCGATATGGGCTTTGTCATCATGGAGCCCTGCGATACGCCACCGATGTCCGGCTCCAACACGATCTGCGTGGCCACCGTGCTGCTGGAGACCGGCATCCTGCCGATGACCGAGCCCGAGACCCACCTCACGCTCGAGGCCCCCGGCGGGCTGGTGGCGGTGCGCGCGCGCTGCAAAGGCGGCCGGGTGACGCAAGTGGCGCTCGAAAACCTGCCCTCTTTCGCCTGCCGCCTCGATACCCCGCTCGACGTGCCGGGGCTGGGGCAAATCCCGGTCGATACCGGCTTTGGCGGCGACAGTTTCGCGGTGGTGGACCCCGCGACACTCGATCTGGCGCTGACGCCTCAGAACGCGCGGAAACTGGCCGAGATCGGCACGCGCATCACCCGCACCGCGACCGATCAACTGGGGTTCGAGCACCCCACCAACCCCGATTGGCGGCATATCTCGTTTTGTCTTTTTGCCACCCCGCCCGAGCGCGAGGGCTGCACGCTCCATGCGCGCCACGCCGTCGCCATACGCCCCGGCAAGATCGACCGCTCGCCCACCGGCACGGGGCTGTCGGTGCGCATGGCGCTCCTGCACGCGCGCGGGCAGATGACCCGCGACGACCGCTACAGCGCCACCTCGCTCATCGGTGCGCGGTTCGACGGGCGCATCCTCGGGGCCACCACCTGCGGCCCCTTGGCGGCGATCCGCCCGGAAATCGCGGGCCGGGCATGGATCACCGGGCAATCCACCCTTATGCTCGATCCCGAAGACCCCTGGCCCGAGGGCTATCGTCTCTCCGACACCTGGCCCGGCGCAGAGGATCCCGCATGACCACCGCCTTCGACACGCTCACCACCATTCTCGATGCCCGCCATTCCTGCCGCGGATTCCTGCCCGACCCGGTCGGGGAAGAGGTGATCGCGCGGATCGTCCGGGCCGCGGGCCGCGCGCCATCGTGGTGCAATGCGCAACCCTGGCAGGTGACGGTGACGCGAGGCACGGAAACCGAGCGGTTTCGCGCCGCGCTGCTCGACGCGGTCCGGACGGACCGACCGCAGCCCGACCTGCCCTGGCCCGAACGCTATCCCGGTGCCCATGGCGCGCGGCGCCGCGAATGCGGGCTGCAACTCTACGAGGCGGTGGGCATCGCGCGCGAGGACCGCGCCGCGCGGGCCGAGCAAAGCATGGAGAATTACCGCCTCTTCGGCGCGCCGCATGTGGCCATCGTCCATTCCGAGGCCGCCCTCGGCCCCTATGGCGCGATGGACACGGGCGGCTTCGTCACCGCCTTCATGCTCGCGGCAACGGCGCTTGGCGTCGGCAGCATCGCGCAGGCCTCGGTCGCGGCCTACGCACCGATGATCCGCGCGCATTTCGACCTGCCGGATACCCGGCTCATCCTCTGCGCCATCTCCTTCGGCCTGCCCGACCCGGATCACCCCGCCAACCGGTTCCGGACCACGCGGGCGGACCTCGGCGAGGTGCTCGACCTGCGGGGGTAGTGGGGAATGGCCTGGAGCGGTGCTTCAGGCCCTGACACCAATGCGCGGAATCGAGGTGCCGAAGGCACCGCCGCGCAGCGCCCGACCGCCCCCCGGGCG
>ENA-ORCV01000663-ORCV01000663.1-marine-metagenome-genome-assembly--contig:-NODE-663-length-17691-cov-3.934995_pt1 | contig 17691 bp, 13 predicted proteins | sample MGYA00237779_ERZ508509 | MGnify/ENA primary metagenome ERZ508509 (study PRJEB26180, sample SAMN06268772) | marine metagenome | isolation source: Bioluminescent Bay, La Paraguera, Puerto Rico | place... | reverse complement strand
CCGCCATAAGCGTCGCCTCGCCGGTTGGTGAGCGGCGACAGGAAACTCGCAAGCAGATAGCCGTGGGCGCAATGAAGTTCGAGCATGTCGAAGCCGGCCCTCGCGCCCCGTTCCGCGGCGGCGACGAAACTGTCGCGCACTTCATTCATTTTGGCGCGGTCCATTTCAATCGGTGTTTGCGAAACGTCTTTGAAATAGGGAATCGGCGAGGCCGAATAGATCGGCCAGTTTCCGTTATCGAGCGGCAAATCCATGCCGCCCTCGATGGTTTTGGTCGAGCCTTTGCGCCCCGCATGACCGAGCTGCAAGGCGACTTTCGAAGGCGATGTCTGGTGAGTGAAATCGACAAGCCGTTTCCAGTCGGCTTCCTGTCTGTCGCTCCAAATCCCGGTGCAGGCCGGTGTAATGCGCGCATCAGGAGTTGGGCAGGTCATCTCCACAAAGACCAGCCCGGCACCGCCATGAGCGAACCCCGCGTAATGGGCTGCGTGCCAATCGGTGATGTCGCCTTCGACGGCGCTGTATTGCGCCATCGGCGCGACGACGACCCGGTTGGGAACGATCATGCCGCGCAGGTCGAACGGCGTGAACATCGGCGTCGGCTTGTCAGCGGCGACATGGCGTCCTGTTCGCCGGCCGTAGCGTTCGTAAAATTCTTCTTCGACTTTTTCGAGAAACGCGGCGTCCCGCAGTTTGATATTGTCCCAGGTGAGGGATTTCGCCCGCGACATCAAAGAGAAAGCGAACTCATAAGGATCCTTGTTCCAGTGATGCGGCATGTCTTCAAACCACTTCAACGACACTTCCGCATTGTGCTGGGTGATTTCCACGGGCGTCCGGCGCTCGGCTTCATAGTCTGCGAAGACGGCGTTGATATCGGTCCCATGCCGGACTGCGGCGTCCGAAAGGGCGATGGCGCATTCCATCGCCAGTTTGGTGCCGGAGCCGATCGACCAATGCGCCGTCGCCTTGTTGTCGCCGAGGAGAACCATGTTCTTATGGCTCCATCGCTCGCAGACATATTTCGGGAAGCGCCGCCAGATCGAGCGGTTGGTGAGGAAAGGATGGCCCTGAAGTTCTTCCGCGAACACCGTTTCAAGATATTTTGCGGAATCTTCCTCGCTCATTTCATCAAAACCGCAGGCCTCCCAGCATTCCGGCGTCGTTTCGATGACCCAGGTCGAAAGTCCTTTTTCGTATTGGTAAGTGTGCGCGCAGAAATGACCGTGCTCGGTTTCTTTGAAAAAGAACGTGAAAGCGTCGAGCGGGCGCGTTGAACCGAGCCAGGTGAACTTGTTCCGCTTGTCCTCCATCGATACGCCGAACGCGTCCGCATAATGGTTGCGAATGGCGCTGTTGACGCCGTCAGCGACGACGATCATGTCGGAATCGGAAAATCGCGTCTCAACCGTCTCCGGATCGACGGCGTCTGAAAAATGCATGTTGACGCCGACCGCCGCGCATCTTGTCTGCAATAGCTGGAGCAGGGTCTTGCGCGAGCAGCCCGCGAAACCGTTGCCGCCGACAATGGTTCGGCGCCCTTTGTGTTCGATGGCGATATCGGTCCAGTAGGCGAAGCTATCGCGGATCATGCCGTAGGAGTCCGGGTCGGCGCTCAAAAACTCGTCGAGCGTTTCATCGGAAAAGACGACGCCGAAACCGAACGTGTCGTCGGCGCGGTTCTGCTCGTAAACATCGATCTCGCATGAGGGCATGCGTTTCTTCGTCAGGAGCGCGAAATACAGGCCGCCGGGACCGCCGCCGATGACCGTGATCTTCATGAGCGCGGCTCCTGTTTGTCATGTGACGAAGCCGATGATGGAATGACGGCGGTGGTTTCGATCTCGAGAAGCGCGTGGTCTTCAACAAGCGCCGAGACCTCGACGACCGCCATGCAGGGGAAGACCTTGCCGAGCGTTTCGCGCCACGCCTCGCCGATGTCGGCAAGGCTGTCGAGATATCGCCGCTTGCTGGTGACATAGCAGGTCATACGGACGATATGCGCCGGCGCCGCCCCGCCCTCGGCGAGAATGGCGACGGTGTTTTCAAGCGCCTGGCGGAACTGGCCGGGAAAATCCTTGCGCTCGAATGTTTCTTCCGAAGTCCAGCCGACCACGCCGGCGGTGAACACCATGCGCCCTTCGGCGGCGATGCCGTTGGCGTATCCTTTCGGCCGCGGCCAGCCGGCGGGCAATAATGTCTGGTGCATGTCTATTCCATTCCTTTGACGAACCGATCGAGATGCTGACGCGCGATCACGATCTTCTGGACTTCCGATGCGCCTTCATAAATCCTGAGCGCGCGGATTTCCCGGTAAAGCTCCTCGACTTTCTGGCCCTTGCGCACGCCGAGCCCGCCGAAAAGCTGCACCGCCTTGTCGATGACAAGCTGCGCCTGATCGGTGGCGTAAAGTTTCGCCATCGCCGCTTCGCTTGTAACGCGCTTTTGCTTGACGTCTTTCGTCCAGGCGGCGCGGTAGACGAGGAGGGCGGCGGCGTCGACATCGAGCGCCATTTCGGCGAGCTTTTCCTGTGCGAGAGGAAGATCGGCGAGACGCGCGCCGAACATTTCGCGCGAGAGGGCGCGTCCCGTCGCTTCATCAAGCGCGCGGCGCGCAAAGCCGAGCGCCGCCGCGCCGACGGTGGTGCGAAAGACGTCGAGCGTCGCCAGCGCGATCTTGAAACCGTCGCCTTCCTCGCCAAGCCGGTTTGCAGCAGGGATGCGGCAGTCGTCGAATGCAAGACGACCGAGCGGGTGAGGGGCGATAACGTCAATGCGCTCGGTTACGGAAAAGCCGGACGCGTCCGCATCGGCAATGACGGCGGTGACGCCTTTCGAGCCTTCTCCGGTGCGCGCAAACAGCGTGTAGAAATCGGCGATCCCGCCATTTGATATCCAGAGCTTTTCGCCATTCGCGGCATAGTGGTCTCCGGCGAGGACCAGAGATGTCGATAACGCAGCGGCGTCGGAACCGGCGTCTTCCTCCGACAGGGCGAAGGCGGCGATTTTTTCGCCGGCGGCGACGGCGGGAAGATAGGCTTTCTTTTGTCGCTCGTCGCCGAACATTGAAATCGCGCCGGAGCCGAGCCCCTGCATGGCGAAGGCGAAATCCGCAAGGCCGGAATGGCGCGCCAGCGTCTCGCGAATAACCGCCAGCGAACGAACGTCGAGTGTTTCGAACATGCCGCCGTAAGCCGCGGGAACGCAATAACGAAGCCAGCCGGCTTCCCCCAGCGCATTCACCAGCTTGCGGCAGGTGTTGTCGACATTCTCATGAGCGCCGGGCGCCTCTGTGATCGCCGGCAGGGCGGATGAGGCCCAATTGTGTAGATCAAGCGCCAGCGTCTTGTGATGGGGCTCGAAAAACGGCCAGTCGAGAAAACTTGTATCCGCCATCAGTCGCCCTCGAACACCGGTTTTTCTTTTGCGACGAACGCGTCATAGGCGCGGCGAAAATCGTTCGTCTTCATGCAGATCGCCTGCGCCTGCGCTTCGGCCTCGATCGCCGCATCGAGGCTCATGTCCCATTCGTAATTCAACTGGTTCTTGGTCATGCCGTTGGCGAAGGCCGGTCCGGCGGCCAGTTTCGCCGCCATCGTCATGGCGTGCGCATCGAGGTTTTCAGCCGCGACGACGGAATTGAAATAGCCCCAGGCGAGGCCTTCTTCCGCCGTGAAACTGCGGCCGAAAAACAAAAGCTCGCTGGCGAGGCCCTGGCCGATGATGCGGGGCAGGATCGCGCAGGCGCCCATATCGCAGCCGGCGAGCCCGACCCGGTTGAAAAGGAATGCCGTCTTGGCTTCGGGGCTCGCGTAACGAATATCCGAGGCCATGGCGATGATCGCGCCGGCGCCGGCGCTGACGCCGTCGACGGCCGCGATGATCGGCTGCGGACAGGCGCGCATCGCTTTCACAAGGTCGCCGGTCATGCGCGTGAAGGCGAGCAGTTCCGGCATACCCATCTTCGTAAGGGGGCCGATAATCTCATGCACGTCGCCGCCCGAACAGAAGTTCCCGCCATTGCTCGTGAATACAATTGCTTTCACGTCCGGTTGATAGACGAGCTCGCGGAATAGGTCGCGCAGCTCGGCGTAGGAATCGAATGTAAGCGGGTTTTTGCGTTCCGGCCGGTTGAGGCTGATGCGGGCGACGCCTTCCTTGAACGTCCAGAGAAAATGCTTGGGTTTGAATGTGTCTGGGGTCATGCGGCGTCCTTTTCATCTTCCTGATCGTCTGAAGGCAGGCGGATTTGGCTGAGCAGTTCACGCAAGGATTTGATTTCGGCGGGCGAAAGACCGACGAAGGCTTCGGCGATCCATTGCTGGTGCGCCGCCGCCATCTTTTCAAACAATCGCCGTCCCTTCGGCGTCAGGCTGAAGATCGCCGCGCGCCGGTCCTGCGTATCGACGGCGCGCTTGACGAGGCCCTCCTTGAGAAGCCTCGCCGTCACTTGCGTGGTGTTGCCATCCGTCACTTTGAGGCGCCTTGTCAATGCGCCGGCCCGCAGTCCTTGCGGTTCTGCGCGATGAAGCGCGGCGAGAATATCAAAACGGGAAATCGAAATGTCGAAGTCAGCGCGCAACGCCGTATCGACGGACTTTTTGAGCGCGTTCGACGCCGTCAAAAGGTCAAGCCAGGCGCGCAAGGAGTCGCGGGCGTCGTTCATCCGGCGGTTTCTCCTCCGTCAATAACAATCGCCTGACCGTTGACGGAGGCCGCTTCAGGACTGGCGAGCCAGCGCGCGGCGGCGGCGATTTCTGCAGGGCTGACAAGCCGCCCTGACGGATTGGACCGCGTGAAAGTTTTCAGCGCTTCTTCCTCGGATCGCCCGGTCTTCTTTGCGATCGTTTCAACGGCCTTTCCGATCATCGGCGTATCCGTATAGCCGGGACAAATCGCATTCGCCGTCACGCCGGATCTCGCCAGCTCGAGCGCCAGCGTTTTGACCCAGCCAAGAACGCCGTGTTTCGCGGCGGCGTAAGCGCCGGCGTAAGGATAACCGACGATGGAAGCCGTGGAAGCGATGGCGATGAAGCGGCCCCAGCCTCTGTCTTTCATCGGCGGAACAAAAGCTTTCGAGCAGGCGTAAACACTGGTGAGGTTGAGGGCGATCATCCGGTCCCAGACGTCTTTCGGCGTATCGAGCGCCGGCATGGTTTCCGCACCGCCTGCACAGGCGATCATGATATCGACAGGGTCTTGCTGAGCGGCCGTTTCGGAAATGGCCGCGTCGTCGGTCACATCCATCTGCACGAAAGGAAGACCGGTTTCTTCAAGGCGCTTCCGGTTGCGTCCGGCGATGACGACAGCGTCGCCGTTCCGGTCGAAAGCACGGGCGATCTCAAGGCCGATGCCTGAACCGCCGCCGGTGATGAGAACGCGTTTCGGGTCGGTCGTCATGAGCGGACCTCCTGAAATTATTTTAGTAATAAAATAAATTGCGTCAAGCGATGGCGCCGCGTTTTTCGAGGCCGAATTCGCAAACGCGAACGGCTTTCAAAGCGTCTGCAATTTGCCTGATTTTATGGGATCAAAATTTGGCATATTATGCTAAGAAGAAATTTCGGAATCGCACATGACGCTATTTCGATATTGCGTCGCAACAAGTTAAAGCATATCGTCGCCCGCCCGCCTGTTGCGAATCGGCGGCGCTGAAGGAGCGGCATGAAATACGTTATCGCCATCATCAAGCCTCACCGGCTCGATGCGGTCCGCGAAGCCCTGACGGGACTTGGCGTTCAGGGCATGACGATTTCCGACGTAAAGGGCTTCGGGCGGCAGAAGGGCCATAGCGAAGTTTACCGCGGCGCCGAGTATAAGGTCGATTTCACGCCCAAGGTGAAAATCGAAATCGCGCTTGAGGAAGGGCGCGTCTCCGCCGTCGCATCCGCCATTCGCGAACACGCCAAGACCGACAGGATCGGCGACGGCAAGATTTTTGTTCTCGATCTCGAAGAAGCCATGCGCGTGCGCACAGCCGAGACCGGCGACGCGGCGATTTAACAAGACGAAAGACGGCGATGATCGAACGAATGTTGAAATTCGTTTCGCGGGACCGCGAAACTCCGTCGAAAAGGAAGTCCGACGCGCGCCGCCGGGATTTCGCTGAAATCTATGCGCGGTTTGCTGACGACCAGGCGGCGGCGCAGGCTGCCCGTTGCAGCCAGTGCGGCGTGCCTTTCTGTTCCAACGGGTGCCCGCTCGGCAACGATATTCCGGACTGGCTGAAACTCGTCGCGGAAGGTCGCCTCGAAGAAGCGTACGCCGTCTCCGCCGCAACCAATAACATGCCGGAAGTGTGCGGGCGCATCTGTCCGCAGGACCGGCTTTGCGAAGGCGCCTGCGTCATCGAGCAATCCGGTCACGGCACGGTGACGATCGGCGCGGTCGAGCAGTACATCACGGAAACCGCCTGGGAGAAGGGCTGGATCAAGCCACTGCGTCCGCCGGTCGAGCGGCCGCAATCGGTCGGCGTCATTGGCGCAGGGCCTGCCGGGCTCGCCGCGGCGGAAGAGCTTCGGCGCGAAGGTTTTCAGGTGAAAGTCTATGACCGCTATGACCGGACGGGCGGGCTTCTGGTTTACGGCATTCCCAATTTTAAACTGGAAAAACATGTCGTCGAAAGACGCGCCTTGTATCTGGAGCAGAGCGGCGTCGACTTCGCGCGCAATTTCGAGGTGGGCCGCGATGCGAGCCTTGGCGACTTGCGCGCCGAGCATGACGCGGTGCTGATCGCCGCCGGCGTCTACAAGGCGCGGGATCTCGTTTGTCCCGGCGCCGGCAATAAGGGCGTCGTCGCCGCGCTGGATTACCTGACGGCGTCAAACCGCAAGGGATTTGGAGACAAGGTTGCGGCGTTTGAAAGCGGCGAGCTCGATGCGGCGCGGAAAAATGTCGTCGTGTTGGGCGGCGGCGATACGGCGATGGATTGCGTCAGGACCGCGGTGCGCCAGGGCGCCAAATCCGTCACCTGCCTTTACCGCCGCGACCGCAAGAACATGCCGGGGTCGGCGCGCGAAGTTTCAAACGCCGAGGAAGAAGGCGTCATTTTCGAATGGCTCGCCGCGCCAAAGGCGGTGCGGGGCGACGCCGCGAAAGCGGCCGGCATTTGCGCGGCGCGCATGGAGCTCGGCGCCCCCGATGCAAGCGGCAGGCGCGCGCCGGTTGAGATCGTCGGCGCCGAATTCGATCTCGCCGCCGACATGGTGATCAAGGCGCTCGGCTTTGAGCCGGAAGACCTGCCGGCGCTGTTCGGCGAACCGGACCTGAAGATCACGCCGCGCGGGACGCTTCGCGTCGAGGCGGAAACGTTTGAGACGTCTTTGCCGGGGGTCTACGCCGCCGGCGACATCGTGCGCGGCGCCTCGCTTGTCGTGTGGGCGATTGCCGACGGGCGGAAGGCCGCCGCCGCGATTTCCAGAAAGCTTAAAAGCGCCGCCATGCGCGCCGCCGCCGAATGAAGCCGCAAGACATGACCGACAGTGTATCCGCCTATCTCGAACGCCGCGCCCGCCTGATCGAAGCGCACGCCTACGATCCGTCATCGGAGCATGACGCCTGCGGCGTCGGGCTGGTCGCCGCGCTCGACGCCCGCCCGCGCCGCGAAATCGTCGATATGGCGCTGGCCGCTCTGAAAGCCGTCTGGCATCGCGGCGCCGTTGACGCCGACGGAAAGACCGGCGACGGCGCCGGCATTCGCCTCAACGTGCCGCAGGAGCTCTTTCGGGCTTTCGTCGAACGCACCGGGCACACCGCGGGCGAGGAAGACATTTGCGTCGGCATGCTGTTTCTGCCGCGCACCAATCTCGGCGCCCAGGACGCGGCGCGGGCGATTGTCGAATCGGAAATCCTGCATGGCGGTTTTTACATTTACGGATGGCGGCAGGCGCCGGTAAACGCCGCCTGTCTCGGCGTCAAAGCGAACGCGACGCGGCCCGACATCGAACAGATTTTGTTTTGCGATCCAAAAAGCCGGTCTCAGGAAGAGCTTGACCGGGTTTTGTACATGGTGCGCCGCCGGATCGAGAAACGCGCCCGCGAACAGGGGCTGCACGAGCTTTATGTGTGCTCGCTCTCCTCGCAGGACATCGTCTACAAGGGGCTCTTCCTCGCGCAGGAAATCGATAATTTTTACACGGACCTCAAAGACGAACGGTTTATCTCGCGCGTTGCGATCTTTCATCAGCGGTATTCGACAAACACGTTTCCCGAATGGCGGCTTGCGCAGCCTTTCCGCATGCTTGCGCATAATGGCGAGATCAACACGCTGAAGGGCAACCGCAACTGGATGAAAAGCCACGAGATTCGCATGGCGTCTGAAATCTTCGGCGCCGACGGCGATGACATCAAGCCGGTCATTCAGCCAGGTTCATCGGATTCCGGCGTGCTCGATCAGGTCTTCGAACTTCTCGTGCGCGCCGGGCGCACGGCGCCGATGGCCAAGACGCTTCTGATCCCGGAAGCCTGGTCGAAACGCACCGAGGCGATGCCGCCGAAATGGCGCGCGCTCTATGAATATTGCAACGCCGTCATGGAGCCCTGGGACGGGCCGGCCGCCGTCGCCGCCTATGACGGCCGCTGGGCGGTCGCCGGGCTCGACCGCAACGGCCTGCGGCCGCTGCGATACGCGATCACCGAGGATGGCGTTCTGGCGGTCGGATCGGAAACCGGCATGTGCCCGCTTGAGGGCCGCAAGGTGAAAAAGCGGGGCGCCATCGAGCCGGGCCGGATGATTGTCGTCGATATGGAAGAGGCGAAATATTACAGTTCGGAAGAAATCCTCGACCACCTCGCCGACAAACATCCCTATACGGAGTGGCTCGAAAACATTATCGAGCTCGAACCGGAGATCGGTCCCGGACCGGAAGAACGGCTTTATGAGGGCGAGGCGCTTTTACGCCGACAGGCCGCCGCCGGTTACGATCTCGAAAATCTGGAGCTTGTTCTCCGGCCGATGGCGGAGGAGGGCAAGGAAGCGATCGGCTCCATGGGCGATGACGCGCCCATCGCCGTGCTTTCGGAAAATTACCGCCCGCTGTCGCATTTCTTCCGCCAGAATTTCAGTCAGGTGACGAACCCGCCAATCGATCCGTTGCGTGAAGACGGGGTGATGAGCCTCAAGACGCGGTTTAAAAACCTCGGCAACATCCTCGTTACCGATAAAACCCAGACCGATGTGTTCGTGCTTGAAAGCCCGATCCTGACGAACGGCATGTTCGATCGTATGAAGGGCTTTCTCGATGAAAAAATTGTCGAGATCGACTGCACATATGATGTTTCAGCCGTCGTTCATAACGGCGAAGCCCTGAAACAGGCGCTCGATCGCATCCGCCGCGACGCCGAACTCGCCGTCAAAGACGGCGCCGGTCACGTCGTGCTGACGGACGAACATCAGGGACCGGGCCGTCTGGCGGTTCCGATGATTCTCGCCGCCGGCGGCGTTCATGCGCATCTCGTACAGGCGGGCCAGCGGACGTATTGTTCGATTATCGTGCGGTCGGCGGAATGCGTCGATTCTCATTACGCGGCGGTGCTGGTCGGCGTCGGCGCGACAGCGGTCAATCCGTATCTCGCTTTCGATACGATGGCCGAACGCCAAATGCGCGGCGATTACGGCGGCCTCTCCATCGGCCGCTGCGCCTATAATTACAAATGCGCGCTTGAAGCCGGCTTGATGAAGATCATTTCCAAGATGGGCATATCCGTGATCTCGGCCTATCGCGGCGGCTGCAATTTCGAAGCGCTCGGTCTGTCGCGCACGCTTGTTGAAGAGTTCTTTCCGGGGATGACGAGCCGCATCTCCGGCATCGGTCTTGCGGGTCTCGAAAAGAAAACCGCGGAACTTCATGCCGCCGCGTGGGAAAGCGCGGCGCCGCGCCTGCCGGTCGGCGGGTTTTACCGCCAGCGCCGGCGCGGCGAACGGCATATCCTTGAAGCCGAACTGATCAGCGACCTTCAACAGGCGGTCCGCAATGACGATGCGGCGGCCTATGCGCGGTATTCTGCGGCGCTGGCCGATCAGAAACCGTCGCAAATCCGCGATCTCCTGCGCATGCGGCCGATGGACGACCCGATCGGCGTCGACAAGGTTGAAACCGCCAACGCCATCCGCCGCCGGTTCGTGACGCCGGGCATGTCGCTCGGCGCGCTTTCGCCGGAAGCCCACGGGGCGCTCAACATCGCCATGAACCGGATCGGCGCGAAGTCGGTTTCCGGCGAGGGCGGCGAGGTTCCGGAGCGTTACAAGCCGCTGCCTAACGGCGACAACGCCAATTCCGCAATCAAGCAGGTCGCTTCGGGCCGTTTCGGGGTGACCGCGGAATATCTCAATCAGGCGAGGGAGCTAGAGATCAAAGTTGCGCAAGGGGCGAAGCCCGGCGAGGGCGGTCAGCTACCCGGTTTCAAGGTGACGGAGTTCATCGCCCGCATGCGCCATTCGACGCCGGGCGTCACCCTGATCTCGCCGCCGCCGCATCATGACATTTACTCGATCGAAGACCTCGCGCAGCTCATTTACGATCTCAAGCAGATTAACCCTGACGCCCGGGTTTGCGTGAAACTTGTCTCCGCGTCGGGCATCGGCGCCATCGCGGCGGGCGTCGCCAAGGCGAAGGCCGACGTCATTTTGATCTCCGGCAATGTCGGCGGCACCGGCGCCTCGCCACAAACCTCGATCAAGTTCGCCGGGGCGCCGTGGGAGCTCGGACTGGCTGAGGCGCATCAGGTCCTGACACTCAACAATCTCCGCGAAAGCGTCACGCTTCGCACCGACGGCGGTATCCGTACGGGCCGCGACGTCGTTATCGCGGCGATGCTCGGCGCCGAGGAATACGGGATCGGCACGGCGTCGCTGCTGGCGCTCGGTTGCCTGATGGTGCGACAGTGTCACTCGAACACCTGTCCCGTCGGTGTTTGCACGCAGGATGAATCTCTGCGCGCGCGCTTTCCCGGCCTGCCGGAACATGTGGTTCACCTGATGACGTTCATCGCCGAGGAAACGCGGCAGTTGCTCGCCGATCTCGGCGCGACGTCGCTTGAAGACATTATCGGCCGCGCCGATCTTCTCGATCAGGTCTCGCGCGGCGCCGCGCATCTCGACGATCTCGACCTGAACCCCATACTTACGCTGGTCGACGCCGGCGGCCGTCCAAAGCGATCGACGCGCGCCGGGAGGACCGAAGTCACCGACACGCTCGATCAGCGTATTGCGCCGGACCTTGCGCCGTTCTTCGAGCGGCGTGAGCGGGTGCAGCTCTCTTATCCCGTCAAGAACACCGACCGCGCCATCGGCTCCCGCACGTCGTCGCAAATCGTGCGGCTCTACAGGCCCGAAGACCTGACCGAAGATCACGTCACCATCCGTCTCAAAGGCTCGGCGGGCCAGTCGCTCGGCGCGTTCTCCGCTCACGGCCTCAAGATTATCGTCGACGGCGATGCGAACGACTATGCGGGCAAAGGGCTATCGGGCGCGACGCTGGTGATCCGGCCCGCCGACGCCGGCGCCGGTTCCGGCGATGCGATTATCGGCAACACCTGCCTTTACGGCGCAACCGCCGGCGCGCTGTTCGCGGCGGGAAGAGCGGGCGGCCGCTTTGCGGTGAGAAATTCCGGCGCGACGACCGTCATCGAGGGATGCTCCTCGAATGGCTGCGAATACATGACCGGCGGCGTCGCCGTCATCCTTGGCTCGGCGGGCGCCAATTTCGCGGCGGGCATGACCGGCGGGCGCGCCTATGTACTCGATGAGGAAGGAAAGTTCGAAGACGCGGTCAACGCCGAGAGCGTCGAGTTTCGCGGTTTTGAGGATGGCGACGACGATCATGAATGCCGCTTGCTGATCGAGCGGCACTGGCGCGAGACCCGTTCGCCGAAGGCGCGCGGTCTGCTCGACGACTGGGCGAATGCGCGGGCGAAGTTCTGGGTCATCGAGCCGAAAGAAATTCTCGCCCGCCGGAAAAATATCGCCGCCGCCAAATCGGCGTGACTTCGCCTGCGGGCGCAAGTACATCGGTCTTCAAGAAAAAAGCGGCCACGGAAATCATGGCGACTCAGGAAGAGTTTCACCGCATCAAGCAATTGCCGCCTTATGTTTTCGAGGAGGTCAACAAGCTCAAGGCGGAGCTGCGCGGACAGGGGCGGGACATCATCGATCTCGGCATGGGCAATCCGGACATGCCGACGCCGCCGCATATCGTCGACAAGCTGATCGAGACGGTGAAGAATCCGAAAGCGCACCGCTACTCGGTTTCGCGCGGCGTCATCGGCCTGCGCCGCGCCATGGGGCGTTATTACCAGCGCCGCTTCGGCGTTACGCTGAACCCGGAAACCGAGATTGTCGCGACCATCGGTTCGAAGGAAGGGTTCGCCAATCTTGCGCAGGCGATCACCGGACCCGGCGATGTCATTCTCGCGCCGAACCCCGCATACCCGATCCACGCATTCGGGTTTATTATCGCCGGCGGGGTTATCCTTCCCGTGCCGGCGCCGTCGCCGGAAGCGTATCTGTCCGGCCTGTCGGAAGCGATCGGCAAGGCGCATACCTATCCGCGGGCGATGGTCTTCAACTATCCCTCGAACCCGACGGCGCAGACCGTAGGCCTCGACTTTTACAAGGAGGTTGTGGCGCTTGCGAAAAAGCACGACATCCTCATCCTTTCCGATCTCGCCTATGGCGAGATCTATTTCGACGACGCGCCGCCGCCCTCGATCCTTGAGGTTGACGGCGCCAAAGACATCGCCGTTGAGATCAACTCCCTGTCGAAAACTTTTTCCATGGCCGGCTGGCGCGTCGGCATGGCGGTCGGCAATGAAAGGCTGATCAAGGCGCTGACGCGGGTCAAATCCTATCTCGATTACGGCGCCTTCACGCCCATACAAGTCGCCGCTGTTGCGGCGCTCGACGGACCGTGGGCCTGCGTCGAGGAGGTTCGCGCGACGTACAAGCGCCGCCGCGACGTGTTGATCGAGACTTTCGGAGCGGCGGGCTGGCCGATACCGGCGCCGGCGGCGTCGATGTTCGCCTGGGCGCCGATCCCTGAAAGATACCGCTCATTGGGATCGGTCGAATTCGCGAAGCAGCTCATGAACCGGGCCGATGTCGCCGTCGCGCCGGGCTTCGGTTTCGGTGAGTTCGGCGAGGGGTTCGTGCGCATCGGTCTGGTTGAAAACCAGCATCGCATCCGTCAGGCGGCCCGTAATCTCAAGCGGATGTTCCAGGGCGACTAGGCGCTCTCTTCTGAAAGCGATTCGGCAAATCTCAACCAAGTTATAGCGGCTTCGGGCTGTGACAATCGATACCTTGAGAGGGAATTGGCGGGCGGTATGCAGCTTATTATATATTGAGAAAAAGACGTTGGAGCAGAGGGGAGCTGCTTTTTGGAGTTTTCGTATTTTGAGCCGGACAAAGCGCTGCGCGACTATGTGAGCAGCTACTACTTCGTCTCTTTTCCCTTTGCTATCAGCGATATCATGCGCGCCGAGATCGCCAACGCCCGGTTCGTGCTCAAGGGCGCTGTGATGTCCGATTTGTCGGGCGAACAGGTTCGGTTCGATGCGCCGTCGGCGCCCTTATGCGGGCCGACCTATCGCTGGAGCCGCATTGAGTTCGCGCCAGACACGACGATCTTTGGCGCGGCGATCACGCCGCTCGGATGGTGCCGCCTGTTTGGCTATAGCGCGGAAGAAGCCGCCGACAATCATACGCCGCTTCAGGATGTGATTCCGGCCGACAAACATCCGCTGATCGATGCGGTGTTCGACGCGCCCGACAAAGAGGCCATCATCAACGCCGCCGATAATCTGTTCACGGCGCTTGTCTCCGACAAGTGGAAGATCCGCGAGGACTTCATCGAACTCGCCACCAACTGGATTGTCGATCCCGAGCCGAATGAAATCGAACATTTGCTCGAGGCTTGCGATCTTTCGCACCGGCAGATTCAGCGTTTGTGTAAGGCCTATTTCGGGAGCGGGCCGAAGAAACTGCACCGAAAGTTTCGCGCCCTGCATGCGGCGAACCGGCTTACTTGGGACAATCTTTCCGACTGGCGGGAAGTCGCGCGCGCCGCCTATTATGATCAGGCGCATTTCATCCGGGAGTTCAAGCAGTTTAACGGGCGCACGCCGCAGGAATTCATGAACGGCCCGCATATTCTTGTCCGCGTGACCTTGCAGGAACGTTTACGGATCAATCACGGTTCGCCTTTCAGTCTGGTCGGGTAGACGTGAACAGCGCCTTACGGCGCGCGATAATCTGCCAATATAGCCCTCGTGATTTTCAGTTTAGAAAAATTATCCGGAATGCCGCTTGACCGTTTTGCGTCCGCCGCGTAATCCTCCGCCCACTCATCAAGACCAGCTGAGGGACAGGCCCGTTGACGCTGGGGCAACCGCCGAACAAGCCGGCCGGCTTTTAGGAAAGGTGCCAATTCCTGCGAAGCAGCATCCGCTGTTTCGGAAGATGAGACGGACAACGGCGCAAACCAGCCCGTCCGATCCGGTCTCTGCGAATTGCTTGTTGAGCGACGAGTGAACGATGCAGAGGCTGAGCCATGAACGCAATCATTCAGGAAACGGCTGCCGAGGGTTGTTGTCGCCCTTCGTTAAGCTATTGCGATTTCAGTGTTTTTCTTCCCGAATCTTTCACGCTCGAGAGCGGTGAAAGGCTGAGCCGGCCGGAGCTTAGGGTGCGCGTTCACGGCGATCTCGCGAAACCCGCCATCGCCGTCGCGGGCGGCGTATCGAGCAGCCGCGTTGTCGCCGATGTCGAACACGAAACCGGGTGGTGGCGGGAAATGGTGCGCCCGGGCGGGGCGGTCGATACCGACCGGTTCGCCGTCATCTCGTTCGATTTCCTGCCCAACGCTCATGAAACGGCGCGTACGATCACGACCCTCGATCAGGCCCGCGCGCTTGCGCATGCGCTCGACGTTTTAAAAGTCGACGGCCTTTCTGCCTTTGTCGGCGCCTCTTACGGCGGCATGATTGCGCTCGCGTTTGCAGCGGCGTTTCCATCGCGCGCCGAACGGCTTTGCGTGATTTCCGCGTCCGAACGCCCGCATCCGGCGGCGACGGCGCTGCGCGGCGTGCAGCGGCGCATTGTTGAATTCGCCGCGCGGTGCGGCGATGCAGGAGAAGGCGTATCGCTTGCGCGCCAGCTCGCGATGGTCGCCTATCGCTCGCCTGAAGAATTCGCTGCGCGTTTCGATCATCGGCCGGGCGCCGCCGCCGGCGATCCTTACGCTGTTTGCGACTATCTGATCGCGCGGGGCGAGGCGTTCGCCATGGCGCCGCAGCGTTATGTGACGCTTTCCGACTCCGTCGATCGTCACGACGCCGATATCTCGAAAATCAAGGCGCCGGCATTGTTGATCGCCGCGACCACGGACCGGCTTGTGCCGCTGGAAGATATTCGCCGCGTCAAGGCGCGCCTTCCGGCCGCTTCGCTGGTCGAAATCCCCTCGCTTTACGGCCATGACGCGTTCCTGAAAGACGCAAGCGTCATCGGCCCCAATATCCGCAAATTCCTTGAGGAGCGCGTATCATGAGTTCTTTGTTGCATCCCGAAACGCTGGCCGCTTCCGCGGGCGTCGCCGCCGATGACGGCTTTAACGCCGTGTCGCCGCCCTTGCATCTCTCGGCCAATTATTTCTGGCTCGATCCGACCGAGAAGCCGCAATATGATTACGCCCGTTCGGGCAATCCGACGCGCGCGCATCTTGAAGAAGCGCTGGCCGCGCTGGAAGGCGCGGAAAAAGGCGTCGTCACGGCGTCGGGCATGGCGGCGCTCGACTTGACGCTCAATCTCGTCAATCCGGGCGATCTCGTGCTGGCGCCTCATGACTGTTATGGCGGCACGCACCGGCTGTTAAGCGCGCGCGCGCGGCGCGGGCATTTTAACCTAGCGTTTGTCAATCAGACCGATCCGGCGGCGCTGGCGGCCGCCTTTGCGCGCAAGCCGAAACTCGCGTTGATCGAAACGCCGAGCAATCCGCTGCTGCGCGTCACCGACATCGCCGCTGTCGTGAAATACGCCGGGGAAGTTGGCGCGGTCACGGTCGCCGACAATACGTTCCTGTCTCCGGCGCTGCAGCGGCCGATCGACTTCGGCTGCGATGTCGTTGTTCATTCGACGACCAAGTTCATCAACGGACACAGCGACGTGGTCGGCGGCGCGGTGCTGGCGAAGGACAAGGCGCTGGGCGAGGCGCTCGCCTGGTGGGCGAACTGCACCGGCGTCACTGGCGCGCCGTTCGATTCCTTCCTCACTTTGCGCGGGTTGCGCACGCTCTATCCCCGACTGCAGCGCCAGCAGGAGACGGCGCTCGAGATCGTCGAAGCGCTGGCGGCGGACGGACGCGTGGCGCGCGTTTTCTATCCGGGCCTTCAAAACCATCCCGGCCACGAGATCGCCGTACGTCAACAGGCCGGGTTCGGTTCGATGTTCAGCATCGAATTCGCGCAAGAGATCGACGTGCTCGAATTGTTGCGCCGGTTGCGGGTGTTCACTATCGCTGAATCCCTCGGCGGTTTTGAAAGTCTGGTCTGCGTGCCCGCCGCGATGACCCATGCGGCCATCACGCCGGAAGCGCGCGCTATCGCCGGCATTTCCGACCGGCTCGTCCGCTTCTCGGTTGGCCTCGAACATGCAGGCGATTTGACTGCGGACATTTTTGAAGCGCTTAATAACGCTGGGTCCGTTGGGGAACAGACCGTAACACGAGTAAGGCAGGCAGTGGGGGCATGAGTAGAGTTCTGGAAAGCCAGGCGGAAAAGCAGCCCGCCAAGGCGGGCGCGCTTGACTGCGTGGTGTTGAAATTCGGCTCCTCCGTGTTAAGGAATACGGACGATCTTCATGTAGTCGTCGGCGAAATTTACCGTTATGCGCGGCGCGGCGTTAAGGTTGTCGCCGTCGTTTCGGCCTTCGCGGGCGTAACCGACCGGCTGATCGGCGAGGCGGAGAATGCCGGCGCCGGGCCCGGCTCGCGGCACGCGCCGCGCCTGATCGCATTGGGCGAAGAGAAGGCCGCTGCGCTGCTGGCGATTTCCTGCGAAAACGCCGGGCTCGATGCGCGCATCGCCGGCGCGAGACAGATCGATTTGCGCGCCGGCGGGCCGGTGGACGACGCGCATCCGCAATCGGCCGATGTTGAAGCGCTCGCTCATGAGATCGCCCGCCATGACGTCGTCATTGTTCCGGGCTTCGTCGCCCTTGGCGATACCGGAGAGCCGGTGCTGCTGGGTCGGGGCGGCACGGATCTGACCGCCGTCTTTCTCGCCAAAGCGCTCGGTCTTGAAGAAGTCACGCTCGTCAAGGATGTCGTCGGCGTCTTCGACAGGGATCCGGCGAGCGCCGGGTCCGATGCGCGCCTGTTTAACGAATTGAGCTGGAAGGAAGCCGAAGAAGTCGCGGGCAAGCTGTTGCAGCCGAAGGCGATCCGCTTCGCCGCGACATAGGCGCCGGCGACGGACGATATCTCTTCGTCGAGCCGGCGCGGATCGCCTTTCCAGTTCACCACCGCGTCGAAGCCCGGTATCGCACTGCATTCCTCGGCGTCGTCGACGGGTTTCGGCATCAGCAGGATCTTCGGGCAGTCGATCTGCGCCGCCCGCGCGATCAGGTCGGGGCTGCGCAATGTCGCCGCCGCCGCGATCAGCAGCATGTCCGGCAATGCAGAATCGTCATGCGTGGCGAAC
>ENA-ORCV01000662-ORCV01000662.1-marine-metagenome-genome-assembly--contig:-NODE-662-length-17710-cov-2.561901_pt1 | contig 17710 bp, 19 predicted proteins | sample MGYA00237779_ERZ508509 | MGnify/ENA primary metagenome ERZ508509 (study PRJEB26180, sample SAMN06268772) | marine metagenome | isolation source: Bioluminescent Bay, La Paraguera, Puerto Rico | place... | reverse complement strand
GGCAGCAGCGCGCACGGGCGAACCCCTGGTCCGCCCCGAGCCCGATCACCGCCCGGTCGCGCGCCACCTCGCCCTCGCCCACCGGCGCGAGATCGGGATAGACCGCGCGCAGCACCTCGCCCGCGGTCAACTCGGCGCTGCCCAGCCGCGCGCGCACCTCGTCGGCATCCTTGAGCCGCAGCGTGCGCGCCGCGGCCTCGAGCGCCTTGTCGGTGGCGCGCTTGCCCACATGCTCGAAAGCCGAGCGCGCAAGTTCGCGCCCCAGCTTGACAAAGCGGTCGCGGTCCAGCTCGCGCAGCGCGCGGCGGATGGCGGCACGCGCCTTGCCCGTGGTGGCGATATCGAGCCACGCCGCCTGCGGCATCTGCCCGCCCGCGGTGATGATCTCGACCGATTGCCCGTTCTTGATCCGGGTCCAGAGCGGCACGCGCATCCCGTCCACCTTGGCCCCCACGCAGGCATGGCCGATCCGCGTGTGGATGGCATAGGCGAAATCTATGGGCGTCGCGCCCCTCGGCAGCTTGATCACGTCGCCCTTTGGGGTAAAGCAGAACACCTTGTCGGCATACATCTCGAGCTTGACCGCCTCGAGGAAATCCTCGTGATCCTCCTCGGCGTCGAACTGCTCGTTCATCGAGGAAATCCACCGCGCCGGATCGACGGCAAAGGGGTTCTCGGCACGCACGCCGTCGCGATAGGACCAGTGCGCCGCCACCCCCGTCTCGGCCACGTCATGCATCGCCTGCGTGCGGATCTGCACTTCCACCCGCTTGCCGTCGCGCCCGGACACGGTGGTGTGAATGGACCGGTAGCCGTTGGATTTGGGCTGGCTGATGTAATCCTTGAACCGCCCCGGCACCGCGCGCCAGCGGCGATGGATCACGCCCAGCACGCCATAGCAGTTTTCCTCGGTATCGGTGATGATGCGAAAACCGTAGATGTCGGACAGACGCGAGAACCCCATCTGCTTTTCCTGCATCTTGCGCCAGATCGAATAGGGCTTCTTGGCGCGCCCGAACACATCCGCCGGGATGCCCGCGCGATCCAGTTCGGCGCGCATGTCGCCGGTGATCCGCTCGACGACGTCGCCGGTCTCGCGCTGCAGGGTGATGAAGCGGCGGATGATCGAGGCGCGCGCCTCGGGGTTGAGCACGCGGAACGCGAGATCCTCGAGTTCCTCGCGCATCCACTGCATGCCCATGCGGCCCGCCAGCGGCGCATAGATATCCATCGTCTCGCGCGCCTTCTGCGCCTGCTTTTCGGGGCGCATCGCCTTGATCGTGCGCATGTTGTGCAGCCGGTCGGCGAGCTTGACGAGGATCACCCGCAGGTCGCGGGACATCGCCATGAACAGCTTGCGGAAATTCTCCGCCTGCCGGGTCTCCGAGCTCGACAGTTGCAGGTTGGTGAGCTTGGTCACGCCATCGACCAGCTCGGCGATCTCGGTGCCGAAACGCGCCTCGACGGTGCGGTAGGATGCCTTGGTGTCCTCCACCGTGTCGTGCAGCAGCGCCGTGACGATGGTCGCATCGTCCAGCCGCTGTTCGGTCAGGATGGCGGCGACAGCGACGGGATGGGTGAAATAGGGCTCGCCCGAATGCCGGGTCTGGCCCGCATGCATCTCGTGCCCGAACGCGTAGGCGTCGCGAATGAGCGCCTCGTCCGTCTTCGGGTTGTAATCGCGCACCAGCGAGATCAGGTCATCGACGGCGATCATCAGGTGGTGCGCCCCGGTCCTGTGGCGGCGGCGGCGGGCCTCAGCCCTCGCCCTGCGCTTCCATCAGGGCGCGCAGCAGCTTTTCCTCGGACATGTCGTCCGGCTCGGGCTGATCGGCTTCGGCGCCCATCATCAGTGCCATCGTGTCCTCTTCGGGCTCGTCCACCTCGATCTGGGTCTGATGCGATTCGATGAGCCGCTCGCGCAGATCGCCCGCCGATTGCGTTTCCTCGGCGATCTCGCGCAGGGCGACGACCGGGTTCTTGTCGTTGTCGCGGTCCACGGTGAGCGGCGCGCCCGAGGCGATCTCGCGCGCCCGGTGTGCGGCGAGCATCACCAGATCGAATCGGTTCGGGACCTTGTCGACGCAGTCTTCTGTGGTTACGCGGGCCATGCGACCTCCGGCAGTTCTCGGGCATTGCGATCAGAAGCCCTGTACCTAAGGCCTCGGGGCGGGATTTACAAGCGTCGATTCGGCAGCGCGACCACCTCTGCGCGCGCCTGCGCGGGCAGCGCGTCAAGCATCTCGCGGACCGTCCGCCCCAGCAGCGGGTGACGCCAGTCGGGGGCGACATCCGCCAGCGGCACCAGCACGAAGGCGCGCTCCTGCAACCTCGGATGCGGCAGGATCAGCCGGTCGGGGGCCTGCCCCTGCGCCGCCCGCGGATCGAGCGCGCGCCAGCGCGCCTGCGTCGCGGCATCGGGCAGCACCGCATCGCCGGCCCCCAGCAGATCGAGATCGAGCGTGCGCGCCCCCCAGCGCGCCGCCCGGACACGCCCGAACCCGGCCTCGATCCCGTGCAGCGCGGCCAGGACCTCTGCGGGCGTGCCCGGCATGCGCAACGCGGCAGCGGCATTCACGAAATCCGGCCCCGAACCGGGCGGAAAGGCGGGCGTTCGGTAGAAACGGCTGACGGCGACGCGCCCCTCCGCCAGACGTCCAAGCGCCGCGAGCGCGGCGTCGAGCGTGGCCCCCGGACCGTCGCCCTCGTCTCCGCTGCGCAAAGGCAGGTTTGCGCCGAGCGCGATCAAGTACAGTTGATTCGACGTCATCGCAAAACTATCCTTTTGTGATCCTTGCCACTCTTGAAGGCCCCGCTAGCACCAATTAATTCTGCCCAAATATCCGGCATGCCACACCACTCACACTCACCACTCACAGGCGCGCCGGACGGATTTGAAAGGACATTCCGGAATGTTTTACAAGGATGACCGTCTTGCCTTGTTCATAGACGGGTCGAATCTCTATGCCGCCGGCAAGGCGCTCGGGTTCGACATCGACTACAAGCTCCTGCGCAACGAGTTCATGCGCCGGGGCAAGCTCTTGCGCGCGTTCTACTATACCGCGCTCCTCGACAATGACGAGTATTCGCCGATCAGGCCGCTTGTCGACTGGCTGCATTACAACGGCTACTCGATGGTGACCAAACCGGCCAAGGAATACACGGACAGCCAGGGCCGCCGCAAGGTCAAGGGCAACATGGACATAGAGCTTGCCGTCGACGCGATGGAGCTTGCGCCGCGCGTGGATCACATCGTGCTGTTTTCCGGCGACGGCGATTTCCGGCCCCTGGTCGAGAGCCTGCAGCGCCAGGGCGTGCGCGTGTCGGTGGTCTCGACCATCCGCAGCCAGCCGCCGATGATCTCGGACGACCTGCGCCGCCAGGCCGACAATTTCATCGAACTCGACGACCTCAAGGAGGTGATCGGACGCCCCCCGCGCGAGCCGCGCGACCCGTCCGAGCGCGAGGCCGCCTATGCCGGCGCGGCCGACTGACGATCAGGTCTGAGCACCGGCGCGGCGCGGCTCAATCGCCCGCCGTGCCGGTCTCTGCGGGGTCCGTGGCGGCCCCGCGCGCCACCGACAGGCCCAAGAGCCGCCACCCGCCGCCCTCCGGCACGAACAGCATGTCAAACAGGATCGGCTCGGGCCGCATCGGGATGCGGCCGCGCAGGCGCAGCACGCCCTCCTCGTCGATCTCGGGGGCCGCGCCCAGCCGCGGCGCATGCAGAACGACCCGCCCCAGCGGCAGATCGCGGGTGGCCGCGAACACCCCGCCCAGCCGCGCCGCGTCGTTCACCTCGCGAAAGCCCGACGACGCCAGATCGCGCAGCACCGTGTAATTGCCGGTCCGGTTCGCGTGATCGAGCGCGATCAGCGTACTCCAGACGAGGCGCGCCACCTCGCTTTCGGGAGGTGGCGCCGTCTGGGCAGAGGCGGGTGCGGCAAGCGCGGCGCTGACAACCAGCGCACGCGCCAGATGGCGCAGCCATGTCACCATTTGAACGTCACGCCGATCCGCCCGCCGACGCGGTTCTCGCGGAAGCCCACACCGATGCCGCCGTCAAGCTGCGCATTGGGCGAGATCCGCACCGCACCGGTGGCGGCAAACGCGCTGCCGCCCGCATAGGCCCCGAACCCGCCGGAGAGCGCGAAATTCTCCGCCCCGGCCAGCGAGGGCGACTGCATGGCCAGCGCCATCGCCACCCCGTCGCGGTTCTCGCGGACATCCTCGTTGAGGCCCCGGATCGCCGCGGCGGTCGCGCCGCCATCGGATGCGAGATTGCCGTCGAGATCGGTCGTCACCAGTTCCACCGGCCCCGACTGCGCCGCGCGGCTCGCCGCCGAGGCGATGCCGGGCGTGGTGTAGGTGTTGGTGGCGGTGCCGATCACGACCTGATTGTCGGCGGTGGTCTGAGCGCGGGAGCCCAGCGCCATGGAGTTGTCATGCGTGGCCTGCGTGAATTCGCCCAATGCGGTGCTTCCCGCGCCGGTGGCGCGGCTGGCCTGCCCGATCGCCGTGCTGTCTTCGCCCGAGGCGGTGCTGCCCTGCCCCATCGCCGTGCTTCCCGCGCCCGAGGCCTCGCTGCTCGTCCCGATCGCCGTGCTGGAAAAGCCCGAGGCCTCGCTGTTCATCCCCGTCGCCGTGCCGTTCGCGCCTGTGGCAACGCTGCCCTGCCCCGTTGCCGTGGCGAACAGGCCCGTGGCCCGGCTGTCCTGCCCCGTCGCCGTGCTGCCCAGCCCAGACGCGACGCTCTGCTCGCCCAGCGCGGTCGAATTATCCCCCGTCGCCGCCGCGTCCTCGCCGAAGGCGGCCGAATTGGCCCCCGTTGCCTGCGCGTTGCCGCCCACGGCGGTCGAGCCGGAGGCAACGGCCCCGAGGCCGATGGCAACCGCGTTCACGCTCGTCGCCTCGGCATCCCCGCCGATGGCGATGGCCCCGTCGGCGGTGGCCCGCGCGCCGAAAGCGCTGCCGTCCACGTCCGAGCCCATGGCGATGCTGCCCGCGCCGGTGGCCGTGGCGCGCGTGCCGGTGGCGATGCTGTCATCGCCCGAGGCGAAGGCCAGCGCGCCGGTCGCGGTGCTCTGCGCGCCGGAGGCGGTCGAGGACTGCCCCGTCGCCGTGCTTTCGAGCCCCTCGGCCCGGCTGGACGCGCCAACCGCCGTGCTGAAATCGCCCGTGGCCCGCGCGAACTGGCCGGTCGCGGTGCTGGTCGCGCCCGAGGCTTCGCTGATATGCCCGAGCGCCGTGGAGCCCACGCCCGAGGCGGTGCTCGAAACGCCCAGCGCCGTGCCGTTGACCCCCGAGGCAGTGCTGGCCTGACCGACCGCCGTGGCGCTCGTGCTGAGCGCGCGGCTTGCCTGGCCGAGCGCCGTGCTCCGCAGGCCCGAGGCCGTGCTGCCCTGCCCGGTCGCGGTGCTGAAGTCGTTCGAGGCGGTGCTGTCCTGCCCCGTCGCCGTGCTGTTTAAGCCCGAGGCCTCGCTTCCCTGCCCCGTCGCGGTGCTGTCGGAGCCCGACGCCACGCTCTGCTCGCCCAGCGCGGTGGAATTGGCATTGGTCGCCGCCGCATCCTCGCCGAAGGCCGCCGAATTGGCCCCGGTCGCCTGCGAATTGCCGCCCACGGCGGTCGAGCCCGACGCCACGGCCCCGCGCCCGATGGCCACCGCGTTCACGCTGGTGGCCGAGGAATCGCCGCCGATGGCGATGGCCCCTTCCGCTTCGGCCGACGCGCCTTCGAGGGTGCTGTTCAGATCGCTGCCGATTGCGATGCTGCCGTCCGCGCTGGCCGAAGAGCGCCAGCCAGTGGCCACGCTGCGATTGCCCGAGGCGCTGCTGTCCTGTCCGGTCGCGGTGCTGAAATCGCCGGAGGCATCGCTGCGCTGTCCCGTCGCGGTGCTGGACTCGCCAGTGGCCGAACTGTTTTGCCCGGTCGCCGTGCTCTGTATCCCCGAGGCGGTGCTCGACTCCCCGGTCGCGGTGCTGAAATCTCCCGATGCTTCGCTGGCCGCGCCGGTCGCGGTGCTGGAATTGCCCGAGGCGGTGCTGCCTCGTCCGGTCGCCGTCGCGGCGGAATTCGATGCGGTGCTGCCCTGCCCGGTCGCGGTACTGAGGCCGCCCGACGCAGTGCTGCCCTGGCCCACCGCCGTGCTGGACGATGCGGAGGCCTCGCTGCCGCTACCAACAGCGACGCTGTCCGCGCCCGAGGTGGTGCCCCCGCCCAGCGCCTGCGCATTGGCAGAGGCGGCACCGAGACCGGCGAGCAGGGCGATGACCGAGGTGAGGCAGGCGCGCGAAGGGATATGAGACATGCGAATATGCTCCATCAATTGATATCAAAAGCGCGCAAATGCGCATTTACACGAAACAATATGACCTGAGTGCCAGTATTCGCTTTCACGATCAACCCTAAGGGGCGGGTTTCGCGCCTTTTCGCACTTTGAGACTTTTTTTTGCGGCATCTGCGGCTTGGGCATCGTCCCGATCCGTCATATGCTCCGCGAATGACCGACGGTCCCCCCGCATGACCCCCGATTTCGCCCTGATGGGCCAGCTTGCCGGCCTCTTCGCCGCCGCCTTCGGGGCGGCGACGATCCTGCCGTTCCAGTCCGAGGTGGTGTTCGTCGGGCTGCAACTGGCGGGCAGCGCATCGGTGGCGGCGCTGGTGATCGTGGCGAGCATCGGCAACACGCTGGGCGCGGTGGTCAACTATGTCATGGGGCGCGGGATCGAGAGGTTCCGCACCCGGCGCTGGTTTCCCGTGAACGCCGCGCAGCTGGCGCGCGCGCAGCGCTGGTACGCGCGCTGGGGCGTCTGGACGCTGCTGATGAGCTGGGCCCCGCTGGGCGACGGGTTTACCGTGATCGCGGGGGTGATGCGCACGCCGGTCTGGCTGTTCCTCGTGCTGGTAAGCGTGGCCAAGACGGGGCGCTACATCGTGCTGGCATGGCTCACGATGCAGGCGGGCGGATAAGGCCGGGCGGGCCACGCCCGCGCCGCACCGCGCACCGCGAATTCCGCTCCCGCAGCACGTCGGGGCTTGCACCCGACCGCGCGCTGGGCTTCCTTGGCGACACGTCCCCCGAAGGAGCCCCGCGCGCATGACCACCCCCCGCAGCATCGTCGTCATCGGCGCAGGTATCTGCGGCCTCGCCTCGGCCATATGGCTCAACCGGGCGGGGCACAGCGTCACGCTCATCGACCGCGACGCGCCCGGCGCGGGGGCCTCGCAGGGCAATGCCGGGCTGATGGCGCAATGGGCGATCGTGCCGGTCAACACGCCGGGCATCCTCGGCACCGCGCTGCGGTATCTGCCCGACCCGAACGCGCCGCTCTGGCTGCGCTGGCGCGACCTGCCGCGCCTCGCGCCCTGGCTGTGGCAGTTCGCGCGCAACGCCAACCCGCGCGACGCCGCACGGATGACAAGGGGGCTGATCCAGCTCGTGGGCGACAGCACCGATCAGCACCGCGCCCTGGTGCGCGGCACGCGGGCCGAGAAATGGCTTGCCACCAGCGACGTGGCCTATGCCTATGACAGCCGCGCCGGGTTCGAGGCCGATGCCTTTGGCTGGCGGGTCAAGCGCGAGGCGGGGTTCGAGCCGGAGGTGATCGAGGGCCCGGCGGTGCAGGAGGCCGAGCCGCTCGTCGGCCCGGCGATCGGCTGCCTCGCGATCCTGCGCGGCCACGGCCATGTGCGCGACCCGGGCGCCTACATGGCCGATCTCGCGGCGGTGTTCGAGGAGGAGGGCGGGCGCTACCTGCGCACGGAGGCGCGCGATGTGACGCTGACCGACGGGCGCGTTTCGGCGGTGCTGACCGATCAGGGCCCGCTGCCCTGCGACAGGGTGGTGCTGGCGGCGGGGGTGTGGTCCGGCCCGCTGATGCGCAAGCTCGGGCTCAGGGTGCCGCTCGCCGCCGAGCGCGGCTATCACCTGCACCTCGCCAACCCGTCGCTCATGCCGCGCCAGCCGCTGATGATGGCGCGCGGCAAGTTCGCGGTCACGCCCATGGCCACCGGGCTGCGCTGCGCGGGCACGGTCGAGCTGGGGCACTCCGACGCGCCCCCGTCGCGCGCGCCCTTCGCCGCGATCCGGCGCGAGATCGCGCGCGCCTTTCCGGCGCTGACCTTCGAGAGCGCGGAGGAATGGATGGGGCCGCGCCCCTCCACCCCCGACAGCCTGCCGCTGATCGGCGAGATCGGCGCGACCGGCGTCTTTGCCGCCTTCGGTCATCAGCATGTGGGGCTTACGGCGGGGCCGCGGACCGGGCGGATGGTGGCCGATCTCATCGGCGGGGCGCGGCCCAATATCGACCTCGCCCCCTACGACGCCAACCGCTTCGGCTGAGGCGGCTCAGCGCATTCCCATCAGCGCCGCCGCCGTCGCCTGCGAGACATGGCCCGTCACCGGCAGGCCGCGATGGCTCTGAAAACGGCGGATCGCGTCGCGGGTCTCTTCGGTAAAGCGGCCATCCACCGGCCCCGGCGCGGCGCCGATCTGCGCGAGGCGGCGCTCGATCAGCACCCGCACCACCTCGGCCCCGGCATAGATGCGCTCTTCCTCGCGCGCCTGCGCGAGGACCTCCTCCCCGGCGCGGCCCTCTTCGAGCGCGTCAAGACGCGCACGCGCCTCCTCGGCCATGCGGCTGTCGGGATGGTCGCGCAGAAAGGCGGCATAGGCCTCGGCGGTGTCGGCCTCCTGCGCGGCGTCCCAGTCGGCGCGGGCGGCGCGGTCGGCGGCGTCGCGGCGCGCCGCCTCGATCTCGTCGAGCCGGGCGCGCGCGGTCCCGGCGAACAGCCCCTCGGGGTAGCGGTCGAGATAGGCGCGCAGCCCCGCCTCGTCTGCGCCGCGCCCGGTGTCGCGCCACCACGCGCGGTCGCGGCGGTCCTCGTCGGCGCGGGCGCGGCGCGCCTCCTCGTCGATCTCGCGCTGCCGGTCGGCGGCCTGCGCGCGCAGCCGCGCCAGCGCCGCGCCCGGGGCCTCTCCCGTCTCGATCATCAGCCGCAGCGCCGCCATGCCAGAGCGCCCGCACCCGCCCCGGCAATGCACCAGCACCCGGCCCCCGCCCCCCAGCGCCGCCCGCGCCGCGGCGCTCGCCTCTGTCCAGTCCGCCGCCTGCGCCGCGTCCGGCACACCGAAATCCTCCACCGGCACGCCGATCCAGCGCGCCCCCGATTCCTGCACGTCGAAAGGCAGCGCCCCCGCGCCCGCCGCCGCCATCTCGGCCCCGGTGGTCATCGAGATCACCAGCGCCGGACGCCAGTCGCGCAGATGCGCCATGTCGGACCCGTAGGTGCCGCCCGCGCCCGGCAGCGGTGCCAGCGCCAGCGTGCCACCGCCCACATGCAGCGCATGGATCACGAAACCGCTCATCGCGCATCCTCCCCCGGCAGAGAGTTTCCGCACCCGCGCGCGAAAAGCAAGGTGGACGCTGTGGCGGACGGGCCTTACGCTTGGACCGTTCTCCGAATCCGAAAGGCACCGCATGGCCCCCTCCACCGATACCGGCTACCAGGTTCTCGCGCGCAAGTACCGCCCCGAGACCTTCGCCGATCTGGTGGGCCAGGACGCCATGGTGCGCACGCTCAAGAACGCGTTCAAGGCCGACCGCATCGCGCAGGCCTTCATCATGACCGGCATCCGCGGCACCGGCAAGACGACCACGGCGCGCATCATCGCCAAGGGGATGAACTGCATCGGGACCGACGGCACCGGCGGCCCGACGACCGATCCCTGCGGCCAATGCGAGCATTGCACCGCGATCATGGAGGGCCGCCATGTCGATGTGCTCGAGATGGACGCGGCGTCGCGCACCGGGGTGGGCGATATCCGCGAGATCATCGAGAGCGTGCACTACCGCGCCGCCTCGGCGCGCTACAAGATCTACATCATCGACGAGGTGCACATGCTCAGCACCTCGGCCTTCAACGCGCTTCTGAAGACGCTGGAAGAGCCCCCCGCCCACGTGAAATTCATCTTCGCCACCACCGAGATCCGCAAGGTACCGGTCACGGTGCTGTCGCGCTGTCAGCGGTTCGACCTGCGCCGCATCGAGCCCGAGACGATGATCGGCCTCCTGCGCCGCATCGCCGATGCCGAGGGCGCGCAGATCACCGACGACGCGCTCGCGCTCATCACCCGCGCCGCCGAAGGTTCGGCCCGCGATGCCACCTCGCTTCTGGATCAGGCGATCAGCCACGGCGCGGGCGAGACGACGGCGGAAGAGGTGCGCGCCATGCTCGGCCTCGCCGACCGGGGCCGCGTGCTCGACCTCTTCGACCTGATCATGAAGGGCGACGCGGCGGGCGCGCTGTCGGAGTTGGGCGCGCAATACGCCGAAGGCGCCGATCCGCTCGCCGTGCTGCGCGACCTGTCGGAGATCACCCACTGGATTTCCGTGGTCAAGATCACCCCCGACGCCGCCGACGATCCCACGATCGGCCCCGACGAGCGCGCCCGCGGGCAGGAAATGGCCAGCGCCCTGCCGATGCGCGTGCTCACCCGCATGTGGCAGATGCTGCTCAAGGCGCTCGACGAGGTGGCCGAGTCCCCCAATTCGATGATGGCCGCCGAGATGGCGGTGATCCGCCTCACCCATGTGGCCGACCTGCCCACGCCCGAAGACCTCGTGCGCCGCCTGCAGGAGAGCCCGCCCCCGTCCCCCGGAGGCGGCGGCGGCGCGCGCCCCCAGGCACAGGGCGCGGGCACCACGGCGCAGGGCGGCCCCCTGCCCCGCCCCACCCATTCCGGCCCCTCGGGGCCGAGCGCGCGCGGCGGCGGAGCCGCCACGGCGCTGGCCCGAGAGACCGAAGAGGCGCTCGCGCCCTACCCCAGCTTCGAGCACGTGCTCGACCTGATCCGCTCCCGCCGCGACGCGAAACTGCTGATCGAGGTCGAGGGCTGCCTGCGCCTCGCCTCCTACCGCCCCGGACGGATCGAATTCACCCCCACGCCCGACGCCCCCGCCGATCTCGCGCAGCGCATGGGCAGCGCGCTGCAGCGCTGGACCGGCGCGCGCTGGGCCGTGAGCCTCGTCAATTCCGCCACCACCCCCACCGTGCGCGAGGCCCGCGAGGCCGAAGAGGATTCGCTCCGCTCCGAGGCGCGCGATCATCCGCTGGTGCAGGCGGTGTTCGCGGCCTTTCCCAAGGCCTCCATCACCGGCATCCGCACCGCCGAGGACATCACCACCGAGGCCGGTCAGGACGCACTCCCCGAAGTCGAGGACGAATGGGACCCGTTCGAGGAATGAGTGCCCCTGCCGCCACGCCCCGCCGCCTCCTCGCGGCACTCGTGCCCGCCCTGCTGCCCGGCCCCGCCCTCGCGCAGGCCTGCGCCGCCATGCGACCGGGCTGGACACCGGGCACCGAGGCGACCCAATGGACAGAGACGGTGCATTATTTCTCGACCGTCCCGGCGCTCGTCCTGCTGGTCGCCACCGCGCTCGCCATCCGCTTTCGCAGCCAATGGGGCGGGCTGACCGTGACCGTGCTGTGGTCGGGGCTGGTGGCGCTCATCGTGATGCACCGGTATGGCGACGACCCCGGCGGCCTGCGGCAACGCGCGTTCGACGAGGGCTGCCTCGCCTCTCCCACCTTGTTCCTCGCCGTCGTGACTGCAATATGTGCGGCGACGATCCTCTACACCGCCCCGATCGGGCGACAGACCTCAGATTAGGAGACCGACATGTTCAAGGGTTTGGGCCAGATGGGCGACATGGCCAAGATGATGAAGGCCGCGCAGGAAATGCAGCAGAAGATGGCCGCGCTGCAGGAAGAGATGCACAGCATCATGGTCGAGGGCGAGAGCGGCGCGGGGCTGGTCAAGGCCACCTGCACCGCCAAGGGCGAGCTGAAGTCGCTCGACATCGACCCGTCGATCTTCAACGCCGACGACAAGGAGGTGGTCGAGGACCTGATCCTCGCCGCGATCAAGGACGCGCAATCCAGGGCCAGCGACCGCGCCCAGGAGGAAATGGGCAAGCTCACCGAGGGCATGGGCCTGCCCAAGGACATGAAACTGCCGTTCTGAGCCGCGCGGGCCCGAAGAGTGAGCAGCACCCGCGACATCGACGCCCTGATCGACCTTATGGCGCGCCTGCCCGGCCTCGGGCCGCGCTCCGCGCGGCGCGCGGTGCTGCACATGATCCGCAAGCGCGCGCTGATTCTCACGCCGCTCGCCGATCTCATGCAGACCGTCGCCGCCACCGCCCGCGAATGCACGCGCTGCGGCAATATCGGCAGCACCGGGACCTGCGACATATGCGCCTCGCCCAGGCGCGCCAACGGCCAGATCTGCGTGGTCGAGGACGTGGCCGATCTCTGGGCGATGGAGCGCGGGCAAGCGTTTCGCGGGCGCTACCACGTGCTCGGCGGCACGCTCTCTGCGCTCGATCAGGTCGGCCCCGAGGCGCTGCGCATCCCGCAGCTTGTGGCGCGCGTGGCAGAAGAGGAGGTGACCGAGGTGATCCTCGCGCTCGGGGCCACCGTCGACGGGCAGACCACCGCGCATTACATCGCCGACCAGCTTGACGGCAAGGTTACGCTCACATCGCTGGCGCAGGGTGTTCCCATCGGCGGCGAGTTGGATTATCTCGACGACGGAACGATCAGCGCGGCGCTGGCCGCGCGCAAATCGCTCTGACAGACCCCACTCCTGCGGCCCCGCGCCCGACCGCCATCCGACAGGCCGACATGACCCCGCTGGCACTCGCCATGATCTATCTGCTGTCCCTCAACCTCGTCACCTTCGGGCTGTTCTGGTGGGACAAGCAATGCGCGATTCACCGCCGCTGGCGCGTGCCCGAAAGCACGCTGCTCACGCTGTGCCTCGTGGGCGGTGCCTTCGGGGCCAAGACCGGGCAGGGCGTGTTTCGCCACAAGACCCGCAAGGAGCCGTTCCGCACCTCGCTCAACGCGATCATGGTGCTGCATGTCGGCTTTCTGTCGGCGCTGGTGCTGCCGGGCTTTCGCGCCTCGGTGATGGCGCTGCTCTCCGACGCCTCGGCGGCGCTCTTCGGCTGACCGGGCCCCGGCGGCGCGGGGCGCGCGGCTCAGCGCGCCTCCTGTTCGAGATGCAGCTTCATCTCGATCAGCACCTGCTGCAACTGCGTCGTCTCGCGCAACAGCCGCTTGGCCTCGTTGACCGAGATGCTGCCGTCCTCGATGCTGGTCTGGTATTCCGCCATCAGCATCGCAAAGCGCTGCGACAGCGCGATCACGTCGCTGTTGACCGAGCCGGTCTCACCGCTGTTGCGCAGGCTTTCGGTCAGGTTGAGGTGAATCCCCTTCAGTTCGGCCAGCGCCGAGGTCACATGCGGATAGCCCGCCGCCTCCTCCAGCGCCGCCACCGCATCCACCGGCATGAACCGGTCGGCATGTTCCTCGTGCCCGGAATAATACCGTCCGAGGGTCGCCTTGGACTTGCCGGTCAGGCGGCAGGCCGCCTCGATGCCCACGTCCTTGACCAGCGCCTCGGTATGCTTCTTCAGGTAACGGCCCACAACCGACATCACACGCTCCACCCAGATTCCCGCACCCCTTCGCCGGGCGCGGCTCTTTCCTTACCCGCCGGTCGCGGCGCTGTCATTTTCAAAACCGCCCGCCTCAGCCCCGCTCCACCAGAACCGAGCCCACCGAGTAGCCCGCCCCGAACGAGCAGATCAGCCCGCGGTCGCCGGGGCCGAGATCGTCGGAATACTGCGCAAAGGCGATGATCGAGCCCGCCGAGGACGTGTTGGCATAATCCTGCAGGATGTTGGGCTGCTCATGCGGCTCGGGCACCCGGCCCATCACCTTGCGGCCGATGAAATCGTTCATCGTCTTGTTGGCCTGATGCAGCCACAGCCGCCGCAGGTCCTCGGCGCGTACGCCCTCTTCCTCCATGTGCCCGAGGATATGCGCCGACACCATCGGCAGCACCTCCTTGAAGACGCGGCGCCCCTCCTGCACGAACAGCATGTCGCGCCGGTCCTCCATGTGACCGGGGCGCGTGCGCCGCAGAAAGCCGTTGTTGTTGCGGATATTGTTGGAGAATTTCGTGGCGCAGCGGGTCGAGAGGATGCGGAAATGCGCGCCCTCCGCCTCTTCTGCCGCCTCGATCACCAGCGCCGTGCACACGTCGCCAAAGATGAAATGGCAATCCCGGTCGCGCCATTCCAAGTGCCCCGAGCAGATTTCGGGGCTGACCACCAGCGCGCGCCGGGCGCTGCCCGACCGGATCATGTCCGCCGCCGCCTGTATGCCGAAGGTGGCCGAGGAACAGGCCACGTTCATGTCGAACGCGAAACCGCCCGCGCCCAGCGCCTCCTGTATCTCGATGGCGATGGCCGGATAGGGCCGCTCGTGGTTCGAGGCGGCGCAGATCACCAGGTCGATCTCGCCCGCCTCCCGCCCCGCCTGCGCCAGCGCGGTCCCGCAGGCTTCGAGCGCGATCTCGGTCATGATCCCCGGCTCGTCGTCGCTGCGCTCCCGCAGGATCGGGTGCATCACCTCGGGGTCGAGCACGCCCGCCTTGTCCATCACGTGCCGCCGCTCGATCCCCGAGGCATTGAGGATGAATTCGGGCGAAGACGGCGCCTTGGCCGCCACCTCGCCCGCTTCGATTGCCTCGGCATGGGCGGCGTTGAACGCCTCGGCATGGGCGTTGTAGGCCACCACCAGTTCTTCGTTGGTGATCACCTCCGGCGGCGTGAACACGCCCGATCCGGTGATCGCGGGCTGCGCCATGATCCTCTCCCCCAGGGTTTCCCGCCAGATCACCGCAGCCGCGCGCCGAGGTCAAGCACGGCATCGCCCGCGGGCGCGAGGTTGCGCTTCTTCTTGGCAAAAATACCCATGTCCCGCCCGCGCTCCTCAGTTCACCGGGTTGGGCAGGGCCTCGCCGGCAAAGAAGGCGCGCAGGTTCTCGACCGCCATCAGCCCCATCGCCTCGCGCACCTCCAGCGCGGCGGTGCCCAGGTGCGGCAGCAGCGTGACGGTCTCCATCTTGCGCAGCACCTCGGGCACCTCGGGCTCGCGGGCATAGACATCGAGCCCCGCCCCCGCGATCCGGCCTTCCCGCAGCGCATCGATCAGCGCCGCCTCGTCCACCACGTCGCCGCGCGCGATGTTCACCAGATGCGCCGCGGGCTTCATCGCCGCCAGCACCTCCGCCCCGATGATATTGCGCGTCTCGGCCCCACCGGGAACGGCCGCCACCAGGAAATCGACCTCGCCCGCCAGCGCCTCGAGGCTCTCCACCTGCCGCGCGGGAAAGTCCACGGCCTTCTCGGAGCGGTTGTAATACCGCACCTCCATGCCAAAGCCGTAATGACAGCGCCGCGCGATGGCCTGCCCGATCCGCCCCATGCCGACGATGCCCACCGTCTTGCCGGTGACATGCGTGCCCAGCATCTGCGTCGGGTTCCACCCCGACCAGCGCCCCGCGCGCAGCATCCGCTCGCCCTCGCCCGCGCGGCGCGCGCTCATCAGGATCAGCATCAGCGCGATATCGGCGGTTGCATCGGTCACGGCTCCGGGCGTGTTGGTCACAGCGATCCCCGCGGCGCGCGCGGCGGCCACGTCGATATGGTTGTAGCCCACCCCGAAATTGGCGAGGATCCGGCAGCGGCTGCCCTCCGCCTCCTCGAATACCTCCGCCGAGAACATGTCGCCCAGCGTCGGCAGGATCCCGTCATAGAGCGCCAGCGCGCCGCGCATCTGCCCGGGCTTGAGCGGGGTGTTGTCCTCGCGCATCTCGACATCGAAATGCGCCTCCGCCTCGGCCATCACCCGCGCGGGCATCGGCCTCGTGACCAGTATCCGTTTCAATGCAGCCTCCCGCCCTCGGGCACATCCATGTCCGGCGCGATCAGCACCACCTCGCCGTCGGCATCGCCCAGCCCCAGCACCAGCACTTCGGACCGGAACTTGCCGATCTGCCGCGGCGGGAAATTGACCACCGCCAGCACCTGCCGCCCGATCAGCGCCTCGGGCGAGTAATGCGCGGTGATCTGCGCGCTCGATTTCTTCTCGCCCAGTTCCGGGCCGAAATCGACCCAGAGCTTGATCGCGGGCTTGCGCGCCTCCGGGTAGGGCTCGGCGCGGGTCACGCGGCCCACCCTTATATCGACCTTGAGGAAATCGTCGAACGTGATCTCAGCCATTGCGCAACTCCCTCGAGCGGTCGGCGGCGGCAGCTACCGTCCGCACCATCAGCGGCGGCAGGCCCGCCTCCTCGTCCATCAGCACCTCCAGCCCCGCCTGCGTGGTGCCGTTGGGGCTCGTGACATTGCGGCGCAACTCCGCGTGCGTCTCGTCCGCCGCCTCGGACAGCGCGCCCGCGCCCGCCACCGTCGCCTGCGCCAGTTGCATGGCGAGCGCGGGGGCCAGCCCCTGCGCCTCGCCCGCACGCGCCATGCATTCGATCATGTGAAACACATAGGCCGGGCCAGAGCCCGACAGCCCCGTGACCGCGTCCATCTGCTCCTCGCCCTCGAGCCGCACCACCTGCCCCACCGCCTGCAACAGCATCTCGGCCAGATCGAGCTGCCCGGGCGTGGCATGGGCATTGCCGATGATCGCGGTGATCCCACGCCCCACGGCGGCGGGGGTGTTGGGCATCGCCCGCACGATCGGGGTCCGGTCCCCGAGCGCCTGCTCGAATGCGGAAATCGGCGTGCCCGCCGCCACCGAGACGAACAGCGTCGCACCATTGCCCCGGTCGCGCAGCACCGGCAGCGCCTCGCCCATCATCTGCGGCTTGACCGCGACCAGCACGATGGCGGGCGCCTCGGGCAGATCGGCATTGATCTGCACGCCCGTGCCGCGCAGCCAGTCCGACGGGTTCGGGTCGATCACCCAGACCGAGGCGGGCGGCAATCCATCCGCCAGCCAGCCCTGCAACATGGCGCTGCCCATCTTGCCGCAGCCAAGCAGAACAAGGCCCTTTTCGGCCACGTGATCCATCGTCATGGCGATCCCCCGCGTCTGGTGTTCTCGTGTCGCGGGGGCGAGTGTTACGCGCGACCGTAGGCCTCTGCAATGGCCACCTGCATCGCGTCGCGCGGGCTGCTGTCGCCCCAGACCGCGAGTTGAAACGCCGGGTAATAGCGCTCCGCGCTCATCACCGCCGCGCCCAGCAGCGTATCGATCTGCTCTGCCGTCGCACCCGGCGCGCCCGCCATGACAAGGCCGTAGCGCCACACCATCAGCTTCTGCTCGTCCCACCAGGTAAACGCGCCCGACCAGCACTGATCGTTGACGAGGTTCAGCATCTCGTAGAGCGCGGGCAGGCGATCCTCGGGCGGCTCCATCTCGAAGGTGCACACGATGCGCAGCGTCTCGTCATGGCCCGACCAGGCGAGCGTGATGGAATAGGTGCGCCATTGTCCCTCGATCGCCATGGCGATCTGATCGTCCCCGATACGGTCGAATTCCCAGTCGTGATGCTCCGCGATATGCTCCACCAGGTCGATGGGATGGAGATCCGCACCCAGATCGTGCTCGGAAAGTGCCATGGCGCCGCCTCATATGCTGTAGCGCGGGGGTGGCTTTGCACCCCAAACGCTAGGTGCCTGCTCTACGAGCGGAGGTGCATCCTTCCGCCCATACAAGATATGGTGCGGGCAAGCGTGCAAGGTGTAAAGCAATTTGTTGTGGGTATCTCCAATAAATTGCGGCTCGCGCGGCTGCCGCCTCAAGATGCAGGACAGCACCGCGCCCCTTGCCCAGCCC
>ENA-ORCV01000660-ORCV01000660.1-marine-metagenome-genome-assembly--contig:-NODE-660-length-17794-cov-2.613196_pt1 | contig 17794 bp, 15 predicted proteins | sample MGYA00237779_ERZ508509 | MGnify/ENA primary metagenome ERZ508509 (study PRJEB26180, sample SAMN06268772) | marine metagenome | isolation source: Bioluminescent Bay, La Paraguera, Puerto Rico | place... | reverse complement strand
CCATGGGCCTGCGCCACATCGTCACGCTGACCTTCCGTGAGGGGACGACCCCCGAGCAGACCGACACGATCGTGACCGCGCTGCGCGAGCTCCCCGGCCAGATCCCGGAGATCCAGGCGTACTCCGTCGGCGTCGACGCCGGGCTCGCCGAGGGCAACGCGACGCTCGGCATCGTCGGCGAATCCGGTTGCGGGAAATCGACGCTCGCCCGGATGCTCGCGGGGCTGCTCACACCGACCACCGGACGGATCGAGATCGACGGCGCCGCGCTCGACACCGCCGATCCGGCGATCTTCGGCAGGCGCATCCAGTATGTCTTTCAGGACCCGATCTCGTCGCTCAACCCGCGCAAGACCATCCGTCAGATCATGGACGCGCCGCTCAAGCGGCTGCACGGCATGCCCGCCGACCGGCGGCGCAGGCGCATCGCCGAGATATTCGCCAGCGTGAACCTGCGCGAAGAGTTCCTCGACCGCTATCCGCACGAGTTCTCCGGCGGGCAGGCGCAGCGCATCGGCATCGCCCGCGCCCTCGCCGCCGAGGCGGGCATCCTGATCCTCGACGAGCCGGTCTCGGCGCTCGACGTCTCGGTGCAGGCGCAGGTGCTCAACCTGCTCGCCGATCTCCGGGCGGCGCTCGGCCTGACCTACCTGTTCATCAGCCACGATCTCGCCGTGGTCGAAGCGGTGAGCGACCGGATCGCGGTGCTCTATTTCGGATCGCTGGTCGAGATCGGCCCCGCCCGGGCGGTGTTCGCGGCGCCGCGCCATCCCTATACGCGGCTGCTCGCCCGGAGCGCGCCGGTGATCGGCCGGCCGCTGAGCGCACCCGAGGCGAGGGGTGCCGACCTCCCCGACCCGCTCGACCCGCCGCCGGGCTGCGCCTTTGCCGCCCGATGCCCGGTCGCCACCGATCTCTGCAGGACAGAGGCGCCGCGCCTGTCCCCGGTCTCGGGGACTTCGCAGGTCGCCTGCTTTCACCCCCTCACGCCCTGACGCACCACCGCCGCGACGCACGGCGCAGGGGCGCGGCGCGGCGGACGCCGCATCGCGGCATCCTTTCGCGCATGCAGCATTTTCGGGCATCCGCACCCGGCCCCGCCCAAATCGGCGGCGATTGCGCATGTCATGCAGGCTCCGCCGCGCGTCCCGCCTAGGCGCACCCGGCCCGCCGCGCTTTGCTCGCGACGGGCCGGACGAGCCCGGGTCGTGCCCGGCGGATCAGCCCCGCGCGACACCCAAACGCACATCGCGGCGCGCTTGCCGGGGTGCACTGACAACAGGAGAGATGAGACCGATGACACGTAAATCCCTGCTCGGCGGGCTTGCCGTGAGCACAACGCTCCTCGCGGCCCCCGCATTCGCCCAGGACTGTCCCGTCAAGGTGGGCGTGCTGCATTCGCTCTCGGGCACGATGGCGATTTCCGAGACCACGCTCAAGGATACCGTGCTGATGCTTGTGGACCAGCAGAACGCCAAGGGCGGGCTGCTGGGCTGCGAGATCGAGGCGGTGGTGGTCGATCCCGCCTCCGACTGGCCGCTTTTCGCGGAAAAGGCGCGCGAGTTGCTGACCGTGAGCGAGGTCGACGTGATCTTCGGCTCCTGGACCTCGGTCAGCCGCAAATCGGCGCTGCCGGTGCTGGAGGAGTTGAACGGGCTGATGTTCTACCCCGTTCAATACGAGGGTGAGGAAAGCTCGAAAAACGTCTTCTACACCGGCGCCGCGCCCAACCAGCAGGCGATCCCGGCGGTGGATTATTTTCTCGAGGAATTGGGCGTCGAGAGCTTCGCACTTCTGGGCACCGATTATGTCTATCCCCGCACCACCAACAACATCCTCGATTCCTACCTCAAATCCAAGGGCATCGCGGATGAAGACATTTTCGTCAACTACACCCCCTTCGGCCATTCCGACTGGGCGACGATCGTCTCGGACGTGGTGGCGCTCGGGGCCTCGGGCAAGCAGGTGGGCGTGATCTCGACCATCAACGGCGACGCCAATGTGGGCTTCTACAAGGAACTCGCCGCGCAGGGCGTGGACGCCGCCGACATCCCCGTCGTCGCCTTCTCGGTGGGCGAGGAAGAGCTTTCGGGCCTCGATACCGCGCCGCTCGTCGGCCATCTCGCGGCGTGGAACTATTTCCAATCCGCCGACACGCCCGAGAACGAGGCCTTCATCGCCGCCTGGCATGACTTCATCGGCGATACCTCGCGCGTCACCAACGACCCGATGGAGGCGCATTACATCGGCTTCAACATGTGGGTGAACGCCGTGACCGAGGCGGGCACCACCGATGTGGACGCAGTGCGCGCGGCGATGTGGGGCCAGGAATTCCCCAACCTCACCGGCGGAATGGCGGTGATGAACGCCAACCATCACCTGTCCAAGCCCGTGCTGATCGGCGAGATTCGCGACGACGGCCAGTTCGACATCATCAGCCAGACCGAGGAGGTCCCCGGCGACGCCTGGACAGACCACCTGCCCGAGAGCGCCCCGCTCAAGAGCGACTGGAAGGATCTCGGCTGCGGCATGTACAACACCGAGACCGCGACCTGCGTGCAGATGACCTCGAACTACTGAGGCAACAGGGCCGCGCGCAGCCTCCGCCGCGCGGCCCCTCCCCCAGAATTCCCCCTCGGATCCGGACAGATCATGCGTCTCACCGCCCTCCTCGCCCGCGCCGCGGCGCTGCTGATCCTGCTCGCGTGCGCGTTCGCCATGCGCCCCGGCGCAGCGGTCGCGCAGACCGCCCTGCAACCGCTGCTGCAAGAGCACCGGGCCGAGCTTGCCAAGCCGTCGCGCACCACCATCGGCCCGGTCATCTCCGCGCTCTTGGCCTCCGATCACCCCGGCATGACCGGTTTCCTGCGCAAATGGGAGGCGCGCGAGGTCTACCTGCGCCCCGAGGACGGCCTGTTCTTCTACGCCGAGGAGGCGGGCGACATGCTGCGCCTCATCGACATCGACAGCGGCGCGGCGGTGGCCGAGGTGGGCAGCCGAGAGGTCGACCAGATCCGCCCCAATGCAGGCGTGCGCCGCGAGGTGGCCGCCGCCCTCGTCCCCTACGAGTTGAACGCCCCCGATCCCGCCCGCCGCGCCGAGGCGCTCGATGCCATCGCCCGCAGCGCCGAGGCGAGCCAGATCGCCCCCCTCGCTGCCAGCATCGAGGGTGAGACCGACCCCGCCCTCAAGACCCGCAAGGAACGCCTGCTCACCCTGCTCGTCGCGCAGTTCGGGGAGACCAAATCCGAGCGTCTCGACGCCATCGCAGGCCTTGGCGGCGATACCAGCATCGAGGCGCGCAGCGTCCTCAACCAACTGACCGCCACGCGCGACGGCGTGGCCACCGCCCTGCCCGACGACGCCAATATCGCCCGCGTGCTCGAAGTGGGCACCGACCTCACCGAAGCCGAGGCGCATGACCGGCTCGTCGCCGCAGGTCTCGCCCCGCCGCGCCAGACCGCCGCCGATCTGCGCGACGTGCTGGCGCAGCATATCGTGGACGGCCATGTCGGCGGCGTGCCGCTGCACCAACTCGATACCACCGCCGCCCGCGCCCGCGCCTACGAGGCGCTGGAACAGGCAGGCACCGTGCCGCCCCGCGCCGCCCCCGACGAAGTGGCGCAAGCCGTCGCCGCCCATGTCTTCTACGCCGAATACCTGCAGCCCGACCCGCAGATCACGCAGGCCGCCGAGGATGCGCTCGCCGCCACGACCCGCGCGCTCGGCCTCTACCAGACCGCCGATCTGGTGCTCGACGGGCTGTCGCTCGCCTCGATCTTCTTTCTCGCCGCCATCGGGCTTGCGATCACCTTCGGCGTGATGGGGGTGATCAACATGGCGCATGGCGAATTCATCATGATGGGGGCCTACACGGGCTATGTCGTGCAGTTGTTCATCCCCGACTACACCGTCAGCCTGCTGATCGCCCTGCCCATGGCCTTCGCCGTCACCTTCGGCGCGGGCGTCGCGATGGAACGGCTGGTGATCCGCCACCTCTACAAGAGGCCGCTCGAGACGCTGCTTGCCACCTTCGGCATCTCCATCGCCCTGCAACAACTGGCCAAGAACATCTTCGGCACACAGGCGCGGCCCCTCACCGCTCCCGACTGGCTGGGCGGCGCGATCACGCTCAACGATATCGTCGGCATCTCGACGATCCGCGTGGCGATCTTCGTCCTCGCCCTCATCTTCCTCGCGTTGCTGCTCTACATCCTGCGGCGCACCCGGCTTGGGCTCGAGGTGCGGGCGGTGACGCAGAATCCCGGCATGGCCGCGTCGATGGGGATCGACCCCGACCGCATCAACATGCTGACCTTCGGCCTCGGCTCGGGCATCGCGGGGATCGCGGGCGTGGCCATCGGGCTCTATGCGCAGGTCACCTCCGAGATGGGCGCGAATTACATCGTCCAGAGCTTCATGACCGTGGTGGTGGGCGGCGTCGGCAATGTCTGGGGCACGCTGGCGGGGGCCTCGCTGATCGGCTTCCTGCAAAAGGGCATCGAGTGGTTCAACCCGTCCAACACGCTGGCGGCGCAGACCTGGATGGTGCTGTTCGTGATCCTCTTCATTCAGTTCCGCCCCAAGGGCATCGTTGCCCTCAAGGGTCGCGCGGCGGGGGACTGAGCCATGAGCAAACCCGATATCGCCCCGCGCCGCAGCTTTCTGGCCGAAAACCCTTCGGTGATGTGGTTCCTGGGCCTGCTCGGCCTCTTCACCCTCGGCGTCACCGTGCTGGCCGAGGGCTTCGGCCTCGCGCTCCTCTCCACCTCGATGGTCAAGATCCTCGGCATGACGCTGTGCCTGTGCCTCATTGCCGTCGCGATGGACGTGGTCTGGGGCTATTGCGGCATCCTCAGCCTCGGGCATTTCGCCTTTTTCGGCCTCGGCGGATACGCCATCGGCATGTGGCTGATGTATGCCCGCACCCAAGGCATCGTGGTGGAGTCGCTCGCCAACGCCCCCATCCCCCCCACGCAAGAGGAAATCAACGACGCCATCGCCACGCAGATCTTCGGCGTGGTGGGCAGTAACGAATTGCCGCTGATCTGGGCCTTCGCCGACAGCCTTTTCATGCAGCTTCTCTTCGTGGTGCTGGTGCCGGGCCTGCTGGCGCTGATCTTCGGCTGGCTCGCCTTCCGCAGCCGCGTGACCGGCGTCTATCTCTCGATCCTGACGCAGGCGATGACGCTGGCGCTGTCGCTCTACCTCTTCCAGAACGACAGCGGGCTGCGCGGCAACAACGGCCTGTCGGGTCTCCAGAACATCCCCGGCCTTCTGCACCTGCCGCAATCCACCATCGCGCTGTGGTTCTTCTGGGCCTCCGCTGCCGCGCTCGGGCTGGGCTATCTCTTCTTCGCCTGGCTCGTCTCGGGCAAGTTCGGCTCGGTCATCCGCGGCATCCGCGACAACGAGGCCCGCGTGCGCTTTCTCGGCTACCATGTCGAAAGCTACAAGCTGGTGATCTTCACCCTGACGGCGGTGATCTCGGGCCTCGCGGGCGCGCTCTACTACCCGCAGGCGGGCATCATCAACCCCGCCGAAATCGCGCCCATCGCCTCCATCTACCTTGCCGTCTGGGTGGCCATCGGCGGGCGCGGGCGGCTCTACGGCGCAGTGATCGGCGCGGCGGTCGTCAGCCTCGCGTCAAGCTGGTTCACCGGCGGCGGCGCGCCCGATATCGACCTCGGGTTCTACACGATCAACTGGACCGACTGGTGGCTGGTGCTTCTGGGTCTCGGCTTCGTCGCTGTCACGCTCTTTTTCCCGCGCGGCATCGGCGGGCTGTTCGACATGCTGGTGAGGAAACCATGACCACCCTTCTCGAAGTCTCCGGCGTCTCCGTCACCTTCGACGGCTTCCGCGCCATCAACAACCTCTCGATCCAGATCGGCGAGCCGGAACTGCGCGCCATGATCGGCCCCAACGGCGCGGGCAAGACCACGTTCATGGATATCGTCACCGGCAAGACGAAGCCGGATGAAGGCCGGGTGATCTGGGGCGAGCGGAACATCTCCCTTCTGGGGATGAGCGAGAGCGCCATCGCGCGGGCGGGCATCGGGCGCAAGTTCCAGAAACCCACCGTCTTCGAGGAGCAGACCGTGCGCGAGAACCTCGCCATGGCGCTCAAGAACAAGCGCGGGCCGCTCGACGTGCTGCTCTATCGTCGTTCGGCAGAGGGGGCCGCACGCATCGCGGAACTGGCCGAAGAGATCGGCCTCGCGGACGACCTGCCCCGCCGCGCGGGCGACCTCAGCCACGGGCAGAAGCAATGGCTGGAAATCGGCATGCTGCTGGCGCAGGATCCCCGCCTCCTGCTGGTCGATGAACCCGCCGCCGGGATGACCCCGGCCGAGCGCGAGCACACCACTGATATCCTCAAGCGCGCGGCCGAGACCCGCGCCGTGGTGGTGATCGAGCATGACATGGAATTCGTCCGCCGCCTTGGCTGCAAGGTGACGGTGCTGCACGAGGGCGCGGTTCTGGCCGAGGGCAGCCTCGACCATGTCACGCAGAACCGGCAGGTGATCGATGTCTATCTCGGGAGATAAGCGATGCTGAGCGTCGAGAACCTCACCCTGCATTACGGCGCCTCGCAGATCCTCTATGGCGTCAGCCTCACCGCCCGCCCCGGCGCGGTGACGGCGGTGATGGGCACCAATGGCGTCGGCAAAACCAGCCTGCTCAAGGCCATTGCCGGGCGGCATCCCTACTCAAACGGGCGGATCAGCCTCGACGGGCGCGAATTGCCGCATCTCTCCGCTGCGCAGGCGGCGCAATCGGGCATCGCCTATGTGCCGCAGGGGCGCGAGATTTTCCCGCTGCTCACCGTCACCGAGAACCTGCAAGCCGGCTTTGCCTGCCTGCCGAAATCCGATCACACCATCCCGCCCCGCATCTACGACCTCTTCCCGGTGGTGGAGCAGATGCGCGACCGGCGCGGCGGCGATCTGTCGGGCGGGCAGCAGCAGCAGCTTGCCATCGCCCGCGCCCTCATCGCGCGCCCCCGGGTGCTGTTGCTCGATGAGCCGACCGAGGGCATCCAGCCCAATATCATCAAGCAGATCGGCGAGGTGATCGGCCTTTTGCGCGACGAGGGCGAGATCGCCATCGTGCTGGTCGAGCAGTTCTTCGATTTCGCCTATGACCTCGCCGACGACCTCGTGGTGCTCAACCGCGGCGAGGTCCGCCTGTCCGAGCCCGCCGCGACGGTGGGGCGCGAGCGGCTGTTGCGCGAAGTGTCGATCTGAGCGGCTCAGCCCTCGCCGGTGCCGAAATCCGGCAGGCTCGCCAGCGCGTTCTTGAGCGCCGCCCCCCAGGCCTCGGAGATGTGGATGTAATAGGGGTCGTCCGCGAGAATGCGCCCCTGCCGCCCCGCGCACAGGCTGCCGGTCTCGTAGAAATGATAATCGAAGGGCGGCGCGACGCTCAGGTTGGCCTTGACCGTCGAGTCGAAGCTCACCAGCAAGAGCCGCATCGCATCGGCAAAACCGAGCGCACGGTCATAGGCGCGCACCAGGATGGGCTTGCCGTACTTGGTCTCGCCGATCTGCAGAAACGGCGTATCCTCGGTGGTCTCGATGAAATTGCCCTCGGGGTAGATCAGGAACAGCCGCGGCGGCCCGCCCGCGATCTGCCCGCCCAGGATCAGCGTTGCCTTGAACGCCGAATCCGCCTCCATCCCGCCGGTCTCGTGCGCCGCCACCACGTCGCGCAGGGTGGCCGCCACGATCCGCGCCGCCTGGAACATCGACGGCGCCGCGAGGATATCGGGGCTGCGCGCGTCGCGCGCCTTGCCGCGTTCCTCCAGCAGGCTGATCACCGCCTGCGTCGTCGCGAGGTTTCCCGAGGACAAGAGCGTCAGGCACAGCGTGCCGGGCACCTCCCAGACGGTCATCTTGCGAAAGGTCGAGATGTTGTCGACGCCCGCATTGGTGCGGGTGTCCGACATGAACACCAGCCCGCGATCCAGCGCCATGCCCACGCAATACGTCATCGCCCGTCCTTACTGCCCGACCACCCGAAGCGCCACGTCGAGCGTCTCGCCCTGCCCGCCCACGCGCGTGCCGCTCACCGGCGAAGCATCCGAGTAATCGAGCCCGGTCGCAACCCTGACATAGCGCGCATCGGGCGAAATCGCGTTCGACACGTCGAACCCCACCCAGCCCAGCGCCCCCACATGCGCCTCCGCCCAGGCATGCATCGCGGTCTGCTCGGTCTGGCCGTCCATCAGCAGATAGCCCGAGACATAGCGCGCGGGCAGCCCCATCTGCCGCGCGCAGGCAATGAAGATATGGGCATGGTCCTGGCACACCCCGCGCCCGGCGGCGAGCGCCTCCTCGGCGCTCCAGGTGGGCTCGGAGACGCCGGTCTCATAGGCCACCGCCGCGCGGATCAGCGCGCAGAGCGCGTGCAGCCGGTCGAGATCGCCCCCCTCGGGCAGCGCCCGCAACAGAGCGCGCACATGCTCGCGCGCCTCGGTGCGCGGCGTCACCCGGCCATAGAGCCACAAGGGCGCCGGTCCGCGATGCGCGCCGACGATGCCGTGGGTGTCGCGCAACTCCACCTCGCCCTCGCTCACCACGTCCAGCCGCGCCGCCCCGGGCTCGAAGCTTATGAGTTCGGTGGTGTTGTGGTGATGGTCCTCGAAAGCCAGTTCCTTGCGCCCGCCCGTCACCGTCGTGCGCCAGCGCAGCACCGTCTGGTTCGGCGTGGTCTTGGGCGTCTTGCGCAGCTGCTGCAGCCCGAAGCGGACGGGCTCTTCGAATCGGTAGCTGGTGACGTGGTGGATGCTCAGGCGCATGGCTCACTCGTAGAAGCGGTAATCGACCTCGATCTGCCGGGCCAGATCGTTGAACGCGGTCAGCAGTTCGGTGATCATCTCGTGCAGTCCAAAGGCGAAGATATCGTCGATCCCGTGGGACAGGTAGCGCTGTTCGATCTGCGACACCAGCCTCAGCGACACGCTCGGGCTGCGTTCGCCGCGATTGAGATATGTCAGGTTGTCGCGCAGCTTGGCGGTGCAGAACGCGAGGCTTCGCGGCATCCGCTTGTCGAGGATCAGGAAATGCGTGATCTCGCGCGGCGCGAGGTTCGAGCCGTATTGCATCCGGAACCCGCCCTTGGCCGAGAGCGAGCGCAGGATGCTTTCCCATTGCACATTGTCGATCGAACTGCCCACCGCCACCGTCGAGGGCAGCAGCACGTAATATTTCACATCGAGGATGCGCGCGGTGTTGTCGGCCCGCTCGACGAAGGTGCCCAGCCGGGCGAAATCGTAGATTTCGTTGCGCATCATGGTGCCGTGGGTCATGCCGCGCACCAGCGCCGTGCGCTGCCGCAGCGCCCGCAGCACATTGGGCAGGTCGCGCTCGCGCACCTTGCGCGCCAGCACCTCGCGGGCATGCATCCAGGTGGCGTTGACCGCCTCCCACACATCGCCGGTGAGCGCGGTGCGCACCATCCGCGCGTTCTGCCGCGCCTGCTCGATGCAGGCCAGAACCGAGGACGGGTTTTCGCGCGCCCGGAGCAGCCAGTCCACCGCCGCCTCGCGCGTCACCGTGCCGTGCGCCTCGAGATAGGGGGCGAGCACCGCCGCCGATTGCAGCACCGGGCGCCACTCGTCATCGGCATCCTTGAGCCGCGTGAGCGCGATGCGCTGCCCGGTCTCGATCAGCCGCGCGGTATTCTCGGCCCGCTCAAGGCCGCGATACATCCAGAATATCCCGTTGGCGGTCTTGCCCAGCATCGCCTCAGTCCTCCAGCACCCAGGTGTCCTTGGTGCCGCCCCCCTGGCTCGAATTGACCACGAGCGAGCCTTTCTTGAGCGCCACCCGCGTAAGGCCCCCGGGCGTGATCCGGATGCCCTCGGGGCTGACCAGCACGAAGGGCCGCAGATCGACGTGGCGCGGCGTCAGACCCGTCCGCGAAAAGATCGGCACCGTCGAGAGGCTCAGCGTCGGCTGCGCGATGTAATTTCCGGGCCGCGCCTTCAGCTTGCGGCGAAACGCGGCCAGGTCCTTGTTGGTCGCCGCGGGCCCCACCAGCATGCCGTAGCCGCCCGAGCCGTGCACCTCCTTGACCACCAGGTCGGCGAGATTGTCGAGCACATGGGCCAGCGCCTCGGGCTCCGAACAGCGCCAGGTCGGCACGTTGGGCAGAAGCGGCCGCTCGCCGGTGTAGAATTCGACGATCTCGGGCATGTAGGAATAGACCGCCTTGTCATCGGCGATGCCGGTGCCCGGCGCGTTGGCGATGGTGATGCCGCCCGCGCGATAGACATCCATGATCCCCGGAACGCCCAGCGCGCTCTCGGGATTGAAATTCAGCGGATCGAGAAACTCGTCATCGACCCGGCGATAGAGCACGTCGATGGGCGTGTAGCCGCGCGTCGTGCGCATCGCCACACGCCCGTCCACCACGCGCAGGTCGTGCCCCTCGACCAGTTCCACGCCCATCTGATCGGCGAGGAAGGCATGCTCGAAATAGGCGGAATTGAAGATCCCCGGTGTCAGCACCGCGACCACCGGATCGCCCCCCGCCGCAGGTGGCACGCACGCGGCCAGCGAGCGGCGCAGGTTGGCCGGGTAATTCTGCACCGGCTGCACGCGGTTGCGCGAGAACAGTTCCGGGAACATCTGCAGCATCGTCTCGCGGTTCTCGAGCATGTAGCTCACACCCGAGGGCGTGCGCGCATTGTCCTCCAGCACGTAGAATTCGCCCTCGCCTGTGCAGACAAGGTCGATGCCCACGATATGGGTATAGACCCCCCCCGGCGGGCGCACCCCGATCATGTGTGGCAGAAAGGCGTCGTTGCGCGCGATCATCTCCTGCGGGACGCGCCCCGCCTTCACGATCTCCTGACCGTGATAGATATCGTGCAGAAACGCGTTGATCGCCCGCACCCGCTGCTCGATCCCGCGCGACAGGCGGGCCCATTCCGCCCCCGAGATGATGCGCGGCACGATATCGAAGGGGATGAGCCGCTCCTCTGCCTCGGCTCGGCCATAGACGTTGAAGGTGATGCCGGTCAGGCGGAAAATCTCCTCCGCCTCGCGCTGCTTGGCGCGCAGCCGCTTCGGGTCTTCCTGCGCGAACCAGTCGTGAAAGCCGCGATAGGGCGCGCGCAGCACTTCCGACCGGCCCCACATCTCGTCGTAACATTCCGTCATGCCCGCGCCGCACCCCCATGACCCGCATCCGCCAGTCACTGTCGCACGGTTTCGCGCATCTGCCCAATATCGCGGCGCATCAACCCCCGGTCACGGCGCGGAATTCCCCCCGCGCTGCGGCCGGATGCCTCTTTTCCGGGCAATCTCCGCCCGGCGCGCCACCGCATCGGGCATCTTCCTGGCGAAAATACCCCGGGGGAGTCGCCCGGCAGGGCGACGGGGGCAGCGCCCCCCGCCCCTTCAGCGCAGGACGGCGCGCCCGGCATAGCGGGCGCACTCGCCCAGCATTTCCTCGATGCGAATGAGCTGGTTGTATTTCGCCAGCCGGTCCGACCGCGCAAGGCTGCCGGTCTTGATCTGCCCGCAATTGGTGGCCACGGCGAGATCGGCGATGGTGGCGTCCTCGGTCTCGCCCGAGCGGTGCGACATCACGTTGGTCATGCCCGCGCGATGCGCCATCTCCACCGCCTGCAGCGTCTCGGTCAGCGTGCCGATCTGGTTGACCTTGACCAGCATCGAATTGGCCGCGCCGCGCGCGATCCCCTCCGACAGCCGCGCGGGGTTGGTCACGAACAGGTCGTCGCCCACCAGCTGGACCTTGCCGCCGAGGGCATCGGTCAGCATCTTCCAGCCGTCCCAGTCATCCTCGGCCATGCCGTCCTCGATCGAGATGATCGGGTAATCGGCGCAGAGCGCCTGCAGATAGGCGACGTTCTCATCGCTGGTGAGGCTCGCCCCCTCGCCCGCCATCTCGTACCTGCCTTCCCTGTAATATTCGGTCGCGGCGCAATCGAGCGCGAAATACATGTCCTCGCCCGGCGCATAGCCCGCTTTCTCGATCGCGCGCAGGATGAAATCCAGCGCATCGCGCGTGCCCGACAGCGCGGGGGCAAAGCCGCCCTCGTCGCCCACGCCGGTGGCGAGCCCGGCGGCGTTCAGCTCCTTCTTGAGCGTGTGAAACACCTCGGCGCCCATGCGCACCGCCTCGCGGATCGATCCCGCGCTGACCGGCATGATCATGAATTCCTGGATGTCGATGGGGTTGTCGGCATGTTCGCCGCCATTGATGATGTTCATCATCGGCACCGGCAGCACCCGCGCCGAGGCCCCGCCCACGTAGCGATAGAGCGGAATGGCCGAGTAGTCGGCCCCCGCCTTCGCGCAGGCGAGCGAGACGCCGAGGATCGCGTTGGCTCCCAGACGGCCCTTGTTCGCGGTGCCGTCCAGCTCGATCATGGCCTCGTCGATGGCCACCTGCTCGGTCGCGTCCATGCCCAGCAGCGCCTCGGCGATCTCGCCATTCACGCTGGCGCAGGCCTCCAGCACGCCCTTGCCGCCATAGCGCGCGGCGTCGCCGTCGCGCTTTTCAACCGCCTCATGCGCGCCGGTCGAGGCCCCCGAGGGCACGGCGGCGCGGCCCATCGTGCCGTCCTCCAGCGTGACCTCGACCTCCACCGTCGGGTTGCCCCGGCTGTCGAGGATTTCGCGGGCGTGAATGTCGATGATGCTGCTCATGGCGTGCCTGTCCCGAATTTGACTGATACCTGCCCGCCCCATAGCAAGAAACCCCGCCAATGCAAACGCGGCAGGCGCGGACCTGCGCGACCGGAGCGGCTTCGCGCGCGGCTCAGTGCGGCGCGACCTTCGAGAACAGCTGGATCACCACGATCCCTGCGATGATCATCGCGGTGCCGATCATCGCCGGCGCGTCAAGCTTCTGGCCGAACACGACATACCCGATTGCCGCGATGAAGACGATGCCGAGCCCCGCCCAGATCGCGTAGACCACGCCCACCGGCATGTACTTGAGCGTGACCGACAGCAGGTAGAAGCTGATCCCGTAGGCCACCACGACAAAGACCGAAGGCCAGAGCCGGGTGAACTGCTGGCTCGCCTGCAGGGCGGTGGTGCCCGCCGTCTCGGCGAGAATCGCAAGCGCGAGAAGGAAATAGACCTGCAACATCGTGCCTCCGGAGCCGTGGGTGTGCCTGCACCCTCGTTACGCGAGCCCCCGCGCACGGTCCAGCCCGATCCGCCGCTTGCCAGCCACCGGCCCCCGCCCCATATTCGCAGCATGATCAAGTTCACGCCGATCCTTCTGGCGCTGCTCTACGCGCTGGCGATGTATCGCTTCTCGGTCTGGCGCACCACGCGCGAGCTCGACGCGAACTCCGCCGAACTGGCCGATCCCCGGCTCAGGGCGATGTGCGACCGGCTCGCAAGCGCGCTCGACCTGCCGCGCGTGCGCGTCCATATCTACGAGATCGACCCCGTGAACGGGCTCGCCGCGCCCGATGGCCGCATCTTCATCACCCGGGGCTTCTACCGCAAGTTCCAGACCGGCGAAGTCTCGGCCGAGGAAATGGCCAGCGTCATCGCCCACGAGCTCGGCCACGTGGCATTGGGCCACGCGCGGCGGCGGATGATCGACTTTTCGGGCCAGAACGCGCTGCGCACCGCGCTCGCCATGATCCTGTCGCGCTTTCTGCCCGGCATCGGCGTGTGGATCGCCAACGGCCTGACCACGCTTCTGGCAGCAAAGCTGTCGCGCGGTGACGAATACGAGGCCGACGAATACGCCGCCGCCCTTCTGACCAAGGCGGGGATCGGCACGGAGCCGCAGAAATCGCTCTTTCGCAAGCTCGAGGCGCTGACCTCGAGCATGGGCGGCGCGATGCCCGCCTGGCTGATGAGCCACCCCAAGACCGCCGACCGCATCGCCGCCATCGAAAAGCTCGAAGACCGCTGGCAGCGGGCGCTCACTTGACGCCGTCACGCGCCCGTCATCCTCGGGCTCGAACCGGGGATCTCTGTCCAGGAGATCCTCCGGTCGATCCGGAGGATGATACCACCCTCCGTTACCCCCCCGTTGCGCACGGCTCCGCACCATTGCACGCCCCCACCCTGCGCCGCTCCCCGCACGCCGTGCGGTTCCCGCGCCGAACCTGAAGCTTCGGCGCGGGTGCGTCCGCGCATTTTTTTGATCAAATTATGCTTGGCAAGCCCCCCCGCCCCGCGCTAGGGTCTGGCAAATCCCGATCAGGACCTTTCCGATGGACCTCTCACAGTTCCAGACCTTCCGCGTGGCCGCCTGCGATCTCAACGGCCGGATGCGCGGCAAGCGTCTGCCCGCAAGCTTTGCCGACAAGCTGGGCGACGGCAGCCTGCGCATGCCTCTAAGTGCCTTGAATCTCGATATTTTCGGCGCGGATATCGCGGGTTCGCCGCTGGTCTTCGACAGCGGCGACAAGGACGGGCGGCTGTTCGCCACCGAGCGCGGCGCGGTGCCCCTGCCCTGGCTCGAAGAGCCGCAGGCGCTGGTGCCGATGGTGATGCACCACGAGGACGGCACACCCTTCGCAGGCGATCCGCGCCACGCGCTGGCCGATGTGCTGGCCCGCTTCGCCGCCCGCGGGTGGGAGGTGTTCGCGGCCACCGAGCTTGAGTTCACGCTCGTGGACCCGTCCGGCAAGTCTTTGAAAACAGTACGCGACCCGCGTTCCGGTCGGCGGATGAAGGCCCCCGGCATCCTCTCGCTCGGGCAGATGGACGCCTTCGACGCCTTCCTCTCGGCGCTCTATACCGCAGGCACCGAGATGGGCATCCCGGTGGAATCGGCCATTTCCGAGGCCGGGATCGGGCAGTTCGAATTGACGCTGCACCACCAATCGGCGATGCGCGCCGCCGATGACACATGGCTTTTCAAGAACCTGATCAAGGGGTTGGCGCGGCGGCACGGCTATGTCGCCACCTTCATGGCCAAGCCCTTCGACGCGGACAGCGGCAACGGGATGCACATGCATTTCTCGGTGCTCGATGACGAGGGGCGCAACGTGTTCGACGACGGCACCCCGCGCGGCACCGACAGCTTGCGCAGCGCGGTGGCGGGCTGCCTTGCGGCGATGCCCGCCTCGACGCTGATTTTCGCGCCTCATGCCAACAGTTACGCCCGTCTCGTGCCCGGCGCGCACGCACCCACCGGCGCGGGATGGGGCTACGAGAACCGAACCGCGGCGCTGCGCATCCCCGGCGGTCCCAACGCCGCGCGCCGGATCGAACACCGGGTCGCGGGGGGCGATATCAACCCCTACCTCACCTTCGCCGCGATCCTCGGCGCGGCGATCACCGGCATCGACGATGCGATGACCCCCCCCGCCCCGATCACCGGCAACGCCTACGAGGCGGACCTGCCGCAGCTTGCCGCCGACTGGGGCACCGCGATCGACGCGTTCGAGGCCGACCCGCTGATCGCCCGCATCTTTCCCGCCGACCTGATCGCGAACCTGGTGATGACCAAGCGGCAGGAACACGATCACATCGACCGGATGGACCCAGAGGATCACTGGAAGGTCTATCTCGAAACGGTGTAGGGTCGGGAGAGACCCTGCACCAGAATTTGATCAAACCACGGATACCCACATGAAGATCGGCATCCTCAAAACCGGCCACGCCCCCGACATCGTGCTGGGCGAGCTGGGCGATTACGACGCCATGTTCGCGCGGCTGCTGGAGGGCCACGGATTCGAGTTCGAGCCTTACGACGTCGTCGATGAGGATTTCCCCGACGGGCCGAACGCGGCCGATGGCTGGCTCATCACCGGATCGCGGCACGGCGTCTACGAGGATCACCCCTGGCTGCCCCCGCTCGAGCAACTGATCCGCGACATCCGCGACGCGGGGCTGCCTCTGGTGGGGGTGTGCTTCGGCCACCAGGTGATCGCGCAGGCGCTGGGTGGCAAGGTCGTCAAGCACCCCGACGGCTGGCGCGTGGGTGCCACCCGCTACGAGATCGACGGCCGCCCCTACATGCTCAACGCCTGGCATCAGGACCAGGTGATCGCGGTCCCGGCGGGGGCCGAGGTGGCGGGCCGCGCCGAGGGTTGCGACGTCGCCGCGCTGCGCTACGGCGACCGGATATTCTCCGTCCAGCCGCATCCCGAGTTCGACGCCACGATGATGGACCGGCTGATCGAGCACCGCGCCGTCGGCGTGGTCCCCGACCCGCTGCGCGACCACGCCCGCGCCCTGCTCGACACCCCCACCGACAGCGCCGCCATGGCCGGCACCATCGCCGCGTTCTTCAAGAAAGGGGCCTCTCATGGCTGATCTGAGCCACCTCACCGCCTCGCTGCCCGAGGCGGCGCAGGCCTACCTGGAAAACCGCCGCCTCGACGAGGTGGAGTGCATCATCGCCGACCTGCCCGGCATCGCGCGCGGCAAGGCCGTGCCCGCCTCGAAATTCGCCCGGCAGGATTATTTCCACCTGCCCGATTCGATCTTCTACCAGACCATCACCGGCGATTGGGGCGAGGCCGCGGGCGAGGAAGGCTTCATCGAGCGCGACATGATCCTGCGCCCCGACATGTCCACCGCCACCGCCGCGCCGTGGACGGCGGACTGGACCATGCAGGTGATCCACGACGCCTTCGACCGCGAGGGCGCGCCGATCCCGTTCAGCCCGCGCAACGTGCTGCGGCGGGTGGTCGGGATGTATCGTGCCCGCGGCTGGAAACCGGTGGTCGCGCCCGAGATGGAATTCTTCCTGGTGGCGCGCAACCTCGACCCGGCCCATGAAATCAAGCCGATGATGGGCCGCTCGGGCCGCCCGGCGGCGGCGCGGCAGGCCTATTCGATGACCGCGGTGGACGAGTTCGGCCCCGTCATCGACGACATCTACGATTTCGCCGAGGCGCAGGGCTTCGAGATCGACACCATCATCCAGGAAGGGGGCGCCGGACAGGTCGAGATCAACTTCCGCCACGGCAACCCGCTGGCGCTGGCCGACCAGGTGTTCTTCTTCAAGCGCACCATCCGCGAGGCGGCGCTCAGGCAGAACTGCTTCGCCACCTTCATGGCCAAGCCGATGCAGCACGAGCCCGGCTCGGCGATGCACATCCACCAGTCGGTGCTGGAGGCCGCCTCGGGGCGTAACGTGTTCTCGGCCCAGGACGGCGCGGCGACCGAGCTGTTCCATGCCTTCCTCGCCGGGCAGCAGACCTACCTGCCGCAGGTCATTCCGATGATCGCGCCCTATGTGAACTCCTACCGCCGCTATGTCCCGCACGGGGCGGCGCCGATCAACCTGGAATGGGGCACCGACAACCGCACCACCGGGCTGCGGGTGCCGATCAGCGCCCCGAACGCGCGCCGGGTCGAGAACCGCGTCGTCGGCATGGACGCCAACCCCTACCTGGCGATCGCCGCGTCGCTGGCCTGCGGATACCTGGGCATGATCGAGGGGCTGATACCGCGACCGGCGCTGCAGGGCGTCGCCTACGAGCACGCCTACACGCTGCCCCGCAGCCTGCTGCAATCGGTCGAGGATTTCGAGGCCGCCGACAAGCTGGCCGAGGTGCTGGGCCCGCGATTCGCCCAGGTCTTCGCCGCGCTCAAGCGGCACGAGGCCGAAAGCTTCCTCGCCGTGATCAGCCCCTGGGAACGCGAACACCTGCTGCTGAACGTATGATCGACCTGCTGCGCGCGAACGAGCCTGACGGGGATTATCCCCGTACCTACTATCACGCCACCGCCACCGGAATGACCCCCTGCCCGCCGCTGCAGGGGGACCGCAGGGCGGATGTCTGCATCATCGGCGCCGGCTTCACCGGCTTGTCGGCGGCGCT
>ENA-ORCV01000657-ORCV01000657.1-marine-metagenome-genome-assembly--contig:-NODE-657-length-17877-cov-3.156966_pt1 | contig 17877 bp, 14 predicted proteins | sample MGYA00237779_ERZ508509 | MGnify/ENA primary metagenome ERZ508509 (study PRJEB26180, sample SAMN06268772) | marine metagenome | isolation source: Bioluminescent Bay, La Paraguera, Puerto Rico | place... | reverse complement strand
GCTTCTCTTCATCGTCTGTCTCCTCAGTTGGAGAACAGGCTAACCAAAATTTCAGGACATTTCAGGGGAGCAGGTCAGAGCCAGGCTCGTGAATGGTCAAACCGCCGGTGGTGTCATCCGGACGAGGCTGGGAAAGACTGGTTTGCGGACCTTCCTGCCGCTCGCTCGCCGCACACTAAGGTCTGCTCAACTGCGTATTTCGGACTGACCTGAAGCTATAGAATGCCTTGCTCCAAGATCATCGAGAAGCATGCTTCTTGCACCGCCAGATTGCTAAACCAAAACAAAGCCAGAGCCTCCGCCGTCCATCAGGCCGCCGTATTCCAGATCAGCTGACGAAGAACCATTGATCAAGTTCGGCAGGCAGGGCACTCTTTGATGATCGAAACCGAGTCGTCGATGGACCCAACAAAGGCTCTGATCTACAAGGAGTGGTGCCAAACACCTGAATGCCAATGAAAATTTGTTTTTCAATCACGTTATTGTTCGGTATATCCATTGCTTTATTGAGAATCTCGTACCCGCTTTCCCTTTGGGCGGTGCTGTCTTTAATTCCCATCTTTCTATTTGTTTTTCTTGGAATCTTTCAAAATTCTCTTGATAGACGGCGATCCATAGTCCTTTCCACACTCCGAACGGATTCAAACCTGCTTGGGCTGCTGACTGGAAAACTCATCTCGGCACTTGCTGCCCTTTTCATTTCAACTCTCTCTTTGTCGACGGTTGCTGTGCACGCTATCCTTGCAACGCCAATCCAAATCGCGGCTCTCCTTTTAATCGTCGCCGCCAGCACCCTCTCTTACTCCTGTCTGGTCGGTATACTTAAGACCCATGTTCGACCGCTCGCGCTTTCTTGGTTCAGCGCTGCAGCGGCCGTCTTTTTGGTATCCACATTGTTCGTCGTTCCATACTCGTTTTTCGAATGGTCGGTCGTTGAGCGACCTGGCTACATCCGACTGGGTTTTGACGAGGCAATGTCAGAGGCCCTTGGGCAACTTCCGCGCCGAGGTGATATTTTGAACCAGGCCATTTCGGCATTTCAGCTTGTCGACTCCACCAAGCTTTGGCTCGCATCCCGCTTCCAAGGGACAATGGCGCCAGGAGCGCTGTTCGCAGCACACAGCGCACTCATTTGCATTGTCGCTTCGATGAGTTCAGTTGGTGCGGCCAGCTTCTACAGGCAGCAAATTGAAATGCGGGCTTGGCGGCAGCCCGATGGCGCGGAAGGCAATAAAAATGACCGATGACAAAGAACAAAGTAAAAGGAAACAAAAAGCCCAGAAGGAAGATCGACAACGGAAACTATTCGCTCGCTTCTTCTGGGGCACAATTATCATCTTGGCCGTGGCTTCGCTTGGCTTGGTTGCCATCGGTCTTTTGAGATCAGATCAGTCTGAGAGTGATCTACAAGGAGACCAACAGCCAACACGGGAAGTGACTGCAGTACAAGAGGTTGAGATCGAGCCAAACACCCTACAAGCGGTGTTTGAACGTGCTGCCAGAACTGCCAGTGCAGAGACGTCACATGCAATCGACCCATTACTCGACGATCTCTACGAGCCGGTCTATGGAGGCATAACCAGTTATGCTGATTTCCACTATACCGTGCTTGGTGAATACACCGAATTGGTCGGCGCCGCGCTCGGCACTGCGGCGGATGCAATTGAGGACAGGCTCTACGATGGCTTCGACGACAGACTTGAACGAGTGGCAAGTACACTTGATGCGAGGTTTGCGGATGAGTTTCGAACTGCCCTGATGCAGGAGCTCGAAAACGAGATTCCCTCCGAGCTATCCGACGTTCCACTTGCGCCGATCACTCAACATGCCATCGAAGATACTCTCGCCCGAGTGCGAGTTACGGTACCTGTTGCGACTGTGATGGCCACGGTCGGTGGCGCCGCTGCAATCAAGGCTGTGTCTGCCGCTATTGCTGCGAAAGTCGCAACTAAAGTTGCAGCAAAGGCAGCTGGAAAGGGCGTCGCAAAGGGTACAGGTATATTGGGCGGAGCGGGGCTGGGTGCGCTGGGTGGATCGTGGGGCGGACCAGTCGGAGCTGCGGTCGGCGGGGCCATTGGCGGTGCTGCAGCTTGGTTCGCTGTTGACGCGGCTGTCGTCTCGATTGATGAGTATTTCACCCGTGACGATTTTGAGGCGGAGCTTCGCTTGATGATTGATGAGCATCGAGGTGTTGTCCGTGGTCACCTCACCAATGCGTTGAAGCGGAAATCCGAGGATATGCAGAGCTTCACGCTCAAAGATCTTTCCAGTGAGTAATGGAGTGATGAGGGCCTGTAGCGACGGCGGCCAAGATTATTAGACCCGGCTACTTGGACTGCACATGTTCTGCTGCGTTAGCTGCGCGGCGCTTGCTGCTGATTGGCAATCTCGACGAGATGAGCTCCGTATCGGTTGTTTTCCTCACTTTACACGAATGACCGCTCATGGCACAATGAACCAAGTTTGCAATCTCCGCTCTCTGCGCTTCGCAGACATCCATGCTCGGCGCAGCGGAAGTCGGGAGTCACCCGCCAAGCCAGCATATGTGTTCGTTGGAATGCGCATGTCGATCCGCACGGTGGTGTCGGCCCCCGTCGGCGCTTGTCAATTAATGTCATGATTACAATGGGATATATCCCGTGCTATATTGCCGAAGAAGCAGGCACAGACGAGCGGACAATTCCGGGGCGGGGGTCATGGCGAAGCGGGCAGCAGCGGATTTCGAGGTGAAGGCGCAGCCCGGCGCGCGCGCCATCGAGCAGCGCGCGGTCGCCGATCTCATCCCCTACGCCAATAATGCGCGCACCCATTCCGAGGCGCAGGTGGCACAGATCGCGGGCTCGATCCGGGAGTTCGGGTTCAACAACCCGGTGCTGGTGGACGGGGCGAACGGCATCATCGCGGGGCATGGCCGGGTGCTGGCGGCACGGCAGCTGGGCCTGCGGGAGGTGCCGGTGATCGAGCTGGGTCACCTGAGCGAGGCGCAAAAGCGGGCCTACATCCTCGCCGACAACCGCCTGGCCGAGCAGGCGGGCTGGGACCGGGAGCTGCTGTCGCTGGAGCTGGGCGAGCTGTCGCAGCTCGGGGTGGACCTCGAGGGGCTGGGCTTCGGGGCCGGGGAACTCGACGAGCTGCTTGCGCTCGACAAGGCCGACCCGCGGGAGGAGGAAACCCCCGAGCCGCCCGCGCATCCTGTATCGCGCCCGGGCGATCTGTGGTGCCTCGGCCGGCACAGGCTCTTGTGCGGCGACGCAACGTCGGAGGCCGACGTGGCCCGGCTGCTGGGGGATGTGCGCCCGCACCTGATGGTGACGGACCCGCCCTACGGCGTGGCCTACGATCCGGACTGGCGCAACCGCGCCGGGGCGTCGGAGACAAAACGCACCGGCAAGGTCCTCAACGACGACCGCGCGGACTGGCGGGATGCCTGGGCGCTCTTTCCGGGCGACGTGGCCTATGTCTGGCACGGAGCCCTGCATGCCACCACGGTGGCCGAGAGCCTCGCCGCCTGGGGCTTCGATATCCGCAGCCAGATCATCTGGGCCAAGGACCGGCATGTGCTCTCGCGCGGGCACTATCACTGGCAGCATGAACCGGCGTGGTACGCCGTACGCGGCAAGGGCCACTGGTCGGGCGATCGCAAGCAGTCAACGCTGTGGTCGATCCCCAGCCGCGACCAGGACGCCGAGACGGTGCACGGCACGCAGAAGCCCTTGGAGTGCATGCGGCGCCCGATCCTCAACAACTCCAGCGCCGGACAGGCGATCTACGAGCCCTTCTCGGGATCGGGGACGACGCTGATTGCCGCCGAGAGCACGCAGCGGACCTGTCACGCCATGGAACTCGATCCGGCTTACGTGGATGTGGCCGTGCGCCGCTGGGAGGCCTTTACGGGGCAGAGCGCCATGCTCGACGGGGATGGGCGCGGCCTCGAGGAGATCGCGGCCGAGCGGCTGGAGAACGCGGCATAACGCGGGGGCGGATGACATCAGCGTGGAAAGCCCTCGCCAACCTCGTCGTTGGCTGGATCGTGGCGCTCGCCACGCAGCTTCTGGTCTTTCCCGTCATGGGTCTGTCGGTCACCGTGGCGCAGCACCTCGGGGTCGGCGCGGCCTTCACGATTGTGTCGTTCCTGAGAAGCTATTGCCTGCGGCGCCTGTTCGAGCGGTTGGCGCGTCGGGGCACACCCCAGGGGGGAGGGTCAATCTCTACGGCCTCTGCCACGCAACCGGCGGGGGCAGGCATTTTCTTTCGTGGCCAGAATTCGGACCGGGGGTCGGAAACGGCAAAGGGGAGGTGAGGCATGCGCGGACGCAAGCCAAAGCCCACGAAGCTGAAGCTCCTTTCGGGGACGGCCCGCAAACACCGTCTCAACGACCATGAACCGGTGCCGGAGCTCGCGCGTCCCGACCCGCCCGAACATCTGATCGGGGCCGCGCGGCTGGAGTGGGAGCGGGTGATCGAAGAGATCGTGCAGCTTGGCATCATGAGCAATCTGGACCGCGCCCCGCTGGCGGCCTATTGCCAGGCCTATGGCCGGTGGGTCGCCGCGGAGGCGGCGCTCGCGCGCATGGCCGAGAAGGATGCGGTCACGGAAGGGCTCATCGTCCGCACCAAGGCCGGCAACGTGATCCACAACCCGCTGGTCGGTGCTGCGAACAAGGCGATGGCGGACATGGTGCGCTACGCGGCCGAGTTCGGCTTCACACCGTCGTCGCGCTCGCAGGTCTCCGCAGCCGACGCCCCCGAGGAGGACGATCCCTTCAGCTGGTTCGACACGGCATAGGAGGTCCCGATGCGCGGTCGCAAACCGAAGCCGAAGGCCGGAACGCTGGCCAACACGTCGATGGGCGCGCTGCCGCGTTGTCCGGCGCATCTGAGTGACGTGGCGCGCAAGGAATGGCGGCGCCTCGCCACGCCGCTCCACGAGGCCGGTATTCTCACGCTGGCGGATCGCGCGGCGCTCGCGGCCTATTGCCAGGCATATGCCAGATGGGTGGAGGCCGAGGAACGGCTCACCGAGACGCCCACGCTGCTCAAGACGCCCAACGGCCACGTCCAGCAATCGCCTTGGCTGTCGGTGGCCAACAAGCAACTTGAACTGATGGGGCGCTACATGTCGGAACTTGGTCTGACGCCATCGGCGCGGCGGCGGATCGACATGCCGCTGGGGGCGGAGACGGAGCCCGTGGATAAGATCGAGTTCGTCGTGGTCTACGAGGGTCAGGACGGAACCCGTATGGAGACCCCGCTGGACCGGCCTGGCGACGACCGGGGTTCGGAGGAGCCAGGCGATGGGATCACCCGGTACGAGCTGGATTCCCGTATTTGAATCAAGAGATTGAGTTCCAATCCGGTGCTGTCGGATGTACATATCTGCGCAACCAACGTTACGCAGATTTGTACATGGTCAGGGATACTGTCTCATCCTTGAAGCCGGTGGCCTATGAGCGGGTCTCGACCGCCCGGCAGGGGCGGTCGGGGCTGGGACTCGAGGCGCAGCGCAAGGCGATCGACGCGTTCGCCGCCGCGAAGGAGGCCCGGGTTCTTGGCCACTTCACCGAGGTCGAGAGCGGGCGCAAGAACGACCGCCCGGAACTCGAGAAGGCCCTCGATCTCGCGCGGCTCACAGGTGCGACGCTGGTCATTGCCAAGCTGGACCGGCTCAGCCGGAACGCGGCCTTCCTGCTGACGCTCCAGGCCAGCGGCGTGCGCTTCGTGGCCTGCGACATGCCGGAGGCCAACGACCTGACCGTCGGAATCATGGCGCTGGTGGCGCAGCAGGAGCGAGAGGCGATCAGCCGGCGTACGAAGGAGGCGCTCGCTGCGGCGAAGGCGCGTGGGGTGAAACTGGGCAATCCGAACGGGGCCGCGGCGCTCAGGCGGGCCGGAGAGAGCGGGGTCGCATTGCGAGAGGCGGTGACCTCCAACGCGGATGCGTTTGCGCAATCGCTGGCGCCGGTGATCGCGGGCCTGAGAGCGGCGGGCGTCACGACGCTCCGCGGCATCGCAGAGGAACTCAACACACGCGGCATCCGGACACGGCGTGGCGGGCCGTGGCTGGTGTCGAACGTCCGGAACCTGCTGGCGCGGCTGGAGAGCTGAAACACCACCGGCATCGTCGACCAGCCCCGGCTGCCGCGCTTCAAGGCGTACACGAACTACGACAACTATGTCGGCGTCGGCACCTGGACGAAGATCGGCCTCAACAACACCGACTACAACGACCAGGGCGCCTTCGACGCTGCCAACAATCACTTCGTCGCCCCCGTGGACGGCACCTACCTTCTCGGCGCGACGCTGCTCTACAAGATCAACGCCAGCGCCACGGCGCGCATGCGCGGGCGGCTCGTGCTGAACGGCACGACGGAAATCCGCGGTTCCCTTGGCGAAATCTCCGCCACCCATGTCTCGCTGGCCACCGCCATCTGGCTTCAGACCATGGCCCCGCTCACCGCGGGCGATACCGTCGAGCTGCAGGGGTATTTCCGGGTCGCGGACGGCTACTTCGCCGCCGACCACACGTCCTTCTGGGGCTGCAAGGTCGGGTGAAGACCGGCGAGGCCCGCGGCCGGACGCGCAGCAGGCCTCGACACCCCGCCGGACCCGGCCGGTCTTCTTCTGTTCACGCTGTCAAAGAGCGAAAAGGCGATTCTCCACCTCGCGACCCTCCTGCCGAGACGCGCGCGGAAAGTCCTTCCCGGAAATGGGCACAGTTGTGCACCCAGAGGTGTCCCGTCCCGGATGATCACATAGACCTTCGCCGGCGAGCGCTGCTCGTGGCCCCCTCGTTCCTGAGCGAGGTTCGGGACGCGGGAGCGAGCATACTGATGCGGCGGCACCCCAGTGACCGCCAGGGCCTGGGGCGATGGGATGACAAGGGGCGCCAGACGGCAACGCAGGCTCACCCGCTCGATCTCCCTGAATTCGGCATGGGTAAGGACGGCTGCGAATTGCAGGGGATGGTGAGAGGCAGGCGACGTGCCAGTGGTTCCCAGATCGAAAAAATCAGATCGTACAGGGTGGTATAGGTACTTTGGGTGACTACGTCACGCCGACATGCATCGCTGCCGTTACCGATACGTCCGTTTTTGACGCATGCACCGACTACATCTCAATCGTCACGATGGAGGTTGCATGACGAACGAATACGAGCAGCGATACATGGTTGAGCTTGCCTTCCGGGTCGCTCACAGTTTTCCGGCCCGCAGCATTGTCGCGCAGGAACTTTCAAGCTGGGTCGAGGATCAGGACCTCGGGTTCAATTGGGAGCCGGAAATCGACAATTTCAGGAAGAAAGGTGTCCCTGCTCCTGTCTGGTCCGATCTGCGGAAGCGGCTCGCTGATCGGTTTGCATCGGGCGCATGCCCGAAACCGGACGTCTTGACGCGGAACATTACGCTCCTAGCAGACCATGTCGGGCTGAACGCGGATGAGCGCGCCATCTTCGAACTTGCCGTTCGCGCTGGGCGCTCCGGTCCCGTGAAGTCTTTGTGCAACGCCCTGGTCGATGATGCACGGATCCCGGTGCAGGATGCGGTCATCCAGCTTTCCGGACTGCCTTCGGCCAGTGTGAGGCGCGCCCTCGCACCGGCCGGGCGGTTGGTGGTCTCTGGTCTCTTGCAGTTCGACAAGCCGCCCCTGAGCGGCCTCGGACTCCTTCCCTCCGACCGCCTTTTGGTGGCTCTGGACCAGCCCTCTCGAACCCTCGATGACATTCTGGGCAAGCTTTTTGCGCGTGTCGGGGCCGCATCCGTGGAATGGGAGGATTTCGAGCATCTTGGCGCTGGGCGTGACTTTGCATTCCGCCTGCTGCGCGGTGCGCTTGAGCGGAATGAAAAGGGAGTGAATGTCCTCCTCCACGGGGTGCCAGGCACCGGCAAGACGGAGTTCTGCAAGGCGCTCGCGGAGCGCCTCGGTGCTGGGCTTCACGCTGTCGGCGAGGCCGATGACGACGGTGACGAGCCATACCGCTTCGAACGCCTACAGCAGTTGCGGCTCGGGCAGCGGCTGCTCAGCGACCAAGGCAACAGCCTGATCCTTTTCGACGAGATGGAGGACCTGTTTCCGGGTCTCGACAATGGGGTCTTTGGTCTGTCCTTGCGCCGCGCCGGCTCGAAGGTCCACATCAACCGACTTCTGGAGAACAACCCAGTCCCGACTTTGTGGACGACCAATAATATCAGCGATTGCGATCCAGCATTCCTGCGGCGAATCTCCTTCACGCTGGAGCTTCGGACACCGCCGGTTTCCGTGCGCAGCCGCATTTGGGAGAAGCTCGCCGAGCACTACCGGGTTCCGCTGCCCAAAGACCTCTGCCTTGAACTTGCCCGTAGCATGGAGGATGCGCCCGCCCTTGCAGACAGCGCGCTTCGTACGGCCCGGATCACGCGCGGCGGGCCAGAAGATGTGAAATTTGCGGCCTCGGCGATTTCGCGTGCCGTGCGCGGGGGGCACACCCCGCTTGCAGCACCCAACAGCGTCAGGTTCGAGCCTGAACTGGCCAATGCCGACCACGACCTTACATTGATCACGGAACGGTTCGTCGCCTGCGGCCCGGCCAATACCGGCGGGCTATGCCTCAGCGGCCCTCCCGGTACCGGCAAGAGCGCCTTTGCGCGCTACCTCGCAGACCGCATGCAGATGCCGGTTCTCGAGCGTCGTGCCTCTGATCTGCTCGATCGCTATGTCGGCGGCAGCGAACGCAACATCGCAGATGCGTTTGCTGAAGCGCGCGATACCAGCGCGTTTCTTGTGTTCGACGAGGCGGACTCGCTTTTGGGTGCCCGCGACGGCGCAACGCATCGCTGGGAAATCTCGCAGGTGAACGAGATGCTCACCTGGATGGAAAACCACCCCTTGCCCTTCGCTTGTACCACCAACTTGGTCGAACAGCTGGATCCCGCAACCACCCGGCGTTTCAGCCTTAAGATCAGCTTTTTGCCGCTGTGTGCCCAGCAGCTTGAATCGTGTTTCCGTCGCTTCTTCAATGCTGAACCGCCCTCTGGGCTTTGGGCACTCGACCAGTTGACGCCTGGGGACTTTGCCGTGGTCGCCAAGCGTTCCAAGCTGCTCGGCATCGTTCAGCCCGAGGCGATCCTCGTCGAGCTGCGCCGTGAGCAAGCAGCAAAGCCAAATACGAAAAACCCAGTCGGGTTTCGCATGGCAAGCTAATCGACAAGTTTTTCCTTGCGGTGCGACCCTTCACAGGCTTGGCTCGGCTTGAAGCCATGACGCGTTTCCGCCAATCTGTGGGAAATGGAGCGGCACCAATGCGTTATGGACGATTGGCAGATCTTCTTAGGCTTGCCATGCAGATGCAGGGCCGCGTCGATGGTCTGTCACTCGATGACATTGCCCAGACGTTTGAGGTGTCTCGCCGGACAGCGGAGCGTATGCGCGATGCGATCCGTGACGCACTTCCACAGACAGAGGAGCTCGCTGAAGCTGGAGGGCGGAAGCGTTGGCGCCTGCCGCCAGGTACAGCAGGCCGCCTTGCCGACCCAACCGTCGACGATATCGCAACCCTTCATCGCGGTGCCGAACTTGCGCGCCAGTCCGGCGACATCGCGACTGCGGATCACCTCGATGCAATCTCTGATCGTCTTCGTGCGCGCCTGCCGGGGCCGAAGCGCGCCCGGCTTGAACCCGACATTGCCGCGCTGCTGGAAGCAGATGGCGTCGCCCTTCGCCCAGGACCGCGCGAGCGCATTCCTCACGAGACGCTGAATACCCTCCGCGAAGCGATCCTGGCCGGTCTCTGGATCAAGGCTGATCATCGCGCGCGCGCAACCGGCCTTTTGAGCCGCAATACTCGCCTCGGCCCTCTGGCGATACTTCTGGGTGAGGGCCGACAGTACCTTGTCGGGTTCAGCGACTACGCGCAGGATGTGCGCCTCTTTGCCTTGGCAGGCTTTGAGCGGATCGAGCTGACTGGGGATGTTTTTGAGCGGCCGGCCGATTTCAACCTTGCTGCATGGATGGAGCGATCCTTTGGTATCTGGCAGGAAGACGTGTACGATGTCGTTTGGCGCTTCACACCCGAAGCGGCGCCCGACGCGCGCCTCTATTTGTTCCACCCCACACAGGTCATGACCGATGAGCCCGACGGAGGTTTGATGGTGTCATTCCGCGCAGGTGGGCTGCGCGAAATGTGCTGGCACCTGTTCCGGTGGGGCGACCAAGTCGAGATTTTGTCGCCACCTGAATTGCGTGCCGCTATGGTCACCCAAGCGGATGAAGCGCGGCGCCGATACCCGTGACGAGTATTGGCGACAACGAATTCGTCAGCATTCACTCCTTCCCGAGACAGCCCCTATCGGTGAATCTCTACATTTTCCAAGCTGAGATCACGCGAACCGGCAAAATGCGAGTAAGTCACAAGGGGGCCATCGGTCCCTGCTGAATAATCGAGGCAAAGCGCGTTTGCGCTCTGAAGCTCGGGGGCACCCGACATCCAGTAGTGCCCGAAAAAGACGGGCAAATCCCCATCAGGATAAATAGCTGTCAACAAATCATCAGGCAGGGGCGCGTCTGGAAGCTGATTGATGTCTGGCACAGACATCGCAACCTGACGCCAAGTCCGGGCATCGCCGTTCCACCATTTAACTCTGACATGGTGGCGAACCTTCCCGCCCTTGTCCTCAAAGGAATGTTGGTGAGGCAAACTTGCCTCCGGCCCCTTTGCCACTGCTTCAGCGAGATCGTAGAAAGCATCGCCTTTTCGACCGGCCCGGATCAGCTGGTCTGCTGATAGGACGCCGGCTCCAGTCTGTTGCCTTAGGTCATCGATTGCTGAATGGATCCATGCCGCATGAACAGCGCGAAATTCGTCAGTTTCTATAAACAGCGGCAGGCTCTTCATCCAATCCAGCACGTCCTTGGTGTGCGACGCACCAAGTGGGAACTCCTTAAGAAAACTGCCGTGCTGGAAGAGGTTATCGGTGTCATGTGGGCGCAGCGGCGCCCCAGTCTCAGGATCGGCCGTATGGAAGTGGATGGCATTCAATTCGTGGTTGCCCATGATGGCTTGGGCACGCCCCGCATCCATCAATTCGCGCACAATCCTGATGACGGCAGCATTTTCGGGACCTCGATCGATAAAGTCGCCCAAGAATACGATCTGACGATCAGGATCAGAGTGGAGCCAAGTCGTGCCGTTCCGCCGCCATCCAAGGTTTTTGAGAGCAACACGCAGCTTCTCCGCCTGGCCGTGGGTGTCGGGAATTATGTCAGTGATGCTCATGGCCCTGCACTCCTTAATTTTGAAAAGCGAACCACGGCGCTGGCTATACAATCAGAGGCCTACCGCCGTGGTGTTCCGCTATTCATTCTGCTTTGCCGTCGACTAAGACCTCCAACTCAGCCCTGTCGATCCAGTGGATTGCAACGTCAGGTTTGATTGCCGCGACCTGATCCGCGAGAACGCCTCGATAAGCATCCAGCTGTGCAAAGTAACCTGCAAAGCTGCCCGCGCCACTCTTGTGGTCAAGTATCAGTCGTTTCCCGTCGCCCGTCGCCAGAAGGTCAATGATTCCGTTGAACTCCGCGCCCGATGCTTCGCGCTTTTGGATCGGCACCTCGCACTCGATCTGCGTATAGCCTTCGGCGGTCAGCCATTGTTTGAGCGCATCCGCCTGTCCTTGCAACATGTCCAAGGTGGCCTCGTCAAAGCCCGTGGCTGCGGAGAGACGCGGACGAAGATCCGGGCGTAACAGCAGAACACGCATCGCCTTGTGCAGTGCCGTACCTCGTTCAGCAGCAGTCGCCGCGAGCACAGCCGCCTCTTGCGATACGTCTAACGGCACGATGCGCGTCTCCACCCTAGGCAGCGGATCCTGCAGGATCAATGAGGGCCGTACACGCCACGCAGTCTGACGGGTCTGCGGAGTGGAGCGCAGCTCACCAAAAGCCAATCTCTCCGAAACGTCTTCCATGCCAGAAGCTCCCAGCACGCCTGGAGTCTCAGCGCTGCACATCAAGGTTCGCGCCGGGAAACTTGCACCGCCAACCTTCAGGCTGCCGGCCTCCGGCTGCATACCCGCCTCCAGCACCAGCATTTCGGCGTGGTTCGCAGGCCCATCACTTTCGCCGAGCTTCTTCAGCGCGAAATCCGGCCACTCCAGGATCAGCCGATCGCGCGCGCGGGTCAGCGCCACATAAAGCAAGCGTCGCGCATCAGCCTCCGAAGCCAACCGGCGATCAGCAATGAAGGTTTCCTTCTTTTCCTTGATCGGCAGGTCGGGCGTCCAGATCAGAAGGGCCCGTTCAAGGATGGCGCCCAGATCGCTGAAGTCTGTGAATTCGACGCGCAACGTCCCTGGCTTTTCACCGATCTTCTTGTCAAGACCGACAACCGCGGTGATCGGCCATTCTCGCCCTTTTGAGGCATGCCAGGTGACTATTTCTACACCCTGTCCGGCGCTCTGGCCGGGGTCGGGGTGCCGGTCAAAGTCGCGTTCCTCGCGGCGCGCCTCCAGCCATCCAAGAAAAACCTGCGCGCTCGCACCATGGAATCCAGCTGCGGCCTTGAAGTCACGATGGGCCGAGACGAATTCGCTGACCTCTGCGGAGAGCCGCATCAGGTCCGCATGAGCTTGCGCCGCCTCTGGCATGCGCGCTGCCCAGTCGAGGATACCCGCAGCGCTGAGCACCTGAGTGAGCAGAGTTTCCAGCAGCATGGCGGGGGCAATCTCGGCCAAGGCCCGCAGGTCGGCAAGCGCGGCACAGGATTCCAATTCCCCATCGGCAAGCAGGCTCATCGCCTGCTGCAGAGGCATGGAGGATGGCCCGAGTGTCAGGAGCGCGAGAGCCGCATGGCGGTCCGTGGGATCAACCGCAAAGGCCAGCGCGTTGCGCGCCGCCATGACGGCGGGCGAGTCCAGCCATCCTGTTTCACTTATCCGAACCGAGACACCTTGCCGCTTGAGCGCCGCTGCGTAGCGTGCTGCCATCGAATGGGTCGGCGCGAGAATGGCAATGTCGCGCGGCTCGACCGGCCGGAATGTCGGCGCCTTGGGATCACTGTCCCGCTCCACGACCGGCCCAGCCTCGGCAATGATGTCCGCAATGCGCGCCGCCACATGTTCCTCGGGGCGCGATTTCTTTGATCGGCGCCCTTCCGGAATGCGCAGGACCTCGGCGAAGGTCTCGCCGGTTTCGGGCCGCTGCGGTACCAGCGGAACATATGCCTCTTTGAACAGCCCCGCCGAAATCGCGTTCACCATGTGCATCAGGCGCGGATCGGAGCGCCAGTTGCCCGTGAGGGGCGAGGCCGCTTCCGGGTTCTGTCGCTCGAGTGCCTCGCTCAGGCGGGGGTCTGCTCCCTGGAACCCCATGATCGACTGCTTGGTGTCGCCAACGATTAGCACGCGCTTGGCGGATTGTGCGATCCGCCACAGCAGCGCGAACTGCACCGGGTTCGTGTCCTGGAATTCGTCGATGATGACGCAGTCGACTTCGGACAAAAGCGCCTCGAGGATTTCCGGGCGCGTCCGCAGAAGGCGCTCGGCGTCGCAAATCATGTCGGCATAGTCGATGACGCCAGCTTCACGCTTCATGTCGACGTAATTCGTCATCACCTCTTGGGCGCCATGGATGAGCGCCGTGAGATGCGCACAGGCATCCTCCAAGGGGCCGGGGTGGACCGCGATATCGGCAGCCGCCGCAATCACCTGGTCAGACAGCGCATCATAGCCTTCCGGTGTGGGCGCCCCCCGCTTCGATTGACGTAGCTCACTCAGGGCCTTCCAGAGCCCCCAATCCCGGCGCAATTCCCCAAGGCGCTGGGCGCGCTTCAGGTTGCGGAAGTCCTTACCAAACGCCGTGCGCGCGGCTGCCGAGGGTGCATGGGCTGCGAGGTCATTGGGGAATGCAGCGAGCAGGGCGTTGATCGCCGCAAGCAGGCGCGCCTCCAGGTGCGCCCCGTCTGGCTCAACCCGACCATAAAGCCCCCGCAGGCGGGCTACAGCAGAGTCTGCCAATTGCGGATCATTGCCGTTGTCGCCGAGCCCCCTCAAAAGATCGATGGTGGTCAGGATCCTGCCTCGGAAACTGTCTTCCTGGCTCTCATTCGAGAAGAAACTCGACTTGTACCCAAAGCGCGGCAGATCGGCTTTGACAGCCTCAAGCGACTGAGCATGCGCCATGGCCTGGCGGATCAGCAGGTCCCGCTCCGCCTCAGCCAGGGCGCGCGGCTGCGGAGAGGCGCCTGCAGCGAACGCATGCTCAGACAAGATACGCAGACCCAGCCCGTGGATGGTCGAGACATAGGCCTGTTCGACGGCCAGCGCTGCCTCAACCATACCCTCGGCCAAAAGGCTTGCACGGATCCTCCCCCGCAGCTCCGCGGCCGCGGCTTCGGTGAAGGTCACTGCCAGAATGCGATCAGGCGCGACAAGGTTGTCTCGCACCCATTTGGTAAGGTCCGATTTGATCCGAAAGGTCTTCCCCGAGCCCGCCCCGGCTGGAACGATAGTCAGCATCTCAGTCATCGATGTCCTCCATGCTGTCATCGGCCTCGGCGCCAGGCATCATGAAGCGCGAGACAAGCGGTGAGGCATCCAGCGCATAGGATGCGAGGTTCGCGGTTCTCTCGAAGAACTTCCGGTCGTCTTCGCTGTTGAGGCGGATCAAACCTGCCCCCACCTCGGCAAGCCGTGTGATGAGCAGGTCCATGGCCTGCCTGGAAATCTCTCCCTCCACGACAGTAACGACGCCATCGGGTGGCTCCAGCCCTTGGAGCAGAACGCCCTGGTCGTTGATCAGGTGGTAGGCGACCCCTATCTTGGGGTTGCCCGCCAAAGCTGCCTCGAGAACCTCACCCGTCTTTTCGGGACGTTTGAGCATTTCGCGGTAAAGGCCGAGCTGCAAATCCCAGCCTGCTTCAAGGCGCGCACGGCGTTTGGGCGTGCCGCTTTTCTTGTGATCCACGACCAGAAGGCTGCCGTCTTCCAGTTGGAGAAGGCAGTCAGCGCGACCGCGCAACAAGATGCCCAGCGCCTCGCCCTGCAGTCCAATCTCATTGTCGATCACGCGGGCACCAAGACCCTCAAGGGTGTCACGCCAAGCATGAGCCGCCGTGCGGATGTCCCGCAGGAGACCCTCACGTTCGACGGCCCAGATCGACCGCTGCAGGAACGGCGCATATTTGCGGAGGGCCGAGGGCAGCAACTCCGGCACGGCAGCCTCGATCTGGTCATGGTCTGGCAGAGGTGCGTCCTTGGGAAACAGGAACTCCAGAACGTCATGCGCGATGGTACCCGCAACCATGACATTAAGCCCGTCAGGGGCCCATGTCACCGGCTCCGCTCCGAATTCGGACAGGCTCCACGCAAGCGGGCTAACCATGAGCGTTTCCAGTCGACTGGGCGACTGGGGGCGCATCCGCCCATCTTCGGCAAGACGTCGGCGGAGCAGATCGCGATCCAAGCGCACGATACCATCGTCCGGCACTGCGCTGGACTGCGGATCGGTTGTTTTCTCGACCACACGATGCGCGAAGGGCCAGCGCTCGCGCGGGAGCGCACGCAGATCGTGGATCAACGCCTCGGCATCTTCCGTGCCCTTGATGCCATTCCCCACGGTGCGCGCCATCAGCGAAAGGGCCGCTGACGGAGCCTGACGACTGCCATTCGGCGCAAAGACGGGGCGCAAGAGTGTCAGGGAATCCGAGGCGCAGAGGAACTGGCGGCGAAGCTTTTCGAGACGCCGCGCCAGTGCATCGCCGCGCGTTTCAACATGAAGCCCGGTCTTTTCGCGCAGAAGCCTGAGTTCGCCATCGAGAAAGAGCGGCGACGCGGAGACCGCGCGCGGCCAGCGATTGCCGCTCATGCCCATGGCGATGAGATGCCGCGCCGGGCGCCACGGCATAGCCCCTTCCGTGAACACGCTCACGCCCTCGACAAAAGCCTCCGACGGCGCCGGCTTGGGGGTGGCGGGGGTTGCGACCCGGTAGAGTGCAGTCCAATCCAGCGAACGGCTCTGCGCCAGCTCGGCCCGCATCGTTCCCATCTTCGAGCGGAATGCAGCAACAGCTTCGCGCTGCTCGGCAGCATCACTCAAAAGCTGCGCGGTCTGTTCGAGTGCTTGAAGGATGCCGTCTGGCGTCTGCGCAATGTTGCTCCGAACCATTTTGTAGAACCGCTGCGGGCGCCCGTTCAACGACTTGGCAGCGAAGGGCTCGAACCGGCCCTGCATGACCTCACGCGCGAGCTGTAGCCCCGTCTCGGCCGGCCATGGCATCAGAGGTGAGATGTAGAGACTGGCAAGCGCCATGGCTGGCGCGGGGGACTGCAAACACAAGAGTAGCTGAAGAAGCGTTTCGCCCGCGATATCGCGGCGGCCGGGCTGCGTGGGCAAGCCCGAGAGCGGAATACCTGCAGCATCGAAGGCGCGCCGCAGCTGTGCAAAATAGCCAACTTCATCCGGGACGAGGAGACCGATCTCATTCGGCAAAAGGCCTTGATCGATCAGCCGCTGCGCCCGCGCCGCCGCGAAATCCGCCTCCTCCGCCTCATCGCGCAGCGCAAAGAACGCCAAGCTATCGTCGAGCGGCCCAGACGGGATGGACGCGCCCGTCAAACCCTGCTGTGCACGCCACAAGCTTGTGCCCTCAGCGGCGCCAGTCACCAGCGGGGTGCGGCGCGCTGCCCATTCCACCCGAAAGGCGTCATCGGCAAGCCCGTGATGATCCAGCAATTGCGCATGAGTGCGGCGTTCAATGCGTGTCGCAAAGGCACACGGATCACTGACCACCAGGGGAAGCGGCTCAAGCGCGTCGCCAGATGCACAGGCCAGCACATGGGCGTAAACCTGTAGATCTTCCGGAAGTGCTTCCGGGGCACTACGCCAGAGGTCGCAGAGCGCGGCGAGGTGTTTGTAAAGGCGGCTGTCGTGATCGAGCGCGCAGAGGCCAACCTCATCAGGGTTCAGGCCGTGGGTCGCCACGGCAAGGCTGCGCAGGGCAGCCAATACAGCGGCAGCCGTTTCAAGCGGCGCAACGCCCATGCTGGCAGACCAGGGGAAAGCCCCATCTGCCAGCACGGATTTCAGGTCAAACGCCTGTGGGCGCGGCGCGAGATAGGTTTCCGCAAGCAGGTCGGGCGTGATGGGCCGAAACGCGCCCGTGCCAGCATGAACCGTCACCAGTGGCTCAAGACCGTTCATCTGCACCTCCCCGACAATACTGGCATTGGCCTTCATCTGCTCTGGTTTTGCCACCTGTGAGAGCGGCGCGTGCTGCCAAGGCTTCAGACTGTTCAGCGAATCGAAGCGATACGTGGTCCTCTAGCCCCTCCCTGAGCGTAATTTTTATGGAACAGCACCAAGTTACAACCCACCCCGGAGGCTGATGCGACCGAAATTGACGCATCTATGATCTAGTATCAAAACGAATCGAGACGAGAAGGAGACGCGATTGGTTCGAACGAGCATCACCCACCCCCTGCTAATTGATGACCTGCCCCTCGGAAACGGCCGACTGGGCATCACGTTTTGTCCCGGCAAGAAGGGCGAGAGTGTCTTTGGCGCCGCATGGGATCGAGACCTCGATCTCGATCTGGACGCAGTCAAGGGATGGGGTGCCAACGCCGTCTTGAGCCTGATCGAAGACCACGAGTTCGAGATGCTGGGCGTGCCGAAGCTCGGCGAGGCGATCAAGGCGCGCGGCATCGAATGGTTGCACTTTCCGATCCGGGATCTGGACACACCGACAGACGACGCGATGGCCAGATGGGTCGCGATTTCGGCGCAGCTGCACGCCACACTCGAGTGCGGGGGCCGCGTCCTCGTCCATTGCCGCGGCGGCCTGGGCCGCGCCGGCACAATCGCTGCCTTGTTGCTTGTCGAACGCGGAGGGTCGGCCCCTCGAGCGATCAG
>ENA-ORCV01000655-ORCV01000655.1-marine-metagenome-genome-assembly--contig:-NODE-655-length-17973-cov-4.698480_pt1 | contig 17973 bp, 17 predicted proteins | sample MGYA00237779_ERZ508509 | MGnify/ENA primary metagenome ERZ508509 (study PRJEB26180, sample SAMN06268772) | marine metagenome | isolation source: Bioluminescent Bay, La Paraguera, Puerto Rico | place... | reverse complement strand
TATCAGTGTCCGACAGCGCTTCGATCTCGTCCCGGTTTCCGATCGCGAGGATGCGGCCGTGCTTTAACGCAAGTGCGCTGGCGATGGAATTGTTCCTGTCTACGGTAAGAATGTCGCCATTAATGAAAATACGGTCTGCGTTGGGGGTTTCTTCACAACCGTTAAGTAATAGTACTACCGCTAAAAATACAAAAATTCTGGCTGGAGTCATCGCGTTCTTTTGGAGCTATAGCCCACCGGTTGTATCGATAAATGTCCCGGTGGTGAAGGAAGCTTCTTCACTGAGTAACCAGGCGATAGCTCCGGCCACTTCTTCCGGCTGTCCACCGCGCCCGAGCGGTATCCGGGATTTGAGCCGTTCGATGCGCTCCGGCTCGCCGCCGTCACTGTGCATCTCCGTAGCGATCAATCCCGGGCGCACACCGTTGACCCGGATACCTTCCCGCGCGACTTCCTTGCTGAGGCCGATGGTCAGGGTATCCACTGCGCCCTTGCTGGCGGCGTAATCGATATATTCATTGGGAGAGCCACTGCGGGCGGCCCCGGATGAAACATTGACGATGGCGCCACCTGTGCCGCCATTTGCGGTGGACATGCGTTTGATGGCCTCGCGGCAGCACAGCAGCGTCCCGGTGACATTCGTTTGCAGGATCTGATTGATCCGCGCGGCGGTCATCTGTTCGACGCGGGACTGTTGCAACAGCATACCGGCGTTGTTCACCAGCGCCGTCAACGGTCCGAGCTGCTCGTCTACCGCAGCAAATAGCCGCTCTACGTCATGCTCCAGGGAAATATCTGCCTGCACCGCGATCGTTTTGACATCGTGCGAGCGCAGATTTTCCAGTACCGCTTCGGCGTCGGACTGACGGGCGCGGTAACTGATGCAGATATTGTAACCGCGGGCGGCGAGCAGCTTGGCAGTGGCGGCGCCAATGCCGCGACTGCCGCCGGTGATGAGTGCAATTTTTCTCGCGGTATTGGCCACGGACATCTACCTGTGCGGGATGGTGTGTAGGAGCCTGCTTGCAGGCGAAAGGGGGCGGGCCGCAGGCCCGCATTGCGGAGCTGGAGCTCCGCGCACCCAGGAATTGCGGAGCTGGAGCTCCGTGTTCCTTTAATAGATCTGCGGGCCGCCGTTGTTGTCGGTGTCGCTGGCGAGGCTCAGTTCGTCGGCGGCGCTGTTGAGGTACTCGGCGTCGGACTCGGACTTGAGCTTGATCATCAGGCGCAGGTCGTTGGCAGAGTCGGCGTGGGCGAGGGCGTCCTCGTAGGTGATCTCGCCGCGGTCGTAGAGTTCGTACAGGGCCTGGTCGAAGGTCTGCATGCCCTGTTCGTTGGAGCGTTTCATCAGCTCCTTCATCTTGTGCACTTCGCCCTTGCGGATCAGGTCTGCCATCAGCGGGGTGTTGATCATGATCTCGAGACAGGCGCGGCGGCCGTCGCCGTCCGGCGTCGGTACCAGCTGCTGGGCGACCATTGCCTGCAGGTTGAGGGACAGGTCCATCCACAGCTGCTGGTGCCGGTCGGCGGGGAAGAAGTGGATGATGCGGTCCAGCGCCTGGTTGGCGTTGTTCGCGTGCAGGGTACACAGGCACAAGTGGCCGGTTTCGGCGAAGGCGATGGCGTGGTCCATGGTCTCGCGGGAGCGCACCTCACCGATGAGGATCACGTCCGGCGCCTGACGCAGGGTGTTCTTCAGCGCGGTTTCGAAGGATTCGGTATCCAGGCCCACTTCGCGCTGGGTGACGATGCAGCCGCGGTGCTGGTGGATAAATTCGATGGGGTCTTCGATCGAGATGATGTGACCCTTCGAGTTTTCGTTGCGGTGGCCGATCATGGAGGCCAGCGAGGTGGATTTACCGGTACCGGTCGCGCCGACGAAGATGATCAGGCCACGCTTGGTCATGGCCAGCTCTTTCAGCTGTTCGGGCAGGCCGAGGCCGTCGATGGTGGGGATCTTGGTTTCGATCCGGCGCAGCACCATGCCGACGAGGTTGCGCTGGAAGAAGGCGGATACCCGGAAACGGCCGACGTTGCGCACAGAGATGGCGAAGTTAAGCTCTTTTTGTTCGGCGAATTCCCGGCGTTGCTTGTCGTTCATGATGCCGACGACCATTTCCCGGGCTTTTTCCGGGGTCAGGGCGGTGGTACTGACCGGTACCACCTTGCCGTGCAGTTTGATCGAGGGCGGTACTCCGGCGGTGATAAAGAGGTCGGAGGCACCTTTTTCGGTGACGAGTTGCAGTAGGCGTTCGATTTCCATTTTTTATACCGCTGGTTATTTTCGCGTTTATTTTTTCAGCCCGGAGAAGTTTAGAAGTTCTCCGGCATCTTCGCTTTTTCCCGCGCCACTTCGCGGCTGATCACCCGGCGCTCTACCAGGTCCTGCAGGCACTGGTCCATGGTCTGCATGCCGACGCTGGCGCCGGTCTGGATCGCGGAATACATCTGCGCGATCTTGTCTTCGCGGATCAGGTTCCGGATCGCCGGGGTGCCGCGCATGATTTCGTGGGCGGCGACGCGGCCGCCGCCGTTGCGCTTGAGCAGGGTCTGGGAGATGACCGCCTGCAGGGATTCCGACAGCATGGAGCGCACCATGGCCTTTTCTTCCGCGGGGAATACGTCGACCACACGGTCGATGGTCTTTGCGGCGGAGGTGGTGTGCAGGGTGCCGAATACCAGGTGGCCGGTTTCCGCGGCGGTGAGTGCCAGGCGGATGGTCTCGAGGTCCCGCATCTCACCCACGAGGATGATGTCCGGGTCTTCACGCAAGGCGGAGCGCAGGGCTTCGGAGAAACCGTGGGTGTCGCGGTGGACTTCCCGCTGGTTGACCAGGCACTTTTTCGACTCGTGTACGAATTCGATCGGGTCCTCGACGGTGAGGATGTGCTCGTACTTGTTGTCGTTGATGTAGTCGATCATCGCCGCCAGCGAGGTGGACTTACCGGAGCCGGTAGGGCCGGTGACCAGTACCAGGCCGCGGGGGGTGTCGGAGATCTGTTTGAACACCTGGCCCATCCCCAGGTCTTCCATGGTCAGTACCTTGGAGGGAATGGTCCGGAACACGGCGCCGGCGCCGCGGTTGTGGTTGAAGGCGTTGACCCGGAAGCGGGCGACACCGGGGACCTCGAAGGAGAAGTCGGTCTCCAGGAACTCTTCGTAATCCTTGCGCTGCTTGTCGTTCATGATCTCGTAGATCAGGCCGTGTACCTGCTTGTGCTCCATGGGGGGCAGGTTGATGCGGCGCACGTCGCCATCCACCCGGATCATCGGGGGCAGGCCTGCGGAGAGGTGCAGGTCGGAAGCGTTCTGTTTGGCGCTGAAGGCGAGGAGTTCTGTAATGTCCATACTGCTACCTTATTGTTCTGATATGACGGGCGCTGGGCTAAGCGATTAGAATGCGCGCCGATGTTCGTCAGGGTTAGCCAGGTCCCAGTATATGCGCAAAGGGTCGATCGCCGAAAACCTCAATTCTGTGGCTGCACGGATTGTTGCCGCCTGTAGAGCTTTTGACCGGGATCCGGATGCGGTCACGCTGCTCGCGGTATCCAAAACCAAGCCGGCAGCGGACCTGCGGGCAGCCTATTGCGCGGGCCAGCGTCACTTCGGTGAGAACTACCTGCAGGAGGCGCTGGAAAAGCAGTCAGCACTCGCCGATCTGGACATTGTGTGGCATTTCATCGGCCCGCTGCAGTCCAACAAGTCCCGCGATGTGGCGGAACACTTCCACTGGATGCACACGGTGGATCGGTTAAAAATTGCACGGCGGTTGTCGGAGCAGCGGCCCGCGGGCCTGCCGCCACTGAATATCTGCCTGCAGGTGAATATAGACGATGAAGAGCGCAAGTCCGGGGTGGCTCCGGCGGAATTGCCGGCACTTGCGGCAAAAGTGGCGGAATTGCCCAATCTGCGTCTGCGCGGGTTGATGGCGATACCGGCGGTGCGCGGACCGGGAGCAGACCAGCGCGATCCCTTCCTGCAGATGGCGGCATTACTGAAAGAACTGAAGGCGCAGCTGCCGGAACAGCCGCTGGATACCCTGTCCATGGGTATGTCCGGGGATATGGAAGCGGCCATCGCCAGCGGCGCCACCATTGTGCGAATAGGCACCGATATCTTCGGCGCCCGCAAATAACACTGACCAGAGGTAGATCATGACCCAGGCGAAAATGGTATTTATCGGCGGCGCGGGCAATATGGCCGGCGCGGTGATCGGTGGGCTGGTGGCCAGTGGCTATCCGGCGGAGCGGATTGTTGCCACCGGCCGCAATGAACAGAAGCTGCAGGAATTTGCCGCGCGCACCGGTGTTCTGGTCAGTACCGACAATGCCGCGGAGGTGGCCGAAGCCGATGTGCTGGTGCTGTCGGTCAAGCCGCAGATGATGAGGGAACTGTGTGAGGACCTGGCTTCCATCGTCAGCGCGCGCAAGCCGCTGGTGATCACGCTGGCCGCGGGCATCCCGTTGGCGGCCTACCAGCGCTGGCTGGGTGCCGGCGTTCCCATAGTGCGGGCGATGCCGAATACGCCGGCACTTGTCGGTACCGGGGTGACCGGTCTCTACGCCGGCGCGGGCGTGAGCGACGCGCAAAAGCAGATTGCCACGCAAATGGCGGAAGCGGTGGGGATTGCCCTGTGGGTGGACGAGGAATCCGGCATCGACCAGGTGATTGCCGTATCCGGCTCCGGCCCGGCGTACTATTTCCAGTTTATGGAGTCGATGATCGACGCCGCGGAAAAGGCCGGCATGAAGCGCGCCGACGCCGAACGCCTTACCTTGCAAACCGCACTGGGCGCAGCGAAACTTGCGGTGGCAAGCGATGTGGACGTGGCGCAGTTGAAACGCAACGTGATGTCGCCCAATGGCACGACCGAGCGCGCGGTGAAGCGCTTTCAGGAAGGCGGACTGCCGCAACTGGTAGAGCAGGCGATGAGCGATTGTGCGGCGCGCGCCGCCGAGATGGCCAAAGAACTGGATCGTTAACAGTAAAAATAACCACGTAACAAGGACTTTCGATGGTCAACACCTTCAGCAATATCGGCGTGTTTATTCTCGCCACCCTGGGGATCCTGTTCCTGTTTACGGTGCTGCTGCGGTTTATGCTGCAGCTGGCGCGGGCGGATTTTTACAATCCCCTGTCCCAGGGCATCGTGAAAATCACCAATCCGCTACTGCGCCCCCTGCGCAAAGTGGTGCCCGGCCTGTTCGGCATCGACATGGCGTCGCTGGTGCTGGCGCTGCTGGTGGGCTGGGTGATGATCATCGGCGCCGGTTTTCTCGCCGGTGCGGGCATGCTGAACCCGCTGGCCGCACTGCTGTGGTCGCTGCTCGGCTGCGTCATGACCCTGGTAGCAATTCTGTTTGTGGGTATGCTGATCTCCATCGTGGTCAGCTGGATCGCTCCCCACAGCAGCCATCCGGCACTGATGCTGCTGCGCCAGTTGCTGGAGCCGCTTTACGCACCGGTACGCAAGATCATCCCGCCGCTGGGGGTGATCGATATCAGTCCGATTTTCATCTTTATCCTGCTCACGGTGGTGGACAAGCTGCTGGTGGGCTTTGCCCAGAGCGCGCAGATGCCGCAGCTGGTGTACAACCTGTTCTGGCATATCCCGTTCTGATCGCGAGCCGACGACCTCAGGGCCGCCAACTGCGGCCCTGTTCGATTCCGCCCCGGCGTCCGTTTCGATTTCCTGACTTACCTGCCTGTGTTCTTCGGGGCCTGCGCCCAAGTCCTCTTCCCTCGCTGTTTAGTGCCGAACGGTTCGCTAAATTGCACCAACGGTCTTTAATTTGCCGCCACCTTGCCGGAAAATGACCGGCCCAATGTAAAAATTACACACAAATAACAAGAACTCCCGAACATGGAAGATGCGACATTGCGCCAGCACATTGCCGACTACGACAGCTGGAAGAGGGCCCTGGACCGCCAGTTGAACGCCTTCAGCCACTGGCTGGAAGAACACTTCCCCAATTCCGCCGGCGCCCGCCAGGTGGTGCAGCAGGCGCGACAGTTGCTGGCGGAAGACCAGTTCACCGTGGCGCTGGTCGGCGAGTTCTCCCGCGGCAAGACCGAGCTGATCAACGCGATGCTGTCGCATACCTACGGCAAGCGCCTGCTGCCGTCGCGCCCCGGTCGCACCACCATGTGCCCCACCGAGATCTACTGCGACGGCAGCCAACAGGCCTCCGTGCGCCTGTTGCCGATCGAGACCCTGGCCACCAATACCAGCCTGGAGAGCTTCCGCCGCATCCCGCAGAAGTGGGTCCATCACGAATTCGATCCGGAAGATGCCGATGCCACCCGCGATGCACTGATGAAAGTCGCCGCCACCAAGGCGGTGAGTCCGGAAGAGGCGGCCCGTTATGGCTTTGACCGCCGCCACCTGGATGGCAACGGCAACCTGGTGCAGATCCCGGCCTGGCGCTACGCGCTGATTTCCCTGCCGCACCCGCTGCTGGCCCAGGGGCTGCGCATTATCGACACCCCCGGACTCAACGCGCTGGGCAACGAACCGGAGCTGACCCTGTCCACGCTGCCCGGCGCCCAGGCGGTTGCTTTTTTGCTGTCCGCCGACGCCGGTGTCAGCGGTACCGACCTGAATATGTGGGAAACCCACCTGGTTCCCCTGCGGGAGCATCGCGGTACCGCGGTGATGGCGCTGCTGAACAAGATCGACGCCATGTGGGACGACCCCGACGAAGACGCGGACCTGATGCTGCGGCGCATGCGCAAGGAAGTCAGCAAGCTGCTGGACCTGCCGCAGGAGCATGTTGTGGGGGTGTCGGCGAAGAAGGCCCTGCTGGCCCGCGCCCAGCGCGACCCGATGTTGCTGCAGCAGAGCCGCTTTGGCGATTTCGAGCAGCTGCTGGTACAGCGCCTGATGGAGCACCGCGACAAGGTGGCCAATCACCGCTCCCTGCACCAGGCGCTGACCCTGATGGCGGATACCCGCGACCTGCTCAAGCGCCGCCTGAACAGTGGCGCCGCGACCCTGGAGCACCTGAAGCGCCAGGGAAACACTAGCGCGGAACAATTGGAAGAACTCAAACAGCAGCACCAGACCGCGAAGGAGCAGCACAAGTTCTGTCACCAGGAATTGCTGACCCTGAAATCCAGCCAGCGCATGCTGGCGCGCCAGCGCGCCTCGCTGCTGGCACCGGTTTCCAGCCAGCAGTTGCAGCAGCTGATCGACGAGACCCGCCAGGCCCTGAACGAGCGCTGGTCACCACTGGGACTGGCGCGCGCTATTGATGGATTTATGGGGGGCGTGGAACATCAGTTGATGAACCTGGAGCGGGAGGTGGATCAGGCCAACCGCCTAGTGGATGCGATCTACGACCGCTCGACCCTGAACAATATTATTTCTGCCGAGCACCACTTCGATGTGTCCAGCTTCCGCGCCGCGCTGCGCGGCCTGCACCGCCAGGCGGCTCAGCTGCGTCGCTCGCCGCAGTTGCTGCTGGCAAGGCGCAACCGCCTGACCGAGCGCTTTGTGGCGACCCTGGCGAATGAAGTGGGGCGCATGTACAGCCAGATGATTTCTTCTGTGGACGGCTGGCTGGAGCAGGTACTGGAGCCGCTGAAGCAGCATGTGACCTATCAAAAGCATCTGCTGAACCGACACCTGATCAAGCTGACGGAGCTGAAGCAGAAGACCCAGACCAAGCGCACGGACCTGCACACACTGGAAGAAGAGCTGGTGCGTAACCACAGTGCGCTGGCAGCCCTGGAAGATCTGCTGAAACAGACCCAGCCCGCCTCGCAACCGGTGGCGCCGGCACCGGTGGCTACCATCGCCAACAACGTTACTCCGTTAAAGGCTCCTGCGACTTCGTGATTTTTTAGTCTAGTGGCGGGCGAGCGTCGGGTGTACTCAACGCCCCACCTTTCGTAAACTTGGCGCCCCGCCAACCACACACGCACAAGATTTTGACCACGGAAGCGCAATCTCCCAAACCCCGACAACCGGCGGAGCTGCCGGCCAATTCGGTGGGGCTCGTGGAGCCCAAAAGTCACACCTTTCCCGGCCCGTTCAAGCTGGCCTGCGGCAGAGTGTTGGACGAATACACCCTGGTATATGAAACCTACGGCACCCTGAATGCGGACAGGTCCAACGGGGTGCTGATCTGTCACGCCCTGTCCGGCCACCACCACGCCGCCGGTTATCACAGCCTCGATGACAAGCGTCCCGGCTGGTGGGACAGTTATATCGGTTCCGGCAAACCCATCGACACCAACAAGTTTTATGTGGTGGCAGTAAACAACCTCGGCGGTTGTCACGGCTCCACCGGGCCCGCATCCATCAACCCCGCCACCGGCAAACCCTGGGGCCCGGACTTTCCGCCGCTGCGAGCGCGGGACTGGGTGCACAGCCAGGCACAGCTGGCGGACCACCTGGGTATCGAACAGTGGGCTGCGGTTGTGGGTGGCAGTCTCGGCGGCATGCAGGCGATGCGCTGGGCGCTGGAATATCCCGAGCGCCTGCGCCACTGCGTGGTGATCGCATCGGCCATGAAACTGTCCGCGCAGAATATCGCGTTCAATGAAACCGCCCGCCAGGCGATCACCTCCGATCCGGATTTTCGCGACGGCCGTTACCTGGAAGAGGAGACCCTGCCGCGCCACGGCCTGGCGGTGGCGCGCATGATCGGGCATATCACCTATCTGTCGGACGATGGCCTGGGTAAAAAATTCGGCCGCGAACTGCGCTCCGGTACTTTCGAACAGGGCGTGGAGGAACTGGTGGAGTTCCAGGTGCAGAGTTACCTGCGCTACCAGGGCGACAGTTTTTCCAGCAGCTTCGATCCCAACACCTATATCCTGATGACCCGCGCACTGGATTATTTCGACCTGGCGCGGGAATACGACCACGATCCGGTCAAGGCGTTTGCGCACGCCCGCTGCAAGTTCCTGCTGGTATCGTTCACTTCCGACTGGCGCTTTGCGCCGGAGCGCTCGCGGGAAATTGCCGATGCGCTGATGCACGCGAACAAGGCGGTGACCTACGCGGAAGTGGAGTCGGCCATGGGACACGATGCTTTCCTGTTGCCCAACGCGCGCTACGAAAACATATTTGCGGCCTACATGAATAATGTGGCTGCCGAGCAGAACAACGGGGGCGGCGATGTTGCGTAAGGATCTGGATATCATCCACAACTGGATCGCACCCAAAACCCGCGTGCTCGACCTCGGCTGTGGCGACGGCGCGCTGCTGCAGCGCCTCGGACGGGAAAAGCAAGTCAGCGGTTACGGGCTTGAAATCGATCCCGAGCAGATCCAGCGCTGCGTCGAGCGTGGCGTGAATGTGGTGGAACAGAACCTGGACCAGGGGCTGGGCAATTTTGGCGACCACAGTTTCGATACCGTGGTGATGACCCAGGCGCTGCAGACCCTGCGCTTTCCGCACCTGGTGGTGGATGAAATGCTGCGGGTGGGGCGCGAGTGCATCATTACCTTCCCCAACTTCGGGCAGTGGAAAGCGCGCTGGCACCTGGCATTTTCCGGGCGTATGCCGGTGTCAGATTTATTACCGTATGAATGGTACGACACGCCCAATATTCACTTTTGTACTTTCAGGGATTTTGAAGTGCTCTGCCGCCAGCACAACTGGCAGATCCTGCATCGCCAGGTGGTCTCAGAGTCCACGACTGCCGGGCTGTTGAAGGACTTTTTGCCCAATCTTTTCGGAGAAACGGCGATTTACCATCTGACTCGCTAGAATAAGAGTCAGATGTCTGTGTGATACGACGCCACTGGCGCCCCCAGATGGTCGGGGCGTGTATATCAGCGTGCGAGAATCGACAATGAGAATCCAGAAAAGGAGGACGCCGTGAAACGTCTGTTTGCTGCACTATTTTCCATGGCCCTGTTGTTGTGGGCAGCTACGGCTGCGGCGCAGGGTGCCAAGGTCATCGAAAACTATTCGGACTTTGGCGATTACCGGGTGACCTACTCGGTGTTCAACAGCGATTTCATCTCGCCGGACATTGCCCGCCAGTACAATCTGGTGCGTGCCCGCGACCGCGCCTTTGTGAATATTTCCGTGGCCAAGAAAGGTGATACCAAGGGCATGAGTGCCGGCATCTCCGGCAATGCCACCAACCTGATCCAGCAGTCGCGAGCGCTGGAGTTTCAGGAAATCCGCGACCAGGATGCGGTGTACTACCTGGCACCGTTCCGCTTTGAACACGAAGAGTCGCTGACCTTCAATATCGATCTGGTACTGCCGGACGGCAGCAACCAGCAGCTGACCTTCCGCCGCCAGCTGCACAAGAACTGATATTCAGCGGTCGATCGCAAACAGCGGGCGCAGTGCGCTCGCTGTTTTTGTTTTGAGACCCGGTTGAATACGCGCAATTGGAAAAGCCCATGGATAAAATCGTTCTCGCCAGCGGCAATGCGGGCAAACTCAAAGAATTTTCCCAGCTGTTTTCCGGCTGGCAGATTGCGGTGTTGCCGCAGTCGGATTTCGTCACCGAAGAAGCCGCGGAGACCGGCCTCAGTTTTATTGAAAATGCCCTGATCAAGGCGCGTCACGCCAGTCGCGCCAGCGGACTGCCGGCACTGGCGGACGACTCCGGGCTGGCGGTGGATGCGCTCGATGGCGCCCCGGGTATTTATTCCGCCCGCTATGCCGGCGCCGGTGCCAGCGATGCGGACAACAATCAAAAGCTGCTGGCGGCGCTGGACGGGGTGCCGACGAAAAAACGCGGCGCCAGCTTCCACTGCGCGCTGGCATTCGTGCGCACGCCGGACGACCCGGTGCCGCTGGTGTGCACCGCCCGCTGGCGCGGTCGCATCCTCGAACATACCGCCGGTGACCAGGGGTTCGGTTACGATCCGCTGTTCTTTGTGGAACAGGAGGGGCTGACTTCGGCGCAGCTGCCGCGGGAAGTGAAAAACCGCCTGAGTCACCGCGCGCAGGCAGTCAAACAGTTCGAACAGCTGTGGCGGGAGCAGATGCTGGGTGAGTGAGCCGCAATCCGAGAGCGGTGCCGTGGACAGCCTGATGGAGCTGCCCCCGCTGAGCCTGTACGTGCATATTCCCTGGTGCGTGCGCAAGTGCCCCTACTGTGATTTCAATTCGCACGAATTCGCCGCGGGCGGGCATGTGGATATCCACCACGCCAGCAGTGCGCCGGCTGCGCCCAGCGGGCTCCCGGAGCGGGAGTACGTGGCACAGCTACAGCGGGACCTCGAGAGCCAGCTGCCCTGGGTGCAGGGGCGCAGGCTGGGTTCCATCTTCTTCGGTGGCGGTACCCCGAGCCTGTTTTCGCCCCGCGCCATTGGCGCCATCCTGGAGATGGCCGAGCGGCTGGTGGGCTTCGAGCCTGCCATAGAAATTACCCTGGAGGCCAATCCGGGCACCTTTGAGCAGGCCAAGTTCGCCGGTTACCGCACCGCCGGCGTAAACCGGCTGTCCATTGGCGTGCAGAGCTTTGACCCCCTGCAGCTGCAGAACCTGGGGCGCATCCACACCGGACCAGAGGCGGAAACCGCCGCCAGCCAGGCCCGCGCCGCGGGCTTCGACAATATCAATATCGACCTGATGCACGGCCTGCCGGGGCAGGGGGAGATAGATGCGCTCGGGGACCTGCGGCGGGCGGTGGACCTCGGGGTGCAGCATATCTCCTGGTACCAGCTCACCATCGAGCCGAATACCGCGTTCTACTCGGCGCCGCCGGTCACCCCCGGATCCGAGGCGATTGCCGCGATCCAGCGCGCCGGCCGCGCCTATCTCGCGGCCCAGGGCTACGGGCGCTACGAGGTCTCTGCCTACAGCCCGCCGGGTCGCGAGTCCCGGCACAACCTGAATTACTGGTCCTTCGCGGACTACATTGGCATCGGTGCCGGCGCCCACGGCAAGTTCACTGTGCCCGCCGAGGGGCAGATCCTGCGTACCCGCCGCACCCGCACGCCGCGAGACTATCTTTCCCTGGGGCAGCGTGACGTGGATCAGGGCACTTTCCCGCTACCGAAGTGCGACCGGGTGGCGCCATCCGAGCGACCGCTGGAATTCCTGATGAATGCCCTGCGACTCGAAGCGGGAGTGCCCGCGGCCAGTTTCCCCGCCTATACCGGGCTGCCGCTGGCGGCGCTGGAGCGGGAATGGGCGCGCCTGGAGACAATGGAGCTGGTGCAGCCTCTGGGCGAGCGGATCGCCACCACGGACTTTGGCTATGACTATGTGGACGAAATTCTGCAGCGCTTCCTGCCCGCAGATTGACGTGGAAGCTCCGCAAAGCCTTGATATCCGGGCCGCCAGCCCCATTAAGGGGGGAATGCCGAAGCATAGGCCGAGAACCATTTGCCTTGCGGGGTCAGCTGGCCGTACTTATCATGTCTGCCGGCGTGGCCCGGGGGCCCGAAGCAACAGAACTACAGGAAACGACTATGAGCGCGAACATCGTCAACGTAACCGACGCAGAATTTGAAGCCGAAGTACTCAAGGCCGACGGCCCGGTGCTGGTGGACTTCTGGGCCCAGTGGTGCGGTCCCTGCAAGATGATTGCGCCGGTGCTGGAAGACCTGGCCGGTCATTACGGCGACAAGCTGAAGATCGTCAAGGTGGACGTCGACAGCAACAAGGAGTCCGCAGCCAAGTACAACGTGCGCGGCATTCCGACCCTGCTGCTGTTCAAGGGCGGCAATGTCGAAGGCACCAAAGTGGGTGCACTGTCCCGCGCCCAGCTGACCGAGTTCATCGACAGCCAGGTTTAAGCGCGACGGGCGCCAGACGGCGCCGAAATGTCCTGCAGGGCCTGTAAATAGGCCTTGCAGGTTAGTGAACTGCCGTTATACTGCCTAGTAATCAAATTAACTGTTCAGTCCAAACCTGAGCCAAGTCGCCAACCCCGCTGTCTCTGCAGCCTCTCCGGCGCGCAAACTCCTCAAGTTGAACATTCCTCCTGGCGCCTTTGCCAAACAAGTGTGCCAGTGTGAGCGGAAAACTGCTTTCCGATGAGTTTTCGTGCGGATGAACTGTCAGATGGCATCGCGTTACAGGCTGTATCAAGATCGAACTTTCAAATCCCCCCGCAGAAGCTTCCCGCGCGTCCGCGCCAACTGATAAAAGAAACCCATATAAAGCAATTGGTATGAACCTTTCTGAATTAAAAACGAAACCCATTGAAGAGCTGATTGAAATCGCCAAGGGCATGGGCCTGGAGAATCTGGCCCGCTCGCGCAAACAGGACATCATATTCAATATCCTGAAGCGCCACGCCAAAAGCGGTGAAGACATTTACGGCGAAGGCGTATTGGAAATACTTCAGGACGGGTTTGGCTTTTTGCGTTCGGCCGACTCTTCATATCTCGCCGGCCCCGATGATATCTACGTTTCCCCCAGCCAGATCCGCCGCTTCAACCTGCGCACCGGGGACTCCATTTCCGGCAAGATCCGCCCCCCCAAAGAAGGTGAACGCTATTTCGCACTGCTGAAAGTCAGCGACATCAACTTCGACAAGCCGGAAAACGCCCGCAACAAGATCCTGTTCGAAAACCTTACCCCGCTGTTTCCCAATAAGCGCCTCACCCTCGAGTGCGGAAACGGCTCCTCCGAAGACCTCATCGGCCGTATCATCGACCTGGTTGCCCCCATCGGCAAAGGCCAGCGCGGCCTGATCGTGGCGCCGCCGAAGGCCGGTAAGACCATCATGTTGCAGAACATGGCCCAGGCCATCACCCGCAACAACCCTGAGTGCCACCTGATCGTACTGCTGATCGACGAGCGCCCGGAAGAAGTGACCGAAATGCAGCGCTCGGTGCGCGGCGAAGTGGTTGCCTCCACCTTCGACGAGCCGCCGGCCCGTCACGTACAGGTGGCGGAGATGGTGATCGAGAAAGCCAAGCGTCTGGTGGAACACAAGAAAGACGTGGTGATCCTGCTGGACTCCATCACCCGTCTGGCGCGCGCCTACAACACCACCGTGCCCAGCTCCGGCAAGGTGCTCACCGGTGGAGTGGACGCCCACGCACTGGAGCGCCCGAAGCGCTTTTTTGGTGCGGCGCGGAATATCGAGGAAGGCGGCAGCCTGTCCATTATCGCCACCGCCCTGGTAGATACCGGCTCCAAGATGGACGAAGTGATCTTCGAAGAGTTCAAGGGTACCGGTAACATGGAACTGCAGCTGGACCGCAAGATCGCCGAGAAGCGCGTTTACCCGGCCATCAACGTGCGCCGCTCCGGCACCCGCCGCGAAGAGCTGCTGATGCCGGAAGGCGAGCTGCAGCGCGTGTGGATCCTGCGCAAACTGCTGCACGATATGGAAGACCTGGCCGCGACCGAGTTCCTGATCGACAAGCTGAAGGACTTCAAGACCAACGACGAGTTCTTCCTGTCCATGAAACGGAAATAATTCCATTTCACAATAAAGGCCGGCATTGATTGCCGGCCTTTATTGCGATGTGAGGAAGGTTTTTGCAATAGGACGAATGAGGCGTGAAATTACGCCGAATTCAGTTGAAAAGGCCTGGCGTTAGGCATATAAAGGCCAACATTGAAGTGTTGAACAGTATTTCAGCACTGACCGAATTGGTCCCGGGTGGCTGGGAAGTCGACCGACAACGGACCAATCGCAAATGGATAACTCGGTGGAGCTGGTTACCATTTGTGAATTGCTCGACAGCCCACTGACTCTAGTGAGACTTTTTTGTGAATATCTATATCGGAAATCTGGCCTACGGCGTAACCTCTGACGAACTGCACGAAGCATTTGGTGCGTTCGGTGAAATCTCCCGGGCTACTGTAATTACTGACCGGGAAACTGGCCGTTCTAAAGGTTTTGGTTTCGTAGAAATGCCGAACGACGACGAAGCGCGTAAGGCAATCGAAGAAATGAATGATCAGCCGCTGTCTGGCCGTAACATCCGTGTTAACGAAGCCAAGCCGCGCGAAGACCGTCCGCGTCGCCCGCGCTTCTAAGAGCTATTAATAGCCTCTTGAAGTGACACAGCCCGCAGCGCTTGCTGCGGGTTGCTGTAAATCCTCCCTCTTTCTCTGCTCTCCGCCGATGTACCCGGCGCGGCGCACATTCCCTATTTTGTCCTGACTGTTTTACACTGGCCGTCGAAATTCTCGTCGACCGGTAAAACATGAAATACAAAGACCTGCGCGACTTCATCCGATTGCTGGAAAAGCGCGGCCTGCTGAAACGCATCAAGCACCCCGTCAGCCCCTATCTGGAAATGACAGAAATTGCCGACCGCGTACTGCGCGCCGGCGGCCCCGCACTCCTGTTTGAAAACCCCACCGGCTACGACACCCCGGTTCTCGCCAACCTGTTTGGTACCCCCGAGCGCGTGGCGCTGGGCATGGGGCGGGAGTCTGTCAGCGAACTGCGGCAAGTGGGGGAGCTGCTCGCCTTCCTCAAGGAGCCGCAGCCCCCGGAAGGGCTCAGGGACGCCTGGGAGAAGTTACCGATCTTCAAGCAGGTCATGAACATGGGGCCGAAGGTCATCGGCAAACCCGACTGCCAGCAGTTCGAGATTGAAACCGCCGATATCGACCTAACCACAATGCCGATCCAGACCTGCTGGCCCGGCGACGCGGCCCCTCTGGTCACCTGGCCCCTGGTCATCACCCGCGGCCCAGAGAAGAAGCGCCAGAACCTGGGCATCTACCGCATGCAGCTGATCGGCAAGAACCGCCTGATCATGCGCTGGTTGTCGCACCGTGGCGGTGCGCTGGACTTCCGCGAGTGGCAGCAGAAATTTCCCGGAGAACCCTTCCCGGTGGCCGTCGCCCTGGGTGCCGATCCGGCCACCATCCTCGGCGCGGTGACTCCGGTGCCAGATACCCTCTCTGAGTACGCCTTTGCCGGCCTCCTGCGCGGCAGCAAAACCGAAGTGGCGGAAGCCAAACTCAGCAACCTGCAGGTCCCCGCGAGTGCAGAATATGTCCTGGAAGGGTACATCTATCCGGACGATATGGCCGACGAAGGACCCTATGGAGACCACACCGGCTATTACAACGAGGTTGACCGCTTCCCGGTGTTCACGGTGGAAAAAATCACCCACCGCAAAGACCCCATCTACCACAGCACCTACACCGGGCGGCCGCCGGATGAGCCCGCGGTACTGGGTGAAGCGCTGAACGAAGTGTTCGTGCCGATCCTGCGCAAGCAATTCCCGGAGATCGTCGATTTCTACCTGCCACCGGAAGGCTGCTCCTATCGCCTGGCCGTGGTTACAATGAAAAAGCAGTACGCCGGCCACGCCAAGCGCGTAATGATGGGCGTGTGGTCCTTCCTGCGCCAGTTCATGTACACAAAGTTCGTGATCGTCACCGATGACGACGTCAATGCCCGCGACTGGAACGACGTGATCTGGGCCATGACCACTCGCATGGACCCGGCACGGGATACTGTGATGGTGGAAAACACCCCGATCGACTATCTAGATTTTGCCTCGCCAGTTTCCGGCCTCGGCTCAAAAATCGGGTTTGATGCCACCAACAAATGGGAAGGGGAAACCACACGGGAGTGGGGTCGCCCCATAGTGAAGGACCCGGAGGTTAGTCGAAAAGTGGACGAAATTTGGGATAAGCTGGGCTTGTAAAGCGAGATAAGTAATATCTAGGAATGGGAAGTTGTTGGGAAGCCAGGGAGTGGCTGTGAAAGTTATAAAAACAATGCGCCCACACGAACGCGGCGCAAAGCGGTTTGTCGAACGCTATGGAAACCGCCTGTGCGCAGTCCGATATCGTCAATCCGACTGCGGTACTAAAGTCTTTACAACCGTTGAAGTCATCGTTGATGAGCGGCAGCGAACCCCACAGGGGATGAGCCTGAATGTAGTGCATGCACAGAGGCTGCAGCAACCGGTCGCCCTCAAAGTGCGCTACGAAGAAACAGAAATCCGCCAAGCCATCAAGCACCTTGGCGGCAAATGGAGCCGACAGCTGCAGGCGTGGATCACCACGCGGGACAAAGCCATCGTACTGGGACTGGCGCACCGAATAGAAGAAGGCCTCGCCGAAAGATGTACGGATATTGATACCAGTATCGAATTTTAAATAGGTATATTTGCATACCTGTGTGCATATATAGACACTGTATCGATGTGTGTATATATGCACACGCCTATGAATAAAACTGTTAAAGCTCACGAGTATCGTGGTTCGTATTTATGACAGAAATAACTGATTATTTAGTCATTTCCGGAGACGGAGCCGAGTTGAAAGCCGATCCATTTGGAGAGAGTCTGGCTTTCGCTTGTGGTGATTGTGGGCATCCGGTAGTAGCGGTGGCTAAAAAAGGGCAGCGCGGCTCGTCTATTGAGAATTCTTCAGTTTGCAGAGGCTGTTGGCAACATTATGTTGTTGAAGTTCGTGAGTCAGTAGAGAAAATTGTGGTGTATCGGGCCCATGAGCTTTAACAAAGCCAGGCAGGATGCTCCGGGCCTTCGGCCCTCCGCGGGACGTCCTACTTTGCGCACTTTATTGCGCGGGTCGCTGCGCTCCCATTATCGCGCAACAAAGCGCGCAAAGTAGGCCGCCCCTGCTGGCGGCGTTAGTGTTCGGGTAATTCGGGTCGCCGCCTAAAAAAGTACAAACTATTCGGAAGACATTCGGCGGCACCGTGCTTCGTAGATCCAAAATCGCAAGCAGGGATTTTACGGTCGTTTTAAATAGCCTTCAGTGGCTTCCATCCTATAAATTCGTGGATGGCGGCGAGGGTAGTAAAGTGGAGAATTTCTTTTGGGCTAATTAGCCGCTCAAGGGAAAGCGTGGTACGGCACAACCAAACGTGCCGCTCCAGGTTAGTTGGGGGTTTTCCAAAAGCTTTGTAAATTGTCGGTAAAGTAAGTTTGGTGGCATCTAAGTTCATCAACACTAACAATGCCAGGCAGTTTGCTCCGGGCCTTCGGCCCTCCGCGGGACAGCTTACCTTGTGCACGTTTTGCGCGGGTCGCTGCGCTCCCATTTTCGCGCAAAACGCGCACAAGGTAAGCTGCCCCTGCCGGCGGCGT